>Ga0335081_10018437_pt1 | contig 11284 bp, 11 predicted proteins | sample Lox_Sample_35_FD_206713 | JGI IMG/M metagenome (GOLD analysis project Ga0335081, IMG submission 206713) | Soil microbial communities from Loxahatchee National Wildlife Refuge, Florida, United States - Lox_Sample_3.5 | ecosystem: Environmental > Terrestrial > Soil > Wetlands | place: USA... | reverse complement strand
CGCCGTCCGCGACCTCAGCTAGCATTGCGACATCTGCGAAAGCATTAGGACTGGGTGAGTCGATCAAGACGTATGAATACAATTTTCGCAGCTCTGCGACTCGCTCAACTAGGCGATCTGCATCCCACGTCGTGCCTCGCGGGATGACGTTCCCGGCAGTTAAAACAGACAACTCGTGATGTGTAACCTTCTGTACGTAATCTGATATGGGGGCCGCTTCGTAAAGAGAGTCAAGCATCCCGCGATCATTATCTAGACGAAAATAGCGATGCATGGATGGACGTCTAACGTTAGCGTCGACAATACACGCTGATCCCGGAATGCGGTGTGCAAGAGCTTCTCCCGTCCGCGCGCAGACCCAACTACATCCGGCGCCCGTCTGTGCACCCGCGAACAGGACAACTTGCGGCGTGCTGGCAGGATCTCCCAAGAACAGTCGATGTGCTAGATTGCCAGCTTCCAAAGGGACGTCGGAGAGTCTGTCACTAGCTGCCTTCGACCTGTCAATAGGTGTTTCGGCTACATTAGTACTCCGTGGCGGAAAGAGTGCGGCTTCGCGTTCAAGCTGTGTCAACAATTCAAAGTTATTGCTCATATACCCTCGTTATCAGTGTCGATGTTATAGCGTTCCGATGTGTTCTTTGTTGTTATCGACTGTTTTGGGAAAAGACGCGAGCACCGGAATATCAAGAACCCGCCGTATATCTTCCGGAGTCGGTAGACTGGTGCTGAGACGCTCTGCGCCGATTGCTATTCCGAAGCTGATAAACCCGCCGGCGACCACACCAATGGCGAAAAGAGCGACGGGGCCCAGATCGGACGGCAGCGCAGGGACGATAGCCGCCTCAGCAATCGCGACATTTACAATATGTTTTTGGTCAAGAGCATCCGAAATTCGAGCTTCTTCTCTCTTGTTCTGATAAAGCAGATAATTCGATTCCTGCACCTTCGCTGCGCGCTGCAGATCCTGCTGCTCTAAATCTGTCGCGTCCAACCCTAGCAATTCGGAACGGTAGGCACGGATCTGTTGTTCAGTGGCGACTTCCTGGTCGTGCAGTGAGGTGAGGTCAGTTCGTGCTTTTGCGAGCTCATCAGTCATCCATTGATAGGTCGGATTCTGGTCTGTAGTATCATCGTGGACCGGGGAGCTCTCTTCGTTCGCGATTGCCACCTTCGTTTCCGCAATCTGTGCTTCCAAATCGCGCACCGGTGGATAGCTCGGAGCGTATTTCCCGGTCATGTCGGTTCGCTTCAACTCTAAATTCAAAAGAGTGGATTTCAACTGTTCCAATAAAAGGGAATTAGTGCGGACTTGAGTCGTTAGCCTGCTCGGAGTTGATTGCATCTGTGCTAACAACGTTTGTACTCGGCCCTCTGTAGCAGCCTTGGTCGTGAGGATCTGATGTAAACCAGCCTCGAAGTCGGCCAGTTTTTGTTCGGTGGCACTCTTTTCCATCTGAGCAGATACTGTGTTGTGAGCGTGATTAAACTGTTCGAGATTCTGTTCAGCGGTTTGAAGGGCATCCCAATAGTGATTGGTTTCGTCCTGAAAGAAAGTAAATGTGCCCGGCGGCCGATGCACTTCCAAGTGTTTAGCCAAATAGAGGTGAGTCAAATTCTGCAACACCGTGGCCGCTAGCCGGGGATCCCGCGATGCGTAGGTTATTTTAATGAGATTGGTCTTCCCCATTGCTTCCACCTTCAATCGCTTTTCAAGAAGGTGGACAGCGCGGGGGACCCGGAACGTCGGATTATCCAGCCCGGGGAATACCCTGTCTACTATTCGGCCGACAAGACCCGCTGGCTGCCGATCAAGTCCGGATCGAATGACTACACTCTCCAGCAAGTCGCGGCTTTGTAACAGTTCAACCTCGGAGTTTACATCCTCTTCGCTTACACCCACCGCCTGAGCCAGAGTAGGAGCCGCATTGTTCTCAGGAGTCACGACCGGGTCCGCACGTTCGCGTTTAACTAAAATCTTGGCTTCAGCCTCATACATTCGAGGTGCAATCAGCACATACGCCAGAGTCCCCGCCAGAACGAGGGAAAAGCTTGCGGCAATTAGTCGCAAATGCTGAAAGAACAGTCGAGCGGTATCTCGCAAAGTTCTACGTCGGTCGGGAACTTCGCCGTACAGTTGAATACAATTATTACTAGTCATACGTAAAAGTCTCCTTCGGTGCTCTGGCCGTAACCCAACGCAAATTGCAGATTAGAAGCTGCTCGGAGCGAAATAAGTTCCCAGAGATGCATACGGCAGGAAGGGAGCTACATTAGCGAAGCCGCTCTTCGGAACGAAAAACATATCACCAGGACGAAGCCGGACATCCTCGCTTACGTCTTTACCTTTCAAAAGATGCTTGATATTCAGTGTTTTCACTTCAACCCAGTCGCTAGAAACACTGCGAAACAACATGACCTGTGACTCCTTGGCGCCATCTCTAAAACCCCCTGCTACCTGGATTGCTTGTGAGAGAGTCGTTTCACCGCGCAAATCGTATTTTCCCGGTCTACCCACCCAGCCGCCAGCTACGAAATAGGGCTTCTCAAAATCTTTTAAGACGATGACAACAGTTGGGTTGTCTAGCACTTTATCGTAAGCCGCTCGGATAGAGGCACTGGCTTCGGGAATAGTCTGCCCGAGAACTCGGACATCACCAACCCCACGTAAAGAAATGTAGCCGTCCGGTTGTATTGTAACGGTCTGGTTGAACTCCGGAGTCAGTACGAAATCCACCTCGAATACATCGTTACGCTCAAGTCGATAGCGTTGATCTCTAGGCTGCAATGCAGGCTGTCGCGGATTGGCCGACGCGGTGGTAGCGATCGACTGCACATTCTGCCCATGGACAGTGCAGGCGATTGCAAGAAAAAGTAATACCCGGCGAGTAGAGATCATTGTTCCTCCGACACTCATGATTCGCTGATAACTAGCAAGTAAGGCAGTTCAGTTTCAGCAGAAGGCAAGAATAGGAAAGTCGTGTCTAGCTCCGCTCAACAATTGTGAGATTGAGAAACAAACGGTCCGTTCAGTCTAGGCCAAGGACCTGGGGGTTCCATCGGAGCTCGATTCTTGCGTACGATGTGAGATGAGCAACGTCTGACAGACTTTGCTTGCTTTGTTTAACCACCCGTTCATAAGTTTTTTGCCAGTGACTTGAGCAACTTCGTCGACTGCAAAAAAGATGTTCAGGTAGATACCGCGTAGCGTAGACGAGTATAGGTGAACAGTGCCCTCGTCGGTAGCCTTGCATCCTAGGCGCCGATGGTGTTCTTGCTCACCTTCGCCAAGATCGACTTCCTGCACACCTGATTGAGCTAAGTCGTTTAGTACCCAGTTGGTCAGTAATGACCCCACTGAAAAACGGGAAAATTCGCTGCGATACCCTGCATGCTGACAATAGAATGTCTGCCTATGGAGCTGACCGACCAGGAAGGCCACCGGAAGCTGATTGATGTAACTTATGTAGATGCGGAGCCAGCGTTGCTTACCACAAAACTCTAAATGGGTTCGATTTGACATGGCATCGACGAGACCGTTGCCTAGGTAATGTTGCCATGTGCCACGATCGATCGATGCTGCGTCCTGAAGTCCCCTTTCAAGTTCGCTTGGTTCAGCAAAGCACTGCACGCGAATCTTGCCCGGAAAGCATTTTTCCACGATACGAGTCTTTCTTCTGATTTCGCGCCTATGTTTGCCTGAAAGAAACAGAGGGTAGTTGGTCGTTGACTCGGCCAAGCTAAGGACTGAGTAGTGGAATACATGTGGCACCCGGACCCTTATTCCTGGCAACTGCTTAATACTCCGAAATAGCTCAGAGCACAAAGGCATTCGATGGAAGCAGACCAAATCGAATGTTCGACTTTGGGATATCTCCGAGAGTTTTGACGCAAGGACAGAGTCGATCGGCGTAGAATGCTCGCCGAGCCGGCCCCCCGCAACAATTTCGAGAACTTTGACTTTCGGTGTCCGTACGTTGATAAAGGAGATCACGCTGGATACTCGGTGCAGCCGCACCCGACCTACAAGCATCGCCGCGACCACATCATGGTCATAAACAACTATGACGTACGGACCCAAGATGCTCGGATCATGTGTCAGGTCGTGCATGTAATAGTCAAAATCAGTCGTAAGCTTAGTTGACCACTTCTCCCACATCGGACGTATTCGTTCGAGTCCTTCCCTACTTATAGCCACTCGAACGGACAGAGTTCGTTCTGTGGAAAAACGTTGGGTCAATGACTCGGAAGTACATCCAGGAAGAATCTCGGAACAATTCTGGACCGCTGCAAACCGCACGCCAGTCGCCAGATCGGAGCGGTACTGTCCTCTACGTTCTCGGGCCATGCCATTTCGTACGTACCAAATTCCGTTTGTCCTTGCTGCTTTGGTTACTTGGCTCTCACACGGGTTTGTTGAGACAATCCCTGAAACGGCGCCTTCACCCATATTCCAATATGATTGTCTTCCGAACGCCCAGATTTCGGTACAGCCGCAAGACTCCGGTAAATCGTCAACTGGTCGCAACGCTGTTGTTTGGAGTTTTGTGCACAGGATGTAGACCCATACAGGCAGGAACTCCCTTGCAGGCAGGAACTCCCGTGCGGGCTGGGAGCCCAGCGGATTGGCTTACAGTTAGTCCAACGCAGCTCAATTTTGAAAGTGTTCCCATTGGCAGCAGCCGAAGTCAAACAGGCCTGATCACCGCTGGCGCGTCTGAAGTAACGATCTCTTCTTGTAGCTGGAACGGCTCGGGATATGCGGTCAGCGGTGTTACTTTCCCAGTGACTTTGGCACCTCGGCAAAGCCTGCATTTTGCCGTAGTATTTACTCCCCAGACCAGCGGCAGCACAACTGGCGAAGTTTCTTTCTTGACACAATACGGATCGCAGAAGCAGCAGTGGTCAGGAAGTGGTGCGCCGCCGGGCGCCCAGAGCATCAAACTTCAATGGGACGAGAGTTCATCGTCTGACATTTGGGGATACTACGTGTATCGAGGATTCCGAAGTGGCGGACCCTATACACGAATTGAAGGTCTGCAACCAACCACTTTCTACCGCGACCTCGCAGTCACCTCAGGTCAAAGTTATTACTATGTCGTTACCGCGCTTGGGACGAACTTCACCGAAAGTCAGTATTCCAACGAAGTCGTGGCATCTATTCCATGACATTGCTGGCAACACAGCGTCGAGTCAGGTTTGGAAGTTCAGCATTGTGCCAGGACACTGCATTTGCAGTTTTAAGCAACGTCACTTCTAGTTGCTGAGCGCAAATAGTTATTGTCCGCCAGGTAATGAAGTCGAACTACTTAGAAATCAGCTGGTGTAAAGTACGTTCCTACTGAAGCCCGTGGTATGTACGGAGCTACCTGAGCGAAACCGCTCTTGGGAACGAAGAACATGTCACCGGGCCGAAGGTGAATGTCTTCACGGATATCTTTACCAGACAGAATGTGCTTAATGTTGAATTTCTTGACTTCAATCCAGTCATTCGAAACGCTGCGGAATAAAATCACATTGGACGATTTCGCCCCCTCCTTGAATCCGCCAGCAATCTGAATGGCTTGCGAGAGGGTTGTTTCACCCCGCAGGTCGTACTTGCCAGGTTTGTCTACCAAACCTCCAGCGACAAAGTAGGGCTTTTCGAAGTCCTTTAGCGTTATTGCTATAGGAGGATTATCGAGAACTTTGGCGTAAGCAGCACGGATCGTTGCTGTCGCTTCTGGTATCGTCTGATCTAGGATCTTTACGTCTCCGATGCCGCGCAAAGAGATATAGCCGTCTGGTTGAACAGTGACTGTCTGGTTAAACTCTGGCGTCAGAACAAAGTCCAGATCGAATATGTCATTCCTTTCGAGTCGGTAACGCTGGTCCCGAGATTGCAATGCGGGTTGGTCAGCAGCTGTTGTTTGCACGGAAGGTGCCGAGCGTTGGTTTGAAATTGAGACATTGTTCTGGCCAAAGCAAGTTGTACAGGCAAGTGCAACAAGTACGACGCCGGCGATTCTAAGGAGCATTGATACCTCCAAACGGAGCTTTTTCAGCGGGATTCAGATGAACACGTGATCCGCGGTTGCATCGGGTCGGTTAGGGCTGGTACCCACAGCTTCGCCCCCTCAGTCCCATTTCCAGGAACTGCTTACGATTTTCACAACCGTTTCTTTCGGGCAGTAACTCTCGCTGTCACTAACTCTCGGCTAAGCTTGTTCCGGGAGAATGTCTTCTATATCGGTAAAGTCGCAGCTGATCGCATACCCTACAGTGCGTCCAGCCTTTTCAACTCGCACGACGGATCCATCGCTACACAATCGCAATTCTTGCGAGCCTGCCTGGGCATTCGGGAGCACAATCGTGACGCCAATCATTGCTCCGTGAGGCGGAAGCTTTGAGCTGATAACAAAGACTCCGCGAAGACAAACATCTCGCGTGAATCCGCCACCGAACTGCGCATGACCTTCTTCATCTGTCCACTGGGTAAGAACCGGCAGCTGTAAGCGAAATCGTAAGGACCTGCGCCGCTCAACGTGTCCTCCGGACTCCGATGGGTCGAGCGACTCCGCTGCGGCTGGGACACCCACGTTGGTGAGTCCGCAGGCCACCATCTCTTCATGCCGCGACCGACTCCAGACCGCGTACCAGTGAAGCCGCCGTTTCATTCTCAGATCCGATAAGCCTATTCACAGCTCCGCCCTCTCGGTCCCATTTCTGAGGGATACATGGTTATCGACATCGCTACTGCGATTACTGCCGCGTCAACAAACCAGCAGCCTTTTCGATGTCGGCGCCCAGTTGTTCATCTTCTAGCGGTAGTTCACCTTCTATACGGCCCGCCACCGCAAACCCGGCGACCTCATAGCAGGTTTCCACTCTGATCACTTGCCCCTTACAACAAAAGCGAAGTTGGCGCGGTATGCGATCGAAGGCCGGGATCGCGAATTCGATCTCAACTTGTGTGCCCAGAGGCGGGCATTTCGAGGTGAAGATGAACATGCCACCCAGCCCAACATTCCCCGAGTTGCCAGCGTCGTAATGTTCTTCGCTGTCGGCCCAGCGGAACAAAACGGCCGCCGAGAATCGAAACCGGCGAAAGGCCCTGCGATCGATGGAACGGTCCACTTTGATTTCTGGCTATGACAACTCGCGCCACCATACTGGGGCACGCCGGTGCTGTACAAGCGGGTGATAGTCCTTGCTGTGGTGGAAGGATGCCCCCTTCGACCTTGAAGCAATCTGTTCCTCTTCGTTGCAGATCGGAAGTTTGTCAGAGAGGGGTTAGCATCCCCGAGTGGCGAGTGAGTAGTTTATGCCCGTACTAGGGCATCTTACCCCACAAACAATGAGAAAAATCTTCTCGCACTACTTCAAGGGTGCCACAGTATCACCTTGTCAGGTAACTCGAAACTTCTTCCCATAAATTCGCCTGTCCTCACGTCCAAGTGATTTGAACAATTAATTTTTTTGGCTTGTTTGACTGCTTGCCCTGTGCGACACTGATCGTGCCTCCAAACATTGTGGTCTTATCTGGGTTCGTGTTGTGGCCGGCCCTCAACGCAGTCTGAACCGCAAGAGCCGATCGACAATGCCCTCACACACAGCAGCGGGTACGTCGCGGGACCACCCCATTCGCATCTTGGTTGCCGATCGCAACCGCATGTACAGCCATCTCCTTGCAGAATCGCTCGGGCGAGACCCACGCTTTGAAGTACTCGCCGTGGCTGGGGCCGAAATCTTTTCTATGGCTGCGGGCAAACCCGACGTCGTGCTGATCAGTATGGAATTCGATGGCGGCCCCAAGAAGGGACTGGCGGTGGCAAGAAGTCTGAACGCAGTTCACCGTGGTATTCACATCGTGATTCTGGTTGAAGAGAACACGCGGGAATCGGTCATCGCTTCTTTTCACTGTGGTGCAGCCGGTGTGTTCTGCCGAACCGAGCCGATGTCGGAACTCCGCAGCTGCATTGAGCGTGTAACCCGAGGTGAGATATGGGCTGGGCAAGACCAAGCTCGCTACCTGCTTGAGGCGCTCCGCAACATGCCATCTTGCGATGGCGTCGAGGACGGTAAGCTCCGTCTGCTGTCAAAGCGAGAACTGGAGGTGGCCGAGCACGCCGCCCAAGGACAAGGCAATAAGCAGATTGCAGATGAGCTGAAGCTCAGCGAACATACCGTCAAGAATTACCTGTTCCGCGCTTTTGAGAAACTGGGCGTGTCGAGCCGTTTCGAATTGCTGTTCTTATTGTTCAACGAGCGCAATAGTCCACTCCTCAACCGCACTGCGGACCTCGACGTAGCTGGTCTGAAACACCCTATAGAGATTTATCTGAAGGCCGCGGAAGAGGGTTTTATTGTGTCTCAATTCATTGTTGGGCTGGCACATCTGGAGGGTTATGGCGTGGGGAAGAATGGCCGTTCTGCCTATTACTGGCTGAGGATGGCGGAAGAGAATTCCTCGGGGCTGCGGACCCGCACTCACGCTCTCATTGAGGAGCTTAAGGCCACGATGAAATCGGATGAAGTTGAGGCCTTGGAACGCAGTGTTGAGACTGGGGTTCGACACAACAAGGTTCTTGCCGGCAAACGACCGGCTGAACTGATCAAGCGGAGCATGGCTTCCACCTCCTTGCGGGTAGCAATTTAGACGTATCTCGCGGAAACCACCAACCCTCACAAACGAAGAGGTGCTGTATGTTAACGCGACTGATGTCTGTTTGGGCGGAAGAGGATGCTCAAGACATCGCGGAGTACGCGGTGATGCCAGCTGTCATTCTGGTGATTGTGGTTGCCACAGTTCGCTTAATCGGGGGCAATGCCAATAATGTTTTTTCGGCCACAGCGAGTTCAATTGCACAATGATGTTGTTCACATTTCTCGTTAATGGACGCACCTGACGGGAAGAGAAAATACGCGATGTTGTTAGCGACGTCCGATTGACCGTTAAGTACCTGCAGCATAAGATAAGCCGGTCCTTCTGGACATTATTACCGTCAAGTCCATTCGAGTGTGTCCGACTGGGGACGTCCGTTCGAGATCACAGTAAATGAGGAGAGAATGACAATGCGCAACTGCGTGCTTGTAATGTGCTTGTTGTTCTTGTGCGTCACACTGTCGGCGGCACAAGGAAACATTTCGTCACAATGGAAGTGCGACAAGCCTTCCGAGCAGCACAGTATCGCCGTTCCGGATGGCGAGGGTCACAACTATGGTATTGCCCAAGGAAAGTGCACATCGGAAAAGGGCAGCATGGGCGATGTGAAGGAGCAAGAGGGTACGTATAGTGAATTTGGCGACATGACTAGCAGCACAAACCAAAACCACGGCATGTTTGTAGTCACCCTCGTTGACGGCGACAAGGTGTTTTATCGATATCACGGAACCCAGTCGCTGAAAGACGGCAAGATAGTGAGCGGCACCAACAGGTGGACGCTTGCAGGCGGCACCGGGAAGTACAAAGCTGTCAAAGGTGAGGGCGGTTGCAAAGGCAAGGGCAATCCGGACGACAGTTCCACGTGGGAGTGCGAGGGTAGTTACTCAGTGGTTAAATAGCGCCCGATTCCCATGTTCAGCCGCTCTTTATCTGAGCGGCTTTTTTCTTGTGACCTGATGCCTTTCTCACAAACCGGGGTTTCGCGCATTTTGGCGAGACATTGCATCAGAGAAAAACTAGATAATGCGACCAGCGGAGGACCGGATGAGAAACTTCGTCGCCGGGATTGTCGCGACACTGATCGTGTTCACGTTCGGCGGCTGGCTTTACCTGAGACTTGGCTATGCCGACCTGCGCGCAAACGTTCCATCATCTTGGCTCGAATCTCAGTTCGCCACCAATGCGGTGAATGCTTCAGCGGCACGCCGTGCACCACCCGAACGGAATCCAATTACCCCTACCGAGGCCAACCTGCTCGATGGCGCTCGCTTGTATCGCGATAAGTGTGCCGACTGCCACGGCCGACCGGACAATCCTATGAGTGATTACGGGAGGTCCTTCAATCCACCAGCGCCCCAGTTCATGCAGTCGAATCTCCGCTTGCGCGAGAACCAGGATTTCTACCTCGTTAAGAACGGAGTGCGCCGATCGGCCATGCCAGCGTGGGGGAATATCATGGCGGATAGTGAGATCTGGCAAGTTGTCACTTTTCTCAATCACTTGGACAATCTTCCGCCCGCGGTCCAGCAGGAACTCCATCGGCCAGCCGGCAGCAATCCCTGAGCGCTTGCCGCCGGAAGCGAGTGTTCTCCTTTGCACTTCCTTTCGGGTTACCCTGAGATGCCGTGAGTTGAGGTCGCGCATTCCATCAGAAGAAATCGCGGAATTGGAACAACCGGTTTCGCGTGAAGCCCAGGAACCTCACCGGGTGGCGTTGCAGAAAGCGACGGCAGAGGTTCAGTGTCAGGATGTTCGCGCATCCAGAGTCGCATGTTGAACAATTACTGAGCGGATATTAATAATGATGTGGTCGCGGATTTCCGGCTCACCATCCCGGTTTTGCGAAGGCACAGGTCCTGATTGGCGTTGCAAATCTGCGAGCTAACGGCGTCGAACAGGACAATAGTGCTGCATATCACTGGCTGCGTCTAGCGGCTTTGAATTCAGCCCACGTTGTGAAGAGAGTTGTGTTGCGATCGAGCAGCTGAAATCGCGCATGAATTCGGCGGAGATTCGTTATTTGGAGCAGCAAGTCTCTGGAGAAACCCAAGCGCGTTCAAATGCTAAATCGAGCTCAGGAAAAGAGGAATTGCGCCCGGCCCTTTCACACTTTGCGAAGGCAGCTTTAGCCCCAAATCTTGCAGGGACCCTTCGACCATTCGGCCATAAGTTTCAGCGCAAGCCGAGGCACCCTGGATCTGAGAGAGCTCGGAATCTTTCTGTCGTTTCCGATTCGACAGTGGTTGATAAAATCAGTCCGGAGAATACCCACCCAAACACCTTCACTGCTCGAAGTTTTCTGACTGTGTGGATAGGTGGACTCGGGCACTGGAATCAGGGATGTTAGCAGATTCAAATCTGCTGATTGCTGAGTTGACCACAACGCGCAATTTCTTAGTACCGTGGGAGAAACCCACAGGAGTGTTTTGGCCGCACGCCGATTTCCCGCATGCGTGTTCGCTTTTTTCAGGTTTCTGGACGTCCTCGCGAATGTCAGTCGGTCTCGAATTGGCGCTCCAAGTTGAAGACCTGAGCGTATCCTCCCGCGTGTAACAAATTTAGCTCTTGGCTGCGAGGCGAGCTGGGTCAGGCGTATCGCGAATGCGTCCGGCCTCCACATCGGCAAGTACCGCGCGGAGC
>Ga0335081_10018436_pt1 | contig 11284 bp, 13 predicted proteins | sample Lox_Sample_35_FD_206713 | JGI IMG/M metagenome (GOLD analysis project Ga0335081, IMG submission 206713) | Soil microbial communities from Loxahatchee National Wildlife Refuge, Florida, United States - Lox_Sample_3.5 | ecosystem: Environmental > Terrestrial > Soil > Wetlands | place: USA... | reverse complement strand
CCGTCGGCCGCGCGCCAGGCGCGCAGCATCGTCTCCTGCACGGCGTCGTCGGCTTCGAATCCCGAGCCCAGCATGCGGTAGCAGTAGCCGGTGAGCTCCCGGCGGTACTGTTCCAGGTTGTCCGGGCTAACCTCGGTTGCGGCAGTCGTCGGCATAGTCCCCCACCCTACGTCGCACCCCTGACATTTCAGGCCGGCTCCATCCCGTACCGGCTCATCAGCTCCCGTTCGGCCTCCCGGCTTCCTATTTAGCACGGCCGCCGCTGAACTATCCTGCGAGCGTGGCTGACCTGCTGGCGGAGGCGGAGGCCGAGCTGTACACGGCCGACCCGGACGGCTTCACCGCGCGCCGGTCCGAACTCGCCGAACGCGCCCGCGACGCGGGCGAACCCGCCGTGGCGAAGAAGATCACGGCGCTGCGTAAACCCACTCGTTCGGCCTGGGTCGTGAACCGCCTGGTCCGGTCGGACCCCGAGGTAGGGTCCCGGCTCGACCGCCTGGCCGGCGACCTGCGCGAGGCGTCCGGCGGCAGCAGGCTCAGGGACCTGACCGCGGCCCGCGCCAGGCTGGTCGACGAGCTGACCCGGACGGCACTGGAGGGCCTCCCCGCGCCCCCCGCGTCGCGGCGCGTGGCGGTCCCCCCCCCCGGGGCCGCGCCCCCCCCCCCCCCCGGCGGGCCCCCGAGCCTCGGCACCCTGGTCCGTGCCGCCCGGTACGCGGGCTTCGGCGCCTTCGCGCCCGCCGCCGACGGCTCGGCCCCGCCGCCGCGGAAGACCAAGCCGCCGGCCGAGCCCGCGGCCGAGCGCGAGGCCCGCCGCCAGGAGAGAATCAAAGAAGCCGAACGGGCCGCCTCCGACGCCGACCGCGACCTCGAATCCGCCCTCTCGGCCGAACGCGACCTCGAGGATTCCGTCCGCCGCCTGGAAGCCGAACTCGCCGGCGCGCGCCAGCGCCTGGCCGAGGCGCGACGGCGGTCCTACCGGGCCGAGTCACGCCAGCAGCGAGCGGCCGGGCAACTCAGCCGGCTGAAGGAGTAAACCATCCCGCCCGGCCGGCGTCTCCTACCACACGTGAGGCCGCCGGGGTTGCGGGAGGGTTGCCGGAAATGAGCAGGGCTTTGATTTCGCTGGAGGTGCTGCCGGTGGATGGTCGTCCGTCTGAACCGGACGGGTTCCGTGAATTCGTCGAGGCACGGTCGAGCGCGCTGCTGCGGTCCGGCTGGCTGCTGACCGGCGACTGGCCGAGCGCGGAGGACCTGGTGCAGACCGCACTCGCTGCCGCCTGGCCCCGCTGGACGTCGCTGACCAGGCAGGACGCACCGGAACTCTATGTGCGGAAAATCATGGTGAACACGTTCCTCCGCTGGCGGCGGCGGCGCTGGACCGGCGAGATCGCCACCGGCCGGCTGCCCGAGATGCAGGCGTACGGGGACGCGTTCGCGCAGATCGACGCCAGGCAGGCGCTGATCGCGGCGCTGGACCGGCTGCCGCCCAGGCAGCGGGCCGTGGTCGTGCTCCGCTACTTCGCCGATCAGACCGAAGCGCAGACCGCGGCCGCGATGGGCTGCTCGGTCGGCGCGGTGAAGGCGCACGCGTCGAAGGCGCTGGCCCGGCTGCGAGACGCGCCCGGGCTGGCCGAGCTCATGACCGGAGGTGTGGCCTCGTGAACACCGAGGAAAGGCAGCTGGCGGAGATGCTGCACCGGGTCACCCCCGAGCCGCCGCGCCGGGTGACCGTGGAAGACGTCGCGTACCGGCTGGCCAGCGAGCCCCAGCGGGAGCCTCGCTCGCCGCGCGGGTCCATCTGGAAGAACAAGGGCTGGACGCCGGTGCTGGCCGCGCTCAGCGTGTTCGCCATCGCCGGGGTCAGCGCGGGCATCGCGACCGTGGCGACCTCGCACCACAGCACCCCGGCGCCGAACGACGGGACGCCGCCGGCGACCACCCCGGTGTCAGGCTCGCCTTCGCCGACCGCGCCGTCGCAGTCGCCGCCCCCGTCCTGGGAGACGCTGCCGGTGGCCGGCGGCATGTGGGATGCCAAGCTGATCAACCGCCTGTCGTTCAGCCAGGGCTCGCTGACCGGCAGCCGGGACTCGCTCTACGCGCTCGGCGACGGTTCTCTCGTCAGGATCGACCCGGCCAGCGGTGCCGTCCTTCACACGACCCCGTACAGCTCGCCGGTCATCGGCCGGCCGGTCGTCATGGCGAACACGGTGTGGGTGGTGTGGTCCTACGGCGGCAGCGAGATCGTGCTGCGCGGCTACGACGCCCGGACGCTCGCCCAGGTCGCGTCGGTGCCGGTACCCGCCACCGGCGGGGTGTCCAGCCAGGCCCAGGGCGTGCTCGCGGCCGGGCCCGACGGCAAGCTCTACGTGGCCGCGGGCGACACCGTGGCCAGCGTGGACCCGGCCGCCCGCCAGGTGACGCACCGGATCCAGCTGACCGCGGGGCGGGCCAGCTCGGTGGCGGTCTCGCCCGACGGCAGCAAGCTGTACGTGGGCACAGGCTCGTTCCAGCTGCTGGTCTACGACCTCGCCACCGGGACACAGACGTTGTCGTCCAGCATGTCCGCGAGCGGGGGGAGCCTGCTCGCGACCGCGGGCGGCGTCTGGGGCACGACCGGAACCGGGATGAGCGAGTGGGTCTGGTTCGCCCCGGGCGGCGACCTGACCCGCTCCTTCCGGGTCAGCCAGGGCGCGGGAGGCGGCCTGGCGTCGCTGCCCTCCTACAGCGGCGGCGTGGTCTGGGTCGGCGGCTCGCACGAGCTCGTCTGCGCCAGCCCGGTCACCGGCCAGGCGCTGGCGCGCGCACCCATCCCCACCGACCACAGCGTCGTGGAGTACTTCGACAGCGTGACGGTGCTGAGCCGCGGCCACACGTACGCCCTGTACCAGGACGACAGGGCCCGGCTGGCCGGCGTGGCCAGCCTCACGCCCCCCCTGGCCTGCTCGGGCTGAACCCTGCCAGCTCAAGCGGCCTGACGACCGGGTCCGTCCGTCACCTGCTCAGCCAGGGGCGGCGGACCCGGCGGCGTTCCGTCGCCGAACGGCCGCCCGCCGAGTTCCTCCCGGTGGTGCGGGGTGAGCCAGCCGGACAGGTCGGGCCCGGCCGGGATGATTCCCGACGGGTTCAGCCCGGTGTGCACCCGGTAGTAGTGCGCCTTGGTCTGCTCGAAGTCGATCGTGTCGCCGAACCCGGGCGTCTGGTACAGGTCCCGCGCGTAGGCCCACAGCACCGGCATCTCGGTGATCTTGTTCCGGTTGCACTTGAAGTGACCGTGGTAGACCGCGTCGAACCTGACCAGCGTCGGCCAGAGCCGCACGTCCGCCTCGGTGATCGTGTCCCCGGCCAGGTAGCGGCGGGTAGCGAGCAGCCCGGACAGCTGGTCGAGCCGGGCGAACAGCTTGCGGTAGGACTCCTCGTAGGCCGCCTGCGTGCTGGCGAACCCGCACTTGTACACGCCGTCGTTGACGTCCTCGTAGACCCCGGCGCTGATCTCCTCGATCTCGCCGGCGAGCTTGTCCGGGTACAGTTCGGGCGCACCCGGGCGGTGGAACGCCGTCCACTCGTGCTCCAGGTCCAGGGTGATCTGCCGGTAGTCGGCGGTCACCACCGCGCCCTCGGCGACCTCCACGACGGCGGGCACCGTGACCCCCCGGTCGTAGCCGGGCACCGCCTTTTCGTAGGCGTCCCGCAGGAAGTGGACGCCGAGCACCGGGTCGACCCCGCCGGGGTCGAGGTCGAACGTCCAGCTCCGCCAGTCGTGCTCAGGGCCGCAGATGCCCATCGACAGCGCGTCCTCGAGGCCGAGCAGCCGCCGCACGATCATCGTCCGGTTGGCCCACGGGCACGCCCGCGCCACCACCAGCCGGTACCGCCCCGCCTCGGCCTGGAGCGTCCCGTCCCGCCCGTCCGCCGTGATCCTCCCGTTCAGGTACCTGGTATCCCGTACGAATTCTCCGGTAGCGCCCACCCTCCCGACGCTACCTCATTGTTCCGCTTTTCAAATACCCACCCCGCCAGCCCTCCTCGCCGCGGCCAGGTCGCCTTCGGGGTCATCAACGAGTACTACTGGTACCGGCTCAAGGCCGAGATCGGCGCGAGCGCGATGCACTCGCAGATCACCTACTTCGCCCCGCACGACCCCGGGTACGTGGTCGACGTCTCCGGCGCCGCGGTGCTGAAGTACAGCCAGCACCAGGCGGTCGCGCAGAAATTCCTCGCGTTCCTGGTCAGCAAGAAGGGCGAGGAGATCATCGGCCGGGCGGGCGGCGACGAGCAGAGCTATGAGTACCCGATCGGGTCCGGCGTGACCATCTCGGCCCCGGAGACGCCGTTTAACCAGCTGCAGCCCAACCCCATCACGATCGCCCAGCTCGGCGACGGCGCGGCCGCGATCGACCTGCTCCGTCAGGCCGGCCTGCTGTGACCTTGCTGGCGGACGTCCAGGACGCCACCGGCACCAGAACCGGGCGGCGGACGTCCCGCCCGGTGGCGCTGCTCACCGCCGCCGCCCTGGTGGCCGCGCTCATGGCCGTCCCGCTGGTCTTCCTGCTGATCGAGGCGGCCGGGACCAGCTCGGGCCAGCTGTCACAACTGATCTTCCGCCCGCTGACCTGGTCTCTTGCTGTGGAACACGGTCCGGCTCAGCGCGGTGGTCACGGCAGCCTGCGCGGTCATCGGGACCGGCGCCGCCTGGTGCGTCGACTGGACAAGGCCTTCGGCGTCCACCCGGTCCTGGCGAGCCTGGACCTGGAGGTGCCGGCCGGCTCCCTGACGGCCATCCTCGGCCCGTCTGGCAGCGGCAAGTCGACCCTGCTGCGGCTGCTGGCCGGATTCGAGCGCGCGGACGCGGGCACGATCGGCATCGGCGGTGTGCTGGTCGACGGCCCCGGCGTCCACCTGCCGCCCGAACGGCGCCGCATCGGCTACGTCCCGCAGGAGGGCAGCCTGTTCCCGCACCTGACGGTGGCGGGCAACGTCGGCTTCGGACTCGCTGCTCGCCGGCACGGGACCCGCCGGCACGGGACCCGCCAGCACGGGACCCGCCAGCGCCGGGCCGGCCAGGTCGAGGCCCTGCTCGAGACGGTCGGGCTGGCCGGGTTCGGCCGGCGGTACCCCCATCAGCTCTCCGGCGGCCAGCAGCAGCGGGTCGCGCTCGCCCGGGCGCTGGCCATCGAGCCCGCCGTGGTGCTGCTCGATGAGCCGTTCGGCTCGCTGGACGCGCACTTGCGGCCCGGCGTCCGCGCCGACGTCCAGGAGATCTTCCGCCGCGCCGGGACCACCGCGGTGCTGGTGACCCACGATCAGGACGAGGCGCTGTCGGTCGCTGACCGGGTCGCGGCCCTGCGCGACGGCAGGATCGCCCAGTGCGCGCCGCCCGAGGACCTCTACCGCCGGCCGGCCGACCCCCGGCTGGCCAGCTTCGTCGGGGACGCGAACCTGGTCGAGGGGGTGGTCAGCGGGAGCACGGTGAAGACACTGCTCGGCTGCCTGCCGCTCGACCCGGCCGCGGCCATCCCGGGGTCCGCGGGCCAGGTGACCGTCCTGATCCGGCCGGAGCAGATAGACATAGTGCCGAACGAGGCCGGCCTGACCGCCCAGGTGACCTCCTACCGCTACCACGGCCATGACGCCGTCCTCTACGTCCAGCCCGAGGACGATGCGAGAGTCTTCGGGTCCCAGCCGGTGATGGTGCGAATCACCGGCGGACCGCATCGTCCGCCCGGCTCGGCCGTTACCCTGCGCGCTCGCGGTCCGGTGTTCGCCTGGCCGGCGGATTAGCCTGTCGTTCCTTGCTGAGGCGCGCTTGTCATAGCGTGCCGTAGGTGACAGGCTTGGGCCGGTTGTCCGGCGGCTATCGAGCCGGGAGCGGCATGGGAGCGAAGGGCCGGCTGAGCGTTCGCGCCTGCGGCCTGCTGGCCGGGGCGGCCCTGGCCGCGTCGGTCGCGCTGGGCGCCGCTCCGGCCGCGCGCGCCTCAGCCGGGATCAGCGCCGCCTCCTCGGCCGGGCCGTCCGGCGTCGGCGCCCTGTCGGCCGCGGTCGAGAACGCGGCCACCGGCAGGCTGCTGTGGAGCCGCGGCCTGAACACCGAGCGCCCGATGGCCAGCATCACCAAGGTGATGACCGCCTTCGTGGTGATCAGGGCGGGCCGCCTGGACCGCACGATCACCATCCCGGCCGCCGTGACCGGGTACGTGCGCGCGCACAATGCGAGCAGCGCGGGCCTGCGGCCGGGGGACAAGCTCACCGCCCGCCAGCTGCTCTACGCCCTGCTGCTGCCGTCCGGCGCCGACGCGGCCTACGCCCTGGCCAAGGCCTACGGCCCGGGCCTGGCGGCGTTCGTCGCCAAGATGAACGCCACCGCGCGGCTGCTCGGCCTGAGGCGGACGCACTTCAGCAACTTCGACGGCCTGCCGTACCCGACCTCGTACTCGGACTACTCCACCGCCGCGAACCTGCTGGTCCTGGCGCGTGCCGCGATGCTGCTCCCGGCCTTCCGCGCCATCGTGGACCGGCGCGGCTACCGGCTCGCCGCCGGTTCCGGGCATCACGCCTACCGGTGGACGAACCTCAACCCGCTCATCGGCCGTTACCCGGGTGCGATCGGGATCAAGACCGGGTACACCCGGGCCGCCGGGCAGTGCCTGCTGTTCGAGGCGACCAGGAACGGCCACTCCGTCATCGGCATCACCCTGCACAGCCCCGGCTCCATCAGCCCGATCAGCCCGGCCGACGCCACCCGCATCCTGAACTGGGCCTTCGGCCGCCTGACCTAGCGCGAGGATTCGTATCGAGTACGACCCCCAGCCGCCGTACGACGCAGGCTCGCCGGACCGCGCGCCGGCCGAGATCGTCGACCGCATGCGCGCCCGCAGCCGCTCCTACCTCGCCGGCCGTCCTGGCTGAGCCTCCGCCTAACCCGCTGCCCACATGTCGGCGAATACGCCCTCGCGCTGGCCGTAGTCGTACCGGTAGATCTCGCGCCCGTTCACGTAGGCCCGCTCCGCCCGGCTCATCACGTCCAGCGGGTCGCCGGACCAGATCACCAGGTCCGCGTCCTTGCCCGCGGTCAGCGAGCCGATCCGGTCGGCGCAGCCGATGATCTGGGCCGGGTGGATCGTCACCGCGCGCAGCGCGGTCACCGGGTCCAGGCCTTCCTTGACCGCCAGGGTGGCCTGATGGATGAGGAAATGGATCGGCACCACCGGGTGGTCGGTGGTGATGGCGATCGTCACCCCGGCAGCGGCCAGCCGGGCCGGGTTGGCCAGCGACCTGTTCCGCAGCTCCACCTTGGACCGGCTGGTGAACAGCGGGCCGATGATCACCGGGATGGACGCAGCGGCGATCTGGTCGGCCAGCAGGTACGCCTCGGTACCGTGGTCGATCACCAGGTCATAGCCGAACTCCCTGGCCATCCGCATCGCGGTCGCGATGTCGTCGGCGCGGTGGCAGTGCTGCCGCCACGGGATCTCCTGGCGCAGCACCCGGCTCAGCGCCTCGAGCTGGAGGTCCCGCTCCGCCGGAGCCCGCGAGTCGGCCCTGCCGTCGGCGGCCGCGGCCAGCTTGGCCTGGTAGTTCTGCGCGGCGACGAACGCGCTGCGGATCACCGCGGCGGTGCCCAGCCTGGTCGCCGGGGTCTCGTTCCGCTCGCCGTAGACGCGCTTGGGGTTCTCGCCGAGCGCGGACTTCACCCCGGCCGGCTCGCGCAGGACCATCTCGTCCACGGTGCGGCCCCAGCACCTGATCGCGACGGTCTGCCCGCCGATCGGGTTGGCCGAGCCCGGGTTGACGTTGACCGCGAGCACCCCGCCGCTGATAGCGTCGCGGAAGCCCAGGTCGGCCGGGTTGATCGCGTCGAGCGCGCGGACCTGTGCGGTGACCGGGGCGGTTCGCTCGTTGGTGTCCTGGCCCGCCCAGCCCTGCCCCTCCTCGGACACGCCGACGTGAGCATGCGCGTCAATGAAGCCGGGCAGCACCCACTTCCCGGCCGCGTCGACCACGTCCGCGCCGTCCGGTACCGCGAAGCCGGGACCCTCGACCGCCGCTATCTTCCCGTCCCGCAGCAGGATCGTCCCGCCGTCTATCGGATCGCCCTCGATCGGCACGACCCGGCCGCCGGTAATCGTGATCGTCTGCGTCATGCCCTGTCCCACCTCGGTAACACGCCCTTGCCGATCGCGTCGACCTCCTCCGGACGGCTGGGACCGGGCCGGATCAGGCCGCCCTCGTTCACGCGATACCTCCTCGTCGTCATGGTCAGCCTCTCACGTCTTCCCCCCGCGCCACCCGGCCAGGCGTGTCGCGGCAGTCAGGCGCTGATGATCGCCCGGGCCTTGGCGAGCTTCACCGCCTTCTTCAGCGTTTCTATGTCATAGGCGCCGTAATGCCGCTTGCCGTTGACGAAGAACGTCGGGGTCCCGGACACATTGGACAGGTCGGCGGATTCCAGGTCCTCGCTGACATGCGCCCGCCCCGCGTGCTTGCGCAGGTCGGCGGCGAACCGCTCGGTCTCCAGGCCGAGCGAGTCCGCGTAGCCGATCAGGTCCCGGGGGTGCAGCCTGTCCTGGTGGTCCAGCAGCAGGTCGTGCATCTCCCAGAACGCGCCCTGCCGCCCGGCCGCCTCGGCGGCCTCGGCCGCCAGCTGCGCGTTCGGGTGCACGTCGGTCAGCGGCAGGTGCCGCCACACGTACCGGATCTCGCCGTAGTCCCGGAGCAGTTCCCGCACGGCCGGCTCGGCCATGCCGCAGTACGGGCACTCGAAGTCGCCGTACTCGACCAGGGTGACCATCGACTCCTCCGGGCCGCGGATGTGATCCCGCTCCGGGTCCACCGGCACCGCCAGGTCGGTGATGACCTCGGCCGTGCCCAGCAGGGCCCGCAGCCGGGTCCGCACCGGCAGCTTGTTCACCAGGCGGAAGATGACCCAGGTCAGGGCGGCTGCGAGCACGACGGCGGACAGGATGCCGAGCTTGGCCTCGGCCAGCACGTCGCCCGTCAGCGCCAGCGAGGCGATCAGCAGGGATACGGTGAAGCCGATCCCGGCCACCGCCCCGGCGCCCGCCACCGCGCCCCAGCCGACCGACGGGCGCACCCGGCCGTGGCTGAGCTTGCTGACCAGCCATGCGCACCCGGCCGTGCCGAGGGGCTTGCCCACCAGGTACCCGACGATGATGCCGAGCGTGACCGGCGCGGTGTAGGCGCGGGCCAGGAACTCGGTATTGATCACGATGCCCGCGTTGGCCAGCGCGAACAGCGGCACGATGACGTAGCTGGTCCAGGGGTGGAAGAGCTGGGCCAGCCGGTCGTTCGGCGAGACCGCGGTGCGCACCACGTTGCGCGCCGACTGGGCCAGTTCGGCGGTGGGCTGCTCGCGGAACATCCGGAACGCCTCGGTCGCCTGCTCCAGCGATTCCCTGCTCGCCGCGTACGCGTAGGTCAGCAGGCCGAAGACCAGGCCGACCACGATCGGGTCCACGCCCGACTTGAGGAACGCCATCCAGGCCGCGATCCCGATGAGCAGGTACAGGATCCCGTTCCTGTTGCCGCGCGCCCGCAGCACCAGGACCAGGGCGATGAACCCGAACCCCCAGGCCAGCGCCGCCATCTCGATGTGCTCGCTGTAGAAGATCGCGATGACCACCAGGCCGGCCAGGTCGTCGACGACCGAGAAGGTGAGCAGGTAGGTGCGGACGCGGTCCGGCAGCCTGCGCCCGACCAGCGCGAGCGCGCCGAGCGCGAAGGCGGTGTCGGTGGACATCGCCATGCCCCAGCCGTGCATGGCGGGATGCCCGGCGTTCACGATCAGGAAGATGACGACGGGCACGGCCATGCCGGTCAGCCCGACCAGCAGCGGCAGCGTGAGCCTGCTCCGCGCCCGCAGCTCGCCCACGTCGAACTCGCGCCGCGCCTCCAGCCCCACGACGAAGAAGAACAGCGCCATCAGCCCGGAGTTGACGAACTCGCGCAGGTCGAGGGACACGGTCCAGCTGCCGACGAACACGGAAAGCCGGGTCGCCCAGAACTTCTCGTAGGACGAGAAGCTCACGTTCGCCCAGATCAGCGCGAGCACAGTGGCGGCGGCCAGCACCGAGGCGCTGCCCGTCTCGGTACGCAGGAAGTTGCGCAGCGGCGTCTCCATGCGCCGCACCCAGGCCGTCTTCTGGGAGAACGGCCCCCTGGTTTCCTCGACGGCCTCCGCGCCTTCCCCGGCGGTCTCCTCGGCCGCGACGGCCGCCATGTCAGCCTCAGAGACCTCGATGACGTTAGCCGCCTCTGACGACGATTCGCTCATTCCACCTCACATGCGCCCCGCGTCGACGATGCGCCGCAGGAAGCGCCGGGTCCGTTCGTCCGACGGTTCGCTGAACAACCGATCGGGCGGCGCCTGTTCCACGATCTCCCCGTCGGCCAGGAAGCACACCCGGCTGGCGATGTCACGCGCGAACCCCATCTCGTGCGTGGCGATCAGCATCGTCATCCCGCCTTCGGCCAGTTCCCTGATCACGTCGAGCACGTCCGCCACCAGCTCCGGGTCGAGCGCGCTGGTGACCTCGTCGAGCAGCATGAGCCGCGGCCGCATGGCCAGCGCCCGGACGATCGCGACCCGCTGCTGCTGCCCGCCGGACAGCCGGTCCGGGTAGTCTGCCCGCTTTTCGCCCAGCCCGAACCGGTCGAGCAGTTCCGCCGCCTGGGCGGCCGCCTCGGCCCGGGACAGGCCGAGCACCTTCACCGGCGCCAGCGTCACGTTCCGCTCCACGGTCATGTGCGGGAACAGGTTGAACGACTGGAACAAGGGCCTGCCACATGTCCGTGGGGTTGAAGAACGTGTGCCTGACCTGGGCGCTGCCCGGCGCCAGCAGGAAGATGGCCAGCAGCGCCGCGAGCACGACGACCGTGCTCGTGGTGGACAGCAGCAGCCCGCGCCGGCTGCTGTCGCCCAGCAGCCGGGACCGCCGGGCCGACAGGTCGGGAAGCCCCTCTAGCTGTCGGAGAAGGTGACCGCCTGGGCCCGCTGGGTGCTGTAGGAGATCTCGTTGATGTCGAAGTCGAACTTCTTCGGCCCCGGCGCGTATGAGCTGTCGAACGGCTCGTAGGCCCAGGTGACCTGCGACGGCTTGAAGCCGAGCTGAGCCGCCACCGCGTAGGCCACGGCGCTCTCCTAGCCCTGGCCGTTCGTCGGCTTGTTGTTGACGAACCACGGCGGGTAGACCGGCTTGTCGGTCGTCACGGTGAGCACGCCCTTGGCGTAGAGCTGGCTCTGGATGGCGGAATTGCTGCACGAAGC
>Ga0335081_10018435_pt1 | contig 11284 bp, 11 predicted proteins | sample Lox_Sample_35_FD_206713 | JGI IMG/M metagenome (GOLD analysis project Ga0335081, IMG submission 206713) | Soil microbial communities from Loxahatchee National Wildlife Refuge, Florida, United States - Lox_Sample_3.5 | ecosystem: Environmental > Terrestrial > Soil > Wetlands | place: USA... | reverse complement strand
CTTCAACCTGATGGACGGCCTGGCGATGTGCCGCTACGCAGCCCGGAACCTGTAGCGGCAGAGTCAGGCGCCGATTCGACGAAAAGCGCGAGGGAGTGCGGGCGGCCGCAAACGCGCCATAGCCGGCGAACCACAGCATCAGCCAGATTGGGGCCGGTACGTGCGGGAACGATCCTAACAAGAGGCTGGGAAAGCCCGTGTTGTGCCGAAATACAGAATTACGCCGAAGAGCACCGGGCACGACGCCGTGATCGGTGAGCGCGCCGGCAATCATCCCGGCACGACCGGCGATCGAGCCGACCGACAGGTCGATGCCCAGAACGCCGCCAGCAGCGCGAATAGCGCGATGAGATGCGAGACCTGCCGGCCGTCAGCCACGCTCACGGCGTACGGCTACGGCGGTAGGATAGCCCTCATGAGCGCTACCAGCAGTGTCCAGGGGCGTGTTATCCGAACTTCTGGCGAGCCCCTCGGCAAGGCTCGGGTCATCCTGGAGCGGAACGAGCCGATGTCGCAACTGAGCTACCTCGCGGTTTCCGAGGCCGATGGCCGATTTCGTCTGGACCAGGTTGATCCTGGCCAGTATCGCCTGGCTGTGCAACGCAATGGGTACGTCAACGCCGCAGGCAGCCGCGACTGGTTTCAAGGTGCGGTTCTCCTGACGCTGGCGCCGGGCAAAACAGTCGATGACATCCTGGTCACGATGGCCCCGCAGGCCGTGATCTCGGGAAGGATCTCTGACGAGGATGGCGAACCCTTGGCCGATACCCCAGTGACACTGCTGCAACAACCCACGGTCCGAGAGGGCCCTCCGCTGGTGCCGGTACCTGGCCCGGTGCGCTTTACCAACGACCTTGGGGAGTTCCGGATCCCGGGCCTGCACCCGGGCACCTACCTTCTGTGCGCGAACTGGGACCAGGCTCGTCATCACCACATGGGTATGGGAATTCAAATCGGGCCGCCGGAGCAGGAGGTGTATCCGCTTCTGTACTATCCAGGCGTCGCGGATTACGAAAAGGCGGCGCCCATCGAGGTCACGGCGGGCGAAGAATTGTTTGGCTTCGACCTCCAGATGAAGAAAGTCCGCGCCTTTCGCGTGCGGGGCCGCGTGGAATTGCCGAAGGATGCCGACCCCCGGACGTTGTTCTTAAACCTCGGGCAGCACCAGGTGCGGGGCGGATTTGGCGGAGGAGGAAGGGCCGGCTTCCAGCACCAGGGGACCGAGTTCGAATTCGGCGGCCTGTTGCCGGGGTCCTATCATCTGATCGCGCAGTGCGGCGGGCCGCAGCGTCTGCACAAGGCCACGATGCCGGTCGAGGTGAACGACCAGGATATCGACGGCCTGGTGGTGACGTTCCCGGCGGGCGCCACGATCGAAGGCACGGTGCAGGCCAGTGACGGGCCTTCGGCGGACTTCCATCCCGCCAGTGTCTACGTCTCGCTGGTTCCCCCGGAGGGCGGGATGCAGATCGGCGGAGGGCCGGCGGACGCCTCCGGGACGATCCGGCTGTCCGATATTCCGCCGGGCCGCTATTGCCCCGCGGTGTTCCTGGTGCCGGAGCGAGGGTATGTGAAGTCGGTTACCTACGGCGGGCGGGACGTGAGGAATGACCCGATCGAGATCGGCGATGACCTGGCTACCGCGCGGCTGGAAGTCCTGATCGCGTTCGATGGCGGCGAGATCCGCGGCGCCTTGCAGGACGCCGGCGGCCTGCCGATGACCAATCGCAACGTCCATCTGCTTACCGATCCGCCGCGCTTCGACCGTTTCAAGACGGTGCGAACCGACCAGGATGGCCGCTTTCATTTTGCTCATATCCGCCCGGCAGAGTACTGGCTGTTCGCCGTCGAACGACCGGCCGGCGCGCCATTGGAGCAGCTTTGGGAATGCCACGATGGGGTGGCGGGCAAAGTGACGGTGGTCTCCACTTCGCACGAGAATGTTCTGCTGCGATTGCCGAAGAAGGGTGGGGGGTAGAGCAATATTGTTCACAGAACGGCCGAGCGTTAGGGCCAGCCAACATCCGGGCCGCCTCGAAGCGATTCCGAATCGGCAGCAGTTTCCGGGACCTCGTCGCCCGTTTTCGGGCAAGCAGTCCGGCCAATTTGCAGGCAATTCCGCGGTTAGGGCGTTTTTCGTCAACTGAGACGCGGGGTCGTGTAGCCGTTTCACTTCCCGCCACCTTAGCGGACCGCTGGCCGAGATTTCGGCCACCTCGGAAAAAACATCGGTACCCTGCGCCGGTATTCCTGATATGGCCAGCCAAGCCGCCGCTCCAACTCCGGCTCCTCCAGGAATTTCAAGGACGCCACTTGGATCGCCATGAATACCGGAATCCATACGAAAACCATCGAGGCGGAGTGCAGAAGGGTCCCCAGCCCCAACAGGGTGGCACCCACCCCGATCAGCATGGGATTACGCACCCAAGCGTATGGCCCCGTCGTAACAAGCTCGCGAGGAGGGTTTGCCGGAACGGCATGTCCCTTGAACTGGATCAAACACCAGATCCAGAGTGCCGCGCCGCCGGTCAATACGACGATCCCAATGCCTGTACCACTCGCGCCAGCGAGCAGCGGTCGCAAGGCGAGCGCTCTGTCTGTGGCAATGCTTCCGGCCACAACTGCGGCGATCATACCGAAGAAGATGGTCAGCCCAACCGCAGCCAGCCGCCGTCTTCGACGATCTGGGCCAGTGGTAATGGCATACAGTACGTCGGTCAGGCTCATTCTGCACCACACCCGTCCAGATCCGTCACAAACGCCTGTCTTGGCGTTCGAATCTGGGAAAGCTCATCGGAGCTTCATCGTTTCAGTATCGTCTCACACATCGATTTCGCTCGCGCGCGTGTCCCCGGCTCAATACGGCCACGGCGGCGGCACGAAAGTGTTGTCGAATCCAAGCCCCGCCGGGAATGCCGAAGCGGTCGGCGGCTTCCCGGTATCGAGCCAGCTTTCCATGGCAGCGAGACCGGCGAGCAGTTGTTGGGCCGTGAACGCACAGTGGCCAACGCCGCTGACGTAGGCCTGCACTAGCTTTGCCAGGCAACCCTCGCCGGCCACCGTCTGACGATAGGCGCTTTCATGGCGAATGTCGGCGAGCGTGTCCAGGGTGGTGTGGAGGGTAATCACGGGCTTCGTCAATGTTCCGTGGACCTCGCCAAAGCGCCAAAGCGCTCGACATAATCGCGGGCGCGGGGATCCGCGCATTTTCGTTCGGGCGTTCATCTTCACCAGCAGATCATCGGCCTGGATGCCCCGCCCGGCGAGATAGGTCTTTTCGTCGGGCGTCAGCGAGTAGCGGTGATCGAGATTCTGCGCGACCGGCCCGGAGGCCCAGTACTGGCTCCCCGAGAGACTCTCGGTGGCAAAAGCCATTTGCATGAGGAATCCCGGGTATTTCCACATGGGATCGGTACTCCAGAAAGCGTCCGAGGCGAGGCCGTTGACCAGACGGATGAACTCCCAGCCGCCGCGGTTGCTTCCATCCGGCTTGGGCCCGATGCTCTGCATGCCTGGTATGTGCTCGGTCAGTGCGAATTGGCCAGACAACGGTTTCCCGAGGCGCTGGCGTTCTTTCAAAAGGCAGCTACCATCTCAGAAGACCCGATCACGCTCAGCTATGTGGGGCACACCTACGCTCGAGCCGGCAATCGGGCTGAGGCCGAGAAATTACTCGATATCCTGCTCGCAAAAGGCCAGGTTCACTATGTCATAGCCCGAAGCCTGTTATGGATCTATATCGGGTTGGGCCAGTTTGATCGCGCGTTCGACATCATGGAACAGCAATTCGAGCGTCGCGACGGGTTCCTGTGGTGGCTTCGTTCGGTTCCATGGTTCGACCCTCTTCGATCCGACCCGCGCTTCGGCGCGCTGGTGCAGAGGATGGGCTTCCCAGCCGGATGAAGCTGGCGCGGTTCGCTCACGTTCCATTGGCACCTCGTAGGCCGGCGATCACGCACCGCGCTGACGCCGATGCCTGGCATATAAGAGATTTGATCCTCGCGTGCCGGAGGGTTTATGAATCCATGTTGACCTATCGTCCCCGTTCCGTTCATTGGCAGCGACGCTGGAAGAAGAGAGCAATGGGCGTTTCTCGGCCAACCGAATTGGAACGATGAAACCGGTTTCCCCAACTTCTGCGCTGTGGATATGAACGTTAGTTCTGTCCCGCCTGGCTTTTTGCTTTGCCGTAAGAGTATGGATAGTCTGCCTTGTATCTCAACAACCTTCCAAGAGCCGCAAGACACGGCAACAGAATTTTGGGCGCCAAACCCGGAAAAGTAACATCCTGGCGGAATCCCCAAAGCGTGACGGCGTATTGGAGCGGATTCCGGACGCGATCCTGAGCGAAGGCAAAAATCGCTTCCCATCTTTCTGTCCGCGCGGCTGGGCGAAATTCCCCATGCACCCGGGCTTCGCCGTTGCCCGAGTTCCAGCACGTGTGCACGCACCCTTTAGGGACCACACACTCATCCCCAGCTACCAGGGTGGATAGTTGTCCGGAGACCCACGCTGTGAGCGAACCATTTACGACGCGGAAGCGCTCTTCGTGGTTGGGATGAACGTGCTTTGGGGGCGCCTTGCCGCCAGGCCGGAGGAAGAGATCGAGCTCCAGCAGTTGACCGTTGGTCTCTGCACCGGTTCGCAGGAAGACGATGCGCGCGCCGTCACGCGGGTCTTCGATGACATCACCCGGTCTCGCCATGGTTGAATCGCCTTGCTTGAGCGACTATACCATGTTCTGTGCCGGTCGGATGTATTAGAGGTGATAGGACCCCGAGTAGTGCGTCAAAACCCCTTCGGCCGTGTAGTCGCCGTTCCTGACTTCTGCTCAATGCGGCCGAGACAAACGATCCGAGAGGCGAGCGCCACGATCGCCATTAACCGCGATTATGAAAACAGTATTGGGGTTAGACCTGGGTTAGACCTGGGTTAGACCAGGGCTCGACACCGTTGACGATCAGGAATACAGTCACCGCGACGAGGATTCCGGCAATGGAGCCGGCGGCGAAATGATAGTGCCCAGGGCAATTCGTGCAGCGTTTGCGCCGAACAACAATGCTACGGGCAACGGCGCCACCTGAAAGAACACCATTGCCGCGGGACGTCTGACGGCCGCGAGCCTGCCGTTGATTGTGCCCGGTGCACGCTGACGTGACTCCAAATGGATTCGATAGGGGGTGACAACGGCCTGGTTGAACGACAGCCTGGGTTCGGAGCATACCAGGTGATGAACTCGTCGATGGCGTGCCGGTCCCTCGCCGGGATTCTCTCGAGCGCAGCTATTGAGAACCGCCGATCGTGCCTGATCGAGGTCTGGAAGGACGACTTCTTGACGTGACCGGGTTGCCACGTTTCATTGTTGGGGCCTCCATGCCCCAACAAATGAATCCGCGGTGCTGCCGGCGAGCGCCGCCTCGTCAAATGGCGAAGGCCGTACGAACCCGTGCCTTCACCGACTCCCAATCGCGGCCGCTGAGGTGGCCGATCACCGTCAATTCGGAGCGATGGGCCGTCAAGACGTACGCTCGGAAGCAGGGCTCTGCTCGGAGTCCGGCAGATGGCCAGTTGTGGAGGACATAATCAGTCGTGCCCGGGGTTCTGGGCTACTTCGTGGTGAGAATGCCCACCACTGCATCCGGACGCTCGGCGAGATACGTCGCGCTGGCGATGACTACGGCCGGCCGGACCTTGGTTTCCTGAGCACCGACCAGGATGCCGACCACCACATCGCCAGGCTTCAATCCCGATCCTCTGATTCCTCAGCGTCGAGGCGATGCAGGGATGCGGCCCTGAAATCGTTCAGGTCTTCATCGGGCCAGGATTCGGACCAGTCGATCCTGTGGTTCGGCGCGAGTTCCGCTAATCGCTCCGCGAGCGCGGATAGCTCCGTTGCCACGTCCGGAGACAAGCTTCGGAAGGCATCCACCAACAAGGCCTCCCGCTCATTTAGCTGCATTTCCATATCCTGTACCACAGCATACGGCCAGTCGATCCGCGGGTTTTCTTCTGCACCCGGCCGTGTCCCCGTTCCTGACTTCTGCTCAATGCAGCCGAGATAAACGATCCGAGAGGCGAGCGCCACGATCGCCATTAACCGCGATTATGGGAACAGTATTGGGGTTAGACCGGGGCTCGACACCGTTGACGATCAGGAATACAGTCACCGCGACGAGGATTCCGGCAATGGAGTCGGCGGCGAAATGATAGCGCCCGGTGAAGGTGCCCAGGGCAATTCCTGCAGCGATTGCGCCGAACAACAATGCTACGGGTAACGGCGCCACCTGAAAAAACACCATTGCCGCGGCGGCCGAGGCCGCTACGTGGGCGCTCGGGAAGGTGTTCGCATGGATGCTGGCGCCGTTCAGGATCCAGAGATTGAATCTGCGGACCGGATTGGGAGGGAGCGGCTCGAGCCAGGGTTCAACCCGCGTGCGGGGAGGCATGGTCTGCAGGAACGGCAACGCGCCGTACGACAGGTAAGTCGCAATCAACACAACCGACCAGAAGTGGTCGGATTCGCTGCCCAGCCTAAGGAGATAGAGCGCGCCGACGCTCATCGGTACCATCGGGTAGCAGAGGAGATAGGCGAGTTCGAGGTAAACGCCGATCCACTTCCGGAGGCGCCGGCGCGAGATCCAGCGCAGCAGCGGCCCCACCAGCCTCTCGTCGAACCGTTCCAACCAATTCTGGAGCGGCTGGTCGACGCGTAGAAAAAATTCTCCCGCCTGGCGGTAAACGATCAGAATCAGTGCCGCGGGAAGCCAGTCCCGCACCACGGATGCGGCAAGCGCCGGCAACAGGCGGGGCAGGAGGAACGCACCGGTAAGGGTGACGCCCAGCCCCGCTGCGCTCAGGCCGGTCACTCTTGCGCGCCGCCCGCCGGGCAGGCGGCGTATCCAGGACAGCGAGCCGAAAAAGCAGAACACCACCACGTGAATCCACTCTGCGCGACGCATACTACGATTTGACCCGAAAGTGGAAGGCCGATGGGTGGCACATTCGAACACTGTACCCATGGACTCCGCGGCACACAAAAATCTATGGTCGAACATGCTGTGGCGCGGCACTCCTGCCGCGTCCCGACTCAGCGGAACGCTCTTTTTGGCCGCCACCGATGCGGGCAAGCCAAGCCGCCAGGCTGACCGCCATTCCCTGAAGCGTTCACTCTTACGTTGGCTGATTCTGAGGGACCGATTCTCAGACTTCGCTGCTGGCATCTAAAGCCGCTTTTAGCTGAAGCTTGCCCTATGTGCTGATTTAGATGCGGGCGGCGAGGAAGGCTTGCAGATTCGCGGCATTATCCGGGAGGCCGAAGAGCGACCAGAGATTGGTTTGGTCCACCCAGACTTCCGGCTTGCCGGAAAGGGCAGCAAGCGCGGTCTGCTGATCCGGGGTAAGCGGCTTGGGAAGATCCGGGCGAGGGCCCTCCACCTGACCATACTCCAGTTTGTGCCGCTCATTCGATTGTTTGCGCAGTTTCCGCCGCAGCAGGACGGGGAACACAGACCACAGCAGCGCGAAGAAAACGATCTTGAAGAGGCCGATGATCATCGACTTCTCCATTTCATCTCGCGATCGGAAACCGGCCTCTGGCCGGCCGCCGGCCCGTTTCGCGACGATGGAATAGGTGGTGGCTTCCCATCCGGACCGGCTATCGTCAAACACCAGCCGCAGCAATCTTTCGGCAATGGCGAGTGCGACGTCACGTTTGCGGCACGCCTGCAGGGCTTCGAGAAGGCCCGCCAAATGGCGCTCCCGGCCGAGCTGCTGGAGCGCTTCCAAGAAGGAGCCGCAATCCGCGCCGATTTCCGTCTCGGAGGCAGCCAGGAACGTGGAAATCAAATCGGCCGCGGCGGTGCTGTCGGCGTTGCCCTGTAACTCGCCAATCTGCTTCTGACGCAGCGTGAAGCGAACGTTCGGATCGGATTCGCGTTGGATCGCTTCGGAGAGGAAACCGGCCCAATCGGCGAAACGTTCGCGGACGCGGATGAGTGCATTCAGCAGTTCCTGCCTGGTGGCGGGATCCGGCTCGCTCCGGTAGCAGTTGCGGACCATCCGGGCCGCCTCGCTTCCGGCATCGGAAGAACAGCAGAGTAACTCGGCGGCGTAGCGGCGGAGCACACGGTTGGGGCTTGACAGGTCCGGCGAGAACACATCGTGCGCGGCGAGCAGTTCGGCGAGAATGGCACTCCCGTGCTTGGGATCGCCGCCGGCGCAGCATGCGATGGCACAGCCGTCGCGGATGGCCTTTCGGGAGGCGGCCGCGAACCCGGCCAGCACCTCGTAAAACAGCACGCGGTCCCTTCCGTCGGCCCGCGCGGCCATGGGGATCAGCCGGTGCACGGCGGGCGGCGAGGCGCTGTAGATGGTTCCCTGATGCAGCACCCTGTTGCACAGATCGGTCATCCGGCCACGCAGCTTACGGCCGCGTGCCGTGGAAAGCTCGGCCAGCAGTTCCGCCATATCGGAAGCGAGGCCGAAGGCGTGGTGCAGCTCCCACCAGGATACGTCGGCGGCGCCGGCTGGTGTCATGCTTTCGGGACGGCCTCGGCGGCAGCCGCCCGGCCCCAAATGCCATTAGGGTCAGTGCGTGCGGCGAGCTCGAAATACAACGAGCTCTTGCGCGAATCGCCCAGTTCGACCCAGGCTTTGCCAAAGTGATAATCCACTTGAGCCTTGGCACACGCGGGCGTAATACCAGGGAGGGCAACCTCTTCGGAGAGGCGGTCCACTTCGGTGGCATCATGGGTATGCACCGCGACCGCCCACGCCAGGGTAGCCAAATCCTCGCCAAGGTTGAGCATCTTGGTGTCTTCCGTAACGCCGGGTCCGGCCTTTTCTTTTTCCACGGCGAGCCGGGCCCATCGCAAAGCTTCCTGGGGATTGTCGCCGCGACGCAGCCAGACTTCGGCAACATCGCGGTAGGTGGCGCCGCGCTCCGGCCACAAGCGCAGGGAAGCCTGAAAGCAATCCATGGCCTCCTGGTAGCGCTTCTGCTCCAGGAGGACTTCTCCGAGCGAACTCTGGATGAGAGCGGCGAGTTTCGGATTCTTCTCGCTTTGAGCGAACGTTCGAAGGCCCTGCTCAGCTTCCTCGAACTGGCCGAGATTCCTGGCCATGTCCGCGCGAAGGAATGGATCGCCGGCCAGCGACTTCGCCGTCCGGTAGTCGCCTCGAATGTAGGCGGCCATCACGGGGTCCTGCATCATCACGCGGGCGCGGTCGACTCCGCTCATGGCTTTGCGGAGGTTCAGGAAAGCTCTGATAATCTGCACCACCAATTGAATCAGTCCCATCCTGTGCAGGATAGCCCGGACGTGCCGCTCGGGAAAATGCTATCCAAGGTAAGGCGAGTTTGGCTAGCCTACGGATGGCGCTGGAAATACGTAATATTTCGTAGTAAAGTCTTCGTATGAAGTGTTTGAGTCGAATTGCGTGGGTGCTGCTTTCTCTGAACGCGGCAACGGGGCAAGGCACCGGCGTCCGGTCCCAGTTCGACGCCGCTTCGATCAAAGTGATGGAAGGCGGGCGCAGCGGCCTGGGATCTTTGCGCGGTGGGCCGGGAACCAGTTCGCCGGGCCGGCTCACCGGCGCCGCCACACTGAAGCTGCTGCTGATGCGGGCGTACGATCTGCGGGAGTTCCAGATTGCAGGGCCGGGATGGATCGAATCGGCGCGCTATGAAATCCAGGCCAGGCTTCCGGATGGCGCGGACGCGGCGCAGTTGAGAGTGATGCTGCGGTCATTGCTGGCAGAGCGGTTCGGGCTGGAGGCGCATCGGGAGACGCGGCAGCTTGCGGCCTATGAACTGACGCCGGCGAAGGGCGGGCCGAAGCTGACGCCTTCGACCAAGAGCGAGGTGAGGGAGGATCGTGCAGACACTCCCACCAGCCCGAAGTTCGTAAAGGGCGCGGACGGGCTCCCCGAACTCAGACCGGGAGGCGATGTTCCGCGCACGTACGCGGTGGTGCTCGGCGGCCCGGACGGGCTCCTGTACAAAGTCTGGGGACGTCGGGAGACGATGGCTGAACTCGCGGACCGCCTGTACGCACAGTTAGGCCGGCCGGTGATCGACGCAACCGGGCTCAAGGGCGAATATGATTTCACGCTGTCGTGGGCGGTCGAGAGCGCTGGTGGAGTGGTGCCGCGAAACGGACCGCCCCCGGACGAGATTGAGATGGGCAGCGCTCCGGTCTTGCCGGGCTTTGGGATCACGATTTTTGCGGCTGTCGAGAAGCAACTCGGACTGCGCCTGGAAGAGAAGAGGCTTCCGGTCGAACTGCTGGTAGTCGATCGCGCCAACGCCAAGCCCACCGAGAACTGACTGCATCCGCCGGGGGCCAGGGGGGCGGGGAAGCAATCGGGACCCACGTTTCGAACTGTGCTAACTTCGTAGCTGCAATGCGATTTTCAGAAGTGTTGAAGATCGCGGCCTGCACTGCCGCGATCAGTCTGTGTGCGTATGGGCAAGGCGCCTCAACCACCCAGCCGGACAAGGAGGCATTGGCCAAAGAGGCGCTCGCGAAAGACGAAGCGAAAGGACTGCCGCCCAGAGCGACACCCGGGGACTATCAAAGCCACGCCCAGGCCGGCACCTTTACCATTGCTGCCGAATTTGCGGGCCACACCGTCCCCAATCCGCAGGGGCCCCTCACTACCGAGGATTATCTTTCCGTGGAGATCGGGCTGTTCGGCCCGCCGGACGCCAAGCTCAAGATTTCCGCCGACGATTTTACACTGCGCATCAATGGCAAGAAGAACTCCCTTTCCAGCGTGCCGTATGGATTGGTGATCGGCAACGTGAAAGATCCCGAGTGGGAGCCGCCTGAGAAGAAGGAAGCCAAATCCAAGACGAGCCTGGGGGGCGGCGGACAAAGCGATAAGCCCGAGCCCGGCGCTCCGCCGCCGGTGGTCCACATTCCGATCGAAGTACAGCGGGCAATGGCGCAGCGGGTTCGCAAAGCGGCGCTGCTGGAAGGCGACCGCCCTCTGCCGCAAGCGGGATTGATCTTCTTCCGTTACGGCGGCAAGGAGAAAGGCATTCGCACAATCGAGCTGGTTTACTCCGGCGCGGCGGGCAAGGCGACCCTGGACCTGCACCCGTAAAGTTCGGCGCCGCATACCCGCCTGCCAAGATTTTCATGCCTGAATACCGCAGAAGATTGCCTCATTTCCAACCCGACAACGCTTGTCTCTTCCTGACCTGGCGTCTCTGGGGATCACTGCCCTCCACTGTGGACCGCTCTTCCATATACCGCACGCGAGACCAAGCCTTTGTTGC
>Ga0335081_10018434_pt1 | contig 11285 bp, 14 predicted proteins | sample Lox_Sample_35_FD_206713 | JGI IMG/M metagenome (GOLD analysis project Ga0335081, IMG submission 206713) | Soil microbial communities from Loxahatchee National Wildlife Refuge, Florida, United States - Lox_Sample_3.5 | ecosystem: Environmental > Terrestrial > Soil > Wetlands | place: USA... | reverse complement strand
CGCGAAGCTCGATTTTACGATCGGCAACCAGCGTGAGCGCGCGCATTGATCCGCCAGCTGCCGTTGGGGAACGGCCGGCACGGTTACCGACAACGGCTTCGGCAGTTCCGCTCACGCAGGCTCCCGCGTCATCACGAGGCATACATTCTGGCCGCCGAAACCGAAGGAATTGGAGATGGCGCGCGAGACGCATGCGTCGCGGGCGACATTCGGTACGACGTCGAGCGGAATGGCGGGGTCGGGGACCTGGTAGTTGATCGTCGGCGGGATACGCTGATGTTCGAGTGTCAGGAAGCTGACGACCGCTTCCACCGCGCCGGCCGCCGTCAAGGTGTGCCCGATCATGGATTTGTTTGATGAGATCGGAATGTTGCGGATGTGCTCGCCGAACACCGTGGAAACGCCCAAATGCTCCATTTTGTCGTTCTCGGGCGTCGAGGTGCCGTGCGCGTTGATGTAGTCGACATCTTCCGGCCCGACCCCGGCATCAGCCAGGGCGTTGCGCATACAGGCGATGATTGGTTTGCCATCCGGGCTGGAACGGGTGCGGTGGAAGGAGTCGGATTTTTCCCCGCAGCCTTCGAGAATGCCAAGGACTTTGGCGCCGCGGGCGACCGCATGATCGTAGTCTTCGAGCACCAGCGCGGCCGCTCCTTCGGCCAGGACAAAACCGTCGCGATTCTTTGAAAAGGGCTTCGAAGCCTGGTCGGGCGGGTCGTTTTGCGTCGAGAGCGCCGAGAGCAGCGAAAAACGAACGAGCGATTCAGGCGTCAATGAGCCGTCGGCGCCGACCGCGAGCGCGGCCTGACATTCGCCGCGCCGGATCGCTTCGACCCCGAGCTGGATCGCGGTCGCGCCGGAGGCGCATGCCGTGGTCAGGGAAATCGGCGAGCCTTCGGTGCCGAAATGATCGGCGAGATGCTCGCCGATGATTCCATATTTTAAGGTCTCATAGACCGGCGCGAATTTCGGTTCGCGCGCAACGCGCATCAGGTCCGGATAGCCGGCATCGCCATTGGGAGCGGCTTGCTCGGCCATCTGAATTCGATAAGGCCATTCGATTTCGAGCGGCGGCAGCGCCAGAAATAACGGTCCTGGAAAACGCCCTTTGCTGCCGATTCCCGCTTGCGCGATCGCTTCCTCGGCCGCCAACAGCGCGATGCGTTCTGAAAGCTCGGCTGGCGGCATGTAATCTTTGTACACATCGTCCACCGTGCCGGCGATGGTGGTACGCAGACTGTCGAGCGGAAAACGCGAAATGCGGCGGATGCCGGATTTTCCCGCGGTCAGTTTAGCCCAGTTGTCGGTCTTGCCGACGCCCAGTGAGGTAACGACGCCCATCCCGGTGACGGCGATCACCGGCCGGCCCGCTTTGTCACGATGTGCGCTGGCTGTGGGTTTGCTCAAAGCCATCATGCCTCTCCCTCAGTTCACCCGCTCGAGCAGGGCCAGGCCTTCGCCGCGCCAATTGCCGATGCTGGTGACAACGACTTGGCGCAAACCCGCCGGGCTCGTGCCGTTATCCCCCGATCCGGTCGCGGCGAACAATTTGCCATGCTCAATCGCGCCGCAGCCAATTCCCAGATTAGCCATGAACTGGGTGTCGACGCCATGCCCGATATATGTGCCAGTATTGCGGACCGGCAACCCGATTTCCTTGAGCACCGTAAGTTCAGCCGAAGTGGCCGGTTCGAGCCCGGCCGCGCCGGAAATTACCGCACTATGCGCGCGGTCGACCTCCGCGGTTATGGCGTTCCATTGCCGGCGAAAAGACGCCTCGGCATCGCCGGCCTTTCTTTCGTTGCGATCCGAAAGCACCTGCGAAATTCGTGCCCGAGGACGCGCACCGCGGGCGATCGCATGCTCTTTGCTCTCCAGCACCAAAAACGCGCCCATTGTCGTGAACGCGATGCCGCCTTTCGGCCCGCGATCCCAAACCGGGGCAAACTTGTCTTTCAGCACGACCCCGCCGAGCTCGAAAGCCAGTAGCACATCCCAGCGTGTGCCGTGATAGGCGCCGCCGACCAGCGTTAGCTCGCTCTGTCCGGCGGCGATCCGCGCCTGCGCCACGCGTACGGCATCGACGCCTGCCGACTCCTCGCCCATGAAAGTGCGCGACGAGCCAACCACGCCATGAACCAGGGAAATATTTCCGGCCAGCAGGTTCGGCAACTGAGCCAGGAACAAAGTCGGCCGCAGATCGCTCATCAGCCGTTCGTTGAGAAAAGCGCCCGGTTGATTGGTTTTGCGCACGCCCGCCATGATCGCGGTGTCGACGGCAATGTCGCGCTCGCCGCCGCCGGCGGCGACGATCATGTCGGTATGGTCGAGCAATTCGGCGTTGCCGGCGATCGCGGCGTCGGTCAGCGCGAGCCCAGCAGAATAGACGCCGACCCGCTGCCACATCTCCATCTGCCGCTGGTCGCTCTTCTTCGGAATCTGCTTGTCGAAGCTCATCGGCGGCAGCTGATGCACGATGTACGGCGCAAAGCTTTTGTCGTCGTAAGGCGGCGGGTCGCCACGCTCGAGATGCTCCCAGGCTTTTTCCAGCCCCTCTCCCAGACAGGTGAGGAGGCCGACGCCGGTGATCCACACCTCGCGCCCTCCGGTCACTTCGCGAACTCCTTGGCCGGAAAGTTGATGCGCTCGGCCCACTCCCACAATCCAGCGCGAAGTTCAGCGCTCGGATAGGGAACGATGCGGTAGGTCAGCGTGGCGTCGCAAATCACCGCGCCCTTGCACCACCCTTTGGCTTCGCCGACCGCATAGCCGGAGCCTTCGTGGATGACCTTGCCTTCGAATTCAAGTTCGTCGCCGGGAAAGACCGCGTTGCGGATTTTGCCTTCTTTCACCCCGGCAAGCGCCGGCAGACCGGTGAAACCGGTCAGCGCGCTCACCAGCCAGCCGGTGGTTTGCGCCATGCATTCGATGAGCAGGACGCCGGGCATCAACGGATAGCCCGGAAAATGACCTTCGAACACCGTGCTCTGTAACGGCACGGTACAGATCGCACGCGCCACGCGGCCGCCGACGTCGACGGCGACGAAGCGGTCGATCATTTGAAAATACTCAAGACGCATGAGGCGCTCAGGCGCCCTTGGCAGCGATCAACTCGTCGATCCGCTCGCACAGGTTCTTCAACACGAAATACTGGTCGGTCGTGGCCTTGCCGTCGTTGACCTCCTGCGTCCACTGTTCGAGCGGCAGCTTTATGCCGAATGCCTTGTCGATCGCGAAGGCAATGTCCAGAAAATCGAGACTGTCGATCTCTAGATCGTTGATCGCGTGACTTTCCGGCTTGATGTTCTCGCGTGGAATATCGCAAGTCTCAGCAATGATTTCGGCCACTTTATCGAATGTGGTGGACATCAGGCGTGCTCTTTGGTCTTTCGAAGAAGAAGCGCCGGCCCAGCCCGGCGCGAGCAAGCCCGGTCGCATCGGGCCCCTCATTTGTGAACGCTCCGTATAGCGAAGGACGCCGGTAAGTTCAACGGCGGCCGCCCTCTTTGCGGTCGCGTATGCCCACCGCAAAAAGCCGTATTTTGTTGCTGTAGCGCAAGAGCTTATCGCATCGGCGGCAAAGGCGGTCCGCGCCCGAACATGCTTGATTGTGGGTGCCATGTTGCTTAAGGGAGCGGCCGGAGAGGGGCCAATGCCGAACGCGTTCGTGCGCAAGCGGTGCTTCGTGCAAATGACCGGCTACGAGCCGGTCGGGCCGGAACATCAGCATCGCCGCTTTATTCGCGAAATGGCCCGGTTCCAAAAGACCTGGAATTTGCAGGGCAAGGTGTCGCCGCCGCAGCTCTCGGCAGGTGGCGCCGTGGCCAACTGGACGATTGAAACTTGGGGTCCGAATTGGCGCGTGAGTACCGACTTCCACTGGTTTCGCTGGGATGATTTCGTCACCGCCGATACGGCGATGAGCGATTGGTGGCGTTTTCCGCTTGGCATCGCCGCGCTAATGGAATTTGTGCTGACTGGAACCGTCGTCCGCTATTTCGTCCTGGCCTGGCGTTACGGCGCATTTTTTCTCTCCCCGCTGTTCTACGTCGCCGGAATGATGTGGCTGTCGATTGCCGCTACCCGCTTCGCCGTGAGCCACGTCGGACTGCCCTTTCGCATGGTTGTCGCGCCGGCGCTGTGGTTGGCGATTTTTGCCGGATTGCGCTGGACTTTCGGCCGCATGGTCCATATCGGCTACGCGCTGGACGACTGGTACTTCGCGCGCGATTTCATTCATCGCGTGCGGCCGCAGCTCGACGAACGTCTCGATCTGCTGGCGCAAGAGCTCGTGCAGCTCATTCGCGACAGCGAAGCCGATGAAATCATCGTTGATGGCCACAGCCTTGGCGCACCGCTGTCGCTTGTCGTCCTCGATCGCGCCCTGCAGCTGGATCCTCAGCTGCGCACTGGTGCGAAAACGCTGCACGTCGTCTCGACCGGTTCGTCGCTGCTGAAAGTCGCACTGCATCCGGCCGCCGGATGGTTGCGCGAGGTCGTTCAACGGGTGGCCAATACGCCGGCCGTTTATTGGGTCGAATATCAAGCGCTGGTCGACATTATCAATGTGTATAAAGTGGATCCCGTCGTCGCGCTCGGGCTGACGCCCGCCGGCAAGCCAATCGTCAAGATTTTCCGCATCCGCATGATGGTAGAGGAGCACACCTACCGGCGCTTCCATCTCAATTTCCTGCGCATCCACCGTCAGGCTGTGATGGGCAATGAGCGGCGTTATTTTTACGATTATTACATGCTGTGCTGCGGGCCGATCGCGCTGCAGGATCGAGTCGAAAAGCCGGATTGGGCGGTGGCGGCCTTTGCGGCCGACGGGGCGCTCGAATCGAACATAACTGGCGTTGCGGCGCAGTGGCAGGGATCGCCCGCCGCCGCGGCAGGACTTTAGGCCGTGACGGCAACGATAGCGAAGATCATTTGGCTCGCTTGCGGCCTAACGTGGTTCGTTCTTCGCTTTCAGCCGCGCCAGCACTCGCGCCAGACGCCGGTGCGCTATTCAGGACGTGGGCCGCGCGAATTTGTGCTGCTTGCAGCCTCGCTCACCGGCCTTGGCATCGTGCCTTTCGTCTATGTGGTCGCTCACTTTCCCCGCTTTGCCGATTATCCACTGATCCCCGCGCTGTCCTATCTCGGGGTTGCGGTCGAGGCGATCTGTCTATGGCTGTTTTACCGAAGCCATCGGGATCTCGGCCATAATTGGTCCGTCAGCCTCGACCTGCGCGAACGCCATACACTCGTCACAACCGGCGTTTACGCCGTGGTGCGACACCCGATGTATGCCGGTTTCTGGCTGATGGCGCTCGGTCAGGCTCTGCTTCTGCCCAACTGGGTTGCGGGACCGGCTGGGCTCGTCGGCTTTGGTGTCCTGTTTTTCGGGCGGGTGGCGCACGAAGAAGCAATGATGATTAGCGCATTCGGCGACGAGTACCGGGCCTATATGCGCCGGACGGCACGCGTGGTTCCGTGGCTGTATTGAGCGTGCGGCTGCCGCGTTGATCGTCACGTTGCATTTTTGCTACAGATGCGCGCCACTATTTGGAAGGGGGCAGGATTTAGGGGGATTTCGGTGACAAAATCTGGCAGTGCAATTTGGACTGCATAGAATGCAGAACCGACCCGGTTTGCATCGCCGGGTACCGGTGCGAGCGAGTGTTCAGGTGAGGGTTTCATGAGACGTTCGTGGCGCTTGGCCGCGATTGGCGTGCTGGTCGTTGGGATGCTCGCGCTCGGAACCAATCCGGGCGCCGCGCAATCGCGAGCGCATGTCTATCTGCTGCGCGGGTTGATGAACATATTCTCGCTCGGCATGGATACGCTGGCGGAGCAGCTGAACCGGCATGGTGTCTACGCGACGGTGCATGGCTATGGCGAGTGGCAGTCGCTCGCCGATCGCGCGGCGGTCAATTTCAAGGCTGGGAAGGAGGGGCCGATCATTCTGATCGGCCATTCGCTCGGCGCTGACGCTGTCATGGAAATGGCCGCTTATCTCGGCCGCAAAGGCATTCCGGTGGCTCTGGTCGTGCCGTTCGACGGCACGCAATCGTTCGCGGCAAGCGACAACGTCGCCCGCGTTCTCAACCTGACGCAGCGGGACTATGCCTATATGCGGCGTGGCCCGGGCTTCCACGGCACGCTCACCAATGTCGATGTCAGTTCCGACCCGAGTATCGATCATATCAACATCGATAAATCCCCGCGGCTGCATGCGCGGGTTGTTTCGGAAGTCCTCGCCGTCGTTGGCGGCCATCGTGCGGCAATGCCGGACGCGGCGAAGCCGACGGGCTTGAATGGAACTGCACCAGCCGGTCAGGACGGCGGCAGCGCGGCCAAGCCGGAGGCGGCGCCCACGGCCGCGCCGCGGCAGGGAACTCCGGCCAAAAGTGGAAACGGCGCCGATGCCGGCACCGGGATGCCCGTCGCCGATGGCACGCGGATCATTGCTGGTCCCGAGCGGGCCGGCGCGCGGCAGAACGTCGATAGTTCGGCTCCGCCGCAGCACAAACCAATGACAGACCCGCCGCCGGTTCGCACCGAGCAAGTACCGCATTAATGTGCTGAGCCCGCGCCGGCGACAAGCCGATCTATCCCTGCACCGGGACCGGTACTTCAATCGGCGCGCAATTGCTGCGGCCTTGCATTAGACAGTCTTGCTCTCGTTGCAAGTCACTGATCGTGTCGGCGATCCAAACGCCGAGGCCAACCAGCGATATCAGTATTGCGAGTGCGATGAGGTTCATGATCATTCGGTGACGATAATCGATCGGCTCATCCTGTTCTTGTTCGAACCGCGCGAAATCGTCGAGATGATCTTCGACCGTCTGCGGCGTGGCGGACGCAAACGTTGGTTTGCCCGGTCGGCGGGGCTCAAATTTCAGTATTTGGCCGAATGGTCCGGCGTCACCCGGATCGGGTCGCTCGATAACCGCCTTTGAGCTACGCATGATGCTCAAGCTACGCCTCTGCGGCAAAATCTCCAGACGTCGAATCGGTAGTCATCCGGTCATAAAGTTGCCTATAGACAATATCGCAAACCGACCGCCGTTTCCCTGCCTCTCGGGGATTGGGAATGGCGAGCGGGGAATTGTATTCCAAATCGTGAATATTGGGCTTCGGAGATTTGCTCAGGAGATCGCGCAATGATGAAATTCATTTCCAAGCCGCTTCTAACTGGCTCTACCGGCGCGCTAGCGATTCCGGCGCTGCTACTAGCTGGAGCGGCGGCCTTGGCTTCGCCGGCTGCGGCCGCTGGTGACTATGACGTGGGCCCGTTTCATATCTCGTAACCGTGGTCGCGGGCCACACCAAAGGGCGAGGCCGCGGGAGCGGGCTATATGACGCTCACGAACACCGGTACGGCACCTGACAGGGTCAGCTGCGTTTCCGACGACGCCAGCGCACAGTGTCAGATTCACAGCATGACGATGGAAGGTGGGGTGATGAAAATGCGCCCCGTGGAAGGCGGCTTGGAAATCAAGCCAGGCGAATCCGTCCCCCTTAAGCCTGGCGGCAATCACATGATGTTTCTTTCGCTGAAACATCCGCTCGAGCAAGGAGCGACCGTTAAGGCGACGCTGAAATTCGATCACGCGGGAACGATCGACGTAGAGTATCCGGTGCTGGCCATCGGCGCGCCCGCGCCCAGCGCTTCGGCCGGGGGCTCGATGATGCAGGATCGGGCGGCGCCATGCATATGCAGGGCGGCAGCATGCAGGGTGGCGGCATGATGCAGATGGACAAGCGCTGAATAGCAACTAGCGCAGATCCGATTTCCGTTTACGAAGGTTCGCGGAATCCTGGCTTGATGCCTTCCGGCAGCGGCATGCGGAACGTGTTGAGGATCATCGAGACCAGCGCGTAGTAACCGAGAATGCCGACCAACTCGACCGTACCGGCATCGCCGAGAATTTTACGCACTCGGTTGAATGTCGCGGTGCTGACTCGGCGCTTGGCGTAAAGTTCTTTGGCAAAGGCGTAGATCGCCAGCTCGTCGCGCGGCGCCGATTTTGGCGCGCGGCCCGCCTGAATGTCGCGGATCGTTTGCGGCTTGACGCCCTGCTTCTCGGCCATCGGCACGTGCATGGCCCATTCGTATTGCGCCTTCCAGTGCTGGGCAGTGACGAGAATCGCAAATTCCGAGAGCCGGCCTGGCACGCTGGTCTTGAACCGCAGATGGCCGCCGAGCTTCTGCGCCAGCTCGCCGAACGCCGGCGCGTGCAGGTAGACCGCGAAGGGGCCCGCCAGCTTGAATTGCCCGCGCGGGCCGGAACGAATCGACTCGGCCAGCGCGCGCTGCTCGGGTGTAAGCGTATTCTCCGATAGCGCGGGCAGACGCGACGATTGCATCTTGCGCATGATGTTTCCTCCCGTTTTCCAGCGATCGAGCGTCCGTCTGTTGCGCTCGGCAATGGCAAGGCGAATCCGATACTGAGGTTTTATTCCACTGTCGAGACGTAGGCGCGGCCGGATGTCAAATGCGCCGGGGAGGCTTACTCGAAAACGAAAGCGAGTGGGAACGGGGACGTCCGTTACGAGGTGCGGCGACGGCATTCGCGTTCATCCTCGATCGCTGTCAGGAAATCGTCGAAAGTTGAGTGGGAGCAATCGCAAGTTTTCCGATACTCGCCCAAAAGCCCGATTTTTAACCAATCGTTAACCATCTCTGGAGAGATTATTAACCAATTAGAATCATCGAAAATCGGAGAGGGGTGGTGTCGAACCTCATCGTCCAACGTCAATCGCTGAAATTTCGGGCACGCACCTATACGGCCTTCGTCTTCACGCCGCGGGCGCCGATCGCAGACTGGCTGATGGACCTCGACGCCACGCTCGAGCATTCCAAGAGCTTCTTTACCGGCCATGCCGTCGCGCTGGATCTTTCGGCGGTGCGCCTCAGTCCAAACGGCATTGCGCATCTCGTCGCCAGCCTCGAGGAGCGCAATATACGGGTGCTGGGAATTGAAAGCGTCGAACCGATCGAAGCGGCAGGTCTTCCTCCGATCCTGCGCGGCGGCCGCGGCACCCAAGACCTCGACTTGCGCGAGCCGGAACCGGCCCCTGCCGCCGAGAGCGCTCCACGCGGGCGTGAACAGCCGGCGTCGCTATTGATCGAGGAGCCGGTTCGTTCCGGTCAATCGGTCGCCTTCGTGGAGGGCGATGTCACCGTTCTCGGCTCGGTTGGTTCCGGCGCTGAGATCATCGCCGGCGGATCAATTCACATTTACGGCACGTTGCGCGGTCAGGCGATGGCGGGCGTCACCGGCAATCGCCGCGCCCGGATTTTTTGTCACCGGTTCGAGGCCGAGCTCTTGGCCATCGGCTCCTATTACAAGACGGCTGACGAAATCGACGACAGTGTGCATAGCGGACCGATCCAGGCCTGGCTGGACGGTAACACCCTGAAAATTTCGGCGATGAACTAGGAACAACGAAAGGTCGTTAACATGAAGGACAAGAAATCGGCCCGCGTCGTGGTTGTGACGTCAGGCAAAGGCGGCGTCGGCAAGACCACGTCGACTGCCGCGCTGGGCGCTGCGCTTGCCCACCTTGGTGAAAAGGTCGTCGTCATCGACTTCGACGTCGGACTCCGCAATCTTGATCTAGTGATGGGTGCCGAGCGACGCGTGGTCTTTGACTTGGTCAATGTGATCCACGGCGTGGCGAAACTGCCGCAAGCGCTCATCCGCGACAAGCGGCTGGAAAATTTGCACCTGCTGCCGGCTTCACAGACCCGCGACAAGGACGCGCTCACCGAAGAGGGCGTCGCCAAAGTCATCGCCGAGCTGCGTTCGAAATTCGATTGGATTATTTGCGATAGCCCGGCTGGCATCGAGCGCGGCGCGACCTTGGCCATGCGCTACGCCGACACCGCCGTGATCGTCACTAATCCCGAAGTGTCATCGGTTCGCGATTCGGACCGCATTATCGGGCTGCTCGATTCGAAAACCGAGAAAGCCGAGCGTGGCGAATATGTCGATAAGCACCTGCTCGTTACTCGCTACCACCCCTGGCGCGCCGCCCGCGGCGAGATGCTGGCGATCGACGATGTGCTCGAAATTCTGTCAGTCCCGTTGCTCGGCATTATCCCTGAAAGCGAGGAAGTGCTACGCGCCTCGAATGTGGGAACGCCGGTGACGCTGAACAGCCCGGTAAGTCCGCCTGCGCGCGCCTATTTCGAAGCCGCGCGGCGACTCAAAGGCGAAACGATACCGATGCATGTTCCCAGCGAAAGCCGAGGAATTTTCAACAAGCTGTTCGGACGGAAAGCAGCATGAACCTCTTTAACTGGTTTAGCCGCGGCTCGGCGCCGATTGCGCGGGAACGGCTGCAAATCCTGCTCGCGCATGAGCGCAACGAGCGCCATCAACCGGATCTGCTTGGAGTTTTGCGTGAGGAAATTCTCACGCTGATCAGCCGCCATGTCTCCTTCGACCCCGACAAGGTGCAGATCAAAATGGATCGCGGCAAGTCCGTATCGACTCTTGCGGTCGATATAGAAATTCCAAACTCATTCGGCGCTCGGGGCGAGGCTCCCCAACACCGCCGGCCGCGGTCAAAGCGCTTGCGCAATGACGGCGCGCGCACGATGGATCAAAGGGTGGCTTAATGCGCACCATTGCATTTCTCACGCAGAAAGGCGGCGCGGGAAAAACAACGCTTGCAGCGTCCCTTGCCGAGGTAGCGGCGAGCACCGGCGAAAAGGTCATCGCGCTCGATCTTGATCCGCAGCAATCGCTGGTGCGCTGGGGTAAGCGTCGCGAAGCCGCAAACGCCCGGAATAAGATCATCGTCGAACCGCTTGAGCGCGAGCGGCTGCCCCGTCTTCGTGCCATACTTGAGGGTCTGGCCAGTGCCGGCTTCACGCTCGCGATTTTCGACACCACCTGCGCCGATGCCACAGTCATCCGCCCGGTATCTGAGGTGGCTGACCTGAGCCTTCTGCCGGCGCGCCCGACGCGTTTGGATGTGGAGGCGACCGCCGCAACCTTTCGCGCGGTGTTTCTGGCCAAGCGAAAAGCCGCGTTCGTGCTGAACCAGTGCCCCTCAAGCTACCGCAGCACGCGGGCCAGCGAGGCGGCCAAGCAACTCAACTGCCTTGGAGTATTGGCTGAGCCGATGCTGTCCGCGCGCATGGATTTTCAGGATGCGATTGCCGCCGGCCTCGGCGTCACCGAATATGCCGGCGGCAGCAGGGCGGCCGAGGAAATCGCGACGCTGTGGAACTGGAGCCGCAGGCAGCTTGGCGGGGGCAAAAGCGAAGCTGTTGTGGATCG
>Ga0335081_10018433_pt1 | contig 11285 bp, 13 predicted proteins | sample Lox_Sample_35_FD_206713 | JGI IMG/M metagenome (GOLD analysis project Ga0335081, IMG submission 206713) | Soil microbial communities from Loxahatchee National Wildlife Refuge, Florida, United States - Lox_Sample_3.5 | ecosystem: Environmental > Terrestrial > Soil > Wetlands | place: USA... | reverse complement strand
GATCCGGCCGACCTTGGCCATCTGATCGGGCGTGGCGATCGCCGCGTCGAAGTCCAAAAAGCCGCCCTGAATCCGCTCGATCAGGTCATCACTGCCCACGATGTCGGCGCCGGCGGCCAACGCCTCGTCGGCCTTGTCGCCGACGGCGAACACCGCGACGCGGGCCGTCTTGCCGGTGCCGTTGGGCAGGTTGACGGTGCCGCGCACCATCTGGTCGGCCTTGCGCGGGTCGACGCCCAGCCGGATCGCCACTTCGACTGTCGCGTCCTGATTCTTCGACGACGTCTCCTTGGCCAGCCGTGTCGCCTCCAGCGGCGTGTACAGCCGGGTGCGGTCCACCTTCTCGGCAGCGGCCCGATATGCCTTGCTCTGCTTGCTCATTGCTTTCCAATCACTTGAGTTGGTTGTGGTGCGGTGATGTCTGTTTTTCGCCCATCACGCGGGCCGCAGCTGGCCCTCCCACACGTCGACGACTATTCGACGGTAATTCCCATCGACCGGGCGGTGCCGGCGATGATCTTGGCCGCGGCATCAATATCGTTGGCGTTGAGGTCTTCCTTCTTGGTCTCGGCGATCTCGCGGACCTGGTGCCAGGTGACCTTGGCGACCTTGTTGCGGTGCGGCTCCGGCGAGCCCTTGTCGATGCGGGCGGCCTTCAGCAGCAGCTTCGCGGCGGGCGGAGTCTTCAGCTGGAACGTGAAGCTGCGGTCCTCGTAGACCGTGATCTCCACGGGCACCACGTTGCCGCGCTGGTTCTCGGTCGCGGCGTTGTAGGCCTTGCAGAACTCCATGATGTTCACGCCGTGCTGGCCGAGCGCAGGGCCGACCGGCGGCGCCGGGTTGGCCTGGCCGGCCTGGATTTGCAGCTTGATCAGCCCGACGACCTTCTTCTTCGGGGCCATGGGGTGTTGGTGTTCCTTTCTAGATCAGCGATGAGCCGCTTGCGCGAAGAGCATCAAATTTTTGAGACCTGGTTGAAGGTCAGTTCGACAGGTGTTTCGCGGCCGAAGATGGACACCAGCACCTTGAGCTTCTGTTGCTCGGCGTTGACCTCGCTGATCGTCGCCGGCAGCGTCGCGAACGGGCCGTCCATGACGGTCACCGACTCGCCGACCACGAAATCAACCTCAACGGGGGCGCGTTCCATTGCGCCGGACTCGGCCGCGGCAGCGCCGGTCGCAACCTTGGCGGTCTTCTTGCCCGTGCCCTGCGGCAGCAGGAACTTCACGACGTCATCGAGCGACAGCGCCGACGGCCGCGAGGTGGCACCGACGAACCCCGTGACACCGGGTGTGTTGCGCACCGCGGCCCACGAGTCGTCGGTGAGGTCCATCCGGACCAGGATGTAGCCGGGCAGCACCTTGCGGTTGACCTGCTTGCGCTGGCCGTTCTTGATCTCGGTGACCTCTTCGGTGGGCACCTCCACCTGGAAGATGTAGTCGCCGACGTCGAGGTTCTGCACGCGCGTCTCGAGATTGGCCTTCACCTTGTTCTCATAGCCGGCGTAGGAGTGGATGACGTACCAGGCGCCGGGCTTGCTGCGCAGCTCCTCCTTGAGCACGGTCGCCGGGTCGACCTCGGCGGCCTCGGGGTTGGTCTCGTCGATAACGTCGACGGCCTCACCCACGGGTGTGTCGCCGTCAGGGGTGGTCACTTCTCAATCCCTTCCTTCTGCATTTGAATACTTTCGGCGTCAGCCGAACACCAACAGCACCAGCTTCGCCAGGCCCAGGTCCACCAGGCCGATCAGCGCGACCATGAAGGCCAGGAAGAACAGCACCACGGTGGTGTAGCTGATCATCTGCTTACGGTTCGGCCAGATCACCTTGCGCATCTCGGCGACGACCTGCCGCAGGTACGTCCACACGAAGACGAACGGGTTCGGCCGGCCCTTGCCGGGGCCACCCTTCCTCGCCGTCTTGACCTTGGTCGGGGCGCCGTTCTTGTCGACGCCGAGCTCGGTCCCGGTGGACTGCTCGATCTCCTCGGCTGCCGCGGCCTGCCGCGACCGCTTCCCGGTGGGACGCAGTGGCCGGGTCGCCACCGCGGTCTGCCCGCGTCCGGTGATGGTCTCGTCGCCGTCGCCTGCGGCGCCTTCGCGCTCGTCGCTCACCGCATGCCTTTCCGTCAGTGTCTTTGGTGTGTCTTTGGTGTCCACTATCCAGTGTCCACGATTGTTCGTATTCAGTTGAAGCAGGGGCGACAGGACTTGAACCTGCAACCTGCGGTTTTGGAGACCGCTGCTCTGCCAGTTGAGCTACGCCCCTTCGAGGTCGGCAGGCCAACCCGCGCGTCGGGGCCTACACAATTCGCGCGCCCTCCATGCTGCCCCGGAAGAAACGGGCAAAACCGATGGATAGCGCGCTGTAGTGGGAAAACCCCGGGCCCGAGTCTACATCGGCCGCGGTGCGAGTTACCAATCCCGGGCTATTCGCCGACCGCTACCCTCATCACCTGGCCGGACTGACGGTCCCACTTGATCTCGGCGGAGTTGGTGCCCTGCTGGCCCATCATCGTGGTGAAGGCCTCCAGGACCAGTTCGCCCTTGTCGTTGGTGCACACATTTCTGGTGACCACGATGTCGGCGCCGAACCGCTCGTCCACCGAGTGGATGTACATGGTCCCATACAGCTTGTCGCCGGCCTGGATCGGCTTGTGGTAGACGAACTTCTGGTCGACCTGGACGATCTGCATCGTCTCGATGCCCACATCGACGTGGCGGAAGAAATGCTGCTGGATCAGCAGCGCGAAGATCGACGTGAAGGTCAGCGGCGCGACGATCGCGTGGTAACCCAGTTCGGCCGCCCGCTTCTCGTCGTAGCTCGCCGCGTCGGTCACCTTGATCGCCTTCGCATAGTCGCGGATGTGCTCGCGGCCCACCTCGAAGTGGTCGGGGTACTCCCAAACCATCCCACGGATGTCGGTCTTGAGAGCCATGGACTACGCCAGCTTCGCCGTCGCGATTGCGCGGCCAAAGATCTTCTTGCCGCCCGTGGTGGCCGACAGCGCGATCGTCACCAGCTTGTCGTCGGGATCCACGGACTTCACCCGGCCGCTGAACACGATCTCGGCGCCCTTGGCGTCGTTGGGGACCGGCACCACCGCGGTGAACCGGACGTTGTACTCCTTCACGGCGCCGGGGTCGCCGACCCACGACGTCACGTAGCCGCCGCCCAGGCCCATCGTGAGCATGCCGTGGGCGATCACGGTGTCCAGCCCCACCTGCTTGGCGATGTCGTCGTCCCAGTGGATCGGATTCAGGTCGCCCGAGACCCCGGCATAGTTCACCAGGTCCTGGCGGGTCAGCGTGATGACCTGCTCAGGAAGCTGGTCACCGACCTTCACCGAGTTGAACTCACGCAGTGGCATCGCTAAAGCCCCCTACTCCCTCATCATGATTGCGACCCACAAGCGTCGTGTAGGTCTCCTGAACAAGTTCGCCGTCTTCGTTGGTGACGAGGTTTTTCGTCACGATGATGTCGGTGCCGAACGACCTGCGCACGGAGTGCACGTAGACGTCGCAGTAGAGGCGGTCGCCCGCCTTGATCGGCTTCAGGTACTTCAACACCTGGTCGACCTGCACAATCTGGAAGTCGGTGGTGCCGATTTTCGCGTACGCGAAGAATGCGCTCTGCGCCTGATAGCCGAACACCGAGATGAATGTCAGCGGGGCGAGCAGCGCGTCGTAGCCGAGCTCCGCGGCGGCCTTCTCCTCGAAGAAAGCCGCGTCGCTGTTCTTGACGGCTATCGCGTACTCGCGGACTTTCTCCCGGCCGACCACATAGTGATCGGGATACCGGTAGTGCATCCCGACGATGTTTTCGGACACTGACACGGGTCTAGAACCTACCTAGTCAAGCTCAGCAACCGTGAACCGGCGCTAGCGTGTCTCCCGGTGCGGCTGGTGCTTGCCGCAGTTGGGGCAGAATTTCTTCAGCTGCAGGCGGTCGGGGTCGTTGCGGCGGTTTTTCTTCGTGATGTAGTTGCGGTGCTTGCACACCTCGCAGGCCAAAGTGATCTTCGGCCGGACGTCGGTACTTGAGGCCACGGGGGCTGCCTTCTTTCACACTTTCGTTGTTTGTTTTGTAGCGATGGCCGGACTCGAACCGGCGACCTAACGATTATGAGTCGTTCGCTCTAACCGACTGAGCTACATCGCCTCGTGATGACTCGCGCCCCGGCATCCACCGAGCCCCCTAACGGAATCGAACCGTTGACCTTTTCCTTACCATGGAAACGCTCTGCCGACTGAGCTAAGGGGGCCTGACCCGCGCAAGGGCCCTGTAGAGGGTACAGCCTGCCGCGGTGGCCCGCCAAACACCGGGTTGGCCGGTTTCGCATGGGCGCCCCTACGCTTGCACCATGGCAACGGACGACCGGCTCTATTTTCGCCAGCTCTTGTCCGGGCGGGATTTCGCGGCCAGCGACGTCATCGCGCGGCAGATGCTCAACTTCGCCTATCTGATCGGCGACCGCGAGACGGGCGACGCCATGGTCGTCGACCCGGCGTACGCGGCCGGGGACCTGGTCGACGCCGTGCAGGCCGACGGCATGCGCCTGTCCGGCGTGCTGGTGACGCACCACCATCCCGACCATGTCGGCGGCTCGATGATGGGCTTCGAGCTGGGCGGCCTCGCCGAGCTGCTGGATCGCGTCAGCGTGCCGGTGCACGTCAACACCCACGAAGCGTTATGGGTGTCCCGGGTGACCGGGATTCCGGAAAGCGACCTGACTCGGCACGACCACGGCGACAAGCTCAGCATCGGCGACATCGGCATCGAGTTGCTGCACACGCCCGGCCACACGCCGGGCAGCCAGTGCTTCCTGCTCGAGGGGCGCCTGGTCGCCGGCGACACCCTGTTCCTCGAGGGCTGCGGCCGGACCGACTTCCCCGGCGGCAACGCCGACGACATGTATCGCAGCCTGCGGCAGCTTGCCGAGCTGCCCGGCGACCCGACGGTGTATCCCGGGCACTGGTATTCGGCCGAGCGAAGCGCCGCGCTGTCGGAGGTCCGCCGCACCAACTATGTGTTCCGCCCGACGAGCCTGCAGCAGTGGCGCATGCTGATGGGCGGCGCCTGACTGGCGCTTGTGTTTTGGAACGTCGTTACGTAACGTCTTTCCGCATGGGAGATCGAGTTCACTACGGCGTCGAGGCGTCCGTCGCCACGATCCGGATGGACGACGGCAAGGTCAACGCGCTGTCGCCGGATATGCAACGGGAAATCAACGAAGCCCTCGACCATGCCGAACTGGAAGGCATCGGCGCGGTGGTGATCGCGGGCAACAACCGCGTCTTCAGCGGCGGGTTCGACCTCGGCGTGCTGACAGCCGGGGGCGAGCCCGCGATCGGCATGCTCGCCGGCGGCTTCGAACTCGCCGCGCGGATCCTGGCATTCCCCAAGCCGGTGGTCATGGCCTGTACGGGTCACGCGATCGCGATGGGGTCTTTCCTGTTGCTCAGCGGCGACCACCTCATCGGCTCCCCGGACCATCGGGTGATGGCCAATGAAGTGGCGATCGGGCTGACGATGCCCCGCGCGGCGCTGGCGATCATGCGCCATCGGCTCACCCCCGCGGCGTACCAGCGTGCGGTCGGCCTCGCCGTGCCGTTCATCGGCGCCGAAGCCGTCGCGGCCGGCTATCTCGACGAGCTGGTGCAGTCGGACCGGGTGCGAGTGCGGGCGGAGGAAGTCGCGCGGAGCTTCACCGCTTTGGACGCCAGGGCGCACGCGACCAGCAAGCTGCTTGCCCGCGCTGAGGTGCTCGACGCCATCCGCACCGCGATCGACGCGGAATTCCCACAGTAGGTCTGGGGTGCCGCGGGTCAAGCAACGCACGCCCGAGCTTCGCGACAAGGTGCTCACCGTCGCCCTCACCGCGCTCAACGAGCACGGGATCTCGGGCTTCACCACGCGCCGGGTGGCCGAGCTGGCGGGCACCTCGGTGCCCGCCGTGTACGAGCTGTTCGAGGACAAGGCGGGGCTGGTCCGACAGGTGTTCTTCGAGGGGTTCCGGCTCTTGGGCCGCGAGCTGGCCACCGTATCGGCGACCGACGATCCGCTGGCCGACGTGCAAGGCCTGGCCCCGGTGTTCCGCCGGTTCTGCCTCAACCGGCCGACCTTGGCACAGGTCATGTTCACCCGGCCGTTCGCCGACTTCGACCCCGGACCCGAGGAGCTGGCGGCCGGAGCGTCGGTGCGGGAGATCTTCGTCGGGCGCATCCAACGGTGCGTGGATGCGGGGCTGCTCGTCGGCGACCCGGTGGACATCGCGCACGTATTGTTGGCGTTGGTGCAAGGCCTCGCCGTGCAGGAAGGCGGCCGATGGCTGGGGACCTCTCGGGCCTCGATGAACCGGCGATGGACGATCGGGGTGAACACGCTGCTGAAGGGGTTCGCGGGCTGAGCGGTTTGTCGTCTCAACAGTAGCTGTGGTACCCATGGCACGGTCAGCACGCTGCGACGACCGGGGTGTTTGTCGTCGCTGAGAGTTACGTCGCGGTTCGCCGGTTGGCTTCGGCCCGGCGGATCAGGAAAGGTTAGAGCGCCGTGGGGTGGATCAGAGACCGCTGGCACGACCTGAGTCACGCGGGATCCGGCACGTGGTTGGCGGTGGCCGTCTGGGCTGCTGTCGTGCTCGGCATCATCGCGCTGGTCTATGTCAGCCGACAGCTAAAGCGCAACCGGGAACTCAAGGTCGAGCGGATGCGGCCGCACGTCGCGATGTTCATGGAGCCGCATGCCGCCGATTGGCACGTCGTCGAGCTGGTAGTGCGGAATTTCGGGCAGACCGCGGCGTTCGACATCGAGTTCACGTTTCTGAACCCGCCAACCGTCGCGCAGTACGAAAACGCGCACGACGGCATGGTCGACATCGCCGAGCTGCGGCTCCCGTCCGAATTGCCGGTCCTGGCGCCCGGCCAGGAATGGCGGACCGTGTGGGATTCGTCGCTCGACCGCTACGAACTCGGCGGCTCGATCGAGTGGCGTTTCGTGGGGACCGTGACCTACCACGATTGTCCGGGCCAGAAAACGGGGTGGCGGTGGCTTTCGCAGAGGGGCCGCCGGCGGTCCTACACGAGCAACGTCGTCCTGGACTGGGACGACCTGCAGCCGGTTCAGCGCGTCGACCTGATGACATCGCACGACCTGGCCAAGCGGGAGAAGCACAAGCTGGAATTGCTGCGGACCGTGTTGACGTACTTTCACCACGCCAGCCAGGAGACGCGTGCGGAGGTCTATCGCGGCGAGATCGACCGGATCACTCGCGCGACCGAGGAAGTCAGGGACAGGATACGGGTCAAGCAGCTGGACGCTGCCACCGACGTGCGCCTGCCCCGCCTGCAGCGCGCGCACGAGCCCGCGACGGAGCTGATCCGCGAGTCCTCCGAGGAGGGACGCCACCGGGAGCAGACCGTCTGAGGGTGCCTCGGGGGTTGGGGCGGCGGGGGCCGCGGGTTGCGCGCCTGGGTCGGGGCGGCGGGGGCCGCGGGTTGCGCGCCTGGGTCGGGGCGGCGGGGGCCGCGGGTTGTGCGACACTGACGCTGTTGCGCGACACGCCGGCGAGAAACGCACTAGATTCAGTTTCGGTGCAGCGGATTGGATGTCGCGGGCCGTCGCGGCCATCTAGGCGCAAAGTAGTTGTCGAGGCCGTGGCCAACTGTTCTCAAGACCGGCGACAAGCGGGCACAATCGAGAGCGGACGCGCAGAAAGGAGCGGGCGATGAAGGCGAACGTCGGCGACTGGTTGGTCGTCAAGGGAACGACAGTCGAGCGGCACGAGCAGCGCGGGAAGATAGTCGAGGTGCGCTCCGCGGACGGCTCGCCACCCTACGTGGTGCAATGGGCCAGCGACCATGTCACGACGGTGTACCCCGGGCCTGACGCCATCGTCGTCACGAGCGCGGAGCAAGAAGAAGCTGATGACCGGGCCCGGCACCGGTCGGCTTCCAGATAGCGCTCAGGGCAACTTTTCTGACGCGTGTGTCAGCGCGGTCATGAGCTATCGGGATAGCGACGACCGCGTTGGGTGTCTGGCGGCCTGGGGTTAGCCGCCTCGGGCTTTGTGTCGGGCACCGCGCAGGCAGAGCCGATTTTTGCGCCGCAATACCAGTGGTGCCCGGGGGACTATTGGGATCCGGGCTTCAGCTGGGACTAGGGCAACTGCCACGACGACCACCACCTAGCCGCTGGGCAGTGGCGGCGGCGCGACAGAGACGCCGGCGACCACAGCCATGACTGGTGGGGCGGCCCGCCGCCGCCAGCGGCCGTGGCGGCAGGGGCAATAGCCCGGCGCGCGAAAGCCTACCCAAGCAATCGAACCGGACCGAGCGGGTGTTCGTGTTGCTACGTGTCAAGACTTGGCCCGAGCGTCGGCCCGTCATCTGTCTGGGATGACGGGCCGACTGCGCAGCGCTCGACCGGCCTTCATACCGCCGTGCAAACCCGCCGGCCGGCACCGGCCGCTGTTCGCGCACCACACTTGACGATCCAGGACCCGTCAGCGGCCGTCACCGGGCCCTTCAACGTGTCCGTCCCCGGTCGGCTTGGCGAACACCAAACCCGTGCGGCGCCAACGGCCGTTTACGTGCTCATGGGGCGATAGCGGCGGGGACGTAGATGCCGATCGACAGCGGTGGCGGTCACCGCGCACCAGCTATTCACCATGCCCAATCGCTCGGCTGACAAACCGAAGCGTTTGCCGATGGCTCGTTTTCGGCGGTGAAAAATTTAAGTGAGCGGGGTTGCAGGCGGTGACCGCTTCGGCGCTTAAGCGGCCCGCAGTGTTGGGAATCGTTGGGTTGCAACCCCACTCTGGGCGATAATGCTAGACCCATCACCGTAACGTTCCGGGCGCGGTGAACTGTGAATCAACTGAGCCTTTGTGCTGGCAATCGGCAGTGCAAACGCTCTGAATTAACTGGGAGTTCGCCGTGTGCGGAGGAGCGGTCCACCGCGGTCCGGGCTTCCCGCTGTAATCGGTTTGCCCAACGGACATCACTTCCGGGCGGCGGACAGTTCTGTGCGCGGCTGTTCTCGGCGCCGGAAGGCGTTCGCGAACGGCGGCCAGCCCGGGGAGTCAGCTGATCGCGTTGACGGCCGCCGACACCCTGGAGTCGAAAGCGGTCGGCAGCGGGATGTAGCCGCTGTCAGCGAGGCCAGCCTGCCCGGGACCGATGGTCGACTGGAGGAACGCCCGTACGGCCTTGCCGACCTCGGGGTCGGGATATTTCGAGCAGACGATCTCGTAGGTCGCCAGCACAATCGGGTAGATACCGGGCTGGGTGGGGTTGTAAAACGATGAGATGTCGAGGACCAGGTCATTTCCCTGCCCGGTGATCTTGGCCTGCGCAATCGTCTTGCCGACTGTGTCGTTGCCGATGCGCACCGGGTCCGGGCTTGCCGGCGTCTTGATCTGCGCGGCGAACAGCCGTTGCTGTTGGGCGAATGACAACTCGTTGTAGGTGATCGCACCCTCGGTGTTCTTGACCACCGACGAGGTGCCCTCGTTGCCGGCGGCTCCCTGGCCGACGCCGCCGACGAATGTTTTGCCTGCCCCCTTGGTCCACGCCCCGCCGGAGGCGGCCTGCAGGTACTGCTGGAAATTGTCGGTGGTTCCGGACTGATCGGTGCGGTGCACGACGTGTATGGGCTCCGACGGCATCGACCCGTTGAGCGCCGCGAGCGCCGGGTCGTCCCACCGCGTGATCGTGCCGTTGAAGATTTTTGCCAACGTGGGCGCATCAAGCACGAGGTTGTCAACGGCATTGAGATTGTAAGTGACCGCTATCGGCCCGAATACGGCGGGCAGGTGCCAGGCGTCCGAACCGCACCGCTGCTTGGCCTGGGCATACTGGTCTGCGCTGAGCGGGGTATCGGAGCCGGCGAAATCGGTTTGGTTGCCGAGGAACTGGCTGATCCCGGCGCCGGATCCATTCGGGGTGTAATTCAACGTGTGCCCGGAGCATGCCTTCTGGTAGGCGCTGACGAACTCTGTCATTGCGTTGGCCTGGGCCGTCGAGCCGCTGGCCGTCAACGCCTGCCTGCCGCCGCAGTCCACCTTGGCGGAGCCGGCATAGGGGGGCGGAGAGCTGTGGTTACTGCCGCATGCCGAACAGATCAGAGCACTCGCGACAAGGATGCTGACTGCGGCACCGCTTCGATCGAGGTTCATTTCGCTCCTTTGACGAATCGGCGAACGTGCGGACCGCGACCGTTTCAAACAGAGTCCTGAAACGATGTTCTGCAAAGAAGACAACACCGTCAACTGGTCAAAATCCTGTGAACGGAACATGAATCCGAACAGGTGGAGGAGTGAACAGTAGACCATGACCGCGACTTGTGAAGCCGTCGGCCTGAGTGAATCGGTCACGAACGACTCCGGCATCGCCGGAAACTCACAGACGTCACCGTGGGCAACGATCGGCCGACATAGCACCTACGGCGGCATGAGTCCGGGTAATGCCGGGGTCCTGGTAACCGGAGCCCGTCGCCGCGCGTCGCACCGCGGCACCGACAGTCTCGGCATTGCCGGCCGGAACCAACGCGATGACACATCCACCGAACCCGCCGCCGGTCATCCGGGCCCCGAGCGCGCCGGCCCGCACCGCGGTGTCGGCGATCAGGTCGATGTGGTCAGTCGTGATTTCGAAGTCGTCGCGCATGGAGGCGTGCGACGCCGTCAGAATCCGGCCCGCCTCGCCGAGATCGATGTCGGCGAGCGCGGCGACGAAATCGAGCACTCGCTGGTTTTCGGTGACGACATGACGGGCGCGGCGGGCATCGACGGGATCGGTCACCGCCTTCAGCAGCGACGCCGGTCGGTCTTGCACGTCACGCAGCGACGAGACGCCCAGGTCGGCGGCCGCGCGCTCACACGACTCGCGACGCGCGGCGTATTCGCCGCCCGCATGACGATGCCGCGCCCGGGAGTCGATGAGCAGCAACGCGACGCCGGACGCTTCCGGATCGAAACCCACCGGCTGGACGGTCACCTCACGGAAGTCGATCAGCAGAGCCTTCGACGGCTCCCCGAACAGCGAAGCCAGCTGATCCAGCAAACCCGTTGGGGCGCCGACGTATCGGTTCTCCGCCCGCTGTGCGATGCGCGCCTGCTCGAGGCGGTCGACCGACACACCCGCGCCAGACGTGATCGCGCCCAGCACCGCACATTCCAGCGCCGCCGACGACGCCAGGCCCGACCCCATCTCGACACCGCTCTCAACCGACATCGTGCCACCCAGGACGCGGTGGCCGGCACCGCGCAGCGCCCACATCACGCCC
>Ga0335081_10018432_pt1 | contig 11285 bp, 7 predicted proteins | sample Lox_Sample_35_FD_206713 | JGI IMG/M metagenome (GOLD analysis project Ga0335081, IMG submission 206713) | Soil microbial communities from Loxahatchee National Wildlife Refuge, Florida, United States - Lox_Sample_3.5 | ecosystem: Environmental > Terrestrial > Soil > Wetlands | place: USA: Florida... | reverse complement strand
CTTCTCGGGATGAACACTCTGCGAGCCGGAGCGAAGATTCGCATTCGAATGGACGAGGTTCGAGCGCGTCACTCGCGTCGCATTCGAAGCTGAAGTTGTTCGGCCGACGTTTGAGGAATGTCCGCTCGAACCGTGCGAGGCTGACCCTCCTGAGACGTGGCCTCCGCCCGAGCTGTGCCCGCCGCCGGACGAGCCGCTGTGAGAACCACCGCCGGAAGATGATGAGCCGCCGCTATAGGATCCACCGCCATGAGAACCGCCTCCGCCCGTACTCGAAGATCCAGCGGAACCGGCGCCCCCTCCGGAAGAATATTGGGCAAGCATGAAGGAAGAGAAGAAGAAAACCACCAAGAGACAAAGGCCGGAGTGCCGCATAAAGCACCTCCCAACCACTTAGGTCAGAAGCGCCGGGGATGCGCCGTGGCCCGGACAGATCGTCCACGAATATGATAGTCCGAACCGCGTCAAGAAGCGTATTTTGTCAGTAAAGAATTGTTACGAAAGCGCGTCTCTAACGCGTGAGTTGAACCGCATTCGGTTGCACAGTTTTCCACACGCGATACCGGTTTGCCGGACGGCATGTGGAATAGCCTGCCAGATGTGTCGCGTCCGAATCCTTGCTGTCCCGAGCCACGACATAGCTGCGAATCGCATAGCACGCACCAGAATCTGCCATCTGCGTTCCCGGAGGTAGCATCGGCGTAAAGACTGCAGGATGCGTCGGAACGATCGTGCCGGAGTTGTCGATCTTGAACGGCTGCCCCTCGTATTTGTCGAGATTGTTGGGGAATGCGGGTCCGGATTGCTGCTGAGCATCCGGCGCAGTAATGGTGTTGATCTCAGCTTTGGCCAACAGCTTTTCGGCGTCTGACTTTGATTGCGCAATCGCCGGCAGGCACGACACGAAAGCGAGAGCAACTACAGCAAGAAGGCGGGCAAAGGACATAGAAGCCTCCTTCCGAGCATTATAGAACCGAAGGCAATTCCTGCGGTATCTCTAGAAGGCTTCACTGGTTCTCGAAAATTCCCGCGGCGCCCATGCCTCCGCCGACGCACATCGTCACCATGCCGTATCGCGCATTTCGCCGCTTCATTTCGCGAATCACCGTGGCGGTCAACTTGGCTCCCGTACAACCCAGCGGATGCCCCAGCGCGATCGCTCCTCCATTCGGATTCACTTTTTCCGGATCGAGTCCAGCTTCTTTGATCACCGCCAGCGACTGCGCCGCGAAAGCCTCGTTCAGTTCAATCACGCCGATATCGTCGAGCTTGAGCCCCGCCATCTTCAACGCCTTCGGGATCGCGAACACTGGCCCGAGCCCCATCTCCTCCGGCTTGTATCCAGCCGTGGCGAACGAAACGTAGCGCACGAGCGGCTTGATGCCCAACGCCTTCGCGCGCTCGGCCGACATAACCACGGCCGCCGCGGCGCCGTCAGACATCTGCGATGAATTGCCCGCGGTTACTGTACCCTTCACATGAAATGCCGGCTTGAGCCCACTGAGCGCCTCAAGCGACGTGTCCGCGCGCGGACCTTCATCCACTTTGAACACGATTTCCTGCCGCTTTGGCTTCGATCCATTCGGAGCGCTGAAACTAACCGGAACCGGCACGATTTCATCGTCGAACTTGCCCGCCGCAATCGCCGCCAGCGCTTTCTGATGGCTGTGCAGCGAGAACTCGTCGGCCGCCTCGCGCGTGATACCGAATCTGTGGCCGACCCGCTCCGCCGTTAGGCCCATCGAAAGATAGGCGTCCGGATAGTGATCTACCAGCCACGGATTCGGCGAGATTTTGTGCCCACCCATCGGAATCATCGTCATCGATTCCGTTCCGCCCGCCAGGATCACCTCGGCACCTCCGCTCATGATTCGCTCCGCGGCCATCGCGATGGCCTGCAATCCGGATGAGCAGAATCGGTTGATCGTCAACCCGGAAACTTCCACCGGCAGTCCTGCTCGCAGCGAGGCGATACGCGCGACGTTCATGCCCTGTTCTGCTTCGGGCATGGCACACCCAAGAATCACATCTTCAATTTCTTTGGGATCGAGTTGTGGCACGCGTTCGAGGGCGCCCTTGATCGCGACCGCCCCGAGTTCATCCGGACGCGTGGCACGCAGCGTTCCCTTGTAAGCCCGACCGACCGGCGTACGTACAGAAGAAGCAATGATGACTTCGCGCATAAGATTTCTCCCAAGCCCTTACCAGAACTTCAACTCGTATCAGGGCACGCATGCACGTGTGCCGCTAAAAAATTTGGCGGAACTACTTTGCCGGCGCAAAGAAGTAATAGTCCGCCGTGTAATTACTCTTCGTCTCGTTCCCTTTGTGAGCCTCGTCGCAAACGTCGTTGCCGGGCATTCCGCCGTGCGTGTGGACACGCTGAATCTTGGTCACATCGGCCAGCACGCCTTTCTTTGAGTTCGTTACAACATCGACGAGCAGCCATGGTACCGACTCGGGATCGAGCGAAGCGACGTGCGCCACCGCTTTGCCGGTCACCTCGCTGCCATCCTTCAGCTTCCATGTGGGGCCGGCGGAGTGCTGCCCAATCACTTTGTCTTTGCGGTCTTTCAATTCAGCGTCGGGCGCTTTCAGCGTCCATTTGTACTTTGCGTCCGCTCCAGCCTCGCAGGTGTAAATCTGCACGCCCGAAGCGTGCGTAAACAGCACCGGCTCCAGTCCGGCCGGGACGGCGATCGCATCCGGGACGTCAGGAGCGGATTCTTTGGCAGGAGCGTCTTTCTGCGCGGCTGCGACGGTGCATGCCAGTACAAGAAAGCTCAAAGGCAGAATGAATGATTTCGAAACCGGCATGTAGATGCTCCCTCAAAAATTAATAACGCTAATTCCTCAGCGTCTTCCCAGTCTTCAGCGTGTACTGAATCCTCTCTTGCGTCTTGCGTTCGCCGCAGAGAGACTTAAATCCTTCGCGCTCCAAATCAAGGATGTATTGCTCGCTTACCGGAGTTCCCGGCGTGACGTTGCCGCCGCACAGCACCTCGGCGATCTTGCTGCCGAGTTTCACTTCGTAGTCGGTGATAAAGTCTCCCTGCCGCATTAGATGCACGCCCATCTTCAGCGTCGCAAGCAGACTTTCTCCGGGAGCCGGGATATCTTTCCGCGGCACCGGCGGCTCGTATCCGGCTCGCACTAACTCCAGAGCCCGGGCCTTCGCATCGGAAAGCACGCGTTCGCGATTCATCGTGATCCGGTCGGAGTCTGACAGGAACCCGAGTCCTCGCGCTTCATGGGCCGAGGTGGCGACTTTAGCCGTCGCGATCGTTTCAAACGCCTTCTTCATCGCCTCCATCATCTCGACAGACCCGGCCAGAGCTTCGGGGGAAGATTTTCCGCGCGAGGCCGCCGCGCCGTCGACGGCGCGCAGCAGCATTTCTTTGCAGCCTCCGCCGCCTGGCAGCAGTCCGACGCCGATTTCCACCAATCCCGTATAAAGTTCTGCATGCGGCTGGCGTGCCGGAGCATGCAGCGAGATTTCCGTTCCGCCGCCCAGGCATAAGCCGAATGGCGCGGAGACGACCGGCTTCGGCGAGAACTTGACCGCCTGCGTCATTCCCTGGAACTGCCGAATCGCGAGATCGACGTCATCCCACTCCTCTTCCTGCACGCTCATCAGGAGCAGCATCAAGTTCGCGCCGACAGAAAAAGTCGCCGCGTCGTTCGTGATCACAAATGCGTCGAAACTGTCCCCCGGGCCTCCCGGCTTCAGCGTCTGCGTAATCAGGCCAATGATGTCGGATCCCAGGGAATTCATCTTGCTGTGAAACTCGAGGCACGCCACTCCATCGCCAAGATCGACGAGCGACGCGCCTGAATTCTTCTTCACGACTCCATTCGACTTTTTCGCGACTGTCACCGACCAAACTCCAGCAGGCACTTGCACCGCTTCCCAACTCTCGGTTCCAAGCTCCCAATACTTCTTTCCTGCTGGCGATTTCGGATCGTCGATGTACCACGACTTCTGCCCCGAAGCGAGCAGCCTCTCGACGTTCGGCGCCACCGGCTTGCCTTCTTTTTTCATCCGCTCGACCGTCGCCTCGACGCCGGCCGCATCCCACAGTTCAAACGGACCCAGCTCCCAGTTAAAGCCGAGCCGCATGGCGCGGTCGATCTCGACGACCGAGTCAGAAATCTCCGGCACGCGATTCGCGGCGTAGGTCCAAAGATCGGAAAGAGCCGACCAGAGGAAGGCCCCAGCCTTGTCGACCTTGTGCGAGCCGCCGCCGTCCATCCCCAACAGCATGCGCAGGCGTGCTCCGGTGTCTTCGACCGTCTTCGCCATGTCGAGCGCGGCGAACTTCGGTTTCTGCCGCGGATGATATTCGAGCGTCTTCCAATCCAGCGCGAGACGTTCGTCTTCCTTTCCGTCTCCGCCCTTGATCTTCTTGTAGAAGCCGCCCTTCGTCTTATCGCCGAGCCATTTTTTCTGCAGCATATGCTGGAAGAAATCGGGCAGGCGCAGGTCGCTGCGCTCATCGTGCACGTTCGTTGTCATATTTCCGACGACGTGCCCCAGGATGTCGAGACCGACCAGATCGATGGTGCGGAAGGTCGCCGACTTCGGCCATCCCACGGCCTGTCCCGTCAAGGCATCGACTTCCTCGATCGTGAGCCCCATCTCCTGCATCAGCCGGATCACATTCAGCACGGAAAATGTTCCAATCCGGTTGCCGATGAAATTTGGCGTATCTTTCGCGATCACCACGCCCTTACCGAGCCGCACATCGCAGAAGTGAGCAATCGCGTCGATGGCCGCGCGATCCGCTTCGGGTGTCGGAATTATTTCCAGCAGCCGCATATATCGCGGCGGATTAAAGAAATGCGTCCCAAGCCATGCCCAGCGGAAATCGTCGGAAAATCCTTCCGCGATTTTTCCCACGGGCAAGCCGCTCGTATTCGTCGTGATGATCGTTCCCGGCTTGCGAACTGCTTCTACTTTCCGCAACAGCGCCCGTTTGATCTCCAGATTTTCGACGACCGCCTCGATGATCCAATCCACTTCCGCCAGTTTCTTAAGATCGTCGTCAAAATTTCCCACCGTCACGAGCTTTGCCAGTGAAGGCTCCATGAAGGCGGCAGGTTTCGATTTCTTCGCGGCATCGAGTCCTGCGGCGGCAATCTTGTTGCGTGCCGGAGCGTCCGCGTCAGGAGGAACAATATCCAGCAGATAACTGGGAACGCTGGCATTGGCAAAATGCGCGGCGATGCGGGCGCCCATGGTTCCGGCGCCCAGGATAGCGACTTTGCTGATGCGCTTCATATGTAGGCCTCGAGATGAAACCGTTTTGATCGTGGGAGACATACCGAAAGAAGACATAAGGGAAATAGTAGACGTTCGTGGACTTGCGGGACATGAACGTGGCCCGGGCAGGATCTTGGTGAACTGCTAATGGTAATCTCGCGGCCGGAATTTATCTAGCGGCGCAATCTGGCTTTGCTACTTTGCCTCTTTCTGGTTCACCTCCGCGTGAGTGGCAAGATATTCGATTGCCTTTTTCGCCATCTGCTTTTCGCCGCGGTAGGCAAGCAGTTTTGGCGCCTCGTCCAGCTTCACCCACTTGGCCTGCGCGACCTCAATTCGCATGTCCTCGGAAACGTCGTCGATACACCCCGACTCGTAACGCAGCAGATAGAAGGTGACGATTTTGAACACCCGTTCGCCGTCGCCCCAAGAGCGCACGTATACATATTTGATGTCGGCCAGCTTGGTCACGAGACCCGTGGTGACTCCGGTTTCTTCGCGCACCTCGCGGAGAGCGGCTTCGAGAGCCTTCTCCCCGGGATCGACCAACCCCTTCGGCAGGCAAAGGACGGCCTTCTTCTTCGCCCTCGCCTTGGTTGTGCCCGGTTCCGGAGCTTTTCCGTCGCCGGCGGGTTCGATCGCCGCCATCCACCACTCGCCGTCTTTGAGCCGGATAACCACCCCGCCTGCTGAAATCTCTCGTACCATACTGTCCGCAACTTAGCAGGAATACAGGAATCTCGTCATCTTTCTGCTGTCCCAGCCGTAACATTACCTTCGCGCAACGGCTCTGTTCGGCCTGCAAACGTGGCACAATCGTGCCCTTACAGCCTCCTGTGGAAATATGGCATCTTAATATCAACTAGTGGTAGAGCTGTTCGGCTGATCACGGGCCAGAGACGTGGGGTTCTCTGTGAGCAGTTTTCGAAACATCGTTCGCTCGGTACGAGCTTTCGGCCGTGGACTTTCCCGTCCGTCCCCGCCGCCCGCCGCGCCTCGTACTCCAACAATCGGAATCGCGTTAGGCGGAGGCTTCGCCCGCGGCATCGCTCACCTTGGAGTTCTCAAGGTTCTCGAAGCCGAGAACATTCCGGTGCGCGTCATCACCGGAACCAGCGTCGGAGCCCTGCTCGGCGCGGTCTACTGCAGCGGAGTTTCGGTTCCAGAACTCGAAGAGATCGCGCATAGTTGCCGCTTTACGACCTTCGCCCGCTGGACGGTCTCCCGCTACGGTTTCGCTTCCAACGACCGCATGGTCTCGTTTCTCAATCGGGTATTGAAGGTCAAAACCTTTGAGGAATTGCGCATACCTCTGGGCGTGACCGCGACTGATTTCAACAGCGGCGAAGGCGTCGTATTCCACTCCGGAACCATCATCGATCCCGTGCGCGCCAGCTGCGCCTATCCAGGAATGTTCCTGCCGGTAGAGATTCGCGGCCGCTACTACGTCGACGGAATGCTGTCGCATCCGGTGGCGACGCGACCTCTGCGCGAAATGGGAGCCGACAAGGTGATCGCCATTCACCTGAAAGGCAGCTGGGCTGGCGGCGGAGCACCCCGCCATCTGTTCGACGTTATCGGACAATCCTTCGCCATCGCACAAGACGCGATGTCGAGCATCTGGCGCAACGCTGCGGATCTTGTCATCGAACCGGACGTCGCTGGATTTGCCTACGACGACTTCAAGCGCTGCGATGAGTTGATCCGGGTCGGCGAAGTCGCTGCCCAAGCCGCTGTGCCCGCCATCCGCAAGTGGATCGAAACCCCGGCACAACCTGCCGCCGTGCCGGAAAAGGCTACGCGGGTTCCGCCCCCGGCGCCCATGCCCGCTGACTAGTTACCGTTCCAGAATTTCCTTGTAAGCATTCAGGGCTACTTTTTTCGGAACCGCCGGCAAAACGGCGTCCATTGTTTTCGTCGTGTTTCCCGCGATGCCCAGTTGTCCAATTCGAATCCAGCCTTTGCCAAAATCGACGAAAACGGGGACCAGCATGAAAAAGTGACTGTCGACATCGCTTTGCGTCAAGGTCATGTGCAGCTTCGTTTTTCCTCCATCGGCCGGAGTTACCTGATACTCGAATTGATATCGCGGAATCTGAGTGCCATATACCCACTCGTCAAAGAACCAGTCCAGACGATGGTTGCCTTCAACATCCATCAGCTTGGTCATGTGTTTCTCGGCGATCGCCTTGAACGACTCCGTGCTCGCCGCATGTTCACGATGGCTATCGACGAAATCATGCATCATAGCGATGAAACCTTTGTCTTGGTCTTCCTGGCTGTACATGATCGAACGCAGCATCTGGAGGACGTACGCACCCTTCGGATATGTGACGTTCTGATACGCATTTCCGCTGCGCGGGGAGATCAGCCGGAGCCCCATCCACAACGGACCCGCATCATTGGGAGCAATACCGAAATTATTCTTGTCGAGAATGCGCCGCCGCAGCCGGTCCCAAAATTCCAGATAGTCCTTCCGCCAGTCCTTGCCCATGGCGTTTTGCAGAAACAGGCTCGCAGAAAACTCGGCAAATCCTTCCGACAGCCACTGATCGTGATACGACGCCCACCCCACCGTATGGCCCCACCATTGATGCGCCACTTCGTGCGGGGTGACTTCCTGCACGAAGCCCGAGAAGTTATTGTCGATGTGCCCGAACAGCATCCACCGCTGCGTGGAATCGGTATACGCGGAAATGGGAAGATAGACCAGGTCCGGCCATGATTGTCCGAAGTTGAAATCTGGCTGCTCGGTAATGGAAACGTCCTCGTACGGACTCTTGCCGAAGAAAAGCGTACAGACCTGCAATTGCGCGCGAGTCTGTTCCAGCACGTACTTCGTCATGCTGGTCGGCGCCATGCTTTGCAGAATCTGGAACCTGCGAAGTGAGTCCGGCAGTTCACTCAAGTAATATCCCGAGATCTTGTAGTGTGTGATCTCATCTGGCATCTCCATTTCTTTGTACTCGCCGTAATTGAATCCGGCGACCGCGACTGGAATGGGAGTGACCCAGCGACTTACCGCGAGATCTCCATCGATGGATTCGCTCTGCAATCGTCCAACGCTCACAACTTTGTACCGGCGCGGAACTTTGAACGTCAGATCATAGGGCACATGTTCGCCAAACCCATTCAGATTCGGATACCATGCGGTGCGAGCCCTGACATAGAAGCTGCCGCCTCCCGCGTCTTCGATGACCTTGTCTCCCGCGTACTCAATGGTGATCGAGGAATCTTTGCCAACTGCAGGCGCGGTTGGCAAGATGACGTAAAACGATCCGTCTTGTTTACGGCTTTCTTGAATGAAGTAGAGATTTTGCCCCTGGTCGTCGAGAACGCGACTGACACGAAGGTTCGGCAGCAGCCCGAACTTCATCACCCGCTCACCCACGATCAGCGGCGCAAACGTGATCGCCGCACTGCTGAACAGATGCTGGTTCTTCGCAATGACCGTTTCGATCTTGTAATGCTTTGTTGCAAACAGCCGCCGGTCTTCTCCCGAACTCGCTCTGTGGCTCGCATATTCGGACTTCAGATGCCCCAAATACCAGATCCCGTCTTCCATGCCCTCGGGATCGAAGTTGATAAGACCGATCTCTTCCGGCGAATCGAGTTGCGGAATCGCGCCGACTCGTGTCCTTGCGAAAAACCGCAAATCCTTATGCTTTTTACCCCGGATGTAAGCGTTGAAGAAAGGCGGGTGCGCCGGGTTATAAATCGCGGCAAGAACGTCCGCATCTACATTGTCCATGCTCTCGCCGTTCAGTATCCCTTCGCTGAATCCGAGAGGAATCTCCCGCCGACGCCGCATTCGTTCCTGCCAACTGCTGAAAGCACTTGCTGCTTCGCCACTGGTATCAGTGTGACCGCCCAGTCCCTGCAGTAACAACATCCGTTGCTCGGGGGTGAATCGAAAAACGACCTCAGTGAAATCCTCGTTCACCTCCTCCGCGCCAGTCCTCCGTTTGATCTCGTGCGCATCAAGGTTCGTCACTGCTCTTAAGTGGAAGTGCCCTTCGCCGACAAACACTGCGCCGGTCACAATTCCCTGCACCGGCCTTATCCAGGTCAACGTGCCTTTCTCGAACTGAAAGTCGCCGACGTCCACGCTGAATTTGAAGTTGTCGAAATGAAATGTCGCGCCTAAACCGACGCTCCGCAGTTCTCGATAAACCGGATCGGAATTGGCGAATGCCGCTGCCTGTCCTGGAACTTCGACTTTGGTCTGTTGGCGGGCGATCGCCAGGGAAAACACCAGGTCTAATGGGTCGCGCAAATCCAGACCCTTCTCGAGCGTTTCGAAGCCGTCGCGCATGATGCGGACTGTGTATGTTCCCGGCTTCAGGTCTGGAGAGACGAATCTTCCGAATGAGTCCGACGTGAGCTTGATCGGCTGCGCCAGATTTTCGCCGCTGATTTCGATTTGCGCTCCGGGGATCAGCGCGCCCGAAGGATCTTTGATCGTTCCTGAGAGTGTCGATGCCTGCAACAGATGAGGCAACCCGAGAAAAGAAATTACTGCCGCGACTCGCAGCCAGCCCGCTAACGTACAACGGTGTTTGGATCGCCTGGGATCGTAGCCAGAAAAAAGGAACCTTCGACGAAGCGGCATCAATGCCAAATCCTTGTCGGCACAGCATAGCAGCCACGACTCTGTTTACCTCAAGCCTTTAGTGTTGCGTCTTTTGGCACGCCTACTGGTTTGCTTCCTCTTGTATCCGCTTCCACGCCCTTTCGACGTGCCGCTCTTTTGTGTTGGTTTGTCCAACGCATAGCCGCAGCGTCAGCTTGCCATTCAGCTTCGTGTGCGTCAGGAACAAATCTCCGCTTTGGTTCAGCCGGTCCATGATCCCCTGGTTCGCCGCGTCTCCGCCTTTGTGCCGGAAACACACGAGGTTCAACGGCGCCGGCGCTGCCAGTTCGAAGCGATCGTCGCTTCGCACCCAATCCGCGAACTGCTGCGCCAGCCGCACGTGCTCGCGAATGTGATGCTGCAATCCCTCGACCCCGTAGTGCCGGATCACGAACCACAGCTTCAGCGAGCGGAATCGCCGTCCCAGCTGGATGTGCCAGTCGCGGTAATCAATGACGGCTCCCGACTCCGTCGCCTGATTGCGCAAATATTCCGGCAGAATGCTTAGCGTCTGGATCAGCGCCTTCCGGTCCGCCACCCAGAAGCAGTTGCAATCGAAATTTGTGAACATCCATTTATGCGGATTAAAGTTGTAGCTGTCGGCGAATTCCATGCCGTCCTGCAGGTATCGGAACTCCGGACACAGCATCGCCGTCCCCGACATTGCCGCATCCACGTGCAGCCATAGACTATGCTTGCGGCAGATTTCTCCCACGGCTGCCAGAGGATCCATCGCGTTCGAAGAAGTTGTTCCCACAGTCGAGCAGACAAAGCACGGCGAAAGTCCTGCCCGCCGGTCAGCTTCGATCTGTGACTCGAGCGCCTCCGGCTTCATCGCAAACTTCTCGTCGACCTCAATCAGACGCAGATTGTCGGTGCCGATTCCCGCAATCATCGCTGCCTTTTCGAGCGAGGAGTGTGTCTGCGTCGAAGCATACGCGACCAGCCGCCCGTCGCATCCTTTCTTGTTGCTCTTGTACCCGGTCGCCCGCTCGCGCGCGGCCAGCAGGGCGCAGAGCGCCGCGCTCGACGCCGTATCCTGAATGACACCTCCGCCGCTGTTCGTGGAATGAAATTTCTCCGGCAGTCCCAGCATCGAGACTAGCCAATCCATGACGTGCGTTTCGAGTTCGGTGCACGCTGGACTCGTCGACCACAACATCCCCTGCACTCCAAGACCCGACGAAAGCAGATCCCCGAGGATTCCCGGGCCCGAAGCGTTGCATGGAAAGTACGCGAAGAAATTCGGCGACTGCCAATGCGTTACTCCCGGCAGAATCACACGCTTCATGTCTCCCAGGATCGTTTCAAAGGCCTCGCCCTGTGACGGGGGATTCTCCGGTAGCGCCGCCCGAATTTGTCCGGGCTTCGCCTGCGACAACACGGGAA
>Ga0335081_10018431_pt1 | contig 11285 bp, 25 predicted proteins | sample Lox_Sample_35_FD_206713 | JGI IMG/M metagenome (GOLD analysis project Ga0335081, IMG submission 206713) | Soil microbial communities from Loxahatchee National Wildlife Refuge, Florida, United States - Lox_Sample_3.5 | ecosystem: Environmental > Terrestrial > Soil > Wetlands | place: USA... | reverse complement strand
CGGATTACCCTCCTCGGTATTTCGTACTTTATGAAAGTCATATCTGCCGATTAGACCGCGCGAACAAACGTGGCCATATACTTATTTAGTTGCCGGACAAAACTTGCGAAATTGGAGTGTTTGAAATGTTGGGGTAGAACACTCTTTGTAAACTCGTTTTGCTGGGCAGACGGTTATCAGCAATCACCTTACGGAGGGTGAGAGGAGAATGGAAACGGAGGATATGTACATCGACCACGACAAAACTATCGCCCATGTCGCTCCATCGGACGATGTCCTGGTACGAAGGGCCCTCGAGCATCCTAGCGCGGGTTAATCATTGCACCTCACCTAGGAAGGAGATGGACTTGAAGAGTTTCTTGACCTGCAGACACGTATAATGTCAGTGCAATCCTCACAAATTAAAACACTAGACGCTACCCTCTACGGGAAAATGAGAAGCCTCACGAAAGGGTAAAGGATAAATATTCTTCCGAAGCCCGGTGATTTTCGCCACGGCGAAGTCCCTGGGGTGAGGGGATTTTACAAAGTCACTCGACGACTGCTGCTGCTGTTGCTTCCCCTGCTGGGGCCCGGGTGCAAATGTCTCGACCATATTCAACGACATAGACGCCGAGGAGCAGAGTTGGGTTTGATTGCGCAAAGTGAAAAAAGGCCTCGGCACGGGCGCGGGATTTGCAACACGCAACCAGCGAATGATTTAAAAAGGCCACGCTTCCCGCTCCCTCCGAAGGTGGAATCGTGTATCCTGTTCCCGAGCGAGATGGAATTGCCTGTCTGGGTGGGAGTTCGCGGCTCGGGGTTAATGATCAAGGTGGGGGGGGATGAGGGACAGCAGGAAGGCGACGAGTCGGCGTGGATGGTGTGGGCGGATGGCGTCAAGCCTGCAAATGACAATCTACAGCTAAAAAATCGCTTGTCCGGAAGACGGTGTGCCGGCATGGCCCGGGGTCAGTTATAAAATAGTCCCCCCGGTTTTATGACCGAACGTGCAAATGCATTATGAAACGTTGCAGCATCATGCCGATCCACGGCGCTGGCAAACCTTCCCAATTGGTTGCTGGTTCCACCCCGCCCACACGATGACGGCACCAGTCGACCAGGAAATGGGTATTAAAAGCCAATTCCACTCATTCGATCCCCCTCTGAACGGCGGCCAGCTAGCTCGCCACTAATCCCGTGATTGGCTCCGCTGCGTTCACACCCCCTGTTCCGGCACTGCGACCAATGATGCGATCACCAACCGCAGCGTTTAATAGCGGGAACGTTGACCTTAAATTTTCAGAGATGAGGGATGATATGTCTTGTTCGATGGTCCCCGTGAACGAGAGGCCTAGACTACTTCGCTAAATTTCTTAACATGTAAGTGTCTCACTGTGCCGGAGATTGCCATAACGGGAAAGCAGGGCCAGGGCCTGGAATTCCAAAACCTTAATTTAGATGCACAGAAATTCCTTGAGAAGAATTTTTTTGAGATGTGCGGTATGTCCGAGATGGAAGGTCGCCATGGCGTTGGTACATTTGAAGCTTTCAATCTAACGACTCTACGTTCCTCCTCGAAGTTCCTTTCCACCCAGAACTTCGAGCCCGTGCATCCGGCGAGGACAAAATCTGGGCACCACAAGGTCACTTTGGGGGGGCCATCCAGAGATAGGTACAAATTTTTAAAGACGGCCAAAATAGTCTCCAAGAGCTGAAAATCCAGGCAATGTTACTCACGGTTCCGAACACCTCGATTTTGGCCTACACTATCCGGATATATCCGCCTGGCTGTCACAACGGCAATGTCAACAGGGTAAATCTTGGAAGAAGCACGTGGTAGCCTTCTTGGGCAGATCACTTGACTGCTTGCAACATTTGCGATATACCCTGGAGACTAATTAAGATGGCCGACATTCAAGGGATTTCAAACTATAGTAGTAAGATCAGGATTGATGGCGTTGAAAGTAGATCAGGATATGACGTTGGGAGAACCAATATCCCAATATTCGATCTTTACCTAATCTTCCACGTTGTTACCAACGTCAGTTGTGCAAAGCCGCTTTCGAACTGGCCCACTCTCCAATTTGATGAGATCAAATAAATGCCCGCAATTCGAAAAAGGATCGCCCGCCGATTTTTTGTGTTCGCCTTCGGATCGACCTGGTGGTCTAGATGGCAGGCGGGCAGCTCGAGCTTATAGACGCAATGAGGAGCGTCACTCTCTCCTCTTCCACAGCTGTCTCTTCAAAGCCTGACAGAAGGAAGGATAATCAGGACAAAGTGGACTTAGAGACGCTTATCCTGACTCCTGACAATCGCCTGTCCAGAGAATGGCTCGATAAACTGCAACAGTATCGTGAAGGCGCGAAAAAGCGCTAACGTTCTAGACGATGGGAAAAACCTTTTGAACTTGATTCATTATTTCAACTGGGGCCCACCATCTCCCGCTCACGAATACGATTTATCAGAGAAGGCCTCGACGGACGAATCACTGGCTACGAAGAGGTTGCAATCAACACTCTTCTGGGTGACAACTGACCTTGTGCAGTACACAGCCGCAGAAAAGGACCTTACAAGCAAGAATTCCACGTCTATTCTCCGTCGCCCAGGGGCCAAAGAAGACTTTGTCCGTGGAAGAAGTGGACAATTTCCCTTTGCGCCGGGGGGTATGGAGCCGCTCGCTGACGATGTGCAAAGCAACCGGGATCCATTTCGGATCACGGAGAAGACAACGTTGGGTCCACTCATTTCTATTCCGCCGGGTTTTGCGAGGGGATTAAGACTTTCTGGGGCGGAGAACACAATTGATTTGGAGGGGACGGAAGTTGAGGATGGGACGGCAGGGGAAGAAGTTGTGCGGAGTATTCACATGAAGCAGCTGGATGGCTCGCGAAATCAAAAGGTTCAGAAAACGGGATATGAAGGGATCGATGATCTATTGCCTGATGCAGTACCTATGCTCTCTTTCCGTTGATTGACTTGTGTCGTTTCCGCTGTTGGCGCCAAAGGGGATTCTTCAATCTTCAAGTCGGAAGAGAGCAATCGAATGGGCTCATATCGTTGATGTAAACCAGGAAATGACAAACTTTCACGAACTGATACCCGAGATGGCACACAAAGTGGGTCGCACCTTATGTTCTACAAGCTAATCATAGTACCCTTTCGAACTAGATAACTTTCAAAAGGAAGCCGTGTATCATCTTGAAAATGGAGATTCCGTGTTTGTCGCTGCACATACGTCAGCCGGTAAAACCGTCGTCGCAGAATACGCCATCGCCCTCGCCGCAAAACATATGACTAGGTTTCCCCCCCCTGCGCGCGGGCCGCCCACCAAAATTGGAAACTTATCCACAGGGCAATCTATACTTCACCGATCAAAGCATTGAGTAATCAGAAATTCCGAGACTTTAAAAAGACTTTTGAGGATATCGGCATATTAACTGGAGACGTTCAAATTCGTCCAGAAGCATCATGTCTCATCATGACGACTGAAATTCTTCGGAGTATGCTCTATCGAGGCGCCGATCTCATCCGCGACGTCGAATTCGTTATTTTCGATGAAGTTCACTACGTCAATGATCTCGAGGTTCAATACTTCTCCACCCCCCTTTCCCCCGTCCCTCAAGCTCCATCCTCCCTTTTGAGCGCGGAAATTAACGTAACAGAGAGGCGTGGTCTGGGAAGAAGTCATCATCATGCTACCAGACCACGTCACCTTAATCCTCCTCTCCGCCACCGTGCCCAACACCAAAGAATTCGCAAGCTGGGTAGGCCGCACCAAGAAAAAAGACATTTACGTCATTTCCACACCTAAACGTCCAGTCCCGCTGGAATTCCATCTCTGGGCAAGTAAAAAACTTTTTAAAATTGTGGATGCCAATGGGAAATTCCTCACGCAGGGATGGAAAGACGCCAATGCCTCGTTTTCCAAGAATAAAGATGGTCCAACAACATCGGGCGCGGGGGCCGACCGAGGAAAGGGACGGGGACGTGGCAGTGGAGGACCGAATAGAGGTGCTGCAGCGAATATTATCCTAGGGCGCTCGAATTTACGCACGATCGATAAACAAGACAAGAATATCTGGATTCACTTGGTCCATCATCTTCGTCGGGAAAAACTTTTACCCGTCGTAGTATTCGTTTTTTCCAAGCGGCGGTGTGAGGAGAATGCACAGGTCCTAACGAATATTGATTTATGCACTGCCTCGGAGAAAAGCGAAGTTCACGTCGTAGTGGAAAAGTCGATTGCTCGATTGAAGATGGAGGATCGGGGATTACCTCAGATACGGAGGATTCGGGATTTACTCTCGAGGGGGGTTGCTGTGCATCATGGCGGATTGTTGCCGATTGTGAAGGAGATGGTGGAGATTTTGTTTGCGAGGGGGTTGGTTAAGGTGTTGTTTGCTACAGAGACTTTTGCGATGGTATGTGAGCCCGAATTTGTTGGAGAGGGACTGACCGGAAGGGAGTAAACATGCCTGCGAGGACAGTCGTGTTTTCGGGGATTCGAAAACATGACGGACGATCTTTTCGAGATTTGTTGCCGGGTGAGATGACGCAGATGGCCGGACGAGCGGGTCGTCGTGGTCTCGATGCCACAGGAACCGTCATCATCGTGACGTCCGGCGATGAATTTCCTGATGTACTTAATATTCCAAGATTGAGTTAAAATGTAGACTGCCATATTGAACCGCATGATCCTTGGCCAACCGACGAGATTATCAAGCCAATTTCGATTGACGTACAATATGATCCTCAACCTGCTCCGCGTGGAAGCGTTGAAAGTGGAAGAGATGATCAAGAGAAGCTTCAGTGAACATGCAACTCAATCACTACTCCCTGATCAACAAAAGCAGATTGATGCAACGCAGGAAACGTTGAAGAAGTTTCAGAAGAAATCTTGTTCGTTTTGTGATGGTGATCTTGCGACATTGCATGCGGCGAGTATGGACGTGATTTCTTTGAGCGGAGAGATGCTTCGACGAGCGATGACGACGCCGATTGGCAAGAGGCTGCTTTCTCCTGGGAGAGTGGTCATCATTCATAAAGAGGTATTCTTTGTGCAATCTGAGGCTGATGCTAGAAATCAACTCGAACTCCTGCGATTATCATGGGACAGGGATTAAATGCTGCATTAAATACCGTAAAATTGTCGTTCGCAAACGATGAGAGTGTTTCAAGTTCAAACATTTGCAGAGCGTCGCTGATCTCAGGTGACTGGCTTGTCTTTGTGCCGGCGATCCGCCCGTTCCTTGAATTTAAGTCATTGGACGAGGTATCATTGAAACGAGAAACGGTCCCCCTATCTGACATCGAATTCATCACCGACAGAACCATGAAGGTATGGTTTTTACCCCGGGCGATTGTAATCGTAGATGGATGCTGCCGGTGTACGTCGGTCTAATCCAACCACCAATGAAGAGGTTAAAATGGAGCTCATCCAGGTCTACAAAGACATGGCAGCCATAGGTGAAATCGACTGGTCCAAAGTTCGAGATTTGACCTTCAACGAAGCTCGGATAGCCAGACAGGCCGCTATCGATACAATCCGCGTATCACATTGTCTGGAATGTCCGAATTTCTTGGAACATGTTCATACCCGTCTAGGTTGCGGCTGATTGAAGTATGGCAGATATCATGAGGAATATTTGATTCGGCAACGAATTGACGAACTTCGGAGTATGATGTCGGATCAAAATCTGGAACTATTGCCGGATTATGAACAACGTGTTGCAGTATTGAAGGAGCTTGGATTCATTAATGAGCATGGAAATGTGGAATTGAAGGGGCGGGTTGCGTGTGAGGTTATTTCCTACGGTCGCGACACTCGATTGACGCAGCAGATTAATTCCGTGAATGAACTGATCTTGACGGAGCTGATTCTCGACAATACATTGGGAGAATTTGAACCGGAAGAGATTGTGGCTCTTTTATCCGCCTTTGTGTTTGAAGAAAAGACGGACGTCGAGCCTCAAATCACGCCCCGTCTCGAAGAGGTTCCCCCAATCTCGCCTGGCAAAACACATCTAATATGTAGGGTAAAGAAATCATTCTCCGGGTCGTAAAACGTGTAAACGACATCCAAGAACGTCATCAAGTCGTTCTCTCGGGCGAAGGAAACGATTTCGAAGCCCGCCCTCGGTTCGGCTTGATGGAAGTCGTCTACGAATGGGCTCGTGGAATGTCTTTCAACCGTATCACCGATTTGACAGATGTCCTTGAAGGGACTATCGTTCGCGTGATCACTCGGATCGACGAGACGTGTCGTGAAGTCAAGAGCGCGGCGCGACTTATTGGCGATGCATCGCTACATGCAAAAATGGAAGAAGCGCAGGAAAAAGTGAAACGGGATATTGTCTTTGCTGCATCGTTATGGCTAGGGTAAAGAGGCAAAGTGCATTGTGGTGAATTTTATGAGAGCTACTCAGATTAAATAGTGGGGAAGAGAGAATATAGGCCTCGTGCGATCCGTAATGAATGCATTCGTTAAAGAATAAGAAATGGCCCCCACACCTCTCTACATGCCATGCCAAAAACAAAAAGAGAATAAGTTACTTTGGGGGATTCCAGGGCTATAGAAAACCATTGCAAACGAGGAAAGAAAAGAAAACAGGGGGACGCTCAATTTCCGTTGAGATGTAACGCAGGAGGCTGCTCCTGCTCCGCAAGATTTATCTTGGCTTGCTCGACGATTGACTGCAAAAGTTTTTGCTCGTCGGGAGTGAGTGAACTGGTGATTGCATTCACCTGCGCCGCGTTGACCTTTTCCATTTCTACATTGTCAAAACGAGGTGCGTTTTGAAGGAAGCATTACGCGTGAACACTTCAGTGAATGTGACGTAAGGATCTTCTTTGTCCAGGGGAGTTGTAAAGAGAGGTTCTTCTCGTAACTGTTCCTCCAACCCTTCCCATTCATCATCTCGACCGTCCACCAACTTGGCGCCGTATTCCGCCGTCTATAAATCAGATCTTGTCACGCGGATTGATGCACCTGCTGAGCAAGGAAATCGAGATATTCTTGTGCTTCATCAGCGACGTCAGCGTTATCTTCCGCATCACTCCACGTGTCCTCCTCATTCCATTCTTCATCTCCCTCAGCAGCAACACTATCCCCTTCCTCAACAAGTTCATCATTCGCCTCCTCTCGTCCTAAAACGTCAATGCCACACAAAAAGAAACGCGAGGATACGTTTCTGCGCCTCAGGCAGCGTCTTAAAAAAGGTCAACATCGCCTTCATAAGGTACTGCAGTGCCCCTTCATTCCGAAACACCAGTGGCAAATGCTCTGTCGGCAACTGCACAATCTTCATCAAAGCTAAAATACTCAACGTCTTATCATGAACCCTTAAAAACCGTTCCGCCTCCTCAAACCACTCCTTCAAAAACAGCGACGTAAACTCAACGTGTTCAAGGTAGCGTAGCGTAGCCACGGGATTATAGTAGATGGCATTGATGAAGACCTCGAGGAGGAAGACTTTATAGCCTGGGCGTTTGTATGCTTTCCGGTCTTCGAGTTTCGGGCGGACTGTGTCGAGGACCCGGAAGAGATAGGCATCTACTTGGCCCGGCAGGTTGAGGAGAACGGCTTCGATGAGGCGACATGCGGCGATTTCGTCTGCTTGGCCGAGGTGTTTTGTTGCGAAGACTGTGAAAAAATAGTCGAAGAGGATGTCTTTGTATTCTTGATTTTCTGCGATGACTTCGGCGCCGAAACTAATGTAATTTTCGAGCGGGGGGAGTAGTTCTGCCCGATGTTAGAGATCTGCGTTCGTGCTGGGTTTGTGCTGGTACCTTCCAAGTAGTCGATTGCCTTGCTTTTGAAGCATGAATGGAGGCGAGGAAAGAATCTCCACATGGTCGACGAGATGGATCGATTTGAAAAAGTTAGACTGTCGATGATTTCAAATGTCTCGGAGAACAAGTCTGTTGTCAATTCAACAAAGTTAGGTATAGTACCGTAGACAGCATTATCCAAGACAAACGTGAGGACCGGCTCAATACTACTTTCCAAAGCACGAGCCAACTCCGGCTTCGTCTCAACACTTAAAATGAGCGTGCCAAGAGTATTCATAATCCCTAGCGCTGAAAGAACCTTTGACGTAACACCATCGCCATTCTCATCCTCCGCCAGATCTTTCTCGTTCTCCTGCAACAAACGAAGACACGTTCCAGTCTCAAATTAGGAAACATTCATAAGAGACGATGTGTACCAAGTTCACGGCAAGATCGACGGCGAAGGGACTCAATTCGTCTGAGAATTGTTCGACGAATTCCTCCATTACCATCGACAACATATCCGCATCGATCTCATTGACCAAACTTAGCAGTCGTTGCATCAACTGTGGAATCTGCGGTCTCATTGCCTGAACGGCGTAGTCATGTCGTAAGAGGGGCTGTAATGCTAACGCCGCTTGACACCGAACGGGTAACTCCTGATCGTCGAGACATCCCATCACACATTGGAACGATGTAACCACGGTCTACAATTACATCCTCGTATCTTTGGCCAGGGGAAGGGGGAGTACATTATGATTTTCAAAGTCGATGTCGGAGAAGCGGTTGAGGACTTCGCAGGCTCGGGCACGCATGTACCCATGTGGACTCCTGAATTCAGGGAACACGTGAGAAACGAGGAAAGATTCCATCATGCCGAGGATGGGGGATCCCTTTTTGGTGATGATATGGCCCACTGAGCCGATCATACGGAGTGCGGCTTCCTTGTGCTCGGGGTGTTTTTCATCCGCTCTACACACCAGAGTTAAAACGAGGGAAAGAAAGGGAGCAGTTGGAGCGGGGGGAAGGGTACTGAGTGAGGGTGGTATTAATGAATTGGAGGATGCCATTGAACGAGGATTTTTGTCGTTTGCTTGCTAGGGTGATAAGGAAGCGACTTGCAGCGATATCCGGAGTGAGGAATTCCTCGTAGACATCTGTCGTTAGTAAAAGGCGGATTGAGAGGGGGGGACCAATTTTCTTGTGAATATATTCTACTGGATCCTCATCCCACAATTCAAGATCCTCCTGCGTGAGACACAGGAGCGGGAACACGACATGCGCAAGAAGATTCTGGACGTTATTCTTCAACAAGTTCCACGTCACTTTCGGCTTGATGCTGCAACGTCAGACTGCGTTTCTTACAGGTAGGGAGCACCATTCTTCAAGAAAATCGACGATGAGGTAGACACATCGCTCACTCAACCATACTTTCCGACTCATATAAAGTTGAATTTGAAGGAGATATGACCTTAGGATCTCGGGAGCAAAGTTTATGATGAAATGTTTGCCGAATGCAGTGGCTTTGCTATCTCCCATGCTCGTTTGAACAGCGTATCTTCCATCAATCGCAAGTAAAGAGGTTGGCGATACCTTGAAAAAAGACGATTTAAGTTGTGAAGAGACCATTTCTTGGCCTTGGTCCAGGGATACGCATCCCGTTCGTCCTTGTCAACAGGTAATTCCTCCTCGTGGATTTCCTTTGCAATAACCTGAAGGAATAAATTCCCCCACGGTATCAAAACAGGATCCTCCTGAAGCTGCTGCGGTAATTCCATCTACCCGTCACAAAGCCGTTCAAATAGACCAATGAGAGTAGAGTTTTGGGGGGATACAGCGATTGCAGATTTGTATGCCTTGAGAATCAAGACGAGCATTGTTCCAGCAGCAACACCCGACTCGCCCACCAGCCGATTCGCAATCCCCAAAGCAACAGGAAACACAGTCCCCACAACTCCGTCCAGACCCGCCCGATTATCCCCTGACTTCCAACGATAGATCTTGGTTAATTCCAAGAACATGGTGAGGCCCGCGTACACCTGCCCGACATCGTGAGAATGGAGATAGGACATGATCAAGTCCTGGAATTGAGGCCATTGAGCGGGGTAATCGACGATGAGGATTCTCGAGAGCATGGAGGTGAATTGGGCGCGTATCGCAGGTGACGCGATTGCCAGGACTTGGACGAGAGAGGGACGGAAGATGGCTTTGTCGGTGTCGGAGATGGGGTTTGTGTTGTTTGATTCGGCGTTGAGTTTGGACCAGGCTTTGCTTACGCGGTTTTTCATGTATATGGCGGCTAACAACGTTAAGACGACTTGCTTGCCTATTCAAGACGGGGGCAAGGCTACCAGCAAGTTGTATCGATACGTCATCGTGTGATTTTATGAGTTCTAAGGAGTTCATGAGAAAGCCAGACTCCCGTTCGGCCTACACGGGGAAGCGTGTTAGCTACTATGATAGGAACATGGAGACGTGCGACGCAGGGAGCGGGGGTTCACCTCTCGGAGCCTGAGCTCAGCCAGCTTCCGGACATTGGGATCTGCGCTGAGCGTCGAGGAATACAGCTCAAGCAGCGACATGGCCACAGGCTGACGCACACACACACGCAGAGACAAACACAGACACAATCCCACAGCGGGAAAGCCGAGCAGGAAGAGAGATGAACGTGGGAACGGAGCGCGGACAAGGGGACGCGGGAATGGGCAGAGTGCGACGCGGAGACTCGGACAGCTGCCTCACGTTCGTCACGCCCGGCCTGCTTGCCTTCGATCAGCGGCGCAGCAACGCAAACAGCCCAAAAAAAAATTTCAGGCGGCCAATTTCAATTGCAACCAGGCCAATTCCGAGGCGGGCGAACGTCGAAGTTGCCTCCCTCGCTCGCTCCATCGCCGTTGCGGAACATGGCATCGAAGGCCACGAAGACGGTGCTCGACAGACCACTCAAGATGGCAGAGCGACTGCTGTGGGAGAAGTACAACAAGCCAAACCGGAACCTATTCCAGGCACTCTCCGCCTTCGAGGGCTACGGTGTTGGACGTAAAGTCGTAGCACACCCCTTCGCTGTGTCCATGCAATTCTGACATCTGCTCAGGTGCCGTCAAAATGGGAAAAGAAGGGATTCACAGGTTGCTATTATACTGTCACTTCCATGACACCGAGGGTAATTTGTTCTGGGGCGAAATTCGGGGGCGTTGTTGACGTTGGCGTAGTTTACGAACAAGGGATTACATGGCAAGGCAAGAGGGGTGTTGACCTGGCGGGGGAAAGTCACGCGTGAAGGACATGACCAGGCAATATCGCATCCCCTAAGCGATACCTGGAGAGTCCTGGAATAAAAGAAAGAAGAGAACCGATTAAAAGAAACCAGCATAGCATAAGGATACCCATATCTACAATCCGAACGCCGGAAATCGACCTTCCATTTACAAACTCCGTATCCATCGCCATTACATCGCCGCCGACTCCCGAGCGTGGCTTTCCACTGCAAAGCGCTTTTCAAAATTCACCTTGGAGTTCTCCAACATTTG
>Ga0335081_10018430_pt1 | contig 11285 bp, 12 predicted proteins | sample Lox_Sample_35_FD_206713 | JGI IMG/M metagenome (GOLD analysis project Ga0335081, IMG submission 206713) | Soil microbial communities from Loxahatchee National Wildlife Refuge, Florida, United States - Lox_Sample_3.5 | ecosystem: Environmental > Terrestrial > Soil > Wetlands | place: USA... | reverse complement strand
ACCGGTAAAAAATACTGGCGATCTCTATTCAGACTTGCTTAGGGAAACGAAATCTTGTATTATGACTATCATTAATGGTAAAATTCTTTATCTTGATGATACTGTAATATCTGTTTAGGCGTTAGCGCTGTTTCGGATGCTTGTCTGTTCGTCATCAGGGGGGAGAATAGATGGTATTGTATCAATCAGGACTCGTCTTTTTAGTAAGCTCCCTGTTTCTGATTATGTCCTGTAACGACAACCCCGCACAGCATTACGGAACCACGATGGTGCAGGCATACAAAAACGCCCAAAAGCTGGATGCCAAAATAAACATCGAGCAGATCCAGAAGTCGATCCAGGAATTTTATGCCGCGAACGGCAGGTATCCAGCAGATCTCGATGAGCTTTCAACAACGAGCGGCCTGACCTTGAAGAGCGATAATTATATCTATAACCCCGTGACCGGCACTCTGACGGAAAAATAATAACCAGGTCTCCGGTGCAGCGAAACACCTTCTTGAGAATGAAATCAATCGACCATATCAAAGACAAAGTATTTTTCGGCAAGCGCCTCACCCGCAAGGACGGAATCGATCTTTTCAAATCAAACGATCTTCTCACGCTCGGCCGCATGGCCTCTCATATTGCGAAGCAAAAGAACGGGAACCGTGTCTTTTTTGTCCAGAACATGCACATCAACCCTACGAACATCTGCGTAAACCGCTGCAAGTTCTGCGCGTTCAGCCGGAGCAAGGGCGAGCCCGGCGCTTATGAAATGAGCATCGACGATATTCTAAATAAAGCCCGAAGTGCCGGGAAAAATGTGCGTGAATTTCATATCGTCTCCGGCCTTCACCCAGACCTGCCCTTCTCCTGGTACCTAGACATGCTCAGGGCCCTCAAGAACCAATTTCCGAAGATCCATCTCAAAGCCTTTACCGCCGTGGAGATCGACTACCTGGTAAAGCTGTCCGGCCTGAGCCTGACTGATACGCTCCTGAAACTCAAGGAGGCCGGCCTGGGTTCTCTTCCCGGGGGCGGCGCTGAAATATTCAATTCCTCTGTCCGAAATGCATTATGCGCAGAGAAGATCAGTGGAGACCGCTGGCTTACGGTGATAGAAGCGGCGCATAAAGCCGGGCTCAAGACAAACGCGACCATGCTCTATGGCCACATCGAAACAGCCGAACACCGGGTCGACCATCTCATCCAACTCCGCGAACTTCAGGACCGTTCCGGCGGTTTCCAAGCTTTTATTCCGCTCAGTTTCCATTCACAGAATACAGAAATAAAAAAATCTGCTTATACCACAGGATTCGACGACCTGAAGACACTGGCCATATCCCGGTTGATGCTCGATAACTTCGATCACGTCAAAGCCTATTGGGTCATGCTCGGCGAAAAAATTGCCCAGGTCTCACTCAGCTTCGGCGTCGACGACCTTGACGGTACGGTTGTCGAGGAGCGCATTGCGAGGGCAGCTGGCGGCGTCACGGATGGCAGCATGACGAAAAACGCTATCGTTCACCTTATCAAGGAGGCAGGACGCACGCCAGTAGAGCGCGACACAGTCTATCATGTCGTCAAAACGTGGAAATAAATCCTTTCCACAACCCCGATAAACAAAAATGACCAGAGAATTGGGAAAAATCGCAGCTCACGTTGTGAAGGGAAAGCGCATCACCCCCGAGGAAGGATTGTTTCTCTTCAGACACGCCGACCTTCTTACCCTTGGAGAACTTGCTAACTCAGTCCGAAAAAAGCTGCACCCGAAGCGGATCGTGACCTTTGTCGTTGACCGCAACATCAATTACACCAACGTCTGCGTGAATAAATGCTCCTTCTGCGCTTTCTATCGCGATGCAGACAGTCCTGACGCTTATCTCCTATCAAAACAGGAAATTTTCCGAAAAATCGAAGAGACTATTGCCCAGGGGGGGACACAAATCCTTATGCAGGGAGGGGTTCATCCAGACCTCGGCTTGGAATATTTTGAAGATCTTTTTTCATCCATTAAATCGAAATTTACCATACAGATACATTCACTTTCTCCCGCGGAAATAACGTTCATCGCGCAAAAAACGGGCATCTCCGTTGCCAACACGCTTCGGCGTTTGAATTCTTCGGGATTGGATTCTATTCCTGGAGGCGGCGCCGAAATTCTTGTTGATCGCGTAAGAAAAAAGGTTAGTCCGAACAAGATCCGCTGGCGACAATGGGCCGATGTGATGAAAACGGCCCACAAACTCGGCATGCCTTCGACTGCGACTATGATGTTTGGAAGCATAGAAACGGACAAGGAGATTATAGAGCACCTGGTTCGGGTCAGGGACATCCAGGACGAATCCGGTGGTTTCACTGCTTTTATCCCATGGACATATCAGCCCGGAAATACGAAACTCGGGGGTCTGCCGGCGACTGCTGTTGAATATCTAAAGGTTCTCGCGCTTTCACGGGTGATGCTCGATAACTTCGCCAACATACAGGCATCGTGGGTAACGCAGGGAGCGAAAATCGCACAGGTCGCGCTCGAATTCGGCGCCAATGATTTTGGAAGCACGATGATCGAGGAAAATGTCGTGGCTGCCGCAGGGGTTACGTTCAGAATGTCAAAACAGGAGATCATAAATATAATTAGAGATGCGGGATACCTTGCCGCACAACGAAATACGCGATATAAAATTCTGAAGATCGAAAAAGTAAACATGTGAAATGCCAACTATGATCAAGTGCCCGAATTAACACAAGGTACACAAATTTTTTTCGTTACAAAAGTCATGCATTATTATTATTTTTTCGGCGCCAATGTTAAGAAATGGAAACACTTTGATTAACGGACGTTTATCCGCCATGTACACAAAAGGTGTGGATAACCTGTTATTAACTCTGTGAATATATATTTTTTTAGCGCTATCTTCGCAGAGAGCGTGTAAATTGCCTAATAAATATACATCACAAATCATACAAATACAATGAGTTACGAAATGCCTGCAACAACTCCGTCTTTTTTTACGTCCAAAACACGGACATTAATTTTTGCTCCTATATGTTTTTTTTCCGCACCGACAATATGGACTCTGATGTAGTTATCAGAAAGTCCTGAAAGTAGTCCCGTTTTAACATCAACCTTGTCTTCCACCACAACGTTTAGCTCAGCACCATGATGTTTTTGCCTAAACACAAAGTTTTTTTCTTGTCCAATCCGACGAAGAACTTCGCTTCGTTCTTTTTTCACTGCGTCAGGCAGATGGCCTATCATTTCTGACGCGGCAGTGCCGGGACGTGGCGAATAGCTGAATACATGCAGGTGCGTAAGCGGTACGCTTTCAATGAATCGCACTGTATTATTGAATGCTTTCTCCCCCTCACCGGGATATCCAACCATAACATCCGCGCCGAGAGCGACTCGTGGAACGGCACTAGCTATATCTTCGACAAGTTCACGGTAAAAACCGACCGTATAATTCCTCTTCATTGACTGTAATATCCTATCATCACCACTCTGAAGGGGTATATGGAGATGCCTGCACAAACCTTGACCGATCAAACGAACAATCCCGTCCGTAATTTCCCGAGGTTCGATGGAACTCAAGCGAATTCGTGAATGCCCTCTCATCTCTGTCAGCGATTCTAGCAGATCGGTAAGGCTGGTTCTCGCGGACAAATCGACGCCGTAGGTCCCTATATGGATGCCAGTGAGAACGATTTCAGGGCAAGCTGACTTCACCAACTGTTCAAATTCCGGTATCAACAACTTTGGTTCAACACTTCGCGATCGGCCTCGTGCGAACGGGACAATGCAATAAGAGCAGAAGTTGTTACATCCGTCCTGTATTTTGAGAAATCCACGGGTTCGGCTCTTTATTGCTCTAGCCGACACAAAAGCCCTAGCGTGTTCGGGCATCTCATTTGACCGCGATGCGACATACTGGGTAATTTTCGACTTCTCACTGTTACCGAACACTGCATCGACGCCTGGCATGCTCTTGATCTCGTCGGGACGCGTCTCCGCGTAACAACCAGTTACAATGACTTTTGCTCCCTGCCCTCTACGCGTTGCGGCCCTGATGACCTGACGGCACTGCGTATCGCTCTTTGCTGTTACCGAACAGGTGTTGATAATATAGACATCAGCCGGTTCGTTAAAGGGCACAACTGTATTTCCCCGCGATGCAAAGTCCTGGCGAAGGAGGTCAGTTTCATATTGATTGATTTTGCATCCGAGGGTTGTAAAAGCTATTCGCATAACTGGCCGGTAAGGGAATTCATTCCTGCTGCGGTTATTTTCACACTGACGAGGGCGCCAATGAGAGAGGGGTCGGCCGAAACATTTACAGCTTTATTCCCCCGTGTTCTACCCGTGATCATTCCGCCTTTTTTACTGAAACCGTCAAGGAGAATCTCCTGAGTCGTACCGATCAATTCCCTGTTCTTTTGAATCGTGATTTCCTTCTGAAGTGCGAGAATCCGGTCAAGTCTTTTTTCCTTGATATCTTCCTTGAGATGACCGGATAGCCCCAGGGCACTTGTACTCGGTCTTTTTGAATATTTAAACGCAAAAATGCCGTCATAGCGCACTTCCGACAGCAGTTGCATGGTCATCTCGAAATCCTGTTCCGTTTCACCTGGAAATCCCGCAATGATGTCAGTAGTCAGCGCAATATGAGGCACTGCTTTGCGAAGTTTCTTTACTTTATCGAGGTAATCCTCACGACGGTATCTTCTGTTCATTGCATTGAGGATCGAGTCTGAACCGCTTTGCACCGGCAGATGGATGGATTCACACACTTTCGGCAGTTCGCAAATTGCATTGATCAGTTTTTCCGACAGATCCCGTGGATGAGAGGTCACAAACCGGATGCGTTCTATGCCGAGGCAATCGTTTACCAACCGCAAAAGAGTAGGAAAATCAATGCCGTTTCCCAACCCTTTGCCATAAGAATTCACGTTCTGTCCAAGCAAAGTGACTTCTTTATAGCCCCAGCGCCCGAGTTCGCTCACCTCCGCTGCGATGTCCTCGGGCATGCGTGAACTCTCTCTTCCCCTCAAATAGGGAACAACGCAATAGGTGCAGAAATTGTCGCACCCATACATGATTGAGACCCATGCCTTGAGTCTGTCTTTTCTGGTAGCAGGAAGGCGCTTCCGATGATACTCAGGGTCTCCGGCTGTATCAACTAGGGTTCTCGTTCCTAAACGTTGCTGTTCTATCAGCGAGGAAAGACGGCTGATGTCCGAAGGGCCGAAAATCATATCCACGTAAGGCGCCCGGGAAAGGATTCCCGCTCCCTCCTGCTGAGCAATACAACCAGCTACGGCAATTTTCAAACCGGGATTCGCGGCTTTCAGGCTCTTCAAACGCCCAAGTTCGCTAAAAAACTTTTGCTCGGCTTTTTCTCGAATGCTGCAAGTATTTAGGATAACCATGTCCGCACATCCGGCATCAGCTACCGATGCGCAACCCTGCGCTTCGAGAATGCCGGTCATGCGCTCGGAATCGTGTTCATTCATCTGGCATCCAAATGTTATGATATGGAACGACTTCATAGAATTAATATTATAATCCGCCGATGTTGGTTTCACAAGAGGTATCTCGATGTGTGTCGAGGTGATTTTATGTACACAAGATATTGAGTCGACAAGGCTTAGCGGATTATTGTAAAGCGAACGGCTTCTCCACGTTTGATGGAGAGGTTCGTGCGGGCACTCTGTTTGTATAGAAATATCTCAAGAACGCCAGAGCTGTTGATAATGGCTCCCGGCGTCCCCAGCGTCGATTCTGCGTAGTATTTTTTGAGACCCTTAATTTCCTTGCCGGCAATAATGACGCTGGATGCATCCAGATTGGAACCTTCGCCGAGTAACTGTTGAATCTCTTTGAAGGTGATGTCGGTGATAATATTGCCGAAGCGGTCGATATGCACGACATGCCCTTCGATGCCTTTTTCGACAATACTTGGCGCGGGGACATTCAACTTTACATAATCTGTAATTTCGTCTCCGAAATTGCCTGAAGCAATCCCTTTTGCCAGCCAGCCAGCGACAGGAGCGAAAACGTCCCTTCCATGAAATGTCGGCCCCGGATTGGGAAGGAAATAATGGGATGCAGTGATATGATGGACGCGAATCCGCTCCGCTTCCTGATAAACCAGGCTGAACAACCCGTTGTCAGGACCAACAAAATAATAGCCTTCCGTTACAACGATGATAGGCCTTCTTCCGCTTCCGACACCCGGGTCGACAACAGCAAGGTGTATTGTGCCTTTTGGAAAGTGACTATAAGCCGACTTCAGGACATATCCGGCTTCCCAGATATCCTGCGGTGTAATTTCGTTAGAGATATCAACGATCTGAACCTGAGGATTGATCTTAAAAATGACGCCCTTCATACTTCCGGTGAAGGAATCGCGAGCGCCGAAATCGGTTGTCAGCGTTATGAGAGGAGGCATCAATCCCTCGATCAAGTAAATAAAAAACTGGAAGAATAATATCAGTACCTATCCGCTTTGTCAACTTCAAGAATATATTGCGACCTCTCGTTATTGCACTAAGCAGCGATTTTCGTGACCGGTTCTTGACAAATAGGCGCTATATGCTATGCTTCGTTTAATGATTGTTTAATCTAAAATTATGGAGGTGTTTTATGAGAAGTATCAAAGTACTTTTCTTTTTTCTCCTGGTTGTTTTACTAAGTGTTGGCGCATTTGCAGTGCAGAGCGTTTCATTAGAGCTGGGCAAAAAGCTGTTTAACGATGCCAACCTGGGAACAAGCGGAAAATCATGCAATACCTGCCACGCTGATGGTAAAGATCTTTCGAATGCGGGAGCCCTGAATGGACTACCCGGGGTCATCAATGCATGCATTACCCACAATTTGAAGGGCAACGCTTTGGATGTAAATTCCGTAGAAATGCAGTCCATGATCCTGTACCTCAAGAGCCTTGGACAGAAATAGCCGGCTTCCGCAGCAAAACAGGCAGTGGGATGTTAGAGGAATCCCTGCGCGATGTTCAGTTAAGCCCCTCTGCTCCGCGGAGGGTTTTTTTATTTAAGATATGCGGCGATCGAATCGAATCGGCGTTCTCCGTACGAAAGAATTCCTAGGACGGCGACACCGCACATTTTTTCTATGAGCGCAGGATTCGTTTTCTCCGCTAGTCCCGTTTTTCCGCTTTGGGCATGGTTGATTACTATACCGGCGATATTCAACCCCTTTTCGTTCAATGACGCGACTGTCAACAGTGTATGATTAATTGTACCGAGCCCCGGCCTTGCGATGATTAAGATAGGGAGCCCCATGTCCTGCGCCAGTTCCCGATAAGTATAATTCTGCCGAAGTGGAACCATGATACCCCCCGCCCCTTCAATAATCATGAAATCATGCCTGCGGGCAAGTTCATGGTATGCTTTCACTATTTTCCTGGTAAGGATCCGCGTCCCCTCAAATTCAGCAGCGACAAATGGAGCAAGAGGTTTTTGAAAGCGGTAGGGATTGATAAGGGACAGAGCGTCTCTTGCATTCGATGATTTTATAAGTAGCATCGCATCGCGGGGGATGAGCATGCCCGCATGCCGTCGGCATCCAGTTTCCGCGGGCTTCATCACCCCAGTATTCATTCCCTCACGCACAAGCGCCCGTGCTATTCCCGCGGCAACGTACGTCTTGCCAACACCCGTATCAGTCCCGGTAATAAAGACGCCCTTTTTCATAATCCCCCCACGATCACAATACCCGGCTATCAAGATTGAACACCTGGCCGGAAACGTCCTGCATGAAAGACAGATGATGCACGAAATCGGCCACCTCGACCGGATTCGAAACGCGGCCGAGTGCGTTTGACTGAACTATACGATCGATCACCACCTTTGATAGTTCGTTGCCCATGGCCGTGGAGAGATAACCCGGCAGTACGGCATTTACTCTTATGTTGAAGGGGCCGAACTCCTTCGCGCAGGCCCTGGTTAAACCGATGAGCCCGGCTTTTGAGGCTGAATAATTTGCCTGTCCTTCCCGTCCCTGCAGTCCAACGATTGAAGAAATTGAAATAATTTGTCCATCATTCACTCTCATCATGTCCTCGGCAACAGCGCGAATGCAGTGAAACGACCCTGTCAGATTGGTTCCGAGCACATCGTCCCATTCCGCCTGGCTCATGCGGAGAAGCAAGCCATCTCTGGCTATGCCTGCATTATTCACCAGGACATCGATATGGCCCCATCGTTCAATCGTTTCGGCGACCATTGTATCGACTTCAGCCGTTATACGTAAATCGGCGCGCACCGCAACAGCCTCTCCGTCCGCGGTCCTGATGCTCTCGACCACAGCTGCAGCATCGCGTGCTCTTTCCCGATAATGGACGACAACCTTATGGTCGCTGTTTCCGAACCGAAGGGCAATCGCTTTTCCCAGCCCGCGCGACGCGCCGGTCACGAGCACGACCCGCTTTTTACCTCTCGCGATCATCCGAGGAGCCCTTCCTTCTTGCACCGGTCAAGCGCGTCCAGCACGCTGTCGATATCGTCGTCACGATGGGCTGCCGTGACCGTGATCCGCATTCGTGCCGAGCCTTCAGCAACCGTAGGGGGCCTAATGGCCGATGCAAAGATGCCGTACTCAAAGAGCCTGTTCCCTGCATTGAGCGCTTTTTCAGTATCTCCGATTACCACCGGGATGATTGCTGATTCAGAACTACCGCAGTTGACGCCCAGGCCGATAAGCCCAGACACGAGACGATCCCTGTTTTTCCAGACCCTCTTCTTCAAAAGGGTGTCATGCTCGACTATATCAATTGCCGCGATCGAAGCTGCACATACTGATGGCGGTAACGCCGTGCTGTACATGAAACTCCGGGAACGGTTTATGAGAAGGTTGATAAGGTCCCTGCTGCCCGCGGCATAAGCACCGAACGATCCCAGTGCCTTCCCCAAGGTCCCCATCTGGATAGGAACACGCCCTTCAAGGCCGAAGTGTTCGGCCGTGCCCTTGCCTCCTTCCCCGAGCACTCCGACCGCATGTGCGTCGTCAACCATCAATATGGCGTTATATTTCTCAGACAGAAAGACCATTTCGGGAAGTGGAGCGATATCTCCGTCCATGCTGAACACGCCGTCCGTGACAATAAGCCTGCGCCCGATAGAAGGTGCCTTTCGCAAGATATCTTCGAGATGGTTCACATCTCTGTGCCGGTAGACGGCAACCTGTGCCCTGCTCAAGCGGCACCCATCAATAATGCTGGCATGGTTCAGATTGTCGCTCAGTATGATATCGCCGGGGCCGGCAATTGCAGATATTATACCGGTGTTTGCCGCATATCCTGAGTTATAAACAACAGCAGCTTCTGTATTTTTAAAGAGCGCGATCCTCTCTTCAAGTTCCGCATGGACAGCACTGGTGCCGGATAGCAGACGCGATGCGCCCGCCCCACAGCCGTATCGGTTCATCGCAGCTTTGGCTGCTGCGCGCAGGGCAGGATGGAACGAAAGACCGAGGTAGTCGTTCGAGCACATAAGCAACAGGCTCCTGCCCTCTATGACAATTTTTGCACCGTCGCGAGACTGAATAACGAGAGTCTTCCGGAACATATGCCTTTGACGTAAATCTGAAAGTTCGTGCTCAAACATGGCTTATTGAAAAGTTGAATAGTCCCGTTCTATGATCTTGAGATCATTTCCTAGCTTTGGAGCATTCCTTCATTCTCCGGCGATGTGATGAGGACAGGCTCAAGTTGGAGGTATCTGACGAAAGCACTCAAATCAAAATGATCGCCGTCGACGAAAAAAACCCTTCCGCCATTCGGGTCGCCGATTTTTTTTAGTTGAGGTATTCGAAGATACCCTGTGTGAAGAGAGGCAACATAACCTGCTGTGTAATCGGGATCGTCAGACCAGCAAAGTTCAGCTACGGCGCCGGGCGCATGGGCGACTTTTGTTGCCAGAGCGAGTGCTTCAAACGTGCGAAAGTGTGTAAGCCCCAGTGCGGCGAAACGTTGACGGGTAAGCACCAGCGTTTGCTCATCCCAATCAAACCGTGATGCCCGCACGCCTCTTTCCTGGTCTGGTTCAAGCCGTTCTCCGGTCTGAGCATCCATAATGATGGCGCCCCGCATTGCATGGCCGGAAGTTGAAGGGCCTTTGCTCAGATGGTTGATAGCTTTCTCGGCAGAATAAAGTGAAGCACCGGCATGTTGAAGAGCACAAACTGCTGTTGATCTTCCCGCCTGCACCGTAGAGATATCCAATGCCGTCATATTGAGAGCCTTGATCCTTTGGAGAGACCGCTCTCCCAGGTTTTCGGCAGTTACGGTAATCTGATCCGGCAAAGGGATCCTGACCATGGCACGCGCAGTAAGCTCGCGTATCACGGTGTCTAATGCATCAGACCGGACAATCCGTTCCGCGCCGGTTACGTGCCTACCCTGATAGGACGCGTGCATGCGAATGCTGTAGAGCTGCTCTTTCATGATGGGTTTAGACTTGGAGACCGAGATCACGAATCATGGCGAGATCTTCGGTCGGGTCGAGACCGGAAGTCGTAAGATAGTTGCCGATCATGAATCCGTCGGCGCCTGCAGTGAAAATCAGGGGATGGAGCCGCCCCAGCGCAGTGCCTCGTCCCGCACAGACGCGTATCTCCTTATTCGGAAGAATAAAACGGAACAAGGCAATCGATTGCAAAGCTTCAAGCGGTGAAATTACGGAGATATTTTCCAACGGAGTACCTGCAATGGGCATCAGAAAATTGATTGGAACCGAGTCAACATCGAGTTCCCGCAGGGTAAAGGCCATCTGAATGCGGTCCTCCATGGTCTCGCCCATTCCGAATATGCCTCCGCTGCATGCAGAGAGCCGCAGGGAGCGGGCGCTGCCGAGCACTTCAAGCCGTTCATCAAAGGAGTGGGTCGTGCAGATACGGGAGAAATAACTCCGGGAAGTTTCAATGTTATGATGATACCGGTCAAGTCCGGCATCTTTCAGGAAAGACAGCTGGTCTCGCGTAAGAGTTCCGAGCGTTGCGCAGGGCAAAAGACCGAGTTCACGAACGAGCCGCACCCCTTGAGCGATTTTCTCGAGATCTTCCAGGGAGTCAATGCCTCGTCCGCTGGTCACGATGCAAAACCGCCTGGCCCCGTTCTTTTTTGCGCTTTGTGCGGCTTTGGATATGTCTTCCGTTGAAATCAGCGGGTAGATAGGGGCCGCGGTTGAATGGTGAGCAGACTGGGCGCAATACGCACAATCCTCGCTGCACGCCCCTGACTTTGCATTCACGATAGAGCAGATATCAATGGAAGAACCGCGGAAATGTT
>Ga0335081_10018429_pt1 | contig 11285 bp, 10 predicted proteins | sample Lox_Sample_35_FD_206713 | JGI IMG/M metagenome (GOLD analysis project Ga0335081, IMG submission 206713) | Soil microbial communities from Loxahatchee National Wildlife Refuge, Florida, United States - Lox_Sample_3.5 | ecosystem: Environmental > Terrestrial > Soil > Wetlands | place: USA... | reverse complement strand
AGGGCCTGCTGGGGCGACAACCGGACGCCGTAAAGGAAGAACAGCATTGCGATCGCCGCTATCGCGGCGACGGATACGGCTTCGGCGGCGCCGCCGTGGGCGGGGACGAGGGTGGCAAGGGCCACCGTCGCCGCCAGCGCCAGCAGAAAAGAATCGATCGGATTTACCAACAGCCGCTTCACCATGACGGCTCGAGCAGGAGGCAGGACTTCAGTGGCAGGACTGCGTGCAGACGGCACAGCTGCCACGGCAACTGGGCGCTGCCGCTTCCTGGCGCAGCGCGAAGCGCGCGCTTTGCCACGAGCCGGTGGCCAGCGTCCCGAGGGCGCCGGCGACACAGACGATCAGCACGACCAGAGCGGTGTGCGGGGACGCGGCCAGCGCCACTACGCCGCCGGCGGTCAGCATCACCGCGGCCGCCAATTGCGTCGGCGCCATGGCACGCAGCGCCAGCGCAGTGGTGTCGACCGTCTGATTGCGGGACAGCGACCAGGTCCCGAACCCGGCGAAGGCCACCGCCGCACACATGCACAGCACGCCCACGATCAACATGTCCTCACCATACGAGCCCGGCCTACGATCCGCTCGCCCGGCTCCGGGGACTCATGGCGACGCCGGCTTAGTGCTGGAGAAACGAGAAGTTCGGCAGCGGCGGCAGCCCTGGCACCAAGGCCGATAGGTTGGGAGCGGGCTGCGGGGCGGCCATCTGGTTGGGCACGGGTGCTTGCGCGGGAAGTCCGACCGGTGCCGTGCCGGGCGTTTGCCCGAGAAGCCCGACCGGCGCCGCAGCGGGTCCCTGGGCGGGCGCCGGGGCCGCCCCGGGTGCGGACACCCGGAATCCATTGATGATGCCGTTTGTGGCCGGTGCGTCTGCGACCGCCTGCGAACGGTCGGTGGTCACCGATAGCGACACCAGGTACTTGTCGCGCCCGGACGTCGCGATGACGTGGCGCCGCGAGGTGTTGAGCATCATGTCGCCGTCGCGATACGTGCCCTCGACAACCGACGACGGGAAGTCGCCGAAATCAGCCATCGAGGCGTTTGTGGGCTGCCAGGCGAGCAGTTTCTGGCTGTCGACGTAACCGTGCGTGATAGCTTCCTTGGGATCGAAGTTGCCGACCAGCTTGTACACCACCACCTGCGCATTCGATGTGTACACGCTATTGCCGTGCCGGTCGGCGATAACCGCGAAAGCGTCAGGCACATTGGGATCGGGCACCTGGGTCCAGCGAGTGGGCACCGGCAGCGTGATATCGAGCGCATCGAATCCCTGGGGCTTTTGCGCCACCAGCTTGACGCCCTTCGATTGCAAATATTCGCGGAGCGTCCCGGAGACCGCGGGAGTCAGCGTCGGCGGCATGGGTGCCGCTGGTGTGACAGCGGGTCCGGGTGCTCCGGGCGACGTAGCGGGAACCGGCGGTGCAAACGGATTAGACTGCGGCGGGGTGGCGAGGAACCTGCTGTTGGGGACCTGCCCGGGGACGGCCATGACGTTCTGCGGTGCCGGTGCCGGCGCGGGGACGGCGGGGGCCGGTGCTGGTGCTGGAAACAAAGGATCTGCCGATGCCTTGGCACCCGCGAAAACCGCCACGCCGATCAGGCCGGCGACCATACCCCCTAAGAATGCCCGGTGGGTGGGGGCGATCTGGATCATCTACGTCGGTCCTTCCCAATGGCTCAGGCATCAGTACCCGTCGTTCGAGGCTGACTGTAACCAGTGGTCAAACACGGTGAACAGGCTCGAAATAGAGCTGGGATGAAGCTCTGATCGGTGCGTAACGGAACCGAGACCAACCTGTGGCCGGCGGGACCATCGACGCGGCCCTTATACCCTGTTCACGTGACCGAATCCCCCACCGCCGCGCCCGGAAGCGACTCTGCTGCCGCTCAGACGGACTCCGATGCGCCGCCGTATCGCTACACCGCGGCGCTGGCGGGCCGTATCGAACGTGCCTGGCAGGATAACTGGGCGAAGCTCGGGACGTTTAACGTACCCAACCCGGTCGGTTCGCTCGCTCCGACGGACGGAACCCCGGTGCCCGACGACAAGTTGTTCGTGCAGGACATGTTCCCTTATCCGTCGGGTGATGGACTGCACGTCGGCCACCCGCTGGGCTACATCGCCACCGACGTCTACGGCCGTTACTTCCGGATGACTGGCCATAATGTGCTGCACGCGTTGGGGTTTGACTCCTTCGGGCTGCCCGCTGAGCAATACGCGATGCAAACTGGCACCCACCCGCGGATCAGGACCGAGGCCAACGTCGCGAATTTCCGGCGCCAGCTGGGACGGCTTGGTCTCGGCCACGACAGTCGGCGCAGCTTCTCGACCACCGATGTCGAGTTCTACAAGTGGACCCAATGGATCTTCCTGCAGATCTACAACGCCTGGTTCGACACCGCAGCAAACAAGGCCCGTCCGATCGCTGAGTTGATCACCGAATTCGATTCCGGTGCAAGGTATCTCGAAGATGGACGAGACTGGGCCAAGCTGTCGGCGGGGGAGCGGGCCGACGTGATCAACAGCTGCCGACTGGTCTACCGGGCGGACTCGATGGTGAATTGGTGCCCGGGGCTGGGCACGGTGCTGGCCAACGAAGAGGTCACAGCCGACGGCCGCAGCGACCGCGGCAACTTCCCGGTATTCCGGAAACGGTTGCGGCAGTGGATGATGCGTATCACCGCCTATGCCGACCGGCTGCTCGACGACCTGGACCTGCTGGACTGGCCGGAGCAGGTAAAAACGATGCAGCGCAACTGGATCGGCCGCTCCACCGGTACGATGGCCCTCTTCTCGGCGACCAAGACGCGCAGTGACATCGCCGACAGAGAAGTCGACATCGAAGTGTTCACCACTCGACCCGACACCATGTTCGGCGCCACGTACCTGGTGCTGGCCCCCGAGCACGACCTGGTCGACGATCTGGTCGCGACCGCCTGGCCAGACGGCACCGACCGCCGTTGGACGTACGGTGCCGCCACACCGGGTGAGGCTGTCGCCGCCTACCGCCGCGCGATCGGCGTGAAGTCAGACCTCGAGCGCCAGGAGAGCAAGGATAAAACCGGCGTCTTCTTGGGCAGCTATGCGACCAACCCCGCCAACGGCAAGCCGGTGCCGATCTTCATTGCCGACTACGTGCTGGCCGGCTACGGCACCGGGGCGATCATGGCGGTCCCGGGCCATGACCAACGGGACTGGGACTTCGCCCGTGAGTTTCACCTGCCGATCGTGGAAGTCATTGCGGGCGGCGATATTTCGGAGGCTGCACACACCGGTGGCGGTGTGCTGGTCAACTCCGGCTACCTCGACGGTATGGACGTGGCAGCGGCCAAGGAAGCCATCACCGCACGCTTGGAGTCCGAAGGCCGCGGTCGGGCCCGCATTGAATTCAAGCTGCGCGACTGGCTTTTCGCGCGGCAGCGGTATTGGGGTGAGCCGTTCCCGATCGTCTACGACAGTGACGGACGCCCGCATGCGCTCGACGAGGCCGCACTGCCGGTCGAGTTACCCGATGTGTCGGACTATTCGCCGGTGCTGTTCGACCCTGACGACGCCGACAGCGAGCCGTCGCCACCGTTGGCCAAGGCAACCGAATGGGTGCACGTCGAGCTGGATCTCGGCAACGGGTTGAAGCCCTACACCCGCGACACCAACGTGATGCCACAGTGGGCCGGCAGCTCCTGGTATGAACTGCGCTACACCGATCCGCACAACTCGGAGCGGTTCTGCGCCAAGGAAAATGAGGCGTACTGGATGGGACCGCGGCCAGCTGAGCACGGCCTGAACGACCCCGGCGGCGTCGACTTGTACGTCGGAGGTGCCGAGCACGCGGTACTTCATCTGCTGTATGCGCGGTTCTGGCACAAGGTGTTATACGACCTCGGTCACGTCAGTTCTCGAGAGCCCTACCGCAGACTGATCAACCAGGGCTACATCCAAGCCTTCGCCTACACCGATGTTCGCGGCTCTTATGTACCGGCTGACGAGGTGATCGAACGCGACGGTGGCTTCGTCTATCCGGGGCCCGACGGTGAGATCGAAGTCTTTCAGGAATTCGGGAAAATTGGTAAGAGCCTGAAGAATTCGATATCGCCCGACGAGATCTGCGACGAATACGGCGCGGACACCCTGCGGGTGTACGAGATGTCGATGGGCCCCTTGGAGGCATCCCGGCCCTGGGCCACCAAAGACGTCATCGGCGCGCACCGCTTTCTGCAACGGGTGTGGCGGCGGGTGGTCGACGAACACACCGGCGAAACCCGGGTATTCGACGGGGCCAGCCAGCAACAGCTGGACACCGATACACTGCGGTTGCTGCACCGCACCATTGCCGGAGTGTCGGAAGACTATGTGGGACTGCGCAATAACACCGCAGCCGCCAAGCTGATCGAGTACACCAACCACCTCACCAAAGAGCACCGTGACGCGGTGCCCCGCGCGGCGGTCGAGCCGCTGGTGCTGATGTTGGCGCCGCTGGCCCCCCACCTGGCCGAGGAGCTGTGGCTACGGCTGGGCCACACTACCCCGCTGGCGCATGGCCCGTTCCCGGAAGCCGACCCCGCCTACCTCGTCGACGAAACCGTCGAATACCCGGTGCAGGTCAACGGCAAGGTACGTGGGCGAGTGGTGGTGGCCGCCGATGCCGATGACGACAGGCTGAAAGCTGCGGCGCTGGCTGACGAAAAGGTCCAGACGTTCTTGGCGGGCGCCACCCCACGCAAGGTGATCGTGGTCCCCGGCCGGCTGGTCAACCTGGTCGTCTAAAAGCCGTCTGCAACCCGATTATCGCCGGCCCGGCCGGAGCACCACTTCGTGGACGTGACCGTCGGGAGGCGTAGCCACCGCATTGGCGACGGCGGCTGCGACGGTTTCGGGCCTCAGGAAGTTGGCGGGGTCGTACTGGCCGCCCTCGAACTCGACGAGTTCACGCTGCATGTCGGTGTCGGTGCGACCCGGATAGATCGTGGTCACTCGCAGGTCTGGTTCGTCCTCGCGCAGCGAGTCCGCGAAGGCGCGCAACGCAAACTTACTGGCCGAATAGGAGGCCATACCCGGCGAAACCTTGCGCCCCGACCCGGAGTTGATGAATACCACCTGGCCACGCGCACGGCGCAGGGCCGGCAAGAGCACCAGCGTAAGTTCCACTGGCCCAAAGATATTCACGGCGAAGGTGGCGCGCCACTCGTCGACGTTGGATTCTGCGACATGGCCGGGGATGGACACCCCCGCGTTGTGCACCAGCACGTCGAGTTCGTCCACGACTTCGCAGGTGGCCTCAATCTCGTCGGTGTCGGTCAAGTCCAGCGGAAAGGTTGTGGCGCCAAACCGCTCCGCGACGGCGTCGAGGTGGTCAGAGGGTCGACCGGCCAACAGCAAGGTATGCGTTGGCGCCAGCGCTTCGGCGATAGCGGAACCGATACCGCGGCCGGCGGCGGTGATGAGTGCAGTTGGCATGTGCTCAAGTTTACGGATGCCACCAATTCCGTTGGAAAGCAGATGCTTTCACGCCTGCTTGCACGCCGGTGGCTCTCCTGCAGGGCCGGACGTCGGTTCACCGGAGGCCAGGCGTTCCAGCGGCGCCAGCGCGCTCCTTAGCGTGTTCAGGTCGGACTCGGGGAGTTGACTGAGCATCGCGGCCAGCGCGGCGCGCCGGCTGGCCAGCGACTCGCCATGAACCGCCCGCCCTCGCGGGGTGATGTCAACCAGCACCGCCCGCAGGTCGGATGGGTCACGCGAACGTTTCACCAGCCCGACCTTCTCCAGCCGGCGGATCGCCACGGTGGTGGTGGGAGTCCGCACCCGTTCGTGGGCCGCCAGGTCCGTCATCCGGATGGGGCCCTGATCGAGCAACGTGACCAGGATCGACAGCTGCGCCAGGGTCAAGTCTCCGGCCGCGGCCCCGGTGGGGTCCCCGCGGCGCAGAATCGAAAATAGTTTGGACAGCGCACGGTGCAAACCTTCCGCAAGCTCCGTCACCTCGGGCGCGGTGGATTCGCTGTCCGCCATAAGTCGGCAGTCTAACCCGATATCGGGTGCGTACAAGGTAGCTATCGCAAACCAATTTTAGGCCGTCAAAGCACTTGGGACAGAAACCGCTGAAGGCGCTCGGTCTTAGCAGCCTCGAATATCTCATCGGGAGGCCCGGATTCCACGACTTTGCCGTGATCCATGAAAACGACGGTGTCGGATGCCGACCGGGCAAAACCCATTTCGTGGGTGACGACGACCATTGTCATACCGTCGGCGCCGAGGTCGGCGATAAGTGCCAGAATTTCTTTGACCATTTCGGGATCCAGCGCTGAGGTCGCCTCGTCGAAGAACATCACCTGCGGGGCCATTGCCAGCGCGCGCGATCGCGACCCGTTGTTGTTGGCCACCGGACAGCATGCCGGGCCGGGCAGCGGCCTTGTGCTTCAGGCCAACTTGGTCCAGCTGAGTCAGCGCCAGGTCCCGCGCCGCGTCTGCGGACAGCCGCCGCAACTTGCGCGGCGCCAGCGCGACGTTGGCCAGCACGCTGAGGTGAGGGAAGAGATTGAAATGCTGGAACACCATGCCGACGCGCTGCCGCAGTTCGTCGGGATCGTCGCGCAACACCGACCGGCCGTCCAGCAGGATGTCGCCGCTGTCGGGCTCATATAAGCGGTTCAGGGTGCGTAGTAGCGTTGACTTACCCGAGCCGGATGGCCCGACCACCGCCACCGTGCTACCCGCGGGGGCCTCGATGTCGACGCCACGCAGCACCGCTGTCCCGCCGAGAGTTTTGTGAATACCTTTGGCCGCCAACGATACCGACGCACGTCCTGCGGTGTCGGCGGTCACGTGATTTCCTGGCCGAACGTCGTCGCGAGCATGTCGGCATGGTCTTCCGGCTCAGCAGCGCCACGGCCGCGGCGAAGCCGGGTGTCGATGTAGTTCACCAAATGCGTCAACGGGACGGTCAATATCAGGTAGAAGAGACCGGCGGCCACTAGCGGCGACAAGCTGCCGGTCTGCGCGTTGAGGTCCCGGCCCACCTGAAACAGCTCTCGCTGTTGAGCGACCAAGCCCAGGAAGTACACCAGCGCGGAGGCCTTCAACAGCCCGATGAACTGATTGACCAATGCCGGCAGCACCCGCCTTATTCCCTGCGGCACCACCACCAGCCGCATCGCGGCCGAATAGCTGAACCCGAGCGCACGGGAGGCTTCCAATTGGCCAGGGTCCACGCTTTGTATTCCCGAGCGTAGAATCTCGCCAATGTAGGCGGCCGCCATCAATCCCAATGCGGCAATGCCCAGCGGGTAGGGATTGTTGTTTGTCAGGCCGCCCACCAATGGCCCAATGCCCATCCCGATGATGAGGATGATCACCACCTCGGGAAGACCGCGGAAGATGTCGGTGTACACCCGGGCCGGCCAGCGCAGCCAGCGTGAATGCGAGATTCCGGCGATTGCCAGCACCATGCCAAGCGCCAAGCCGATAACGATGGCGCTGTTTGTCAGGATCAACGTATTGGGCAGCCCCGTGGTGAACAGAGTGGGGATCGCTTCTCGATACATATCCCAGTCGAAGAAGGAGTCTTTTAACTGGGCCAACGTGGACTTCGGCGCGGCCGGGCTGACCGGTTTGTTGTGTTGACTCGCGGCGATTGCGGCGAAGTCCGGCAGCGTCGGCGCAGGGGCGGCTTTCGACCCGGGTTTCCAGCCAGGCGGCATTGTCCGCGGCACCCACTGGGAGTACAGGTTCGCCCAGGTACCGTCGGCGATGACGGCGTCCAGCCCGGAATTCAGCGCATCGACCAGCGGCTTGTTATCCTTGGCGACCGCATAGGCCACGAAATTGCCTCGGCTGAACGTGTTCGCGACAACCACCGCCGGGTCGCCTGGTCGCATTATGGTCGATGCCAGAGTTCCGGGCGCTACCCACGCGTCGATCTGGCGGGTCTTGAGGCTGGCGTACAAGGTGGCGAAGCCGGGATACTCCACCGGTTGCAGGTGCAAAGTGTCGACGACATACGACTCCTCGACCGTGCCCTGGACCACGCCGATGCGCTGGCCGGCGGCGAGATCACTGAATTTGTGGATCGCTGAACCGGGAGACACCACGAGCGAGAAGAAGCCGAAGTCGTAGCCATTGGTAAACGCGACGGTGCGCCGCCGCGCCTCGGTGGCCTTCACCGATGCCGAGCCGACGTCGAAGCGCCGCGAGGCCACCTGGGCGAGCAGCCCGGAGAAGTCCGTGCCGACAAAGCGGATTTGCAGACCCAGCTTATGGGCAATGGCGCGCAACAGCTCGTTGTCGAAGCCGGTGAATTGACCGGTGGGATTGATGCAGATGTTCGGTGGGGCGTCCGACAGCGTGCCGACCGTCAGGACGCCCGGTGTGCGGAGTCCCAATGCGTCGACGTTCACCGAGCTGAGCGGCTCGACGGCGGCTGTTGTGTACGGGTTGTCCTGGCCCATGATCCGAGTTTCGGTCAGATCTTTGGGCAAGACGCTCGCGCTATCCAAACCGGCTGGCGCGCATTGGTTCGTGTCGGCGAGCGCGGACGCGGCCAGCGCAACCGAGCACACCATCACGATTGTCGCGGCCATTCCGAGCAGCTTTCCGCGGCGCTTGGTGCACCGGCCCACGTACAAACTCATCACGGCTACCGTATCGACCGACTGGCCGCTCCGCCCGATTAGAGCCCGTTCAGAGCGCTATCGACGGCTCGCCGCAGACCGCGTCGGGCCCGGCGAGTACCTGAAGAGGGCCAGGAATAACTTGACCAACGTCGTTCGGTGCGGTGAATACACTGCGCCGAAACAGTTCGGCCAGCATGGTCTGGGCCATCAAGTGGGAGCGGCCGACGCACGCCGCCCGCGCGGCTTCCGGGTCACGCCGGTGTATTGCGGAGGTCTCGTCCTCGTAGAACGGCAACATATCCTCGCGGCTGATCTGGTAGGTCATCCAGAACACGCGAGGAATGAGATTTTGCGAGGCGCGGATGGTGGCGTGCGGCCGCGGCCCCGCGTAGTCGTCATTGACGGTGCGCCGCTACTCCCGAGCGATTTCAGAGAAGGCCCGCGATTCCTTCGCGGTGCGCAGCGACCGCATCAGTGCATCGAGTTGTCCCAGGATCCGCGGCGTGGGGCTGGTAGCCGCACGCGCCGAGGCAATGCCGTTGAGCAGGCCGTCGAGTTCGTGATGCTCAAGGACGGCGGCTTCGTCGAACCGCTCGACGAACGCGCCCGCGGGTCGACACGATGCCGTCGTGTTCGAGTTGGACCAGCGCCTCTTGAATCGGGACACGGCTGACTCCCAGGCCGAGCGCGATCTCGTTGCGGTCGACACGGTCGCCACTGCGCAGCTTCCCGGTCAGCACCAGGTTGAGATCTGCGAAACAACCAGGTCCTTTTCTTTGACCCGGTATTTCTTCGGCATCTGTTTTTTCAAGCCTCTTTCAACCAGCTTCGGCCATCGAGCGCTGAGAAGTTTCTCATGACTTGGCGCATGCGTTCAGGTGTTTGGCAGACGAAGCGAAGGCTAAGGCGAGTTGACCGCCTCAGCGCCCGTCGCGCCAGCGGCACAGTGTCTCCGCGGCGGTGAGGTCGTAATCCGGACCGCTGCAGCCGACGGTCAGCATGCTCACGCCCAGGCCCGCGAGGGCCTCGGCCTCGGCAATCAGCCCATCGACACATTCACCCCGCTCGATACCGGTCTCGGCCCCGACCGCGGCCGAGCTTTGGATGCTTGCCGGGTTCCGACCAACGTCGGCGCAATGCTGGCCAAGGATCGCCGACTTCGCGGGGAACTCATCGGCGGAGGTGAAGCTGTGCCAGATGTCGGCGTATTCGGCGACGAGCCGCAGGGTCTTGCGTTCACCCCCGCCGCCGATCAGCACCGGGATGTCGCGGGTGGGCGCCGGATTGAGCTTGGCCAGCCGTGATTTGATGCGGGGCAGCGCGGCCGCCAAGTCGTCGAGGCGGCTACCGGCGGTGCCGAATTCGTAGCCGTATTCGTCGTAGTCCTTTTCTTTCCAACCCGATCCGATCCCTAGGATGAGCCGGCCGTCAGAAATGTGGTCGACGGTGCGGGCCATGTCGGCCAGCAGCTCCGGATTGCGGTAGGAGTTGCAGGTCACCAGGGCGCCGATCTCGATACGTGATGTCTGCTCGGCCCAGGCCGCGAGAACGGTCCAGCATTCGAAGTGGGGGCCGTCGGGATCGCCGTAGAGCGGGAAGAAGTGATCCCAGGTGAATGCGATGTCGACACCGATGTCCTCACAGCGGCGAACAGCATCGCGGATATTGCGGTAATGGGGGGCGTGCTGCGGCTGCAGCTGCATACCGATGCGGATAGGGAGATTCGGGCGCACGGGTGAAGTCATGGGACCACCGTAGGCCGGGCGCATTCGGCGCACGCTCAGCGTGCATCGAGCACCCCGCGCAGGATGTCGATCAGCGCGCGAGGTTGGTCACTTTGTACGGAGTGTCCGGAATTCTCTACGACGTGTGCGGTGCGGAAATGCGTTGCGCGCCTGCTGAGTTCGGCTGCGTCCTGGTCAGCGACAAAGCCCGATGCACCGCCGCGCACCAGGCTGACGGGCGCGGTGAGTGCATCGACGTCATCCCACAGACCGGCGAAGTCGGGGAAGTCGCGGATGGCGTCGTAGCGCCACGTCCAATTCCCGTTGTCAAGCTGGCGGGAGTTGTGAAACACGCCGCGGCGCAACGCCTTTACTTCGCGGTGCGGGGCCGCCGCGATCGTCAGGTCCAGCATGGCCCGGAAGCTGGGGAACTCCCGCTCGCCATGCATCAGCGCCACTGTGCCCTGCTGCTCGGCGGTCAGCTCGGCGTGCCTCTGCAGCGCCGATGGAGTGACGTCGATGAGGACGAGTTCTCGCACCAGCTCGGGTGCCACCGCGCCCAGCCGTATCCCGGTCAGTCCGCCCAGCGACATGCCCACCACAAGTTCGGCACTCGAGGCGAGTCCGCGTAGCACCGGCGCCAAGGTAGCGGCATTGTTCTGCGGCGAGTAGTCACCGTCCTCACGCCACGCGGAGTGGCCGTGACCGGGAAGGTCCACCGCCAGTGCGGGCTCACCAACACCGACGATCACGGTGTCCCAGGTGTGCGCGTTCTGTCCGCCGCCGTGCAAAAAGACGATCCGTGGGGGCGGGTGACCCCAGCGGAGCGCGCTGATTCTGCCCTCCGCGGAGCCCGCCTCGACTCGCTCCACGTCAGGCAGCGGACCGGCAACGCCGGCCTGCTCAGCGTTCTCGGACAGCAGTGAGAACTCGGACAGTCCGGCCAGTTCGTCT
>Ga0335081_10018428_pt1 | contig 11286 bp, 11 predicted proteins | sample Lox_Sample_35_FD_206713 | JGI IMG/M metagenome (GOLD analysis project Ga0335081, IMG submission 206713) | Soil microbial communities from Loxahatchee National Wildlife Refuge, Florida, United States - Lox_Sample_3.5 | ecosystem: Environmental > Terrestrial > Soil > Wetlands | place: USA... | reverse complement strand
CGGATTGAAATGAGAGCTCCGACTTCGTATCATCCCGCAGACCCACGTAGCGCAGATACATCGAGTCCTTCGACGAAGCAATATTTGCGGGAAACACCTGCTCGAGTTTCGTCAGCTCGTCATTCATCGCCATTAACTGCTTGTTGTTCTGGCGTAGTTTCTGTTGTTCCGATGACGGGTTGAATGTGGAGAAATCGAATTGTGGTCCCAGAGCTTCGTAGTTGCGTCGGTCGAAACTGTTGTTGGCAAGGATGCTTCGAAACAGATCGTATTTTGTCTCGACAGTGTAGCGCCACTCCGGGACGTAACGGTACCGGAGCGTCAGCGGTATATCCTGAAACACAGTGTCGATCACCCAGAAGTACACAGGATTCGTCGTATCGACGGAAAAGACGCTGATGCTGTCCTGATCTGCGGACTGGTCGGCGATGGGAACGATGGGAGGTTTTCCATCGTGGAACGTTGCCGTGAGATAGTTGTGTACCTTTTTCTTCGCGCTCGTCTGGAGAATCAGATAGAAATGCATATCGAGCGGATGGGGAAACTTGATGAAATACTGATCGTCCTTCTTCAGTGTAAAATTCTCCTTGTCATTCCGAAGCTCAATGAATCCGCGTTCGGCCGGCTGCACGGGTGGAACTGGTTCGAGTTCTTTGAACGCCGCGCAACCGCTGAGGAGCACAAGCAAAAGAGGCGCTGCAAACCGGATTTTCATAAGTTGGTACTCCGCTGTTGTTGTGTATCGGTGCATAATATAACAAGTTAATACGGGGTGGTCAAATCCCATTCCACGGACGAGCACGCCGTCATTCGAACACAGAATGCAAAATTCATACGCGGTATGCAGGAAACGATCGGCGAGGGTGAAAATTTTGCGCAGTGTGCTTGGTTCGCATCGGTGGAATCTTCACCGAAGTTCATAACAAGCCGTGCCGTCGATCTTCGGGAGGCTCAGTAGACGATCATCGTCCTTCCATCGTGCAGGGGGAACCCGAATCAGTGCATTCCTCGTTGTTTGCGACAAACAACCAAGCCTGCTTCGACAAGCTTCTTGCGTTTCGGGGCATTATCGCGTATCTTAATGACGTTCAAGCTTGTCAATTGACCAGTCGATGGTCAATTTTCGTTTTGGCGGCACTTTTCGCACGGGCTGACTACAGCTCTGTAACCTTTGCCCGTTGCTTGAATCGGTAATCGTCAATTGGCAATTCCCTGGCGGGCTCGCCCGCCATGCTTCATCTTCTGGCGGGGTAGCTCAGCTGGTTAGAGCGTCGGAATCATAATCCGTAGGTCGAGGGTTCGAGTCCCCCCCCCGCTACTCTTCGAAGTCGTTGCACTATCGCATTGTTCTTAACATCCGTAGGTCTTGGGTTCTCCGTCACGAAGCCGAAAGGTTGCGCGAGGGACCCCTTTTGGAAAATCTCCACTTCTAATCATTGCAGCCCGCTCTCCGCTGGTTGTCTGCATTTCGGACGTTCGTTCGCGAGTTCTTGATCCCCCGTGAGTCAGGCAAGCGGTTTGAATTTGCGTCGTTTATTCGAACCGTAGTGCGTCGATCGGATTCAAGAGAGCGGCCTTCCGCGCCGGATAGAAGCCGAAAAATATTCCAATGGCGATGGAAAATCCAAACGATAAGATGATCGAAAATGCTGTGATGATGGTCGGCCATCGGGCGAAGTCAGAGATCGCTCTCGACCCTATGACACCAAATGCAATCCCTGTGACACCTCCCAGCAAACTCAGCACGAGCGCCTCAATCAAAAACTGCGTCAGAATATCTCTTGCCCGTGCGCCAACGGACATGCGTATGCCAATCTCACGGGTGCGCTCAGTAACCGAGACAAGCATGATGTTCATGATCCCAATGCCACCCACGAGGAGCGACACGGAAGCAATGCTTGCCAGGAGAACAGTCAGTATTTTCGTCGTGGCCGTTGCAGCGGAGGCGATATCCGACTGGTTACGGATTGTGAAATCATCAGGTTCATAGGGCGGTATTTTATGGCGCATCCTTAAGAGATCGCCAATCTGTTGTTGAGCAACCGGGATGTCTCGCAGGCTCACCGCAGAGACCAGGATGTAGGCCATGTTCTTCCAGTGTGCAAGTCTCTGGATGACGCTCGTATAGGGAGCCAGGATGACATCGTCCTGATCCTGCCCCATCGCATTCTGTCCCTTCCGAGCCATAACACCTATGACTTTGAACGGCACATTGCGGATTCGGATCGTTTGATCAACAGGATCCGCATCGGGAAACAAGTTGCTCGCAACCGTCTGCCCCAGAACGCATACTTTGTTTGCAGATTTGACGTCCTGACTTGTGAAAAAATATCCGTATTCCACCGGCCATTCACGAATTTCAGTATAGTCCGCCCCCACACCGTGGACGTGCGTGTTCCAATTCATGTTGCCTGCAATTACCTGTCCGCCGGCAAACGAGCCGGGAGACACAAACTGCACCGCAGGACAGTCGCGCGCAATCGCTTGAGCATCGTCCTCGGTGAGCGTCACAGCGCTTCCGGCGGCCGTCCGCACACCACCTTGTTGTTGCGCACCCGGGAACACCATTAACACATTGGTGCCCAGGGAAGCGATCTGCTGCTTGACGGAGTATTCGGCGCCTTGACCGATTGCGAGCATCGCTATGACGGCTGCAACACCAATGATGACACCAAGAATGGTGAGAAATGATCGCATCTTGTTCCGCTGCAATGCTCTGAACGCTGAATGCAAAATGTTGAATAATTTCATGCCCTTCCCTTTCGTGTCAAATGTCTCGACATGCATCTTTAACATTCTCATCGCCGCCTTCGAGAGTGCTGAACCTACACAGAGATGATGTCACACTGCCGTGTGGTTGAATTACAAATCTCTGATGGCAACTCGGACGAACAATGTCGGAGGAACGACGTCCTCACAGATTCTCTGCGCTATCGGCTTCTTGTGCCTGGTCTAGGCCGGCAAAACCGGGGGGGCTCGACCTGCACGATGGTCAACAATGCAGACATGCGTCGCACATTGATCTTCGAACCAACGTGCGTACGTGATGCGGCGGGTTTGATCGGGAGGTTTAAACGAACACACGACAGAAGATCGCGTTCGAACGTCCTGGCTTTCGGAGACGTGTTTGTGGGCTGTCCAGTAAGGTCGACTGTTTTCCTTTTTGTTCTTCCCATCCTCCCGGGACGGTGAGTTCACTCCGGGGAGTTGCCTGACGGATGAAAGTGCAAGGGCTTGGCCACTCTTCAGTCCGATGAGGATGTAGCAGGCAAGAACAGCAGGGACGATGGTATGGAGGTTCTTACGATGCACGGAAACGAAAACCGGCATGAAACGGAAAATCCCGAATTTGTCGGGATCTCATGGTTCTGAAAATACATTGATCATTAGTACCTTATCATCGTGGGGTCGATCTCTCTCGCCCACGCTTCGATGCCGCCGGTGAGGTTTTTTACATTCGTGAATCCGTTCGTTCGCATGAACTCAACGGCGCTATAACTTCGTGCACCCGTGTGACAGTAAACGATGATTTCGTGTTCTCGGCTCAGTTCATTCAATCGATTCGGGAGTGTCTCAAGAGGAATCAATCGGGCGTTCAGATGAACAAGGTCAAACTCAAACGGCTCCCGGACATCGAGAAGCGTCAGCATCTCTCCCTTGTCAAGCCGCTGTTTGAGCTCCTGAACCGAAATCTTGAATGATGGCTTGGCCCGGCCTTCAGTTTCCATTCGTTTACTTCCGCAAAATTCTTCGTAATCGATGAGCGCGCGAATCGAAGGTTGATCGCCGCACACTGGACAAGAACCGATTTTATTGACTTTCAGTTCCCGGAAATCCATCGCGGCAGCATCGAACAATATCAACCTTCCCACGAGAGAACTGCCAAAGCCCACGATCAGCTTCACGGCTTCGACGGCCTGAATGTTTCCGATGATCGTCGGCAACATTCCGAGGACGCCGGACTCCGCGCACGATTGCACCGATTCTGGAGGCGGCGGATCCGGAAAAAGGCACCGGTAACACGGTCCGTTCCTGGAAAAGAAGATCGCTGCCTGACCTTCAAGTTGATACACTGCCCCGTACACATCCGGCTTTCCTGTCATCACACACGCATCATTGACCAGGTAGCGGGTGGGCAGATTATCACTCGCATCGATGACGACGTCGTACGGTGGAAGAATGGCCAGCGCATTTTTTGAAGTCAGCCGATCGTGGTATGTCTCAACGCTGATCTCGGGATTTATTTCCCGAAGTCTTTTCTCCGCAATCGTTGTCTTGGGTTTGCCGACATCGGAGGCAGTGTACAGCAACTGGCGTTGCAGATTTGAAAGGTCGACGTCGTCATCGTCGATAATTCCGAGCTTGCCGATCCCGGTTGCAGCCAGAGTCATGGCCGCTGCAGATCCAAGTCCGCCGACACCGACAATCAGGGCGCTCGAAGACTTGAGCTTCTTCTGTCCGTCGATACCGATTGTCGGAAGCACAAAATGACGCGAGTAACGGCGCATTTCATCCTGTGAAAAACGCACGTCATCCAGGAACGAGTTTCTTGTCATGGCGGGTTGAAGACGCAGACAAAGTAAGACTCTTCTGAATTCGAGTCAACTTGATAATGACTCAATTTTTCTCTTATTTGTCGAAAGAACTGCGAAGAACCCCTATGGCGATGCGCGACATATCCGAAAAATCGATCACCCAACGCACTGCCACTGCTCGCGCCATTGTTCGCGCAAGCAAAAGCACGATCGACCTTGTCCGTGACAACAAGGTGCCGAAAGGCGACCCTTTGCCGGTTGCCAAGATCGCTGCGGTCTATGCAGCAAAGAACACCGGCCAAATGATTCCATATTGTCATCCCCTCCCCATCGATTTTGCAGACTGCACCTTTTCCGTTGGCAAGGACTCCATCGAAATCACCACCGAAGTGAAAGCAACGTACAAAACGGGCGTCGAAATGGAGGCGCTGACGGCGGCTTCCGTGGCAGCACTCACCGTGTACGATATGTTGAAAATGGTCGACACGGGCATCGAGATCGAAAGCATCAGCTTGTTGAAGAAAACAGGGGGAAAATCAGATTACCGCAAGAGCGGGCGTTGAATGTGGAGACAACGAACATCACGATCCGGTTGAAACTTTTTTCGCTGGCGAGGGACCTGGCAGGATTTGACGAGCGTCTGATCGAAGTCCCCCCTTCCTCTCGTTCTGGGGAAGTTTTTCGGTACCTGATCAGCCAGAATGCTACCTTCGAACAATGGAAACCGAGCCTCAGGCTGGCGGTGAATATGGAATACGTCGACGGAGAACGATTTCTCCACGACGGCGACGAGGTGGCGGTCATCCCACCGGTCAGCGGCGGTTAGAGCATGAATAATATTATTTCTGAGCCGATCGACCTCACGTCCGTTGTCGATTCGGTCAAGACGCATGCGTCGGGCGCGATTGATGTCTTCATCGGGACGACCCGCGATCATTCAAAGGGCCGACAGGTCGCCGTGTTGGAATACGAGGCGTACCTCCCGATGGCACTGAAGAGCATCGAGGGTATCGAACGAGAGGCACGCGCACGATGGAACCTTCACGAAATCAATATCGTTCATCGTATTGGAAGGGTCGGAATCGGCGAGCCCAGCGTGGTCATCGCCGTGTCCTCTGCACACCGGGATGAGGCGTTTATGGCGTGCCGGTATCTCATCGACCGATTGAAAGAGGAGGTCCCGATCTGGAAACGGGAATACTTCACCGACGGTACCTTCGAATGGTCCATGCATTCCCACGAACAACAGGCTTCCGATAAGACTTTGCAGACGCATCCATAATCCACAATGCACCGTATCGAGCCCCCTCAATCCAACCCTGCGGCCGCGACGTTGAACGACACTTTCGGACGGACCATCAACAACCTGCGGATCTCCGTTACCGACCGCTGCAATTTCCGCTGCCGCTATTGCATGCCGGAAGAGGGGATGCAATGGATGGCAAGGTCGGAGCTGCTCACCTTCGAGGAACTCGCACGACTGTCCAGGATCTTTGCCAGCCTGGGCGTACAGCACATTCGCCTGACCGGCGGCGAGCCGTTGATGCGCAAAGACCTTCACCTGCTGGTGCGACAGATTTCAGGAATCAAGGGAATCGAAGATCTTGCGCTCACCACGAATGGATACTTCCTCGCCGAGCAAGCGGAAGGGTTGCACGCAGCGGGCCTGAGGAGAATCAACGTCAGCCTTGACTCACTCGACCCCGTCAAATTCAATGCGATGACACGCAGGGATTATTTTGACAGGGTATGGAACGGCATTGAAATAATCGACCGGTTGGGAATCCGTCCAATCAAGCTGAATGTGGTGCTGATTCGCGGGATCAACGAGGATGAGATCCCAAAGTTTGCGCACCTTGCACGCTCCCGCTCGTTCGTTATTCGATTCATCGAGTTCATGCCCATCGGCTCGGACGACGGATGGACGCCCGAGAAAGTGGTGACGACGAAAGAGATCATTGCCGCGATGGAAGAATCCGTTGGGAAACGACTGTTGCCCGTCGAAAGGCGGGGCAGCCAGCCGGCGGACCGGTACACATTTGAAGATGGGATTGGCGAAATAGGGATGATTGGTTCCGTCAGCGAGCCGTTTTGCGACCATTGCAACCGGGTGAGGATTACATCCGACGGAAAACTCAGAACCTGTCTGTTTTCACTCGCTGAGACCGACCTTCGAGTTCTTCTTCGTGGCGATGCCGACGACGATGCCATTCGACAAACCATCATTAATTCTGTTTGGCACAAAGAGGAAGGCCACCTCATCAATCGCCCCGGCTTCGTCCGTCCTGCACGCTCAATGTCGCAAATCGGCGGCTAGCGAGAGTCGCCCGTCTCTCCCTGCCTTCAGTAGATTCGGCTGCACTTCTCCCTTTTCCCCCTTTCGCCGAACTCCCCGGCGTTTGGCGTTACCGCGTAGTTGCTCGGAGTGCCGGGTGTCGGACTCGAGGGAATATTCCTCATTTCGGTTTCCAGATTTTTTGCGCCCGTTCTCCCAGCCACGCGCCAATAAGTGACAGGATGAAAACAATTGCGATGATGCCGAGCGTGGGAAGGGCGTCTCGCATGATATCAAATCTTGCGTACGGTACGAACAACGAGAACATCATGACCCACAGGACAATCATCGTTCCGCTCGCTATCGCCGGTTCGAAGATCGTAATCCCGGTGGAGACGTATGCTGCAACTGCAGCCACAATGATGAGTCCGCCGAACATCCAGGTACCAATGAAATAGTTGCCGACCGCCGATTCCGTTCCTCGCGTCAGGTATGCCACTGCTGCGAGCGGAAGCAGGTAAAAGACAAGATACATAACGAATGTAATCGCAATCCATTTCCACTGCAGCTTGTTCGACTCGGGAGATTGTTCATCCATAGGGTCTCCTTGTTAGAAATTACTGTTTCTCCGGCCAGACATTTCAAGTTTGCGCCAGAAGCTCATTGACGCTACGTCCACGGCTGGTCCCAATGATCATTCGCGTTGTCTGAAAATGATAGTCGTACAAAGTGAGAATGTCGCCGACGTTCACTCCGTTTGTCGGATGATCAACCGGCACCTTGTTTCGCAGGGTATCCGGCTGCAATATATTGGGGAGAGCCGAAAAAAGCCAGCCGCATTATCGTGGAGACAACGGTTCGGCAGACTTGGGTGGCCGAAACAGAGACAAAATTGGTGCCCTCGGGTGCTTTTCGACGTGGATGGTACGCAGCTAAGTGTACGAAGGGTTCGATCTCCATGCGCCCAGTTCAAATCGATGAGTGGTCCGAACGCGCTTCAAGGTCTCCAAACAGATTCCAATTCTTTCCAGTCTTTGATGAGACCAAAAACCTTACAGAGGACTCCTGCGGTCAGCACAAAAGCGACAACAATCACTGCTTTGAACATTGACCTTTGAAAGTCGGTCAAAGGTCCACTCAATTTCCTCCACAAAAAGATCGAAACAACATCTACAACGCAGGTAAAAAAATACACCGGGTCAACGTGCGAGGACTGCAAGAAACGAACGATAAGATCACGCATCTCGATTCTGGATTAGTTGCCATCAAGATACGTCATTTTCTGCTTCCGTTCAGGGCCGGAGCTGCGCCAACGCTTCGAAAAAGCTTGTCCTGAGCTTGTCGAAGGACTCACTATTACGATGGACGAGAACTTGCGGGGCTGATAACTACAGGAACCAACTCTCCGGAACTCAGTTCCCTATCGGCGGCACGATGGCTCTTAACTTCAGTATTTTTCTGCCTATTGGTTCGTGCACAAACTCCGAGCCCGGGGTTGGCTATCCCCACTACTTTTCTGTTCCTTCAGATTCCAACCCTGAAGTCTCTGCGACTATTGGCCCCATTGAACAATTTCAAGGAAATCACATAAACAAATACGTGCACCTCAAGCGGAAGGGACCTCGGAAGCACAATGAGATTGCTTCGAACGTACCCAATTCCTTTCTCACCTTGGTACACAGCGAACGGGAACAAACCAAAGTTGAGGGATGCCAGAGTGAAATCGACACCGGTGACTTCTATGAATCGTCTGTTTCTGCCGCGTTCGTCTTTCCTGCTTGTCACGATCACACGACCTTCCGATACCAAGGAACAATTGCCATCGGATTCGACAACGCTGAACGTGTTCCCCTCGAGATTCAGGTCGCCATCCCAGGATGCAATCTGATGATCTTCTTCAAAGAAGCGCACCAGTGTCAACGAGGAGGTAGTTGTGATTCTTCGAAACCGGAGGTCGTAATGGGTTGAAACGTTCAATTTGTTCATTTCGCCTCGTACCCTGCTCAGACGAAATTCGGCAACGAGCCGTGGTGCAAGCGAATAGGCCAGCAAGACTACCAATACGACGACAACGTATTGAGTGTTCAGCCCGTTCCTGTACCATGCGTAGATTACTACGAGGGCTATCAAGAGACTCACGAGAGCGAATATTCGTCTTTGAAAGACCGTCGTCATCGGTATCGAAGTCCAGGCAAGGGGACCGGCGCAGGTTGCCTCGTCACCGCGTATTCGAACGCACTATTTGAACTGGCGTCCAACATTTTCGGCGTGTTGGTGCGATGACTTTATTCTTCTTGTGTGTGGCGGGTTTGCATTTACACGCAATGTGCGATTCTTGTTCCGCTTTCGAGGATTTGCTATCTCATTTTGTTGCCCCTTGAACCAATGCATCCAGCGCTTGCTGGTCCAATACCGTGTTATTCGTTCTACTTAAGAGGCCACCAGTGTCCCAGAAGAATGGTAGAATGCCGTCGGCTCTTGCCTGCTGGGTCACGTATTTAAAGTAATATGCCCTTGAAGCCAGATGCAGGGTTAATGCAGCGCCCGTTAGGGAGGATCGGCGCACTGCAGAAAATTCGCCCAGCACAACGGGAACACCTTTATCCACGAACTGCGTTTTCATTAGTTGAAAGTTGGTATCTACAGTTCCTTCCTCGCCCCACGTGGCATTACGGGTCGGATCGGTCGTGGAATGATAATCTTTACCCCAGTAGTAGAACATCTTGCCCCAGCTGGCATCTTCGGTCAAACCACAAAAATTCCACGGTGTGTAATAATGGATTTCGACCATCAGGCGGTTCGATATTTTATCGGTGGGTAGCGTCAGCATCAATTTGTTGGTCGTCTCAATATCAGTCGACGGGCCCTGAATGACTAGTACGCGATAGCTGTTTTTCCCGCCCGTCGCGCGCACCGCATTGATAAACGTTTGGTGGTACGAATACAATACCGCCATTTGTGTAGCATCTGCCACATTCGGCTCGTTCGCACTCGCAAAGAGAAGGTGTTCATCAAAATCCCGCAAATGCGTGGCTATCTGTTCCCAAAACGCTCTTTGTTTCGCATTATTCTCTGCCTCTTTCGCAACGGTGCAATTGTTTTCCAGCCATCCTCCATCCCAATGGATATTCAGTATAACATACTGATCATCATCCACACAATACTGTACTACGTCTTTAACCCTGTTGAGCCAATCTGTTTTCAATTGTGCAGTTGAACTATTCGCCATATACTGATTCCACGAACAAGGAAGACGAATGGCATTAAAGCCACATTGTTTGGCAAAATCGACAAATGATTTTGTGATGCGTGGATTTCCCCAGGCCGTTTCTCCCCCAATGGCTTCCAGCGTGTTTCCAATGTTCAAGCCAAGAGTAATTCTTGCGGCTATTTCAGTGGCATCGCTGGTCATTCCGGCCGCGTCGGGTTCCAGCGGTGAGATATTATAGTTCGGATAAATATCGGCTGTCTGCGATACGGCAATCTGTACAGGAGGAGTGTATTGGGCACTAACGGTGATCATTCCTGTCCGCAAATCGGTACCTGTATTGTCTGAAGCAGTCACATTGATTGCAGTGCTGCCCGTATTTCCTGTAGCCTGGCTGAATTGCAGCCAGGTCACGTCAGATGCTATGCTCCATTGTGGTGCGTCGGTGCTGATGTGCAGAGCAGCGGGAGTGCCTGTTCTTATGTAGTCGATTCGAGGTCTATCGGAGGTTAGAGAATATAGGTAATCGGAAGAAAGTTGCGATACGATTACGTGTACTGGTTTTGTATTACCGGCGGTGATGGTGAGCATCGTGTTCCGTGGCTCAATGGTTTTGGAATTCACTCTCAATGTCACCGTGTCCGTTTTTTTCGTTCCGCCTGTACTTGACAACACCAACCAATCAGAAGCGGGTTTGCTGATGTTCCATGACTCGGCGTCGGTTTGTATCGTGATGTTCGTGCTCCCTCCTTCTTTTTGAAATTCAATTGTGTCGGGGCTTACAGTCAGTGTGTTTACCTTTTCCTTATCTGGACTAACGGACTGTGATGCACTTTTCTTGCATCCGCCCAAGTAGATTATGCTCAGAACAAAAACACAAACACTTATATATTCGTTGAGTCTTTTCATGATTATCACGTCTTCTTGTGTTAATACATCGCAAATGTTACGGGTGGAACGAATCTCTTTTTGAAAGACGTAAGCGTGCTTTCGAGCCAGCATACAAGCGAAGCACGCGTCAGCGTCCGGCAAACTTCTTTCGCGTGGCGAATAAATGCCCAAGTATCAGCCGTATGTCAGTGAGCGTCTTCGGCGCTCCCGCCGTCTCTGTGATGGCTTGAAGCGATATCCGAAGCGCGGACATTCCCCTCTGAGCTTCGTAAAGACTCGCGGCACTTGCGCGCGTTGTGCACCCCTTTTGCCGAAGTCATGCCTTCGGGAGGGAAGCGACTGGACTACCGGCAACCAAATCAGATTATTGGAACGTT
>Ga0335081_10018427_pt1 | contig 11286 bp, 9 predicted proteins | sample Lox_Sample_35_FD_206713 | JGI IMG/M metagenome (GOLD analysis project Ga0335081, IMG submission 206713) | Soil microbial communities from Loxahatchee National Wildlife Refuge, Florida, United States - Lox_Sample_3.5 | ecosystem: Environmental > Terrestrial > Soil > Wetlands | place: USA: Florida... | reverse complement strand
CACTCCGATGATCTGCGCGCTTGAGCCATACAGATACTGATCGCCGCCCTGTCCCTGCATGCTGTACATGCCGAGTAATTGCAAGTCGGGGAGGAGACCATTCTTCGCAGACCTGATCTGCAAATCGTCCACATCCAGTGCCTGGTTGACAGCCTTCAAATCGGGCCGGTTCAACAGCGCTTTCTGCACCTGAGCTTCAGCGTCGATGGCCGAAGTCTCGGTAGGAACGTCGGTGCTCTCAGTCAGCACAATCGGCATCGTCCGGAACGCGGGATCGAGATCCGCGCCCATCTGCTTGCGCAGGGCATCCTCGGTCTGCTGCAAGGCATAGCGGGCTTGCGAGACGGAGATCTGGGCGGTGGCGTAGTTCTGCTGCGGCTGGTAGATATCCAGCGGCGACATGGCGCCCAGTTCCAGTTCGCGCTGGGCCCTTTTGAGCGCTTCATCCGCCAGTTCCAACGCCTTGTCCTGGACCTTGAGGTTGTCGCGCGCGAGGGCCACATCCCAGTAGGCGTTCTCCGCATTCATCACCAGCTGCATCACGGTGTCCTGAAGCTGGTAGCCCGTCTGCCGCAACCGGCTTCGCGCGGTCGTGATGGGCAGCCGGTTCACGAACGTTCCTCGATTCTTGATCAGCGGCTGGGCGAAAGTGAATTGCAGGTTGGAGTTGATGGCCGGATTGAACGTCGAGACACCGCTGTTGGACGTGGTCTTGAGGGCCGAAAACGAAACGCCGTAATTGGTTCCGCTCGAGAGTGTCTGGTTATAGGTGAACAGCGCCGGCTGTTGCAAGGTGTTCAATGTTGTGACGCGCTGTAGTGTGTCCGTTGTCGGCGTCTTCGACTGGGTGCTGGTAAAGCGTCCCGTCGCAAAGGGGTCGAAAGCGGCAAATGCGCGTGTCACCGCGTCCTGCGCCACCTCCACCGTGAGCCGCGATACGGCGATATCGGTGTTGTTCGCCATCACCAGCTCGAGATACGACTTCAACGACAGCTCCAGCCTCTTGCCCTCTTTCTCCTCGATCAGGAAGTCGGCAAGGCGCGCCGGAGGGCGAAGTTCCACGTTCAGGACCGGACGGCGAAAGGTCTCACGAAAGTACGATGGCTTGGGGAACGAGGAAATCTGTGCGGACAGCGCCGCCGCGCACAGCGAAGCAATCAGAATCACTCGGGTCAGGATCATATTTCGTGGCACAGGCATTCGTGCCCGTGCGATGTCAAAATTCACTCGTATCGAATCGCTTCAATGGGATCCAGCCGGGCTGCCTGCACCGCCGGGTAAATCCCGAACAGCAGCCCGATGAATACCGAAACACCGAATGCGATGGCGATCGAAGACGTGGTTACCACCGTTGACCACCCGGCTGCCGTGGCGATAAGGCGCGATAACGTAAATCCGAATCCAATGCCGATCAAGCCGCCCACAATCGAAATCAACACCGCTTCCATCAGAAACTGCCGGATGATATCACCTTGCTTCGCCCCGATGGCCCGCCGGATGCCGATCTCGCGCGTGCGCTCCAACACGGTGGCCAGCATGATATTCATGATGCCGATACCGCCCACCAGCAGCGAGATCCCCGCAATGCAGATCATCACGACTTTGAAGATGAACTGTGTGCGGCGCCGTTCTTCCAGAAGCCCGGCCGGCACGATCACCGTGAAATCGCCCGCGTCTTTGTGCGTGGCCGAAAGAATGGCGCGCACCACGTTGGAGGTCTCCACCGAATCCGTTCCCGGCGTCACGCGCATGTAAATCCCGTCGATTTCGTCCTTGAGCCAGCTCGTATTGTCTTCGAAGCGCCGCATCACGGTGTTCAGGGGCGCAATCACCAGGTTGTTCCGGTTGAGCGCCTGTACGCCTTCCACGTCGCTGTCGGAGGTCGCCTGCGGCGTCAGCACGCCGATCACTTGCAGCCAGGTGTCATTGATCTTGATGTATTTTCCGACGGCATCTTCGTAGCCCAGCAGGTTGAGCTTGGCCGATTCCCCCAGCACGCAGACCGGCTCGGAACGCAGATTCTCTTCGTCGGTGAAAAACCGGCCGGCGATTAACTTCAGGCTGTTGATCTCGACGAAATTCGGCAAAACGCCGATCAACTGCGGCGCCTCCTGGGCGGTTTTGGGAAGCACGCGTTGCGGCTTGAATCGCTTGCGCGGCGTAATCGCCTCCAACCCTTGCACATTTTCGGAGATGGCGCGGAAGTCGCGGAACGTCAGGCCCGGCGAGGTCGCCCGGATTTGCTGCAATTCGTTCCGGTCCACGGCCTCGTGCGCTTCGATGATGATGTTGTTGACGCCCAGTTGATCGATGAAGCTCATCATCTGTTTCTCGGCGCCGGCCGTTATGGAGAGCATGGCCACCACCGCGCCCACGCCGAAAATCATGCCAAGCATGGTCAACAGGCTGCGTAGCTTGTGCGCCAGCAGGCTGGCAAGCCCCATGGCAAGCTCGGGAATGTAGCCGGACAGCGGATTCATCTCACTTGCCGCCGCCGCCGGCGGGGACAGCCGGCATCGCGCCCTTTTGCGCGCCTTTTTTCTCGCCCGGCTTGACCGTGGGATCGGCCAGCGCGATCACGTCGCCGGGCTTCAGGCCCTCCGCAATCACCATGATGGATTCACTGCGCTTCGCGAGCTTGACATTGCGCTTCTGAAACTGGCGCCCGCTCTGCACCCACACCGCCGGCTGGCCGTCTTTCTCAAAAATGGCCTGCGCGGGGATGTGGATCGCGTTGGTGATCTTTTCGATCGTGATCTCGACATCCGCCAGCAGGCCGGGCCGCAGTAAAACCTGTAATTGCGAGTCTTCTTCGGGCGCCGGAGGCAGTTTGGCCCGGGCGCGCTCTTCCTCGGTGCCGAACTCAGGCGGGAGCGCCGCGGGCCCCATTTTGGCGAGATCCAGCTCGCCCGACGGAGCCGCACCGGGCGCCGGTGTCGCGACCGCCACGGCAGCGGTCGCCGCACCTCCTGGTTTCGAAACGGCTGGTTTCGCACCCCCGGCCGGCGGCGCCGGCTGCGCTGCGGCCGGCGGCGTCAGTGCCGGCGGACTTTTCTTGGAATTGCGCTCGGCCGTCTCGATGATCCGCTGGATGTCCTCGGATTTCGCGCCAAGCGCCGTCAGCAATTGGCGCATGTCGATGGAAAAGACCACATCGAATTTCTTTCCGGGATCGCCCGAAAAAATGTTGGCGCTGGCGCTGCCGCTCATATTTTTGATTTTTCCCCGGAAATGCTTATCCGGAACGGCGTCGAGCTGGATGGAAACGTCCTGGCCTTCGTGCAGGTTGGCGCGGTCGAGTTCGCCCACGCGCGCTAGCACTTCAAGTTCCGAGAGGTCGAGAACGTCCGCCACCGGCATTCCCGGCTGCAAGGTGTCGCCCTCGCGAATATCAGGAAGCTGCATGCCGGGAAAGAAGAAACCCTGACCGCGATTTTGCCGCACCGCCACCAGGCCGGTCATGGGCGAGAGCAGCTTGGTTTGCGCGATGCGCATCTTTTCGCGCTCCACGTCGATCATGCTTTTCTTGCGCTGCTCCTGAAGCACGGCGATCTGCGCCACAGCCTGCTCGTGGCGTGACTTGATGTCGCTTTCGAGCTGCTTCAGGCGGCGCTTGGCTTCTTCCAGGTTCAGCAGGTTTTTCTTCCGGTCGATCTCGGCCAGCAGTTCGTTGCGCTGCACCTCCAGCTCGGCCCGCCGGACGGCGAATTGCGCTTTCAGCAGGTCCACTTTGTCCTGGTCGTCCTGAATTTCGAGATCCAACTGCGCTTTCTTGATCTGTTCGTCGGTCTGGTCGACTTCAAGCTGTGTCTCTTCAAGCGTCGCGCGGCGCTCGGAGTCGTCGAATTCCACGATCAGGTCTTTCTCGCGCGCCAGAGCTCCCAGGGGCGCGATCTTGGTCACCTGCACCGTGCCAAACAGGTTCGGCGCGGTCAGGGTAGCCGAGCGCACGGCGCGCAGCTCGCCTCGCGTGTAGGCGCGGATCACCACGTCGCCCCGGAGCACCTTCGCCGTCGGCACCTGTTCCTGCCGCTCGGGTAGCTGTTTCACCACCTTGTAGGCGCCCCACGCCCCGCCCAGCAGGAACAGAATGATCGACGACCGGAAAGCAAATTCCTTCATTGGATTCCTATTTTGGGGACAGGCTACGAAACCCCTAAACTCCGCTCCCCAGGCACCGAATTTGGGGGTTTCGTAGCCTGTCCCCAAAATAGCGCTTACAGCTTCTTCTTCGCGCGCTTTGCCGCTTCTTCGGGCTTCTCGAGCGTAACCAGCTCGCCTTCTTTCAAACCCTTCAGCACCACCAGATCCTCATCATTCCGCTTGCCCACTTCGATCGACCGCGTCAGAAACCGGCTCCCCTTTTGCACGTACACGGCGGGTTTGCCGTTCAGCAGAAAACTGGCGCGCGCCGGAATCAACAACACGTTGGGCTGCCGCTCCACAATGATCTCCCCCGACGCGCTCATACCCGGCCGCAGACGCGGATCCAGGTTCTTCAGCGTGGCCCGCGCCGGGAACAGCTTCTCCGGGGGCCATGTACGAAAAACGAGTTGAGCGATCGGGCTGATCCAGTCCATCTCGGCGTTGAATTCCTTGTCGGGGACTGCGTCCACGCGCACGCGAACCGGTTGGCCGAGCTTCAGCCTGCCGCGGTCCACTTCCTCCAGCTTGAGCTCCAGCCGCATCTCGGAAAGATCCGGGATTTCCGCAATCGACGCGCCGGTCCACACGCGGTCGCCTTCTTTGAACGGAGGAGCAGCCTGGCCGAAGGAACCGCTGGCGCGAAAGTTCGGCAGGATGTTCACAATGCCGTCATTGGGGGCGCGGATTACCATCTTCGATAGATATCTTTTGGCCAGTTCCGTATCGCGGATCGCCTTATCCTTCTTTTGATCGAGCCGCTGGGTGTCGGCGCCCTGGGAGACCTTTCGTGACTCAATGGTCGTCTTCGCCTGGCTTAGCACACCCTCCGAAACGGCTACATCGATCCGGTCTTTAGCGCCCTCGATCTCGGAAAGGATCTCCGCTTTACTGGCTTCGAGCTTGGCGCGCTCTACGTTGTATTCGGACTGCATGAGATTCATGCTGTCCATCTCGTTTTCGATTTTGTGCTGGGCTTGGGTCTGCACGATCTCACTATCGGTCGTGCGGACGTCGGTGCTCTTTTCAATGAGATTCTGCTCCTGCTGCACGCCGTCAAATTCGACCACCACATCGCCTTTTTTGATGGGTTTGCCGGATTCGGCCAGCTTGACGATGCGGGGATCGGGAACCTGAGGAGCAATCAGCAGCACCGAGCGCACACTGCGGACCTCCCCGCGGGTTTTGATGCTGACCACAAAATCGCCGCGCCGCACGCGCGCCACCGCAACATCCACTTCGGTCGTGCCGGCGTAGTGGTAGGCGGCGTAGACGCCGCCCCCGCAGGCCAGTGCCAGCACCGTCCATACGAGAACTCGCTTGCGCCTGGACATTCGCACGCGCCCGAGCTTCTGTTTGGGTTTCAAATCTCTGGACATGTTCTGCGGGGCGCGCCTTACGAGGGCGGCTTGGACTCCGGCCGCTTCGTCGCCACAATGTCGCCAGGCGAAACGCCGGAGCGCAAAGCCACGGCAACATGGTTCCCGAGTCCCACTTCGATCTCGCGGCGCTCCCAGCCATCGGGAGTCCGCAGAAAAACGAATGCATGACCGCCGCCATCGCTGAAAATCGCGCTGAGCGGAGCCACCGTCACCTGCTTCTCTGAGGCGAGCACCAGGTCCGCGCTGGCGCTGATGTCCGGAATGATGCGGGAATCCGCCTGATCAAGTTTCAGCCGGATGGGAATCACGCGCATGTAGTTAGGCCGGAACGCGCCTGCCTTGGCCATCGCGCCCACTCCCACGATGTGGGTCGGGAATTCGGCGCCCGGATACGCATCCAGGCGCACCGTCGCCTTCATGCCGAGCCGGACCGTCTCGGCGTCGATCTGGTTCAGGTTCGCCAGGATCACCATCGAACTGGGATCCACGATCTGCATGAACGTCTGGCCCGGCCACAGTTGATCGCCCTGCTGTACCTGGCCGAAATCGCCGCCGCGCCAGATCGTCTGCATCACCACGGTGCCGTCCATCGGTGCGTGCACCACCATGCGGTCCACGTTCACCGTGGCGCGGTCCAGCTCAATCCTGGCCTGATCGCGTTCGATCTCGGCGCCACGAAGTTCAGCCCGCTGGGAAGCTTCGAAGAGCTTCGCCTCCTTGAGACTCTCGTTGTAGTGGGCCTCTGTTTCCCGGGCAGCCAGCTTGAGATCCTCCGCTTCGATCGCCGAACGCACTTCAGCCGTCTTCAAGTCGAGCAGCGCCTTGTCCCAGTCCGCTTTGGCGCTGCGCACGAGTTGATCGTGCGCTTCCTTGGCCACCGCCTGGTCCGCTTGCAGGTGTTTGAGATTCGCATCAAGCTGCGCGACCGTGGCCTTGTAATCATCCAGCCGGTTCAACTGATACTGCCGGTCGAACTCCGCCACGATGTCGCCCTTTTTCACCCGCGCGCCGGGCTTTGCAACGGAGGCCAGCACCAGCGAGAAATCCGATCCTGTCGACCCCCCGGTTCCCGCCCCTCCGGAGGTTCCGCTGCCCGATCCCAACAGATTGCCCGCCGTGGAGCCCAAGCCGCTCGAACCCAGCGCAGAACTCGTGCTCTGGGTTGAACTGCTGGTTTGGCTCGTGGTTGTCGAGCTGCTTTGCGCGGTCTGGCGGTCGCCGAACCGGTTCTGGGTTCCGCGGATCGCTCCCAGGCTGGATGACTGCGAACCCGGCGCGCCCGGAGCCGCGGACTGTCCGGTCACTGCCGTATTCGTGCTCGTCGCAGATGAATTCTGGCTGGAGCCACCCGTGGCGGACGATGACGTCGAGCTGCTTGTGCCTGAAGTAGAAGTCGAGGAGCTTGCGGCTGACGTGCCGACGGACTTGGTCCCGGCGGCCCCATAACCGCCCGACGCCGCTCGGCTGCCGCGAAGCCGCGGGGCCATGAGCGCTGCAAACCTCTCCGCCGCCACGACGCCGCTCACGCGGATCGTCCTGTCGATATCACCCGTGACGATGGTGGCGGTTGGCACCGCCGTCAATTCCTGCTCCGGCGCGCGGCTTCCCACGCGTTCTCTTGCCAGCCACGCCAGCCCGGCGATGACGGCAATCAACAGAACGCCGGCGACCCACCGCCGCGTTGTGCGCGGTTTCCTGGGGACTGGCCGCAGTAGTTCTGGGACAGCCGGCAGCTTCGACGGCTGGGCCGGCGCCGGTGCCGTCCCCGGAACCACAACGCTACTCATTCCCAATGGCGTGCTCACTCTTTTGTCGTGGCGTCTCTCTGATTCCTTAGACGCCAATCAACCCAATATTGCTTAATGTGAAGACGAGCGCAGGCGCCCGATCGTTAGCCCGCTGCCCCAAAAAGAGGCCTGATAGCTGATGAAACCCGCCGGAAGTCAATAGTTTGAAGCCTTCCGACGCAGGAGTCAAGCTGGCGCCCTGCCATCCGGATGGATGGCCCGAAACCCGTGTTATCGTGGTCATCAGTGTCATCGCCCCTGAATTTTCACCTGGCGCAGTATGACGGGCCGCTCGATCTGCTTCTGGACCTGATCCGCAAACAGCAGATCGATATCCGCGACATCCCTATCGCCCAGATCACGGCCCAGTACTTCGATTACCTGGAGCAGGCGCGCCAACTGGACATCGATCTGGGGGCGGAGTTCATCTACATGGCGGCGACCCTCATCTATATCAAATCCAAAATGCTGCTGCCTCAGGATCCGGCGCTGGCGGGCGACGCGGGCCTCGAAGACCCGCGCCAGGAACTGGTTGACCGCCTCCTGGAACACGAAAAATTCAAAAATGCCGCCGAAATGCTCCAGCAGAAGCGCCTGATTGAGGAAAACGTCTGGTCCAATCCTCAAGTGAAAGCCTTCATTTCGGAAGACGACGACCCCGGAATCACCGCCACGCTGTTCGATCTGGTGAAAGCGTTTGGCGAGGCGCTCGAGCGCGTCAAGAACCGGCCGATATACGAAGTCCAGGGCGAGGACGTCAGCGTTGCGGACATGATTGTCTACCTGAGGTCGGTTTTCCTGGAAGCCGGACCGGATGAGCCGGTCTTCATCATCCGGATCTTCGAAAAGCAGCGCAGCCGGCGCGCCATGATCGCTCTGTTCCTCGCGGTGCTCGAGATGGTCAAGATGCAGGCCATTGAAGTCTGCCAGAAGGACTTGTTTGGCGAAATCGCCTTGCGTCGGCAGCAGAAATTCGAGACTGTTTTGGCTTCCGGCGAGCCGGTAACCGCGATTGAGAAAGACTACAAGTAGCGCTACAGTTAACCCTGAAATGGAAGAGACCATCCAGACCGAGCCAATCTCCGAAGAACCGGTTTCCGCCGACGAGTTGCTGAGTCAGCCCGTGCCGCCGGAAGGCGCGGCAGATGAATCCGCGCGGCTCTCTACTGACGATGCGCAGCTTACCGCCGTCCTCGAAGCCATCGTTTACGTGACCGAAGAGCCGCTGTCGGCCGCTCAGATCGCCGATGCTCTAGGCGAGCCGCGAGAGCGAGTCGAGAAGCTGCTCGAAAAACTCTTGGGGGAATTCGAGCGGCCGGAGCACGGCGTGACCATCCGCCAGGTGGCCGGCGGCTACAAAATGGCCACCAAGCCGGAGCATCACGAACGCGTGCGGTCTTTCGTCAGGAGTCTCCGCCCGCCGTTGAAGCTTTCCCTGCCGGCGCTCGAGACCCTGGCCGTCATCGCCTACAAGCAGCCCATCACGGCGCCGGAAATTCTCGAGATTCGCGGCGTGCAGGGCGCCGGGGTGCTGAAAACGCTGCTCGATCGCAAGCTGATCGCCACCGCCGGGCGCAAGAACGTCATCGGCAAACCGATCCTCTACAAGACCACCCGGGAGTTTCTGGTGCAGTTCGGGTTGAAGGACCTGAGCGAACTGCCGACGCTCAAGGAGTTCGAGGAGATCCGCCGGCTGGCGGTTGCGGAGGAAACGCAGGATCACAGCGCCGCGTCTTCCAACGAGGGAACCCCGCCCGAGCAAGCCTGATATGCCGGAAGAACGGCTGCAAAAGATTCTATCGCGCGCCGGGATTGCTTCGCGGCGCAAAGCCGAGCAGATGATTCTGGAAGGGCGTGTGACGGTCAACGGCGCCGTGGTGAGCGAACTGGGCAGCAAGGCCGATCTCGATCAGGACCACATTCGCGCTGATGGGAAGCTCTTGCACAGCCCCAGGCGGCTCGTCTACATCGCCCTGAACAAGCCCAACAACTGCGTCACCACGGTCACCGATCCACAGGGCCGCGCCACGGTGATGGATCTCCTGCGCGGCGTAAAAGAGCGCGTGTACCCGGTTGGGCGCCTGGATTATCACAGCGAGGGGTTGTTGTTGCTCACGAATGACGGAGAACTCGCCAATGCGCTTACCTCGGCCGCAACCCATGTGCCCAAGACTTATGTCGTTAAAATCAACGGTCCGCTGACATCCGAGCAGGAGGAATCCTTTCGCGCAGGTGTGCCGCTGGAGGGCCGCCGCACCGCGCCCGCGGGCCTGAAGCTGGTGCACCGCGCCGAAAATCCGTGGTACGAGGTGCGGCTCATCGAAGGCCGCAAAAATCAGATCCGAATCATGTTCAAGCACTTTGGACGGCTGGTGGAGAAACTGAAACGCGTCCGGATCGGCCCCCTCGATCTCGGCCCTCTGAAACCGGGCGAGTTCCGATACTTGACGGAAGCCGACGTGGCGCAACTGCGAAAGGCGGTTCACCGCGGAGACGCCAAGGCGCAGAGAAATGCAAGAGCAGGCAGCCTTCTCAGCGCTTCGGCGCCTCAGCGGTGAGATGATATGGCGAACGTCTCCGAACTGCTCCGCACGGCGCGAACCATCGCGGTCGTGGGCCTGTCGAGCAAGCGATACCGGCCCAGTTTCGGCGTTGCCGAGTACCTGAAGGGCGCCGGATACCGCGTCATCCCGGTCAACCCTTTCGAAAGCGTGGTACTGGGCGAGAAATCCTACCGTGAACTCTCAGACATTCCGGAGCCCGTGGATATCGTCGATATCTTCCGCCGATCGGAGTTCGTTCCCGAGATCGTGGAAACGGCCATCCGCATCGGCGCCCGGGCCATCTGGATGCAGGAAGGCGTCATCCACGAAGAAGCCGCGAGCCGGGCGCGGGCGGCCGGACTCGAAGTGATTATGGACCGGTGCATTCTCAAAGAGCACCGGCGGATGCTGGTGGGTTCTTCTTCAGGCAGGTTCTGAACCGCCTTCCGGCAGTTCCTGAATCTCCAGTTGGTCTCCGGCCTGCGTGCCGGTGCGCGCGATCGTCCCCGCAGGCAGTTCCAGAACCGAATGCGCCGTGAGGCATCCGGAGATCCGCCAGGGAACCATCTCCGGCCGGATCTTCTTCACGCGGCGCTTGCGATCCAGGTAGAGCACATCAATCGTGAACTTCATGAAGAAACTGTGCACGGATTCGCACGGCACAATCCACAGTCCGGCGCCGTTTGGAAGGCCCGTGTGTTTCAACAGCCCGGTTCGCCGCTTGGCGCTGGTGTCGGCGATTTCAGCGGCATCCGCCAGCGCCACATTGCGCGTGATATTGCGGACCTGAATTCTCAAACTGTGGTTATAGCACGAGGCGGCTCGTCGTTCGCCCCATCACCCGGTCGCCCCGTCACCGCGTCGGAAGAAGAGCGCCGCGAGCGTATCGACGCCGCGTCAATCACGGGCTGACCGTCGTGTGATGCTCTCTCCACGCGTTGACGTAACGGCTGGTTTTCGAGTCCGCTTCGTTCCATCGCGGCGGCTGCGGGTTATCCGCGAGCAGAATCAATCCGAGCGCCACCATACGGTCCACCTTGGCCATGTTGTCGTAATCAATCTTCTGCCACTTGTCGCCGGGCTGGTGGTAATCCGGGAATTCGAAGGCCACCGCCAGCGTATGGGCCGGCACGCCCACCTTGGCCAGGGATTCATTGTCACTGCGCGAAAAAAACGAATCGCCGTAGGGCGCATCGCTCAGCACGCGGACCCCGGTTAAGGCGCCGGCCGCCTTGAATGCGCGCGGCAGGTCGGAGTATTCGTAGCCGGTGAACGTGGCTTGCGCCATTTTGCGGCCGTCGCTCGCGTCGGTGCGCCCCATTTGCTCCAGATTCACGTCCGCAACAGTTCTTTCCAGCGGAAAGACCGGATGGTGCGCGTAATAGAGCGACCCCAGCGTTCCCTCCTCTTCGCCATAAAACGTCATGAAGA
>Ga0335081_10018425_pt1 | contig 11287 bp, 10 predicted proteins | sample Lox_Sample_35_FD_206713 | JGI IMG/M metagenome (GOLD analysis project Ga0335081, IMG submission 206713) | Soil microbial communities from Loxahatchee National Wildlife Refuge, Florida, United States - Lox_Sample_3.5 | ecosystem: Environmental > Terrestrial > Soil > Wetlands | place: USA... | reverse complement strand
TCCCCAATTTGATCAAGATCCTTTGCGCACACGGTTTGAAAGATGTCCTCGAAGTGCATGTCCTTCACCGCCACTTCGAGCTGCAGGAAGGTGAAGTTATGATACACAAAGAGATCAGTTTCAATACGGAACCAGGTATCAAAATTGATATCGCCAAGGCAGCATCTGTTCCAGACAATCACGCTACAGCAATTGTTCCTGTGATGTGGTATTTTCCGCAATTCGGTTTCATGAGGCCCTACGAATATGCGGTCGGATCGGACGAGAAAATAGCCGTTCCAGTCGACAATTTTGCGGCGTTCATCGAAGAGTTCTCCACTTACCTCTGGAACAACAATTTGCCTCAGATCGTATCATTGAAGGACAAATCTTGTGTCACCGGAATCGAGTACGTCGCTTATGAATCTCGTGCCTTGTTCAAAATTCCCCCTTCGATTGTCAATCTCCCGGCGACAGGGACTCTCCTCATCGAAACCGGCTGGGATAACAGCTCCAGCACTCCCCTTACCATGACCGACACACACAAAACCATCACCAAGAAAACTACCGGAGGCAGGGTGGCAGTCAAGCACGTCACCGTGACCAGCGACGGTATGCACGCTATCAAACCTGAAGAGATTTCTCCTCGCTATGCCGAAAGGATGTGGGCAGAGGTCGAGGGCCCACTCGCCAATTGGTGCACAGTCGGCAGCAACTAACGCCTCCAGGCAATGCTAGGGTTCTGCCCATTTTGTTCTATTGATACTGTTTCTCACGTTCTTTGGAGTTTTGTCACGGGTATCACAGTTGGACTAGGATCATCTCGTTCCGCATGTAGACTTGTATCTTTAGCAATCAACTTGTCTCCCTCTTGTCACCCCTGAGCCCGTCCCAGTTCCCTTGTTTGACAAAAGTCGTCGCTGCCCACATTGCTTTCATTCCACACAGTCCCCGCAGAACCCCCGTCCCCCCACAACGCGGGTGTCAGAAGTTTCTTGTTTTTAAGATGGCCAATTTTGATCTCTTGTTCCATAGCATTTTGCTAGAATACTTGATACTCCGTCAGTGCTTCGTCTACCATATTTCCAGAACTAGATATACAATTCTTTCCGCGTTCTCTTGCATTCCGGCCACTGTGGCCACTTTGCCAAAACCTGCTCCACCACTTTGATATTCTCAGCCAAATGAGACTTTTTCCCGTCTTCACTCAAATCCTCTATCCAGGGTTCAGGCTTCAACAACATTCCAAATCGATACCACTCACGGAATACCTGTGCGGCCTCACTGTCCTTCAGAGCATTCCATTTGGGCATCGACTGCCAAAAAGCCTTTCTCAATTCGGCCGCTCCCGGATACTCTGGACCCTTTCCATTTACAGACGATGGCCGAAACAAGTTCTCGAATAAATGTTCCAGCCAGACAAAGGGGTAAGTGGCGACAAATTCCCAATCGATGATAGCACGGATTTCGGTTGGATCTTTCGCTGAAACAATGACGTTATGAATCCCCATATCCGAGTGTGCTAGAACAACAGGTACTTGTTCAACAATCGAAGGAATGTTAGGCATGCCGGATTCAACGAAACTTTTTAACGGTTGGAGATACTTGGCCTTGAATACGTCAAGTCCTTCTTCGGAGGGGACCTTGTCCAATGCCTCTACACGCTGCCGAATGTAGGCACGGAGGAAATCTGACACTGATGCTTGAGGACCATCGATATCATGCTGTCGATTTGAGCCAACGGAGAGCTTGGTTACATCTCCTTGACGGGTCGCCGTGATCCCACCGATCATCGTATCATTAGGCAACTCGATATTCCACAATGAGTCGAAGGCGCGAGCAAAATTCCGTACGAAACGCAGCCGTTGTTCATGTGACATTTCGGGGTAGGCAAGATAAGCCATGACACCGCCTGGGATGAATTTGGTAATTTGGAGTTTTTTGCCGGGGAAATAGCGATCAACCCATTTCTGATCGAGGGGATATGCCGCTGGAATCGGGAGCACAGAAGGGTCTGTTATAGAGGAAATCATTCGAATAGTCTCGCAGATCGAATGCATGTCTCCAATGTGTCGTATTTGGAGCATGAAAAGGGTGTCAGGGTCATTTTTGATGGAGATTTTGTAGGAGACGCTCATGGCACCATCAGGGAACCGTGTTGCTTCCGCCATTTGGAGGCCGGTGGCGATAAGAATGGCACGAGCGAGCTCGAGGTCGGAAAGCGAGATCAGTTCAGGTTTTTCGATTATCCCGTATCTGCGGTCCACGACGATTCTGTAGCGATCGACTGGGGTCTGCTGGGTATCGTCTTCAAGGCCGGCGATAAAAACAAACGAGAACGAGTCTTCAGTCTCTTCGATGAACGAGTACCCGACATCTTTCCCCTTCGGATCCCCTAAGACGCCGGAGTACAAATATTTGACCGTTAATGCTGCAGCTCCTTCGTAAGACATGAGCGGCAAACTTTTCGCGTTTGTCGATGCCATGTGGAGCGGCAAAAGAGCAGCCCGCGCAAAACGATAACCGCAAAATTTCAAAACAGACCATCTTGTGAAATTGCGGTTTGTAGGGTTTGGGTGAGAGGGTTTGTATTTTGCATCACCTTCTGTACGCGAATTAGAAGCCTTTGACACCATGCGACTGCGATTTTTCAACGCAGCGAGCATTGGCTGCAAACTCCCTTCTGTTCAGACAAAGATCAGCAGGTGAAATGACATACAGAGGCGGCAACGATGCCCGCATAAGAGGGCCACAACCGCTCCGATGTCGAATTTGGTGGTGGGGCTGAACAATGCAATGGAACAATGGAGCTACAGTACCATGACAGACTCCTGCGACAGTAAGCCCATTTTACAGCTTAAAACCTGATTTTGAGAGTGCTCTAAGTCGTCCCGATATCTGGACTTTTGACATTATTTCGAAATTATTGGATAGCCAATGGAAAGTCTTTCAAATTCCACTCCTCAGAATTTTGATAAATGTTTTCTATTCTACCAGATACATCTTCAAACTTTTTCACTTTTGATCAATCACGAGTTTTCTCCATCTGACCATATTAAAACGATCGTTCGCGCAATAAATTCAAAGTGCAAAAGTTTGAAGCTTCATATGATGGAACTAGAACATGCTATTACAACTGTGAAATATAAGGATCGAAGAAAAAAGCATTCGCTATTCAGCAACATCAAAATCATGTTGATATCTCAAATATTGGTCAAGTTACAGAGATGTGAAAAATGGTATTTAAGCTGTAAAATGGCTTACTGTCGCAGGAGTCTGTCATGGTACTGTATTTTAATTGCAATGAGATTAAAAGTGGCGCTTTAACTATTGCAATGATGATCAATGAGGCTGTGAGGGATAGCTATTGTTATTGCAAGTTATTTATAGCTCCCAGGGGGAGATAAGTCTGTTTTCTTTGTGTATTTAAAGCAGTGATAGCCCCCCTTTTTTCGATTAAGGAAATCGAAGAAGCAATCAAGTCGGTAAATTCAACATCTGGCTGGGTTTACTCTCCACAACTTCATGTTCTTTACGTCTCGCACGAAAAACATCAAGATATTGCAGTGGAAGTTTGAGGATTGAGAGTGAGTGGTGTGGATGCAGATACTAGGGAATTTGATGCTGAAGACGAATTGAAAATGAAATGAGACGTTAATCAGCCGAAGAAATGAAAAGCACAGCAGGTTCCATCTCATTGCCAGCAGGCGGAAAATCATTCATTTCCTGTGTATCTGTCACTCATGATCTGTATTCTCCTGTTCTATCTTGCTTTTCATGTTATCTATTACAAGCACAATTATGGGGCAATTGTACCGGGCAAAGAGGAATATCATGAACGTGCTGGTGCACCCGCCGGAGCCATCCAAATTTGCGATCCAAACTTCTCTCATTGAATGCGCTTTTATCAATATACATCAACTGTTCATATGTGCAGTCGGTAAGGCGAATAAACCACTCATCTCGAAGCAATTGAGAGCGTTCTCGTGCAATTCGTTGTAGCTAAAACAAGCGAAGCAGTAAAAGAATAGATGGTAAGGATAGACGCATCAGAGTACCTTTTTCCATGATATCTTCTCTTTTTGAAGTGTCTGCTGATGGTAGCGAGGGAAACATCGATGTCGAACTCCTCTGCAATTAAATCGACTTCTCGTTACGAAACATGTGGATTTTCCTCAATAATGGCCTTCAAAGCCTAAAACAAATCTTAGGGAAAATGATCATTAAAAGAAATTTCCAAAACTCCCACGGAGCCTTTGGAATGATACATCCATCATCTCACATGTCATTCTACTGTAGGCCGCCCCATCCTAGACACAGTGGAAAGCATGAGAACATCGTGATGCCTCAAATTGGTGCTGTAATTCTTGACTATAATGGACACTTGTTGGAAATGAGCGCTAATCTGGCTTTGTCAGTGCGGATGGAGCCTGTGCCCCGGATGAGCAGCTATTTGCTTTGGTTTCGGTTTTCCTGATACAGGGAGAAGTGTATCCCTTCCTCCCGCCCATTGACATGCGCGCACTTCTGTGAATCAGGCATAGGGAATTGTGTACTAGACCTATTCAATGTGCTGGATCTCCTCGAGCCATCTATTTTGCGAGCAGGTCCGTGCTTGAGGCACAAACATCCCCAATTTTTGGAATTTAAAACACTGCACGAAGTGTATCCCTGCTCTTTGATGCGCTTTTCCGACAGTCGACCAGGCATTGTGAACAGCAGACGAGACCTATTTGATGCGCCGAATCTCCTATCACCATCTGCTTTCCTATAGTGGCTCTACAACCACGAACGTCTCCCATTCATCTGTTTACACGTTGCTTTTTGGTGTGTTACAGAGTTTGGGCAGATATACAACTCTTCATCGCTTTGTTCCTTTGGGTATGCTCAGTTGGTGCTCTATCACAAGAAACCCCAGAAGCATTTCCAATGATGCACTAGCTATGTAGATGCATTATTGATAATAAAAGAATGCGAGTGTTTGATTCTGAAGACTACCTATGAAGAGATCCAACGAGAGACTGAATCTGCTTGAAGAGAATAATACACGGAATGAATGAGATACAACAAAAAAAGCATAAATCCAAAAAATATATATATAAGATAACAAAAGGTAAGGCCGAAACGAATGACGAGAACAGTGAAATAAATCAAATCCACTCCTTATAAACCTTCATGTAGACCGTCTTGACGCCTTGGACGAGCAAGATATAACTCGTGACAATCGCAACAAGGAATCCGTAAAATGATGGATAAGGATACTGCATGTGAAGAGCCGTTGAGAGGCGAGGGATGTAAGGCAATGCCAGCGAGACCAAACACATGAGAGTGAGCGCGGCTCCTAATTGCCTCGAGGGCGAGGATTGGAAGAAAGGAATGTGCTGCGTCCTCAGCATAACCACCACCAGAGTTTGCGTCATGAATCTAAATGGTCAGAAAAATAATTTTCAGACGCTGTACCCTTCAACGAACCAATGCGTCTGGAATCTTTGAATTTGGTCACTATCCGCATTCGCTTGGATTCCGTAATAGTACCTGATATAATCAGTTGGCAAATTGTAGGCGCTGACCATCCCAGCAAGAAAGTCCAAATATCAAAGATTGAAGATGTCGGTCCCATCCAAATCATGAAACGAACAATACTCCAGACACGCCATTCACGAGGTTGTACTGTCAACTCAGGATCAACACGGTCCCACGGGATGGCCGATTGGGACACATCGTAGAGCAGGTTCTGCGTGAGAAGTTGTAATGGAGCCATTGGCACAAACGGGAGCCAACAGGCTGCAACAGTGACAGAAAAGATGTTTCCAAAGTTGCTGGATGCGGCCATCTTGATGTACTTCATCGAATTGGCATGTGTGATTCGTCCGTACATGACTCCGTTGATGACGTGTGTGAGACTCTTTTGCAGAAGGATAATGTTGGCAGCGTGTTTGGCCACAGAAGTGCCAGTGTCGACGGAAATCCCCACGTCCGCCGCACGAAGCGCTGCTGCATCATTGATTCCATCCCCCAGGAATCCCACGCTGTGTCCCGCTTGCATCAATGTTCGAACAATCTCTTGCTTCTGCAACGGCTTGAGCTTTGTGAAGAGAACGCAGCGCTTGACTGCGGCCTGAAACGCACTGACATCGAGATTGGATAATTCTGGCCCAGAAATGACGAGGTTGTCTCCCTCTGAATCATTTTCCATGAGACCGATTTTCGAGGCGACAGCTTTTGCCGCGGCGGTGTTATCGCCAGTCAAAACTTTGACCGCGACACCAAGGCGTCCAAGTTCCTTGACGGCGTCAGCGGCATCGTCTTTTGGCGGATCCAAAAAGGCGACAAATCCCTCAAACTCAAGCTCCGTTTCATCGGAAGCGGTAATCGATTTCCCCTTATACAAGTCCAGAGTCCGGGTTGCCACACCGACCGTCCTGAGTCCCTGTTCGTTCAAGGAACGACAGATTCCTTCCAAATGTAACCTCCTTTCCAACGTCAAGGGAAGTCCCTCGTCTCCCCATTGAACGTGCGTGCACTTGGCAAGCACTTCCTCAGCCGCGCCCTTTGTAATGATCGTCATCTCATCCTCGTTGACAACATTGCGTACGACAACAGAGAGGAGACGTCGTTCGAAATCAAAGGGCAATTCCGCCTCCTTTGCAAAGTCGTGCTCCAGCTGTTGAACCGCTTCGGAACCGAGGTGAGATTTAGTATAACGAATGATGGCCGAATCGATGGCATTTTGCAAGCCTTCTTGAAGAGAGGCGTTCAAAAACGCCAGCCGGAGGACCTTGTCGGATACGATGTTGCGTGCGTTAACGGCCGATTGAACGGCAATGTCATCTTTTGTCAATGTTCCCGTCTTGTCTGAGCAAAGGACATCGATAGCGCCGAGCGTTTGAACCGAATCGAGGCGTTTGACGATGACTTTGATTTTGGCAAGCTTGAGTGCGGCGTGACAGAGGTTTGCATTAATGATCATGGGAAGCATTTCCGGGGTGATGCCAACAGCAACGCTGATGCAAAACAATATCGATTGGCCCCAGTCTTTGGACACGAGACCAGAGATAATGAGAACAAGTGGGACCATAATCATCATAAAAATGATCAGCATGTAGGACACTCGGCGAATGCCGCGTTCAAACTCTGTCGCGTCGAGGGACTGGTTCAGGCTGCGAGAAAGGGACCCGACATAGGAGTCTACAAGTCAGGATCGTCAATAAAAAACATAATAGAGGAGGATCGGGACTTACCATCACCAGTGGCGACAACAATGGCAATTCCATTTCCGCTGGTAACAGATGATCCAGAGAAGCAAATTCTTGGACATTCAAGAATGGAGCCAGGAGTTGCAACGTCCTCGGTCAATCGTTTGAGAACAGGAATGCCCTCACCAGTCAAGGCAGATTGGCTAACGTAGAGACCGGCCGTGTGGACCAATAGGAGGTCAGCGGGGACAATGTCGCCGCCGCTCAGACGGACGAGATCACCGACGACGAGAGAGGATTTTGGGATTTTCTTCTCGATGCCGGAGCGGATGACGGATACATCATCGTGGACCAGGGTGACGAGTTCGTTCATAGCGATGTTGTTCTTGAGCTCTTGCCAAAAGCGGAGGCTTACGGATAGGAGGACCATCATCATGAGGATCACAAAAGTTGCGGTTTGTTTAGTCGCAATGGAAATGATTGCGAGGACAGTCAAGAGGAGATTGAAGGGATTTGGGAGGCAGCCGAGGAGGATGGCCCACCAGTGACGGGGTTTCGCCGATGAGAGGGTGTTTGGACCGTCATGGGCAAGACGTTGGCTCGCTTGGTCGTCATTGAGGCCGTTGAGCGAGGAATCGACTTGTTTGAGGAATTCCGAAAGGGGTTGGTTTGCGGCGGCGGCAAGGGACTCACTGCTCCGTTCTTCGTACAATTTCAATTGTTCGAGCTGGCGTTCCTTGCGGCGCTTGATCCACTTTGCAACGGACGTGGCGGACCAGACCTTTTCAATGCGATCGCCAATGCGAACATGGAGCGGAGCTACGAGTTAGTAATAGTTTTCTGGGACGGTACTTTTCGCCGCGGTGATGTTAACTTCAACAGAGCCAAGGTCAATGACGGAAGGCATCTGGAGGACTGAGGGGGATGAGATCTTCTCAGGGGAGGACATTATGATGGAGATGGGAGCACGGACTTTCAGGCGGGGATTCTGCGAGGGGAGTCGGAAAGAGATCGGGGGATGCGGTTCGACTTGGAGACAGGGAGGCAGGAGGAAGAGATGATGAGCGATGGGCGAGCGGCCGGTGATTCGGCGTGGTCGTGGTGAGGGTTGGCTAAGCCAGCGTGGGGACTGGACAGGAGCGGCGGAGTCTTGCAGCGGAGCTCCGGCCGGTCCTAAGGCGGTTGGCGTTCGACAGCGGAGTACGGCATGCGTGTGCGTGTTGGTGAGACGGTCGCCAGCTGGATGGGGGTGCGAGTCCACCGGCCTGTGGGCGAGCTAAAGGGGGGGAGAGTGCGGGTGTTGAGGAGCTGTGTGGGACGGATGGGGGCTGTATTTGTGGAGTATGCCGAGGCGTTGAGGAGCTTGGAAACGATATCGCGAGGAAATGTTGAGTTCCGCAAATTTTTGAGGCGATTGTGCATCCAGGGTCCCGTGCATCGGCTAAAATGTGCCGTTATGACTCAGGTTTGGCCTGCGTTGTGGGAAAGGGGAGGCGGTGGACGCAAGCCACCCGTGTCCTGTGTCACTTCTCTGCCCAATCACCGCTCCCCAATTAGCCAGACGCCCCCCACTCCCATCGGGGCGGCTGACACAGCCTCGTATCTCCTCAACCCCCCGGCTCGGCTCCCAGCACGGAAGCGGCGATTGATCCGGTAGACATTGATAACACCCACCTATCCCGACGCACGTGCATGAAAGTCTCGCGGCGTGGCGCACTTCGGGCACTAACGGACTCCCGAAAATCGGGAGCAGGCAACTTTGCCCACACAATAATTGTGTCCGGTCATTCGAATTACAGTATCCACCATGTGAACGCGGCCACGGACAGAAATCAGACACGGCCATGAGGCACAAAACTGACACACCAGCAATCTGATAGTCATAATATATCATTTTCCATTAAAAGACAGTATTGCACTTACTCTGATTCAACTAAGACTTGGTCTAATCCTTTTTACATTAGATAATGACTGAGCATGCGGATTTTTTCAATTTTCCGCGTTCACGTGGCAGATACTATATCTACCCACACATGCAGTTTGCGACTTAGGTTATCTTGCATGCCGAGGAAACAGTCAAACAATAGAATTGGAGGGATTGTCCCTCGGGGCCACTGTTATTTTTTTGCTAGTGTGGACTCTCTATCTCAATCGACTACTTTCTGTGTTTGAATGTACATTATTTCAATTGGAAGGAGACGTTAGTAATACCCAGGGGGAAGGAAGTTAACTAATTCAGAACCTCCGATTTAATGAAATGAGGATCGAACGAGATTTTGTGGATGGGGACCCAGGAATCTCCATCGCTTTTTATGCCAGGACACAGAACTGTCAATTCACTCCTTAATAGTGATAGCAGAACATCCTTTCGCACATTTTCAACAAGAACACAGGAATCTCGATTCACATTGAATAGTAGGGCACAAGAATCTCAATTCACACTGTTTCAATAATGACATAAGAATATCCTTTAGAACGACACGGCTGACATTTGGGTTTTCTATTAATTCCCAATTGTTCTTGAATGACACGATATAGACCACTTCAAGCGTCAGGATAAGTTTGACCCCTTGTCAGAGGTAGAGGATTGCATTCACTGCGACGATCCCCACTTGGCCCTCCACCCATATTTAAGTTGGATGCTGTCGCCTGTGTTGACACTATTTCCAGGGCTTCCGGTCCTGGTACCGCAATGCAGTGAACTACCTACCACGACTAGGCTATCTCTGTGTCCGGTTCCCCCAGGGTAAAACAGGCATCCATTCCCATCTCATCTATAAGACAAAATTGATTGACGTCTAGGTATATAGGTGAGATATTGACGATTCACATCCGTGGGTTCCTCAACTTCAAACCCACCGCTTTGAATTTGCCCCCCTTTCCTTCTTCAGATGCCGGCGTCACATCTCAATGACAGCCTCCCTCCAAACTGAGCGTATCACCCGGTCTGCCCAACAACATGGTCTTCCTGCGCAACAGGACGACCTGAATCCTCCCTCGATTGTGGAACCCTAGGAATACCTCCAAACGCATGACGCTGGCAATGGGCTCTCACACCGAGGCCACCGCCAACTGTCCACCAGCAATCTGACGCCCCCAACACTGTCGATATCCCCCCCTTTCCGCCAATCAGTCTGGCACAGGAGAGCAAGACCTCAAGGCTGATGTCGGCATAATGTCTACGGGATGTCGAACTGCTGGTGGCGCTGGACAATGCAATAGCACAAGGTCGTGGCGAACGAATCAGAGGACTTGGGTGCTTGTTGCTTCTAGGGCGCGGATTGTGCATTGTTCTTGAATGATTTCGGATATCTCATTGTTCTTGGATTATAAAGTAGGTAGGCGCCTCTTGGGCGCAGTTAAGCAATCAAGTCAGTAATTTAACATATCGCCATGTGAATAGCCTCGAGGGTGTGGACGAGGAGCAATTCATGTGAAGATTAATAGCCAAAAAAATTGAAAACGAGCGACTTTTGGTCATTTTCGATTTTTGGTAGTCATTCATGCGAAGAATCATTTACAGCACCATTATTTCACGTTGCAGTGACACATCGATGGCGAGTCCGGGCGAATCAATCCATCGAAAATTAATTCAATTGCCACCAACTTCACGACATCCCTTCTGTCCCGGCATGATTGCCCGATAATCATGCCTTTGAAATATAGAAAGCAAAGGTACAGAATGCGAGAACCCATAAAAAAGTAATCAAAGCCAAGCGAGTGCCTTTCCGACATTGTCTATTTCCAAACGCGTCAAACACACTCCGGAAATGAACATCTCAATTATAGAAAATGAATGACGGCTCCACACTTTTATACTCCCTCCACCTCATCATCATCTTTGTCAGCTCGAACTGGGCAGTCCTAATTCCTTGGCGTCCAATTCCGTCCGTTCAGATTCATTCGTCAACACGCGGCAAGTGATGAATGTTTGCGACGAAAGTACTTCTTCGAATTGATAGCTACGAAAGCACAGGTTTAAATACACAAATAATTCACATGCTTTTAACCAAAAACGGCAGCTCCATCCTTCACCAGCCCCCTTCTTCATTTCGGATACGTTGGATAATCCATATCGGATAATCCATATCGGATGGTTCATCTCGCATAGC
>Ga0335081_10018424_pt1 | contig 11287 bp, 11 predicted proteins | sample Lox_Sample_35_FD_206713 | JGI IMG/M metagenome (GOLD analysis project Ga0335081, IMG submission 206713) | Soil microbial communities from Loxahatchee National Wildlife Refuge, Florida, United States - Lox_Sample_3.5 | ecosystem: Environmental > Terrestrial > Soil > Wetlands | place: USA... | reverse complement strand
CCACCCCCGCCTCCGTACTCCCCTCCCCACAACGGCGTCACACCCGCTCTAGCCGCCGCCGCGGCAGGCAAGAAACCCCCTCCCCCTCCGCCGGCGCCCAAACCCGCCGGTCTTGCCACAAAAAAGGAACATGCGGTCGCACTTTATGATTATACCGCGCAGGCGGATGGAGATTTGAGTTTTCGTGCGGGCGATCGGATTGAGATTGTGCAAAAGGGACAGGGGGAGAATGAATGGTGGGTGGGGAAGTTGAATGGAAAGGAGGGCCAGTTTCCGGCTAATTATACTCGGCTGGAATAAGAGAGATGGGTCAAGGAATTGATCTTTTTTCTGCATGTGTGCTTTGATTGTTGTTGGCATGGCTTCTGTTATCTGTCTCTCGTCGACATATGGCGGAGACCGCTTAAAGACGAGGGCTTTTGAGAAATGCGGGCGAGTCCAGAAGATGGCTTGTAGGTACGGTAAGTGCTACATTTTGTATATTCGAAAGGTTATAATTTCGAAAGAAGAAAGGAAACTATCAAAATTCCTCAAAATACTAAGTGTTGCCGAACTCCCATAGCAATGCTGAAATCCTTCGCTTAATGTTGCCGGTATCTTCCTTTCTAACTATACATTATTCCTATCTACTCTGTCTATTGTTCGTCCTCAGGCAGTTCTTCCAATTCAATGTCAGAGGTCTCCCCGGGTTTATCTTCCAACTCAATGACATTGGACTGAGGGGGGCGAGCGGTCTCGTCGCTCATGCGCCGGTTGGTATTTTCCAAGCGGCTTTCCTCATCTTGTAAATAAACCGCAGGGGGAGGCGTCGTGAGAGGAACAGGAGGCATCTGGGGGTCTGGTGGCAGCCAAGCTGCCATTTGTTGCAATCGTGCATTGGCTTCCGGAGGAGGAAGAGGATCGAGGGGGATGAGAGGAGCATGCGCGCTAGGATCCATGTCGTGAACGAGACAGCGTCGATGAACCGGGTGGAAATATTCGAGCGTCAACTCCATTAGGCAAGCAGTAAAGGAACAAATGAGGACTGCGATAACGACGCGACTGTCAAAACCGGCGGGGTTTACTGCCCCATAGACATTGGCAACAAATTGTCCGATTTGGTTAATTAGGTATGCTGTGAGATCAGCGATTGAATTAGCGAGCAGGAATTACCAACAATTCTGGCCATGTTAACGGCTCTTTTGCGGCAGCAGTTAGTCCCAAGCAGTTGCATATGGAGGATTTTGAGCAAGCGATGAGGCCGAAGACGAGAGTCTTTATATTGTTTTGGACAGCGATTTCCCTGCTGTAACATTGCTGACGCTCAAAAATTGGGGGCGAATAGCTATTTCCCTTCATTGGAATGGAAATTAACTTCCGCATAGCTATTTGCCTATAGGAAGCAAGCGCATATGTAACTCTAAACGTGCCACCGGGGGTGTCTGCATGTTGGGCGGATTGAGGCAAACATCAACTTATTACTGAAAACTTGTACACTCCCAAATTAGCAGCGCGGTGCCTGGGCCTTTGCTGTGTTTCCGCCGCATGGGCTCATCGTTCCGATCGAACCATGCGCCGTTCCGTGTCACAAATAGCTATGATGGATACCGACCCAAACTTTAGTAGAGTTAGACGTAGCAAAAATATAGCTATTCAAATAACTATTATTACGGTAATTGTGTATCCGGAAGGCGGCCACCGCCATATCCGTCCTCCTAGAAATATTTTGATCAAGGTTAATTAGCTATTTAAAACCAGCGGGAACGAGACCCCATACAAGAAGAAGCGACAAGGAAATGTGGTAATCGATGGGGTCGTCAATAGCTATATGACACCCCCAGACCTTGGCATATTCTTTGCTGGAATCGCCCAATTGCGCCCTTTTTTATGCGCTCGATAAGCAAAAGCAATGATGACGATGACGAACAAACATAACAAAGTAAGCACAACGAGCATTGATACTAGGAATTTAATGGCCCACCACACGGCAAAGGGGGGGACATACTTCGTCGCATGCCACGTTCCAATCCTACTGCACGTCGATCCAATTCCTTCTTACGCATTATTTTGGCCCGTCGCACAGGGTCTCGCGACGATACGTCATCCTAAAGACGACAATGTCAGCACAAAGGTATCATTGCCAAATATGTACGTCAGACTCCACTTCTAAGGGTTCGTATGCTTTGAGGTTCGGCATCGCCAAGATTGAGACGGTTGTCGTGCGCAAGTGGGGGAAATGGTGGCGGTCGCTCAGCCTCCTGCCAAATAGCTATACCTACCGATCTCCCCTTCGGGATTATGTAAGTAGGATTTGGCCGGCGCCGACGCCTTAGGTAACCGATCACCTTGCCATTTCACTTGCCCACCCGACACGTGGTCCGACGTCAAATGCAGGCAAGCGAATATAGACTCCATTGGACAGTGATATGTATCATTCGGAACAGACTTTAAGGTGAGAAGCTGGAGGCAAACCGGAAATCGTATTGAGGCCTTCGAAAAGAAAGATTCTCCTCGGATCGGGATATTCCCGGTACCTGGAAAATGTATATTGCGAGAAATCGTAAGGTGCCAATATTTCACGAAGCCTTTAGTTATGCTTTCCCGAAATCTCCAGGAATTCTCGTAACAGTGTTAATCAAACCGCTCCCCCAGGGGTCAGTTTCTTCCCTTTTACACTCTTAAATTCGACGCCACAAGCCATGAAAAACGCCAATCCGGCCATGGCAATCGCAACATCAAATGTCGAATCCAAACTCTTTGCATATGCATCCAGCACAGCAGGTAACTGATCTGGATTGACGAGAGACTTGAGACCCGTTGCTCCGGCGGAGACAATTTCGATCGGATTTAGGGACGGGTTAATTCCTTCCATTTTTGGAATGAGTTTATTTTGGAAGACGGCTTGACCGATGGCGATGAAGAGTGCCCCACCAAGCTGTTGGAAGAACATTACGAGTGCGGTGGCGATGGGTACATCTCGCATACGAACCACGGTTTGGACTGCAATGATGGACAACTAACCAATTAGCTTGCTTATTCGAGGAGCACGAGCCTGAAGGCACATCCCGAGGCCCACACCAGCGACAACTTGATATCCAAACCAAATGCCAGCGGAACTGGAAGCTGAGAGGGTAGATAACAGTCCACAACCGATTGTGAATAAAGCCATCCCAGCAATCATAAACGGGGTAAAGTATCCAATAAGCGTGACAGCGGCTCCACCACATATCGAAGCTACTACAACGGAAAGCAAAAGGGGAAGAATCTGAACACCGGACTTTGTTGCGGAGGAACCTTTGACGCCCTGAAAGTAGAGCGGAAGATAGAAGATGACGAGAAGGAATGCCGATCCAACGCAGAAGGAAAACATCGCGGAGAAAAAGACAGAGCGTGTCGTAAATACTCGAATGGGGATCGTGGCTCTCTCGCCGAGTTTAATCTGGATAGTGATGAAAATGATGACGAGCCCGCCAAATCCGCAAAAGAGGCCGATTATGGTGGCAGAGTTCCAAGCGTACTGAGTACCTCCCCATTGTAGGGCAAGGAGGAGACATACCACCGCTGGGATGAGGAAAAAGGCGCCGAGAAAGTCGAGCTCTTTGACTCGTTCTCGGAGTGGCATATTGTTTTCGAGTCGTTCCGGATTCTTTAGGAAGATGGCAATGCCGATGATGGTTAGGCCGCCGATAGGAAGGTTGATGTAAAAACACCATCGCCACGTAATGTGATCGGTAAATACCCCACCAAGCAAAGGACCTGCAACGCTCGCAATCTAGAAACATTCGGCATCAATGCAACAGATGTCGACATACCCCAAACATGGCGCCGATACAGCCCGCGTAGATTGGTCTTTTGCGCAGCGGGATCGAATAAGCGATGATGGTCAATGCACCGGCGAATATACCACCAGCACCTAGACCTGCGATAGCTCTTCCAACAATGAACACGGTACTGCTTGGCGCAATGCCGCAAATCAACGAGCCGATTTCGAATGTCGAAACAACAGAAATGAAGATCCATTTTAGACTAAAATTTTGATACATTTTCCCATAAGTCGGCTGGAGCGATGTCGCAGTCAAAAGATATGCAGAGCCATACCAGCCCACGTCTTGTAACGAGTGGAAATCATTTGTTATTTTAGGACTAGCAGTTAGTCGACACAACACCCACAACAAGAATTACATGGCAGTTCCAATAATGGTCTGATCCAATGCGACAAGAAATACGGATAAACAGAGTGAAATGACGATGATCAGTAACCGGAACCCCGATGGATATGCAATATTGTTGTCGTTGGCGGTGCCAGGTATTGCTGATACGGACTTCGTCAAGTTTTCATTTGAATCCACAGTCGAATCAATCTTCTCGCGGTTGTCACTGTCGCTCTGTGGATCATTTCCAACTGTAGAATTGACCTTCGGTATGGTGGCTGGCGGGCGTTCCGTCAACGGCGCCATCCTCGAGACAGGGGCAGCACTGCGTTCTTCCATTCCTAAAGGGATAGAGGAGACGACAACAGCCGTTTTAATATCCTGCGGATAACAAAAAACATTCGCCTGCACTGCGCGTGTTAACGAGCCCGTAATATTTACGCCTTATTCGGATTGGGCGGAACAACCGGCGTGTCAATTTCCAACGGCCGCTTATCTCCGTTGATTTCCCGCCAGGACCCTTCGGTACCAGCAGAGCAAGATGATTCAGACGTAAATCTAAGATGCAATGGATCCTCAAAGAGGTGACAGCGATCCAGCAGTCCGAGGTGTGACTTCGTCCCCGCACGGCTTCGATTTGTTCTGGAGCTTCTTATCCGCGTTATTTGAACGGAGTTCGCCGTGTGAACTTCATAATTCGTCTCGCCTGGAAATGGGTTGACACGCAATCAGGGGACCAAGTAACAAGCAACTACAAGCACAAAATGATAGAGAGCATGTCCAGTTGTGCGTTGATGCTGCATGAGAGCATGTCGGCGTCGACTACATGGCCCACGTTTCGGAACAACTTCCATGATCCCCTTGACACCATCCCAGGAATACCAACTGCTACAAGGCTACGCTAAAATTCCAACATTCCGGTTAATTTGAATATTGCCGCAAAGCCATTCCAAGATACATCGTCTTCATCCCAATGGGACGGCATAACCTCAACGACACGTATCATGGTCGGATACATTAACCCTACGACCTTCAAATTGCTCGCCAACCATTGACATTCCATGGGATACTTCGCCTTTCCTCCGAAAATTAACCCAGCGAAATACAGCGACTGCCAAGACGGACCGACGTACGCGTCCTTCCCCATTGCTGCATGGATTCGACAGATTTCGACGGCATGCAAAAATCGGTTATGTGAGATCGGTTCAGGGCCGGTTTTCGGATGGAGAATCAACGATGCATACAGATACGTCGCACGCCACTGAGTCAACAATTTAGCGTAATAAATACTTTGTAACTGCAGGGGTTCGTGGTATAAAAAGCGTCGTGAGGGATCCGTCGGAGCCGGCATGAGTTCCCTGGCGAACCGTTCAATTTCCTCTTGTTCCCGCACAATGGACCGCTGTTTCCACATTTCCAGACCCTGCACAAGCTTCCGAAACTCAATTTGCGCTACCTGTTGTGCTTGTGGATCCTTCGTCACTCGAAGTTCTTCGACTCGCCGTGCTGACGTGTACGATCGATGCATAAGATTATCCATCTCAAACGACGCTAGAATCCATTCAATGGTGGAAAGTGATATATTCTTCGTGAATCCCGTGTAGCGTGTCAACCATTGACGATCCATGAGTTCATCCGCGGCGTCCAATGAATCAAATTGTGCGGGAACTGCATAGACTGAACACATTGCGAAATCAAGACGAATGATCATCCGCTGCATCAAATGCGCAAATGGACTGAGTTGCTGACCCTTTGCCTTGGCACGCTCTTTCAACTGATCGAAAATCAACTTGAGACCCTCTAGATGCTGAAGGGTGTATCGTAGTTTGCCAGTCAACACGTCCATGGATATATGCATGATAATCGAGAGTGCCAAGGCTTCATCAATAGCATCCGCGGAGATTGCTTCTTGTAAGTGGCGCAAAGCGGCCGCCTTTTCGACGAGAAACATTTCCATGGCCCCACCGTCGAAGAAGTAGCCTCGGACGACCGCGGCAACGGCGAGGAGGGAATGTCGGAGACCGGCGTTGGCGAGGGACATGGAGAACCAATGATCTGCAATTGTGGGCAGGAGTTCGTAAAAGTTCCAGATGTTGATGGGGGTGGCAGCGACAAAATTTCGAAGTGAGTTGAGGTGGACCATTTCGCGGGTTCGAGGATCGGACGGCGGCTCATAAAGAAGTGTTAGCGTTACGTAGTGGTCTTCCTCACGGACGTCACGCAGTATCTCTTCGACATCGTCGTCAGTTGAGTACGAGGGTTCCGGGATTGCAGAGCATTCTTCAAATGACTCGTCGCCACTGAGAGTGCTTGAGAATAAGGTTTCTGTTGACCAATTTTGTTCCGCCGGTAAATCGATTTCTTGTGATGATATCCGTGTGGGCGATAGATTCTTCGGTCCCGATGGATTTTCGAGGGGTGCGGAGTGCGCGTCGAACCGGAACACGCCGTCGATGTCATACTGCAGATTAGCGCGTATAGTCTTTCCACGCACCTGGCATTGTAAACCATTCTTGACGCATCGCGAACATCGCGGCCTTTCTAAAATGAACAATCAATATTCGTTGCTTGTGACACTGTTACCTTCAGGGCACTTTCTTTTCGAAGCTCTGATAGGTGGTTCGTCAACGCAATGATCTCAAAGGCAGGGAAATGGTACTTGCATTGAGTACAACCACTGAAAGACCTCTGCGTTCTTGGATTCTTCTTCGATGACCCTTTGGTCCGGCCTGACATTCTGAACGCGGTGGCTTCTTCTTAACTCCTCTGCAAGGGTCCAAACAATGATGATTATTCCCGACTGTGCCTCAGCGAAAATGGCTCATCGATACGCATGTTGTACATTTTCCTTGTGATAGCTGATGTGATCGACTTGCGGGATCCCCTGATTAGCTAGAATCATATCCATCATGCCCGTCGGTCTTGCATTTTGTCTGGAGGCCGTTTGACCACAAGGATACTCTACTAGTTCTTCCGGTCCCGTTTACTCTGCCTTTTGGTAACGGGTCTTTCTTTTCCCTTTCCCTCTATCCCTTCCCTTCCTGAAACTACAATTCCTCCCAAACCAGCACCGTCCCAAGCCCCACAAGCTCCACCGAGCCTAAGAACCCATAAGGGGGAACCTTGCTGAACCTATCCTTGGCCTCTCAGTCGCGTATGGAGATCACTAGGAGGATCCACTGATTAGCTAGAATCATATGCATCTTGTCCATTCATTCATTCATTCATTTATACATTTATCCGTATTACGCTCGTACGCAGGCTGAGCCCAAAGCGAGCTACGTTGTATTCGTCTAATCCCGATCTGTGTTTTATTCACTCCTGCTTCCTGGCCTCTGGGGGTTCCTACCGATTACTTCCCACCTCCATCTTGTCCCTCAGTTTCACACCATGAGAAATTAGGAATGAGAAATTAGGAATACGGTTTTAGGCTCAAAGGTTTTGCATGAGGGAGCACCCAATAATGGAGCTGTTCAATTGAGTAAGAATGCCCAGTGAATTGGATGGATGGACTAGAGCAGGAACGGAGGAAATAGCTAGGTCCGATAATAACGTTAAAGTCCACTAGTAAGGAACGAGAAGTTAGCGGGTGATATCTTGATGCACAGAATGAGGGAAATGGGACCATATTTCCGTAAATACCAATGCTGGGGTCGTATTTAATTTTCAAATCGATATGCTCTTGAATACCAAATCCAAAGTTCCCTGTATGGCTGAAGTTGCCTCTCTTCAGTTCATATTCCTTCACCTTTAGACCGCGTTCAAGAATCTCCTCCGTCTACACAAACAACCCAACCCCGTACCAAAACCAAGCCGAGCAGAAAGGAGGGAGTTTAGGTCCATGAACAGTGACGTGAATGACGATTTTTTCATTCCTACGGATGTGGAACGTTCGTCCAGTATTGCGAGCCTGGCAATTTTCAAGAGTTTGAGTCAAATGTACAATAGTCCAGAAGCACCCATCAATGGCTAGAGGGGCAGCAATGGTGTTTTAGTATACCTTGCTGTAGACTGGAGTTCGACCACTCAATTGCTCCAACACTTTGGCAGCCCGTGTCAAGCAATCGCCTGATTCTCCAACCGAGATGTTGAGGACGAGTTTTTCGATGTTGATTTCACGCATGGGGTTCTCTGCGGTTTTTGCCTTTGATTCGTCAGCCTGGGCCCTTGTTAGCATTATTAATGGAGGGAGACAAAGATGAATATTACCATTTTGGAGATTGTCGTCGAGGGGCAACAAAACGCAAACTCGACATTTGGAGGCGTTTATTGTCTTGCCGAAAGCACGTACGACACTTCGCCAAGTGAGCGCCCAAACCCAAGGAGGCCGTGTTTTTGATCGTTCAAAGGCACAGAGTTACACTGTGAAGCCGCCGAATCCGGAAACATTGAAACCAACACTGGAATACATCAGGGCGACGAAAAGATTCACATTTTAATAAGGCAAACAAGTATACAATAGTCTACTGCCATTCGTGAGCAAGGAAAGGTTCAAAAAGTGGTACTCATTTATAGCGGACTCGTTTCCTCATAGGTCAGCCTGGATAGGAATTAAAACGAGATTAATCATCATCATCATCCGGAAACATTGGTCAAGAACCTGATTAAAAATAGCACAATTAAGGTGTGATCTCTTTAGGTTGGTTTATCACGTTTTTAATTCCTGCCCTCATAAACTAGCTGCTTCAATTCTCCGTATTCATTCGCTTCTTCCAATTCTTCCACGTTCCCGACGACAATTTCATCGTCTTCGGTAATACGTACAACCCCTGGTAATTTACGTCCTTTCCCTTTCCACCGCCAAACTTTCTTGGCCTTTTCGTCGGTCGCGAGATCAATAATCTTGTAATGGATTTTATTCGCTTTCAGTATCGTTTCGATACGATTTTGAGCGGTAATGGCCTAAAGCTGTCAGTGAATAGAAGGGAGAAATCTTACCTGTGAGGAGCCGGCCGATAAGGAAGTGTACAGGTGAATTCGAGGACCGGAGACTGCGTTGGACGGTTCGACGACCGCCGGATGACTTGACGACGCGTCGGTAGTCACTACAGTTGCATCTTTAGTATGTATCTTTGGATCTGTCGACATTCTTCGTGTCTTTCACGTTGCCTGCCTTCGAGTGTTCGTAGGGCCAGCCGATGAACTGGTTGTCGGAGAAACAGACGTTATTTATGGGCTGTCTAATTATCTATTGGTTAACAGCTGACGACAATTAACCCGGAAGAAGCTTGGGCCATCATCCTCCCGACTCCCGACTCGGAGTCTCGGAGTCTCGGAGTCTCGGACGGATCCCGCGAACCCTCTGTTTATCAGAACAAACGCCTCGACGCATAACCTACCCGCGGTATATCAATTTACGATGAAAACCAGGGGGGATGGTTAATGGGTCACCCGATTACGTCAGGACGCCCACTTTTGAGGAAATTATCAGATCCGAAAGATAAATTTACCGCCAATCACTTCGCCCCACCACCTCTCCTGTTTGGTCTCACTGGCACACACCCGACGAAAATCGCTCTCTTGATCTCGCAGTTACACTCGAGAGCCAAAGACACCCAAAATATCGGTTCCAACGATTGAATTCGGCCTGTTTGAATCACTTATCGTCCAAAGTTTCGTGGCTAGGGGGCCAATCATCGGTTAAAGTTGCCAACCTCATTTGGCCGTGCAAGGTCAACGTGTTCGAGTCGACACCAACCCTACGGCATCGAATCCGTATCAGTGCTGAATCGACTAGATATGAGTGAAGGGTCCGGGGGTGCTGAAGGGGAGGTAACGGGACTAGGGAAAGGGAAGTCCTTGTGGCAGACAGGGGCACATGCGAATGATCGTGGATATCAGGGGGAGAGGAATGGATTAACGGAGGGTGACGATTTTTCCTCCTTAATATTTGGTGTAGCACCCGGAACTTCGACCACTTCGTTGAAGTCCCCCGCCGGAGAGCCTAATCGAGCAATGTTCGACGACATATTCACACAGGTGGACCCTCACACATCTTATCAAAATATAGGGATCGATTTTCTCGATCTCTTTGACGGGACCAACAGTCGAATGGCCGCTTCGACCATCAGTCACGACAGTATCAATGTCCCCCAGTCGTCATTCCAAGATAATATATCCGTCGGCGCCCCAGGCAATTTCCATTCGTTCATGATGGATCCTCATCCAGGAATCCTCATTCCCACCCGCACCGTCTCTTCCCATACGGATTCCCAATCTTCGGCCTATTCCCCTCCTCGACACCCCCAATTGAACGCACCGAGTCTTTCCAGTGGAGCCGTTGGTCGTCCTCCTATCAATACCGAAGCGTTCGAATCTGCCAACTTACTAACTCGACGCGTTTCCTTGACGACGGTACCCCAACGTCAATCGCGGCCGGAGCCATGGTCGCGAGGGCCGGCTCTAGAAGCACCCGAATCTTCTCTTCCGAGTAGTGCACATGAGTCCGGGGGACCCCAATCGCAATCCAAGCCAACTACATCAACACTTCCCACTTCATCACGCCGAAAGAGCACCGAGCATGCAAGCGTAGAATTACCGACTTCGGCTGTCCGACTCACAAAAACGTCGCATAACATTATCGAAAAACGCTACCGGCTGAAACTAAACGACAAAATTATTGCGCTACGAAACGCCGTCCCAGCCCTCCGCGCATCAGCCTCTGCATCTGAAGACATTCTGCAACCAGGTCGCGGCATCGCCAGTAAACTCAACAAAGGCACTGTCCTTACCAAAGCGACCGAATACATTCAACGACTAGAACACGAAAAACATCAACTCGAACAAGAAGTCGCCGCGCTCAAGGAACAACTCGCCGCTTCAAAACGATCTGAAGAAAGCAAGCAAAATTTTGAGAAGGGAGGTGCAGCATACAATGTTATCGCCTATTGCGACCCAATTTCAAGTGAGACTGGAATGATTAGTCCCGAGAGCTGCACCTCCCTGATGAGCCCTGAGGCTGAGGGAACTAAAGTCGTTGAGGAGGATATTGCAGCGGAAACATTGGGATTGAGAGTGGTGGGGACTAAATCGCCGGGATACTAGATGTTCCGATTTGAAGGGCTTTGTGGAGTAATGAAGTTTGCTTTATTGCGAGGATACCAGCTAGACTGATCGAACACACTCGCTATTTGGAAAAATCATATTTTGACATAAGA
>Ga0335081_10018423_pt1 | contig 11288 bp, 6 predicted proteins | sample Lox_Sample_35_FD_206713 | JGI IMG/M metagenome (GOLD analysis project Ga0335081, IMG submission 206713) | Soil microbial communities from Loxahatchee National Wildlife Refuge, Florida, United States - Lox_Sample_3.5 | ecosystem: Environmental > Terrestrial > Soil > Wetlands | place: USA: Florida... | reverse complement strand
GGCGGTTGCGGCCGCGGCCTGGCCGTCGACGGGCCTGTCCCGAGAGTGCGACCGCGGCAGGCACTCTTCCCGATAGCGCACCGCGGACGTGGCATGCGCGGCATCGTGGCCGGCGGAATGTCCGCGTCCAAAGACCGCGGTCGGCACGATCAGCCTTTGATCTGCCGCCCGGCGCGGGCATCGGCGATCAGCGCGGTAAAGGCGTCAAGCATCGCCTTGGCGGAGTTGAAATAAGTATCGGTGTGCGACGTGAGCCACTTCTCGCCGTAACCGACGGCCGTGTGCGCGAGCCGCACCCGGCCGTCGAGCCACGGCCCGCCGCCGAACCCTCCGATCACCGGAATCTTCACCGCCGCGACCACGGCCGGGCCGGCTACCGGACCCGAATTGGTGAAATCGAGGAGCGCGGCGCCGGCGGCTTCGAGAAGCTTTGCTTCCTCGACCAGCCGTGCCGCGGCCTCGGCGCCTGCCTGCGCTTGCGGGGTGTTCTGCGCGCTATAGGGAATGCCGTATTTGGCCGCGGTCTGCGGGGTGAGCCCGAACTGCGCAAAGACCGGCACGCCGTCGGCGACGAGTGCACGTACGACTTGCGGAAAATCCGCCGCGGCGTCGACCTTGATCATGTCGGCGCCGCCTTGCGCGATCAATCGCCTTGCCGCCGCGCGCGCCGCATCGATACCCTGCTGCACCGGGCCGTAGGGCATGTCGCAACTCACCAAGGCGCGCTCGACGCCGCGACGCACCGCTTTGCAGCAGATCAGCATCTCGTCGAGCGTCACGTCGAGCACATCGGCGCGGCCCCACAGATTGACCCCGACCGAGTCGCCGACCGAGACGAAATCGAATCCGGCACGATCGGCGATGCGCGCGAGCTGGTAATCCCAGGCGACGACGCCGACGCTCTTTTTGCCTTCGCGCTTTAACGCCTGAAGCGCGGCGATGGTCATTTTGGCGGACATGGCAGGCTACTTGGCGGGCTACTTGGCGGGATTCGGTCGATCGCACAGTGCCGTCGCGGACCGCCTCCACCTACGCCTGCATCACCCGGCCGTCCAGGACCACGTCAACAAGGCCGAGCGCGGAGCCGGGCGAGCGGGCATTTTACTGCGGAATATTGGCAGCGGACGGTTTCTTCGCCGGACTCGGCTTCGGAGTGTCGGCTTTGAGCTCGGGAGGCGGGCTCGACGCCAAAGCCGAGGACGACATCGGCGTCCACTGCACGGCGGCGGTTTTGCCGTCGTGTTTCTTGCCGTCGACTTTCTGGCCGTCGACGGCCGGCTTGCGGGCGGCGGGCTTGACCGGCCGGTGCACGTCCGGTTTTACCGCTTTGTGCTCTGCCGCCTCGTGCTTCGCCACCGCAACTTTGCGCTTTCCCTTCCTGTGCACGGGCTCCGCGGCGATCTGCGCTTCGAGCTTGGCGATCTGATCGGGCGTCCGCGTCGGACCGGTATAAACCACCACCGGCGTCACCGGCCCGGCATCGGGCAACAGATTGTCGGCGCTCCGATCGCGCAGCGCCGACAGAATGACGGAAAATTTCGGCCCGCCGTCGACGACACTGTCCGCGCCGGTATCGAAGTCGGCGTCCGGATCGTCGGTTTCGCTCGCGGCGCGGCGGCGATGCCGGCCGCACATTTCGTCGGTCAGATCCGGCGGCGCGGCGTCGATCGGGGTGAGCGAGTCCACGGTGCCGAGCGAGGGCGTCAGCCAGGACAGCGGGCCCTGATTGAAACCGTATTGCAGCATCTGCGCGGCTTTCACGGCACGGGCGCCGGACGACGGCGCGCCGAGCACGACCGCGATCAATTCCTTGTCGCCGCGGTTCGCGGTGGCGACGAGATTGAAGCCCGAGGCGCAGACGAATCCCGTCTTCATGCCGTCGGTGCCTGGATAACGGCCGAGCAGCGGATTGTAATTGCGCACGATGCGCCGGCCGTATTTGATCGCCGGAATGTGCCAGTAGGCGCTGTATTGCGGAAAATCGTGAATAAGCGCGCGGGCCAGGATGGCAAGATCGCGGGCCGAAGTGATCTGATTGTCGTCCGGCAGGCCGTTCGGATTGACGTAATTCGTTTCCGTCATGCCGAGACGGTGCGCGGTGTCGGTCATTGCCGCGGAGAATTGCTCGATCGAGCCGCCCAACCCCTCGGCCAGCAGCACCGCCATGTCGTTTGCCGATTTCACCATCATCATCTTGATGGCGTTGTCGACGGTGACTTGGGTGCCGACCGGAAAACCCATCTTGGTCGGCGACTGCATGGCCGCGACAGGCGATACCGGGAACAGCGTGTCGGGCGTGATCTGGCCGTCATGCAACGCGGTCAGCGTCAGATAGAGCGTCATCAGCTTGGTCAGCGAAGCCGGATGCCACGGATAAGTGGCATTGTCGGCGCGCAAGACTTTTCCGGAACCGGCATCGACCAGAATGAGCGATTCGGCCTGCGCCGATGTCGCGGAAATAGCCGCCGCGAAACCCGCAGCGGCGACGGCAACCGAACTCACGATAAGACCGAGCCACAGCGCCCGGAACGAAATCTTACGATTCACCTGTCGCGGTCCGTTCGGTTGGTCGGGCCCGTTGCGGGGTCGGGGCCGCGGATGTTCGACGCGATATTCTCGAAGCGCTGGCTCACACCTATCTAGACCAAAGCCGGCCTCGAAGGCAAAGCCGAATAGCGCTATCCTTAAAGGCGGTGTGGATTGGCAAATGTTCCTAAGCCAATGAAAAGCGACGAAAGTTCGGCAGAGCAGCGGGAGGAACCATGACAGCCTGCATCGTGGGATGGGCGCACACGCCGTTCGGCAAGCTGGCCGGCGAGACTGTCGAAAGCCTCATCGTGCGGGTCGCCGGCGAGGCGCTGGCGGACGCGAGAATCGCCGCGACAGACGTCGACGAAATCGTGCTCGGCCACTTCAATGCCGGCTTCTCGGCGCAGGATTTTACCGCGTCGCTGGTGCTGCAAGCCTCGCCCGATCTGCGCTTTACGCGCGCCACCCGCGTCGAGAACGCCTGCGCCACCGGCTCCGCCGCCGTGCGCGGAGCTCTCCAGGCGATCGCGGCGCGATCGGCAAGAATCGTCCTTGTTGTGGGCGTGGAGCAGATGACCGCGACGCCGCCGGCGGAGATCGGGCGCAATCTGCTAAAAGCCTCCTATGTGCGCGAGGAAGCCGACATCGACGGCGGCTTTGCCGGCATTTTCGGCAAAATCGCCGGTTTGTACTTCCAGCGCTGGGGCGATCAATCCGACGCGCTCGCCCGCATCGCCGCCAAGAACCACAAGAACGGCGTCGGTAATCCTTACGCGCAGATCCGCAAAGACCTCGGCTACGACTTCTGCCGCGCCGAAAGCGACAAGAACCCGATCGTCGCCGGACCGCTCAAGCGCACCGACTGTTCGCTGGTCTCCGACGGCGCCGCGGCGCTCGTGCTCGCCGACGTCGAGACCGCGCTCAAGCTCGACAAGGCGATCGTGTTCCGCGCCGCCCAACACGTGCAGGACTTCTTGCCGATGTCGCGGCGCGACGTGCTCAAATTCGAAGGTTGCGCGGTGGCCTGGCAGCGCGCGCTGCGCCAGGCCGGCGTCGCACTGACAGACCTGTCTTTCGCCGAGGTGCACGACTGCTTCACCATCGCCGAATTGATCGTATACGAGGCGATGGGGCTCGCGTCCGAAGGCCAAGGCGCGCGCGTGATCGCCGACGGCGTCACCGCCAAAGACGGCGCGCTGCCGATCAATCCCTCCGGCGGCCTCAAGGCCAAAGGTCATCCGATCGGCGCCACCGGCGTATCGATGCATGCGCTTGCCGCGATGCAGCTCACCGGCACTGCCGGCGACATGCAGATCAAAAACGCCACGCTCGGCGGCATTTTCAATATGGGCGGCACCGCGGTCGCCAATTACGTCAGCATCCTGGAGCGGCTGCGGTAATCGCGGCTATCTGCGCTTTTCGCCAGGAGCGGGCAGCAACCCGCGCTCGCTGAATGTCCGCCGTGGGCCGATCGCATCCACGTCTGCGATGCCCTCGCCTCGCCAGCTTTCAATCGCGACCAAGTCGCCCACATCGCGGCATGTCTCTGACGGCCAGAACCAGACTCAATGCATCGCAGCGCTATCGATTGGACGATCCTGAGCGCTTTTTTTGACACTGCACTCCACTAGCATCCACAACCGGAAAATCCGTAATAATAGACGGGAGAATAGTAGACAGGGGCGACAACGATCGCCGCACCGATGCCGTAGCCGGGGTAGCCGTAGCCGGGGTAGCCGTAGCCAGGGTAGCCGTAGCCAGGGTAGCCGTAGGCGGCGTAACCGTAGCCGTAGCCAGGATAGCCGTAGGCAGCATAGCCGTAGCCGGAATAGCCGTAACCCCGATAGCCGTACCCCGGTCCGCGATAGCCATAACCACGATAAGCGAAACTGCGGTAGCCCGGGCCGCGATAACCGTACCCACGATAAGCCGGACCACGGTAGCCCGCACCGCGATAACCGCCGTAACCCCAACGCGCGTCCGCCGTATCGGACATCGCCAACGCCGTTGCACCAAAGATTGTTGCTGCGATCAGCGCAGTCAGAATCTTCTTCATAGCATCACCTCATTCTAATTTATTCGTTATTCGACCGGCGAGATCATAACTCAGTATGGACCCCCATGAAGGCGCGACGGTAGAAATTAAGCCGTTCGGTAAATGGATTAGGTAAAGAGATGCAGTGACTGTATCGGTTATTTTGGCATTTGCTCCCAATCCGACTTTCGACATGAACCGTCTGGACCAATCGCTTCGCTTCTGTGATCCCCCGAGCGTTGTTGTTTGCCTTCCATCCGATCGCGCCAAGTCGCGGACATCGTGGCATGTCTGCGAAGGGCCAGGAAGAGCCTCATGCGCCGCAGCAAACTTCACCCTTATTCGATCACCTCGTCGGCGGTAGCAAGCAGCATTGGCGGGACAGTTAGGCCGAGCGCCTTGACCGTCTTGGCGTTTAAGATGAACTCGAATCTCGTCGGCTGCTCAACCGGGAGATCGGCGGGCTTTGTGCCCTTGAGGATGCGGCCGACATAGATACCGGCACGCCGGTACATTTCGGCATAACTAGGGCCGTATGACATCAGTCCACCGACATTCACAAACTCCCGTGCTCCAAACATAGCGGGAATTTTGTTCTTATTGGCCAAGTCTACAATCAATCGCGCATTGGTGAAGGTCAAAGGATCAGGAAACACAAGGAGCGCATCCAGGCGCTGGCTCGCGATCGCCACAAACGCGGCGTCAAAGTCATTAGGCCCGCTTATTCGCACGGCTTGAACATCGACATTAAGGTTCTTTGCAGCCGATTGCAGTTCCTGCAACGCGACTTCGGCCGGCGGTATGCCGACGTTTGACAGGACGGCCAGCCGAGAAATATTGGGAGCGATCTCCTTCAAAAGCTCCAGTCGTTTGGCCTGTAAATCCGGGGCGATGGACGATTCGACCGTAATGTTCGCTCCCGGCCGGGCCAGACTGGCTACCAATCCAGCATGGACCGGATCGCCGGGATCAATGGCGACGATCGGGATGGTACGCGTCGCGCTTTGTGCGGCCTTGGCGGCAGGCGTAGCGGTCGTGACAATCACGTTGACCTCAGTCTTAACAAGGTCGGCCGCCAGTAGAGGCAGCTTATTCAAATCACCCGCCGCAAATCGCCAATCTATTGTGACGTTTTGGCCCTCGATCCAGCCGGTTTCGCGCAGGCCAGCCCGGAGCCGCTCGCCCATCGGCGTGCGGGCCGACTGCGATAAGAAGCCGATCCGGGGGATCTCGGCTCCTGCCTGCTGGGCGAGCGCCGCGAACGGCGACAGCGCTGCGGCGCCACCAAGCAGCCTGATGAACTCTCGCCGTTTCATTGTGCTTATCCCAGCGCGACCTCCCGGCAGCATAGCTTGCGAGAGCTTGGCGGCAAATGGTGAGGCGCGGAGGCTACATTTCGGTCTGGGACCCTTCGCGCACGCGAGGCCCGTGAAATACAATGTCGGCCTTTCACCTAATGGCGTTCGTGCCGGCGCGCTCGCAACCGCGGCCAAGCCCTCCACCCGCATCCCCCGATCAGGTCGGAGCCACCTCTCTTTGCACGGCGGGGGAAGCTAAAACGCCGAACTGCGCTTGCACCAGCTCGGCGAAGAAGCCGCCGCGGCGGGTGAGCTCATCGAATGTGCCGGTCTCGACGATGCGGCCATTGCGAAAGACCAGAATGCGGGTGGCGTCGCGGATCGTCGCCAGCCGATGGGCGATAACGAAGGTGGTGCGGCCCTTCATCACTTCGTCGAGCGCGACGTTGACCCGCGCCTCGGTCACCGGGTCGAGCGCGCTGGTCGCCTCGTCGAGGATCAGGATCGGCGGGTCCTTCAGGAGCGCCCGCGCGATCGCCAGCCGCTGCCGCTCGCCGCCGGACAGGAGCCGGCCGCGCTCGCCGACCCGCGCGTCGAGCCCGTCCGGGTTGCGATCGATGAAGTCGAGCGCCTGCGCGCGCGCCGCCGCGGCGTGCAATTCGCCGTCGGTTGCGTCCGGCTTGCCGACCCGTAAGTTTTCCGCAATCGAGCGGTTGAACAGCAGCGTCTCCTGGAACACCACGCCGATGTTGCGGCGCAGGCCGGTCAGCGTGAAATCGCGAATATCTTTCCCGTCGATGGCGATGCTGCCCGCTTGTGCATCGAAGGCGCGGTGCAGCAGCGCCAAGGCGGTTGATTTGCCGCTGCCGGTCTGGCCGACCAGCGCGACGCGGTCGCCCGGCGCAGCGGTGAAGCTCAGATCGGTCACGGCGGCGTGCGTGCCGTCATAAGAAAACGACACGGTCTTGAACTCGACCTTGCCGCGGACGCGACCGGGATCGACCGCGCCCGGCCGGTCGCGCACCGCGGGCGTGGTGTCGAGCACGCCGAAGAAATCGGCAAGCTTCGGCGCATCCATGAACAGCCGGTTGGAGAAACTGACTGCCTGCTCGAGCCGCGTGATCAGCATCGCCGCCATCGCCATGAAGCTGACGATCTGGCCGACCGACGCGAGGCCGACGAGCTTCAAATAGGTGCCAGCCAAAAGAATGACGAGGAGCGTGAGCGTGGTGCCGGCGCGCGTGAGCACGGTGGCGACGGCCCACCAAGAGAGCACCGGCATCTGCGCGCGCAGGAGCGAATCGACCACGGTGCGCAGTCCCGAGACTTCGAGCTCGACCCGCGCATAGCTCTGCACCAGCGCGACATTGCCAAGCGCGTCGGCGGCAGTTTCCGCAAGATCCGAATAATGCCGCTCGACCGCGCGCTGCAACGCAAATGATTTATGGATCACGAATACGGTCAGCACCGTGAAAGCGGCGCACAGCACGATTAGCGGCAAAGCCAGCCGCCAATTCAGGACCAGCGAGGCAGGCAACAACAGCGCGACGAACACGAAGGCCGACAGATGCTCGCGGAAGAACGACAGCCACAGCCACCACAGCGTATCGGTGCCGGTGAGCATCACCTTCATCTGCCGGCCGGAATGCGCCCCGGCGTGATAGGCCAGCGGCAGCTGCAGCACATGCTCGAAATAATCCGCCAGCACCATGTTGCGGCGGTAGTGCGACAGCCGGTCGGCATACCAGGCGACCAGCGTGGCGGCGACGATGACGAACAGCCCGAACCCGACCCATGCCCCGATCAGCGGCGCGAGCCGCCATGCCGCCGCTTGCGCGCCGGCCGGCATCGCGCCGGACAAGGCGTCGACGATGCGGCCGAACAGCACCGGTTCGACGAATTGCGCCGCGGCGAGCGCGGTGTTGGCGAGCGCCAGCGTGACCGCGAGCCGGGCGACCGGCCGCAACAGTGCGAGCACGCGGCAGTAGATGCGGAGAAAAGACATGCTGGCGAAAGACATGCTGTGTAAGGACCTGCCGTTCTATAAGCGCCGCGGCCCGGCAATTCTACGGCCGTTGCGCTCAATTCGATTTAATGTTGCGGCTTTTGCCGCACGCTCAAGGTCCATCGAGCTCGAACCACTGGTCCCATTTGCCCCGCGCGGCGCGACCGGGTCATGGGCGCGCTGATGAAAATGAAGAAGTTCGACATCGAAGCGCTCAAGCGCGCGCACGCCGGCGCAGCGTGAGCGGCGCACTCTGAAATCCTTTCGGCCCTGGCGTCGGGCAAACGTGCAATTGCATCTCGCAATAGCGCAGATGCGGCGCTAGATTGCCGGCATGAACGCGCCGGATTTGAGGCTGCCGCGTTTCCAAGCTCCTTACGCGCCGCCGGATGAGGCGCTGGCGGCAGACCTGCTCGCCGACGCCGCGCGCCAACCCGCCGCGGAAGACCGCGTCGATGCGCGCGCCCGGCGGCTGGTCGCGGCGATCCGCGCCAGCACGACCGGTCTCGGCGGGGTGGAGGATTTTCTTCACGCCTATTCGCTGTCGACCAAGGAAGGGCTGGCGCTCATGGTGCTGGCCGAGGCGCTGCTGCGCGTGCCCGACGCCGCCACGGCCGACCTTTTGATCGAAGACAAGCTCGCCGCCGGCCGCTGGCTCGATGGCGACGTCAGATCCACCGCGCTTCTGGTGTCGGCCTCGGCATGGACGCTCGGCATCGCCGCCCGCGTTATTCATCCGGGCGAAACGCCGGAAACCATCCTCGACGCCATCGTGCGCCGACTCGGCCTGCCGGCGATGCGCGCGGCGACTCGGCAGGCGATGCGGCTGCTCGGCTCGCATTTCGTCATCGGCGAGCACATCGACGCGGCCCTGGCGCGCGCCAGGAACCATGCCGGCTTCCGCTATTCCTTCGATATGCTCGGCGAAGGGGCCCGCACCGCCGCCGACGCGGCAAAATATTTCGACGCTTACGTTACCGCGATTGCGGCGATCGGCGCACAAGCCGGCAACGCAGGCTTGCCGGGCCGGCCGGGCATTTCGGTCAAACTGTCGGCGCTGCATCCGCGCTATGAGGCGATCTCGCGCGAGCGGGTGATTGCAGAGCTCGTGCCGCGCGTGATCGAGCTGGCGCGGCTCGCCAAGGACCGCGATCTGCAGTTCACCGTCGATGCCGAGGAAGCCGACCGCCTGGAACTGTCGCTCGACATTGTGGGCCGGGTGCTCGGCGAGACATCGCTCGCCGGCTGGGACGGATTCGGGCTTGCGGTCCAGGCCTATCAGAAGCGCGCCTTGGCCGTGATCGACTGGATCGGCGAGACCGCGGCAACAACAAAACGCAAGCTTTGCGTCCGGCTGGTCAAGGGCGCCTATTGGGATACCGAGATCAAGCGCGCGCAGGAACGCGGGCTCTCCGACTATCCGGTGTTCACGAAGAAGGCGATGACCGATCTTTGTTACACGATCTGCGCCAGAAAACTGCTCGCTGCGCGGGCGCGGCTTTATCCGCAATTCGCCACCCATAACGCGCTGACCGTCGCCAGCGTCATCGAAGATGCGGGCGGCATTGCCGGTTATGAATTCCAGCGGCTCTACGGCATGGGCGATGCGCTCTACCAAGCGCTGCTCACCGATTTTCCGGCCGCCGCCTGCCGCATCTATGCGCCGGTCGGGAGCCATCGCGATCTTTTGGCGTATTTGGTGCGGCGGCTGCTCGAGAACGGCGCCAATTCCTCCTTCGTCTCGATCGCCGCCGACCCCAACGTGCCGATCGACGATATTCTGCGCCGTCCCGGAAGCTTGGTCGCCGGCGCCGGCGCCGCGCGGAATAAGAAAATTCCCCTGCCGCGCGAGCTTTATCGGCCGGAGCGGATGGGCGCCGTGGGAATAGAATTCGGCGACCGCGCCGGCCTTGACGCCCTGCTGCGCGAGGTTCGCGACGGCACCAGCGCCGAAGCGAGCGCCGCGCCGCTGATCGACGGCGTCAGGCTGCCCGGCATCGCGCGTGCCGTCGCTTCGCCGATCGACGGCCGAGCGATCGGCACCGTCGCCGAGGCCGACGAAGCGATCGTGCGTGCAGCCGTCGCCGCCGCAGCGGCCGGCTTTCCGGCCTGGGCGGCGCTGCCGGTCGAAGCGCGCGCGGCAACGCTGGATCGCGCCGCCGAAAGCCTCGAAGCCGAGCGCGGCCGGCTTCTTGCGCTCCTCCAGAACGAGGCCGGCAAGACGCTCGACGACGCGCTCGCCGAATGGCGCGAAGCGATCGATTATTGCCGCTATTACGCGGCGCAGACCCGCACCGCCTTGGCGCCGCAACCGCTGCCGGGGCCGACCGGCGAGAGCAACGAATTGCGCTATCGCGGCCGCGGCGCGTTCGTCTGCATCAGCCCGTGGAATTTTCCGCTCGCCATCTTCCTCGGCCAGGCGAGCGCGGCGCTCGTCGCCGGCAACACGGTGGCCGCCAAGCCCGCCGAGCAGACGCCGCTTACGGCGGCGCTCGCGGTTTCGCTGTTGCACGACGCCGGCGTGCCGAAGACGGCGCTGCATCTTGTTCCCGGCGACGGCAAGGTCGGCGCGATGCTCTGCGCCGATCCGCACATTGCCGGCGTCGCGTTCACCGGCTCGACCGAGGTCGCCCGCGCCATCGACCGGACTCTCTCGCAAAGGAACGGCCCGATCGTGCCGCTGATCGCGGAAACGGGCGGCATCAATGCCATGATCGTCGACGCCACCGCGCTTCCCGAGCAGGTCGTCGACGACGTCATCGCCTCGGCATTTCGCTCGGCCGGCCAGCGCTGTTCGGCGCTGCGTCTGCTGTGCCTGCAGGACGACGTGGCCGCGCCCGTGCTCGACATGCTGATCGGCGCGGCGCGCGAACTCAAAGTCGGCGATCCGCGCGACATCGCGACCCATGTCGGGCCGGTGATCGATGCCGAAGCCAAATCCAAGCTCGAGCGCTGGCTTGAAGAGATGGAGCGGTCGGGGCGGCTGCGCTTCCGCGCCGGGCGCGATCGGGCGCTGCCGCCGGCCGGCAGTTATGTGACGCCGGCCATTATCGAGCTCGACCGCGCTGTCGATCTAAAACAGGAGGTCTTCGGGCCGGTGCTGCATGTCGTGTCCTGGCGCGCCGATCGGCTCGACGCGCTGTTGGACGAGATCGCAGGGAATGGGACCGCGCTGACGCTTGGCATCCAGTCGCGCATCGATCTGACCGTCGCCCGCATCGCCGCCCGCCTGCCGCACGGCAATATATACGTCAACCGCAACATGATCGGCGCCGTCGTCGGCACCCAGCCGTTTGGAGGGAGCCACCTGTCCGGCACCGGACCGAAGGCCGGGGGGCCCAATTATCTCCGCCGCTTGGCAGTTGAGCAGGTGGTCACGGTCAATACCGCAGCGGCGGGCGGCAATGCCGGCTTGTTGGCC
>Ga0335081_10018422_pt1 | contig 11288 bp, 11 predicted proteins | sample Lox_Sample_35_FD_206713 | JGI IMG/M metagenome (GOLD analysis project Ga0335081, IMG submission 206713) | Soil microbial communities from Loxahatchee National Wildlife Refuge, Florida, United States - Lox_Sample_3.5 | ecosystem: Environmental > Terrestrial > Soil > Wetlands | place: USA... | reverse complement strand
CGGCGGCCTGTTCGCGTTCGGCTACAGCCGGCGCTCGCCGCCGGGCGAGGCGCCGATCGCGCGCCAGTCCGGGATCCCGCACGTCGAGACCAGCAAGCCCAAGGTGCTGACCAGCGACAGCGCGCTGTCGCTGCCGGGCGTGGTGCGCGCGCTCGAGGAGACCAAGATCTATCCGCACACGGCCGGCTACATCAAGCGCTGGCTCGTCGACATCGGCGACAAGGTCAGCGAGGGCCAGCTGCTCGCCGAGATCGCCGCCCCCGACGTCGACGCGCAGCTCGCCCAGGCGCGCGCGCAGCTCGCGCAGGCCAACGCCGCGCTCAAGCAGGCCGCCGCGCAGGCCGAGTACTCCAAGGCCAACGCCGATCGCAACGTGTCGATGGCCCAGCAGCAGCTGGTCGCCAAGGCCACGGTCGAGCAGGCGGTCGCGCAGGCCAAGGCCGACGCCGCCACGGTCGCCGCCGACGAGGCGAACATCGCGTCGATGGACGCCAACGTGCATCGCCTGACCGAGCTCGTCGCCTACGAGAAGGTGACCGCGCCGTTCGCCGGCACGATCACGACGCGCACGATCGAGCGCGGCCAGCTGGTCGGCGACACCACGACCGCGTCGACCGCCACCCCGATGTTCACGCTCGCCGCGACCGATCCGGTGCGGGTGTTCGTCGACGTGCCCCAGACCGTGGCGACGAGCGTCCAGACCGGTACCCCGGCCGAGATCACCGTGCGCGAGCTCGGCGAGCGCACCTTCGCCGGCAAGGTGTCGCGCTCGGCCGGCGAGCTCGACGCCGACCTCCACACCATGTCCACCGAGATCCGCGTGCCCAATCCCGACGGCGCGCTGCTCCCCGGCATGTACGTCCAGGCCGCGATCGAGCTGCCGGTGCCGCACCACGTCGTCGAGATCCCGGCGACCGCGCTGTACTCGGACGCCCAGGGCACGCGCGTCGCGGTGGTCACGCCGCAGCACACCGCGCACTTCGTGCCGATCACGATCGAGCGCGACACCGGCGCGACCCTGTGGATCGCATCTGGCCTCACCGGCGACGAGCACCTGATCACGATCGCGGTGCCGACGCTCGGCGAGGGCGACGCGGTCGAGGCCACCGAGGCCAGGCCGCCGGGGGGCTCGGCCGCGCACTAGACTAGCCGGGCTAGCGACAGAACGCGCGCTCGGCCTCGATCGGGTCCGACGGGATCTCGAGCCAGGTGCGCCGCCACGCGCCGGTCAGGTTGTCCCAGAACCGCGCCGCGGTCAGCGGCTCGCGCGCCGACGCCAGCAGCTCGGCCAGCTCGCCGCAGGTCAGCGCGTGGCGGGCCGCGCGGATCTCCGAGACGGTCGCCGCGCGCTCGAACGGCTGCGCGGCGTCCCACCGCGGATCGGCGAACTGCGCCAGCACCCAGGCCCATGGCAGCTGCTTCTCGTGGCCGATCCGGCCGGGAAAGGTCGGCGTGATCCGCGCGCCGAGCGGGCTCGCCAGGCCGGCGATGTCGGCGACGATCCCGTCGAGCGGGATCGCCTCGCCCGCGGTGCCGAGCTGGCCGCCCACCATCACGACCGACGCGTCGACGTCGCGGCGCATCGCCACGTTGAGCCCGGCGATGTCGGAGATCACGAGCGGGGGCGCGTGATCGTCGACCGCCTGCTGGTAGAGCAGCGCGGCGGCGTGATGGCTCACGAAGTCGTCCGCGTGGATCGGGTGCTCGTTCTCGGTGTAGCGCACGTAGGTGTCGCGCTCGTCCCAGTCCGACGACCAGTCGAACCCGGCGTACGCGTACGACGGCATCGTCGCGATCGCGAACGCGCACCAAGCCGCGAGCAGCGCGATCGCCGGCGCGCTGCGGCGGGACAGCGGCACGACCAGCGCGGGCAGGACGACCAGCAGCGCCGGCGCGATCAGCATGCGGCCGTGCATGAAGTCGCCGCCGATCCGCACGACGTAGAGCGCGAGCACGAGCCCGGCGACGATCGGCGCCGCAACCAGCGTGCGGTCGGGTCCGGTGACGCCGCGCCGGCCGAGCACGAGCAGCGCGGCGAGCACGCCGAGCGGCAGCCACAGCGCGTACGGCACCACGAAGTGCGCGAGGTAGTGCAGGCCGTGGCTCCAGTGCGCGCCGGTCGTGGCCTTGGCGAGCGCCGGCAGCGGCACGAGCGCGCCGTAGTAGCCGGCGCGGAACACCTCGTACGCCAGCGGCAGCGCGAGCGCCGCGGCGGCGTAGCACGCGGCGCGCCGGCGAGTCGGCCGCACCAGGCGATGCGCCGCGACCAAGAACAGCGCGACCACCGGCGCGAGATCCGGCCGTACCAGCAGGCCGAGCCCGAGCGCGATCGCCGTGACGAGCTGGCGGCGCGGCGGGGCCGGCGCGCGCAGCGCGACCAGCAGCCACCAGCTCGCGCCGATCCACAGCGTCACCAGGCCGGTCTCGAGGCCCGCGGTCGCGTAGTCCCAGAACGGGAACATGCCGAGCACGATCCACGCGCCGCCTGGCACGAGCGGTGCGCGGCAGCCCCGCGCGCGCTGCCAGCGCCGGGTCGCGTCGAGCGCGACCAGCAGGCCGGCCACCGCGCACAGCCCGCCGAGCACGACCGCAGCGACCGATAGATCGCCCAGCTCGCCCGCCGCGGCGACCAGCCACGGCCACAGTGCGCTGGTGTTGGCCTCGGCGCGCTCGAACCGGTTGATCACCGGGCCGTGACCCGACTCGATCTGCTCGGCGATGCGCACGACGATCAGCCCGTCGTCGGAGATCCACCGGCGCTGCCACGCGAACGCGGCGAACGTCACGGTCACCGCGACGATGCTCGCGCACGTGACGATCGCGGCGCGCGTCACGAGCTGCCGCGGGTCACAGCGTGACCTCGCCCGCCATGGTCTGCACCGCGTTGCCGCCGACGCGGACGTTCGCGATCCGGTCGCCGTCGCGGCCGGCGCGCACGAACAGGTCGCTCGTGCGCTTCATCTCGACGCCCTGCCGGATGTGCACGCGCGCGTCGGGCGCGGCGACGCCGTAGCGCACCAGCCACGCCGCGGTACAGCCCGCCGCGGAGCCGGTCGCCGCATCCTCGCCGCCGGGGTAGACGCAGCGCGCGCGCAGCGCGACGCCGGGGTCGCCGGTGTCGCGGGTCACGTAATAGAAGCCGAAGTTCGGCTCCTGCTTCGCGACGTACGCGGTCATCTTGTCGGCATCGATCCGCAGCGCCTGCAGCGCGGCGAGCCGGCGGAGCGGGACGATCGCGAACGGCAGCCCGGTCGAGACCGTCTGGATCGGGAGGTCGTCGAGGTCGGCGGCGGTCAGGCCATGCAGGCCCGCGATCGTCGCGCGGTCGTGCGTGGCGCCGAAGCTCGGCGCCACCTGCTGCATCTCGCCGAACGTCCCGCCGGTGGCGTCGTCGGTGAACCGGACCGGCACCTTGCCGACGTTCAGCTCGAGCGCGACCTCGCGCGCGCCGGGCGGACGCAGCACCGCGGCACTGCCCAGCGTCGGATGCCCGGCGAACGGCAGCTCGCCGTCGCTGCCGAAGATCCGCACCCGGATCCCGCGCTCGCGCTCGGTGGCGGCGTCGCGCGGCAGCACGAACGTCGCCTCGCTGAGGTAGGTCTCGCGAGTGAGCGCGAGCATCTCGGCATCGCCGAGCCCGCGCGCGTCGAGGAACACGTCGAGCGGGTTGCCGGCGAGCGGCTGCGCGGTGAACACGTCGACGTGGACGAACCGGAAGCGCCGCGCCCGGCGCACGACCGAGCTCGACGCTGCGCACGACGCCACGAGCGCCGCGCCGGCGCCGAGCAGGAAATCACGACGGTCCATGCCGCGTCAGAATAGCTCGCCCTGGCGCGGGTTGCCGATCGGCGCGACGCAGCGCGGATCGTCGTGCGCGGGGGAGCCGGCGTGGTCCGACACCCGCACGGCGCGCCAGCCGCGCGGCGCCGCCGCGTGCTCGAGCGGCGCCTGGCGATCGAGCCACGCGCGATCGGCGACCAGCAGGTCGTCGCCGTCGTGGAGCAGCGCGAAGCTCGCGACGCCGTCGTCGCGGCTCTGCGCGCACAGCGCGGCGAGCCCGACGATCGCCGGCGGCGCGGGGTGCAGCCACCGCGGCGCCGGGTGCCACGCGTAGCGGCCGTCGGCGAGCGCCAGCCCGCGCTCGGCGTCGCGCAGCAGCGGCACGCGCGCGGCCTCGGCGAGCGTGGCGAGCGCGATCCTCGGCGCGCGCTTGCCGCCGTGGCCGCGCCAGCGCGGCAACAGGCCCCAGCGGCGCAGCGCGATCCCGCCGGCCGTGGCGACCAGCGCGCGCTGGCCGGGCGCGATGTTGTAGCGCGGCACCGCGCCGTCGGGAAGCGCACCGAACGCGGCCGCACCGTCGAGCGTGGTCAGCGTGAACCGCGGGCCGCGGGTCACTTGTGACGTTTGAAGTACTGGACCGCGCGCTCGTGCTTCTCGGCGGCTGCCTTGGTGTCGAACGTCCCGAGGTTCTTGCGCTTGCCGGTCCCCGGATCGCGCTTGCGGGAGTAGAGCCGATACTTTCCGGACGATGTCTTGCGGATCATGAACGACCCTACCTCCCGAGCTACCATCCGGCGATGCGCCATATCGTGATCGCGCTCGTCGCGCTGGGCTGCGCCAGTGCGCCACCGCCGCCGCCGCCCGCGCCGCCCGCACCGCCGCCCGAGCCGTCGGCGCCGACCGGCCTGCCGGCGGGCTACGTCGAGATGAAGCCCGAGCGCGTGGTCGCGCTGCAGGACCAGGGCGCGCTGCTGCTGGTCGACGCCGCCTCGAACACGGTGCTGCCGATCTTCATCGGCGGCACCGAGGCCGCCTCGATCGACAGCCGGATGAGCGGCACGCCGCCGATCCGCCCGCTCACCCACGACCTGCTCGATCACGTGATGGCCAGGCTGCACGCGACGCTCGTCCAGGTCCAGGTCGACGAGCTGCGCGGCGAGACGTTCATCGGCTCGATCTACGTGCGCGCCAATGGCGTCGTGTTCAAGCTCGACTCGCGGCCGAGCGACGCGATCGCGCTCGCGATCGGCAACCGCGTGCCGATCTACGTCGCCAAGGCCGTGCTCGCCGCCGCCGGGCAGCCGTGGGACCAGGTCCAGCAACAGCTCGGCCCCCAGCCCGGGACGACTTCGATGTAACGTGCCGCATGCCGAGCCGCCGCGAGTTCCTGCGCGATGCCACGGTCGCCGCCGCCCTGCTTCCGCAGCTCGCCCGCGCGGCACCGCGGCCCGAGCGCCCGGTCGTGATCGCGACCTGGGACTACGGCATCGAGCTGTGCACCCAGGCGCAGCGCGTGTTCGCCGGCGGCGGCGATCTGCTCGACGCGCTCGAGCAGGGCGTCAACGTCGTCGAGGACGATCCGGCGGTGCACACGGTCGGCTACAACGGCCTGCCGAACGAGGACGGCGTCGTGCAGCTCGACGCGGCGATCATGGACGGCCGCGGCCACCGCGCCGGCGCGGTCGGCGCGCTCGAGCGGATCAAGAATCCGATCTCGGTCGCGCGCAAGGTCATGGAGCACACCCGGCACGTGCTGCTGGTCGGCGCCGGCGCCAACGCGTTCGCGCGCAAGCTCGGGTTCAAGGAGCAGGAGCTGCTCGACCCCGCGGTGCGCGCCGAGTGGGAGAAGGCCAAGCACGAGAGCTTCTGGACGGAACGCCACGACACGGTGTGCGCGATCGCGCTCGATGCCGCCGGCAACCTCGGTACCGCGGTGTCGACCAGCGGCCTGGCCGGCAAGCTCGCCGGGCGGGTCGGCGACTCGCCGCTCGTCGGCGCGGGCAGCTACTGCGACAACGACGTCGGCGGCGCCGCCGCCACCGGGATCGGCGAGCTCGCGATCAAGCACGTGGCGTCGTTCGCGATCGTCGAGCGCATGCGCGCGGGCGCGTCGCCGACCCGCGCGTGCGAGGACGTGCTCGCGCGCGTCGTCGCCAAGCACCCCGAGGTCGAGACCGACGCCCGTGCCCAGCTCGCGTTCATCGCGATGAGCAAGTCCGGCGAGGTCGGCGCCGCCGCGCTGCGCCCGCAGAAGAAGCTGTTCCGCTACGCGCTGATGCGCGGCACGAAGGCGCCGCCCACGCTGAACGAGGTCAAGCCGCGCCTGCCGGCCTAGTCAGACCCGTGTGATACGGAGCAGACATGGAGCGTTTTCCACGCGGTTCGCTGCCCCCGTTCGCGTTTCCCGCGGTCGCCACGGTCGCGCCGACGGCCGTCGCGCGCCCCGCCGAGGCCGAAGCCAGCGCGGAGGCCGAGCCGGAGCGGCCGGCCGATCTGTCGACCACCTGCCCGAGCTGCGGCGCGCAGATGCAGCCCGAGCACGCGCACTACCGCTGCCCGGCCTGCGGTTATCGCGATTCCTGCTGCTTCTGAGCGAGCGCCGCGGCGAGCTGTTCGCGATCGAGCTCGCCGGTCCAGCGCGCGACGACCACGGTCGCGATGCCGTTGCCGATCACGTTGGTGAGCGCGCGCGCCTCCGACATGAAGCGATCGATGCCGAGGATGATCGCGAGCGAGCCGAGCGGGATGTCGCCGTAGGCCGCGAGCGTCGCGGCCAGCGTGACGAAGCCGGCGCCGGTCACGCCGGCCGCGCCCTTCGAGGTCAGCATCGCGATGCCGAGCAGCGCGATCTGCTGGCCGAGCGACATCGGCGTGTTGGTCGCCTGCGCCGCGAACATCGCGCCCATCGTCACGTAGATCGCGGTGCCGTCGAGGTTGAACGAGTAGCCGGCCGGGATGACGAGCCCGACCACCGGCTTGCTCGCGCCCGCCCGCTCGAGCTTGTCGATCATCCGCGGCAGGACCGACTCGGACGATGACGTGCCGAGGATGATCAGCAGCTCCTGGCGGATGTAGCGCACGAACCGCCACGCCGAGAACCCGTGCGCGCGCGCGACCGCGCCGAGCACGCCGAAGATGAAGATCAGGCAGGTCGCGTAGAAGCAGCCCATCAGCTTGGCCAGGTACGCGAGGCTGCCCGCGCCGAACGTGCCGACCGTGTAGGCCATCGCGCCGAACGCGCCGAACGGCGCGAGCTGCATGATCATCCCGACCACGCCGAACACGACCTCGCCGGCGCGCTCGATCACGTCCTTGACCGGCGCGCCGCGCGCGCCGAGCCGGTGCAGCGCGAACCCGAACAGCACCGCGACCAGCAGCACGGACAGCAGGTGGTGGCCGCCGAGCTCGGGGATGAGGTCGAGCACGAAGTTCGACGCGTGCGGCTTCTCGACCACGGCCGTGACCTGGGCGGCGTCGGCGGCGGACAGCACGCGATTCATGCCGCGGCCGGGCCCGACCAGGTCGACCACGAGCAGGCCGATCGCGAGCGCGATCGTGCTCGCGATCTCGAAGTACACGATCGCGAGCCCGCCCGCCTTGCCGACCGCCTTCATGCTGGTCATGCCGGCGATCCCGACGACGAGCGTGCAGAAGATCAGCGGCGCGATGGTCATCGTGATCAGGCGAATGAAGCCGTCGGCGAACACCTCGCACCAGCGGCCGGCATCCGGAGCGGCGATCCCGAGCGCGATCCCGGCGAGAATTCCGACGAGCACTCGCAGGTACAGGCTGCGAACCAGCGCGCGAACCACGGCAGGCCGATCTTACTTCGGCGGTTTTCTCATCGCGCGCGGCGAGACGATGTGTTTCACTGCCTGGGGGCAAAGCGCGGCCATAGTCGCCGAAGGCATACCTACATGGTCCAGCTCGATCTCGGTCGGCTCGTCGGGTCGGCACACCCACCGTTCCTCATCGCCGCGCTCGACTGCCGCGAGCTCGCGACGCTGGACCACGCGCTCGCCGCGCTCGACGCCGCCGCCGACAGCCGGTACGACGCGATCAAGCCGGTGCGCATGCCGTGGGCGTGGAGCCCGCGGCTGTTCGCGCACGCCGACCGCCGCGCGCTGGCGGTGCTCGCGACCGCGCTCGACGAGGCCGCGGTGGCGCGGCTCGACTGGCTCGGCGCGCCCGGGTTCTACCTGGTCTACGACTGGTCGGATCTCGAGCTGGTCGCGTGCGCGGCGCGCACCGGCAAGCCGATCGTGCTGCAGGTCGGCACCGCGAGCGAGGGCGAGCTCGCCGAGGTGATCGAGACCGCGCGCGCCAACGGCGACGGCGGGATCGCGCTGGTCCACTCCGCGCTCGATGCGCAGCTCGAAGGGCTCGACGCGCTGCACCGCCACGGCGCGGTGGTGGGGATCAGCGATCGCTCGCCCGGCACCGCGATCCCGCTGGCCGCGATCTCGCGCGGCGCGTGCATCGTCGAGAAGCGGTTCCGGCTGCGCGCCGATGGCGATGCGCTGTGCAAGCGCGAGGTCGCGAGCGTGGTGCGCGACTGCGAGCAGGCATGGGCGCGGCTCGGCGACGGCCGGCGCTGGGCCTACAATTAGGCTCCGCGACATCACGCTCGACCGCCCCCGCCTGCTGCTGGTCGGGATCAACCCGAGCGCCACCTCGGGCCGGGTCGGCCATCACTTCGCAGGCCCCGGCAATCCGTTCTACCGGCTGCTCCACGCCGCGCACCTGGTGCCGGTCGAGCTCGCCGCCCGGGACGACGCGCGGCTGGTCGAGTGGCGGCTCGCGCTGGTCAACCTGTGCCCGCGCCCGACCCGCAGCGCGGCCGAGCTGACGCGCGCCGAGCTCCAGCGCGGCGTCAAGCGGCTCGCGCGCAAGGCGCGGGCGCTGCGCCCCGAGGCGATCGCGCTGGTCGGCGTGACGCTGTACCCGCTGATCTTCGGGCGCGGCGGCCCGCCGGGTCCCGGCGCCAAGCCCGAGACGCTGGCCGGCGCGCGCGTGTTCGTGCTGCCCAACCCGAGCGGGCTCAACGCGAGCTATCCGTCGTTTCGCGCCAAGCTCGCGTGGTTCGTCGCGCTCCGCGAGTGGCTCGATCACGGCGGCGGCGGGATGCCCGCCCCGCCATCGAGGTAGCGCACGCCCGCGCGCAGCGCGAAGCCGCGATCGGCCGCGCCGCGCCCGACGTGGACGCTCGGCGCGAGCGCGAAGCGGTGGCGGCGCGCGAGCCACAGCGCGAGCCCGGGCAGCGGCTTGCGGCACCAGCACGCCGGCGGGCCGGCCGGATGGGTGCAGCGCGCGACCGAGATCGGCTGGCCGAGCAGGTCGCACAGCCGCACGTCGATCGCCGGATCGAACGGCGCGGGCTGCCACGCAGTCGCGGTGACCACGTAGCCCGCGGCCGACCACGCGGCGAGCCGCTCGGCCGCGCCGGGCGCGAGCGCGACGTCGCCGACCGCGCGCGGCCGGCCGCGCCACACCAGGCCATCGAGCTCGACGATCAGCGCGGCGCGCACGACCGCGCCGGGCGAGGCCGCGCGCGGCGCGAACGCGACCTCGTCGACCGCGCCGAAGCCCTCGTCGGCGCTCGGCGGCTCGAACGCGCGCCGGTAGCGGAACTGCGCGCTCGGGCCGATCGCTCCCGCGCGGCCGAGCTCGGCGGGCTCGAGCAGCCGGCCGTGCTCCTCGAGCATGCGCGCGACCGCGTTGGCCTGGGCCTGCTCGAGCGGCGTCGCGAGCACGACGCAGCGCGCGGCGATGCCGTGGCGGCGCGCCGCCGCGATCACCGGCGCGCGCGACGCCCGCGATGGATAGGTGTTGTCGAGCACGACGCGAGTCACCCCGGCCGCGAGCGCGCGGCGCAGCTCGCGCGCGAGGTCGGCGAGCGAGCCGCCGCGCTCGTCGCGGTTGAGCCGGAGGTAGCCGCGCGCGGCGTAATCGATCGCGAGCGTGGTCTTGCCCGCCGCCGGCATGCCGACGATCACGACGACCTCGCCGGGCTGACCGCTCGGCGCGCGCGCCGGCGCGTCGGGCTCGCCGGTGAACCGCGCGGTCAGCTCCGCGAGCGCGGCCGGCTCGAGCGCGAGCGCGGCGGCGCGCGCGGCCGAGCGCGCGGTCTCGACCCGGGTCGCGCCGGGCAGCGGCACGATCACCGGCGACTGCGCGCGCAGCCACGCCAGCGCGAGCTCGCCGGGCGTGGCGCCGCACGACGCCGCGATCGCGCCGATCACCGGATCGCCGGCGAGCCGCCGCACGCCGGCCGGGCCGCCGAGCGGGCGGTGCGCGAGCAGCCGGATGCCGCGGCGCTCGCACGCGCGCACCAGGCCGCCGTCGATCGCGGCGCGCCGGTACGGCGACAGCTCGACCTCGACCGCCTCGATCGCGGTGATCGCGAGCGCCTGCTCGAGCTGGTGCAGGTTGACGTTGGACAGCCCGATCGCGCGGGTCACGCCGGCGTCGCGCAGCCGGGCGAGCGCGCGCACGCTGGTCGCGAGCTCGACCGCCGGGTCGATCGCGTGCAACAGGTACAGATCGATCGCGTCGATCCCGAGCCGATCGCGGCTCTCGCGCGCCGCGACCTCGAGATGACGCGCCCGCCCGTCGGGCCGCCACGCGCCGCCGGGCCGGGTCAGCCCGCCCTTGGTGACCACCGCGACGCGGCGAGACGAGATCGCCCGCGCGATCAGCAGCTCGTTGTGACCGAGGTCGGCGTCGTCGAGCCCGTAGGCGTCGGCGGTGTCGAGCAAGTCGACGCCGGCATCGAGCGCCGCCGCGAGCACGTCGGCCGAGCGGGCGTCGTCGCGCGCGCCGTCGGTCGACAGCCGCATGCAGCCGAGCCCGATCGGGCGATCCATCTCGCTAGGTTAGTGCACCGCCACCGCCGCGTGCATGATCACGACCGGCCCCTTGACCGGGCGCTGCACCGCGAGCTTGCCGTCCGGCAGCTGCGCGGCCACGTCCTCGAGGCTGTGGCGCGTCGCGTTGCGCAGCGCGAGCTCGGCGGTCGCGAGGTGACCGCGCACCTCGCCCGCGGCCGCGACGATGCGCTGGCTGCGCTCGCGCATCTGCTGCATCTCCTGGACCGTCAGCGCGCCCTGGACCATGGCGATCTCGTCGATCGTGAGCCCGGAGTCGAGCATCCAGTCGTGGAGCGGGCCGCCATGAACGTCCGCGAGCCGGACCTTGTTGTTGTCGCGCACCACCGCGGCGACCAGGTCGTCGTGGCCCGACCGGTGGATCAGCTCGGCCATCGGGCAGCGGACGCCGCGCGCATCCTGGAACTCGCTGACCGGCATGCCCTCGTCGTCGGTCGGATAGGCGCCGGCCGCCGCATACTCGTGCAGCCACTGGATCATCTGCGCGCGGTGCGCGGCGAGCTCGAGCTGCGCGGCGGGCACGACGGTGTGAGTGGTCGACTGGGTGGTCGCGCACGCGGCGAGCGCGACGAATGCGATGCAGCGGGTCATGATTGCCTCCGCCGACAACATGACGCCGGC
>Ga0335081_10018421_pt1 | contig 11288 bp, 9 predicted proteins | sample Lox_Sample_35_FD_206713 | JGI IMG/M metagenome (GOLD analysis project Ga0335081, IMG submission 206713) | Soil microbial communities from Loxahatchee National Wildlife Refuge, Florida, United States - Lox_Sample_3.5 | ecosystem: Environmental > Terrestrial > Soil > Wetlands | place: USA: Florida... | reverse complement strand
GGGGAAGCTCTACCGCTTTCTGGGCCTCAGCGTGGGCGTGATCGTTCACGAACTGGACGACGAGGAGCGCCGCGAGGCTTACGCGGCCGACGTGACGTACGGCACCAACAACGAATTTGGCTTCGACTACCTGCGCGACAACATGAAGTTCGACCTGAAGGACTGCGTGCAACGGGGCCACAATTTCGCCATCGTGGACGAGGTGGACTCCATCCTGATCGACGAAGCGCGCACGCCGCTGATCATCTCCGGTGCCAGCGAAGAGTCCACGGACAAGTACTACAAGGTCAACCGCATCATTCCCAAGCTGGAACTGGGCGAGGAGATTGACGTTGCGCCCGGGGAGCCCAAGCAGTACACCGGCGACTTTACGGTCGATGAGAAACACAAGACGGTGACCGTCACCGATCAGGGATGGGAGAAGGTGGAGCAACTGCTCGCGATCGGCAACATCGCCGATCCCGAGAACTGGGACCTCAAGCACCACGTCGAGACTGCCGTGAAGGCGCACGCGCTCTATCGCAAGGATGTGGAGTACGTGATCAAAGACGGTGAAGTCATCATCGTCGACGAGTTCACCGGCCGCATGATGCCGGGCCGGCGCTGGTCCGATGGATTGCATCAGGCGATCGAGGCCAAAGAGAACGTCAAGGTCGAACGCGAGAACCAGACGCTGGCCACCATCACCTTCCAGAACTATTTCCGCATGTACAAAAAGCTGGCCGGCATGACGGGTACGGCGGAGACCGAAGCCACCGAATTCGACAAGATCTACAAACTGGAAGTGGTGGTGATTCCGACGAACAAGCCGTTGCTGCGCGTCGAGAACCCCGACATCGTCTATCGCACTGAGAAGGAAAAATATTTCGCCGCCGCGGACGAGATTCAGCGGCTGCATGAGAGCGACCAGCCGGTGTTGGTGGGCACCACCTCAATCGAGAAGTCGGAACGGCTTTCGGAGCTGCTCAAGAAAAAAAACATCAAGCACGTTGTGCTTAATGCCAAGTATCACGAGCGCGAAGCCGAGATCGTGGCCCAGGCTGGCCGCAAAGGCATGGTAACGATCGCCACCAACATGGCCGGCCGCGGTACCGACATTCTGCTGGGCGGCAACCCGGAATTCATGGCCAAGCAGGAGTGCGTGAAGAAGGGAATTGCGCAGCAACTGCGGGCGGCGCAAGGCAAGATTCAGGTCGATGTGGACGACAGCAATAAGACCCTCTGGTACTACGCGGGAAATGAGTTCGTCGTACCCACGGATCAATGGGAGCAGACTTTCGCCCGCTACAAAGCGGAAACGGACAAAGAACACCAGGACGTGACGTCCGTTGGCGGCCTGCACATTTTTGGCACCGAGCGTCACGAGGCGCGGCGCATCGATAACCAGCTGCGCGGACGCGCCGGCCGGCAAGGCGATCCGGGCTCCTCCCGGTTCTTCCTTTCTCTCGAAGATGACCTGATGCGCATCTTCGCCAAGGAATGGGTGTCGAACCTGTTGCAGCGCCTGGGCATGGAAGAGGGCATTCCCATCGAGTCGCGGCTGATCACACGCCGGATTGAAGCCGCGCAAAAAGCGGTGGAGGCGCAGAACTTCGAGGCGCGCAAACACCTGCTCGAGTATGACGACGTCATGAACAAGCAGCGCGAGGCCGTGTACGGCCTGCGTCACCAGTTGCTCGAGGGCGTGGATCAGAAGGAACTCATACTCGAAGACTACGTGGGCGGCATTCTCAGCGATCTGATGGATCAGTTCTGTCCGCCCAAGGTGCACGTCGAGGAGTGGGACATCAAGGGGCTGAAGGACGCGATCTTTACCCGCTTCGGTGTGGACTTCCTGGCGGAAGGCGTGAAGGCTGAGAGCCTGAACCGGCAGGAACTGGGCGACGCCATCTTCGAAAAACTCAAAGGGCGTTACGACGCGAAGGAAAAGTTGATTGGTCCCGAGGCCATGCGCTACCACGAGCGCATGATCATGCTCAGCGTGCTGGACGCGCAGTGGAAGGATCACCTCCTGAACATGGATCACCTGAAGGAGGGGATCGGGCTGCGCGGCTATGGTCAGCACGATCCGCTGGTCGAGTACAAGCGCGAATCGTTTGAGATGTTCGAAGCCATGATGCTGCGCTTCCAGGAAGAGACCACTCGCTATCTCTACCTGATGCAGATCCTGGAGCGGCCGGGCGGAGAATTCGGCGGCGCCGCGGGGCCGGAAGGGCGCGGACCGCATGAACTAGGTGGGCCGGACGCGGGGGTTCCGGCTGTGCGGGCCGGAGGCGGAGGCGACGGCAACGGGCGGCGACCGCCGCGAGCCGTGGCGACCTCGGTGGACGAACTGGAAGAAGCTTTCCAGCGCCGCAAGCGTCGCGAGCTGGAGCAGGCGCGGATGGCGGGATCGGGTGAGTACCAGCCGGTTCAGCAGGTGGTGCGCTCAGGCGACAAAGTCGGTCGCAACGATCCCTGCCCCTGCGGCTCGGGCAAGAAGTACAAGAAGTGTTGCGGCGCGAAGAGCTAAGCAGGCGGCGGGTTCGTCCTTTTCATGACCGTGCAGTTCGGCCTCGGCCTTGGCATGGCAGCGGGAGCGCGCCTGGCTGGCGCCGCGGGCCCCAGCATCCTCGCAGAACCTGGTTGCATCCAAACTAGTGACGTAACTGCGTAAGGGGTCTGAGGCCATCAGTGCCGAAAGGCAAGGTACCGTCGGGTGTATCTCTCCCTGTAATACATCGTGTTACGATATAAAAGTGGGAGGTGCCCTAAATGATTGCGCTCCGCTTGGTCCGGCTGATCGAAGAACACTCCGACGAACTTGCCGACAGCATCGTCAGGAAATTCCAGTCTTCACCCCGTACCCTCGACTTGAGCAAAGTTCCAGCGCAGGAATTGCGCCTTCGGACTCACGATGTGCTGCAGCACCTGAGCGAGTGGTTGCTCGCCAAGACGGAATCGGATATCGAGGAGCTATACCGCTCGGTGGGAGAGCGGCGAGCGTCGCAGGGCGTGGCCCTGGCTGACATGTGCTGGGCGTTCGTGCTCATCAAGGAAGAGCTGTGGAGTTTCCTGTCGCGCCAGGGCTTTCTGCGCGGTCCGCTGGAGATCTACGGCGAGCTGGAATTGCTGCGGCTGCTGGACCAGTTCTTCGATCATGCGATCGGCTATTGCGCGGAAGGTTATCAGCAGGCGCTGGAAGCGCGCGTCGGCGTAACGCTGGTTCCCGAGGTCCGCCACGGCCGGCCGGCGTAACGGTGAACTGCGGGCTCGGCGCTTCCGACCGTTCGATCTAACCCGCGACTTCAGCCGTGATTTCCGGACTTGCGGCCTCTAACCGCCTTGAAGGTCATCTCTTTAGCCGGGCTGCGCGCCCGGCGCTTCCAATCGAAGAACAGTTCTGCGTAGGTCTGGGTGACGTAGCGGCTGCGGTCGATGCCCAATGCTTTGGCGGTGCGATCGATCCAGCGGGGCCGGCCTTCAATCTCGCCCAACTTCCCGATGGGAGTTTCGTCGATTACGACGTGGCCCTGGCCGTCGCTCCACTCGGCGCGAAACTTCTCATAGCGGAAGGTGGGGGCAAGTCCCAGGGATCGAAGGATGGCGTCCATCTTCTCGCCGTGAGCGAGCCTTGTTTCGGTTTCGGTGCGAGTCTTGTGCCGACCGGCCTTGCCCTTGGCTTTGTGGGTGAGGACCCACTCCGATCCGTACTTGCGAAGACGCAGCAATTCGCCACGCTTACGCAGCGGCGTACCGGGAAGGTCGTAGAGGGTGTTCATCTCATGAGTGCGCCGGGTTTCGAGGCGAAAGCCCAGGCGTCGCAGGCGACGCGACAATGCGGGCACACTGTCCACCCGAAACTTGATCTCAATTTCCTGGTGAGAAGCCATGGCAGAAAAGTATATGCGATGGACAACGGGCGGACAGAAAGCGGCGATGGAAGCCGTGGCCGCGCTCACCGCGAGACAAGGCTAAGCGAAGGTGGGCAACTTCACCAGATCATCGTGGGGCACCGACTCGAGGGGCTGCCCGGCTCGCCGCCAGGCGCGCAGACCGCCGGCGATGACGTAGGCGTGAAATCCCTGTTCTCGCAGTATGTGCGCCACCCGGGCGCTCGTGGCTTCGCGTGCTCAAGTACAGTAGAGAAAAATCTCTCTATCCTTGGGCAGGTTTTTGAGCTCTTCGGGAAGGTTATTGGGTTCGATGCGAACCGACCCAGCGATGCGGGAGGCGTCGGCGTCGTAATAGCCGTGGCTGCGGACGTCGACGAGCATGATCTTGTCGGCGGCCTTGGACGTGAGCCGGCGAGCGACTTCTTCCACCGGCACCCGGGGCACCACTTTGTAGAGACGGAACTTCTTGTAGAGCCAGATCCGGTAGATGACGTAAGCTGCGGCGCCGAGGCTGAAGACGAGCTCGGCGGCGTGTCCGGCGGAGCGCAATCCGTGGGTGATGACGCGCAGAAAATCGCTGAAGACGAAGCCCAGCGCGCCGTAGGCCAGCACGTAGAAACTGGATCCGAGGAAATCCAGTTGCAGGAATTGCTGTAGCCGCATTTTCATGCTGCCGGCCAGGGGCGGCGCCATGGTGTTGATGCCGGGAATGAACTTGGCGAAGAGCAGGGTGACTTTGCCGCGGCGGTAGAACGACTCTGCGGATCGCAGGATGCAACTCTCCGGGTTGGCGGAAAGCCGGCAGAGCAATCCCAGCAGGGTCCAGCCGGTGTAGCGTCCCAGGACGAACAGCATGAGATCGCCCAGCATGATGCAGGCAAGGGAAACTCCATAGACCAGCAACGGATTGAGCTTGCCGTAAGCGCTTACAGCGCCGGCGGTGAGCAGAGCGAGCGCCGCCGGCATAGGAAGGCCGATGGCTTCCAGAAAGACAACCAACGCCAACATGCTGTAACCGTGATGTGTGATCAGTGAAAGCAGGTCTTCCATCTTTAGTTGTGGGGCCACAAGTGGAGCGCCACCCAAACCGAATTGACCCAGTATAGATGAAAGAAAAGGGCGGCAGGTCGCCGCCCTATTTGATTCCCGAAACCTCTACTGCGCCTTAAGCATTTTGACGCTCATCACGTGGATGGCGTTCTTGTCGGCGTAGACATGGGCGCTGAGTTGGACGTGATGGCCCTCGTGGCCCTTCAGGGTCTCAGGGTTCATGACGTCCCAGGACTTCTGGTCTTTGTCGTTGACGAAGGTCAGCTTGTCGCCGTCAGCTTTGACCGTGCCCTTCAGGGTCTTCAGAGGCGCCGCGGCCGCCTTGTCGTTGCTCATCGAACCGCCCATGTCCTGCGCGAAGCTCACTGCGCTGAACACCAGGCCAACCGCCAGAACCATGGCAAAAATCTTCTTCATTCCAGTCTCCTCGATATTGTTGGTTAGGATTTAACTACCGCCCTAAGCCGAGTACGGAAAGGGAGAGAAAACGGATTGCGAGCTCTTGCACCGGGCGGCGAACCGGCTTCATCTATAAGAAAAGTCAGGAGACAAGAACTCATGGTGAATGGAAACGGCAACGCGCGGCGCTACCTCAACCTGCCTGGACACTCGGCGAGTTTTCCTTTCAGTGACGCGGTTCTGGCCGGCGACACTCTGTACATCTCGGGGCGAATCGGGCTGGATCCGGTGACCGGGCGGCCGCCCGCCGGAGTGGAGGACGAAGTCAGGATTCTGCTGGATGAATTCGAGGCAGTGCTCAAACAGGCTGGGATGGACATGGATGATCTGGTGTCGGTGCACATCTTTTCGCCCGATGTGTCTCTATGGGAGCCGTTCAACGCGGCCTATGTGAAACGTTTTGCGCAGGAGTTTCCAGCGCGAGCGTTCCTGGGTTCGGGACCGCTCCTGTTTGGCGCCAGGTTTGAAATGGTAGGGATCGCGGTCAAGCGCTAGCTATTTTTCGCGGGCGACCACGAAGTCGGGCGCCCAAAGCAGGGCGCGCTTGAAGTCGGAGTCGGGGAAGACGCAGATGGCCTTGCGGGCGGACTCGGCATATTGGCTGGCGCGTTCAGAAGCGTATTCGAGCGATCCGTAACGAGCGAGAACTTCCAGGATCTGAGGGTGGGTCACGCCATTGAAGGCGCGGTCGCGCAGGACGGTCTCGATCTTGGATTTCTCTTCCGGGGTGCAGCGCTCAAGGGCATGAATGACAGCCATGGTGACTTTGCCTTCGCGCAGGTCGCTGGCGACGGGTTTTCCCAGCACACTCTCCGACGCTGTCAGATCGAGCACGTCATCCACGATCTGAAACGCCATTCCCAGGTCGTGACCATACTGCGCCAGGCGATCTTCCTGATCTTCGGTGGCCCCGCCCAGAATGGCGCCCATGCGCATGCAAACCGAGAACAGGCACGCGGTTTTGCGATAGATGAGGTCAAAATAATCTCTTTGCGAGATCAGCTTGCCTAGCGTTTCCATCTGGAGCAGTTCGCCTTCGACCATCTGCTGGGTGAGTTCGATGAGCACATCCAGGATGCGGAAATTACGCTCCTGCACGGCGATGCGGAAGGCCTGCATGTAGAGCCAATCGCCGGCCAGAACGCACTTCGAGTTGCCCCACTGGGTGTTGGCGGCGGGGCGTCCGCGGCGAGTCTGGGCCTCATCAATGATGTCGTCATGGACCAGAGTGGCGGTGTGAATAATCTCCACCACGGCCCCCAGGCGGATGGCGCCCCGGCCCTGGTAGTCGAAGAGCTTGGAAGCCAGCAACAAGAGCGCCGGACGGATGCGTTTGCCGCCGCCCTCGCGGAGATATTCGCCAATCTCAGTGATGGCGGTGACGTTCGAGACCGTATCCCGGCCGAACTCGCGCTCAATGGCCGCAAGATCGTCCCGCAACAGCTCGAAAACTTCCTTGCCGTTAATGGCCGCTGGTGTGCTCAAACCGTTCCTTATTGTCGATCGTTGTCCATCTTGCCTCGTTGCTAGTTGGTCCGGTAGTTCGTGAACTGTATGTCGATGCCGAAGTCCTTGCTGCGAATCAACGCAATGATTTCCTGCAGGGTGTCGCGGTCCTTCCCGCTGACGCGCACCAGGTCGCCCTGGATCGATGCCTGCACCTTCTTCTTCGAGTCCTTGATCAGCTTAACGATCTCGCGGGCCTTCTCGATCGGAATCCCCTGCTGGATCGTGACCTTCTGGCGCACGGTCGAGCCGGCCGCCGGTTCCACGGCGCCGTAGGTGAGACCCTTGAGGGGGACACCGCGCTTGGCCAGTTTTCCCTGGAAGACCTCGTTTACGGCCTTCAGCTTGTACTCGTCGATCGAGGCGAGAATGATTGCGTCCTTGCCTTCCATGGCAATGTTCGACTTCGAATCTTTCAGATCGTAGCGGGTATGGATCTCCTTCAACGCCTGCTGCATGGCGTTGTTGACCTCCGGGAGATCGATTTTGCTGACCAGGTCAAAACTGTTGTCCGGCATGTCCTTCTGCTCTAAAAAGATAGATTAGACTGCACCCCGTAAAGATGCGACCTTAACAAGCTAAACGGAGTTGGGCTTTTCGTGAAGCGAAAAGAATCGATGGAAGTTGGCGGTGGTCTGCGCGCCGATATCTTCGGTGGTGAGCGCGCGCAGCTCTCCTAATTGGCGAGCCACTTCCTTCACAAACGCAGGCTCGTTGCGTTTGCCACGATGGGGCAGCGGCGCCAGGTATGGCGAGTCGGTTTCGATCAGCATGCGATCGAGAGGAACCTCGCGGGCGACATCTCGTATCGCCTGGGCTTTGGGAAATGTAAGATTGCCGGCGAACGAGATCATGAAGCCCATATCGAGGGCGCGCCGGGCGTGCTGAGAGGTTCCGGTGAAACAGTGCAGAATGCCGCGCAGGCCGGTGGGAGCCCAGTGCTGCGCGATAAGGCCGAGGCAATCGTCCCAGGCGTTCTCGCTTCCGTCCGATGGACGGCAATGGATAACGATGGGAAGCTTCGCAGCGCTGGCTAGCTCCATCTGGCGTATGAAGACGCCATTCTGCACGTCGCGCGGCGAATGATCGTAAGAATAGTCCAGGCCGATCTCACCCCAGGCAATCACCTTGGGATGCCGGGCCACCTGCTCCATGCGGTCATAGGCAGCCTGGTCCGCCAGTTGCGCCTCATGCGGGTGTATGCCGATGGTGGCGTACATGAAGTCGTGCTGCTCGGCGAGGTGTATCCCGCAATCAAAGTTGCTGGGCCCATCACCGTTGCCGATGGCAACGATCGTCTGAACACCCGCTTCCCGGGCACGCGCGATCACCTGCTCGCGGTCGGCGTCAAACCTCTTCCCCTCGAGGTGGGCGTGAGAATCTACTAGAACCAGTCGTGGGTCGTTGGTCATTCGTCGTTGTTCATTTCGCAAGAGGGTGAATCGGCGACCGACTATTTCAACCTGGTCCCTACCGGAACATCTTCCAGAAAGCTGCACAGGATGGCTTTTCCGCCTTCCGGCGAGGCGGCCACGATCATGCCGTTGGATTCGAGGCCGCGCAGTTTTCGAGGCGCAAGGTTCGCCACGATGACCACCTTGCGTCCGATCAGAGTTTCGGGCGCGTAGGATTCGGCTATTCCTGCGACGACTTGCCGCACTTCCGTTCCAAGATCGACTTCCAGCCGCAGGAGCTTGTCCGCGCCTTTTACGCGCTCGGCAATCCTAACCTGACCCACGCGCAACTCGACCTTGGCGAAGTCGTCGATCGTGATCTTGCCGTCGGGTACAGGGGCGGCAGGTTTGGCATCGGCGGCTGCAGGCGTGGTCGGAGTCGCAGCCGCTGGAGTAGCGGCCGGACCACCGCCATTTGACGGTTTCGCCGCAGGTGGCGTCTGCGCGGCATGGACCACCGGCTCTGTCGCGATCTGCGGGGCTCTGCGCTCGTCTTCCATTTTTTGCATCCTTTCGACAGCACTCTTGTCGGCGCGCGGGAAAACCGCTTGCACATTTCCCAGCTTCGTTCCCAAGTGAAGCTGTCCCCATTTCAGCTCAGTGAGATCAAAGTTTTTAATCTCGCCAAGTCCAAGCTGGGCCCAGATCTTCGCGGTCGAATCGGGAATGACCGGATGCGCGAGCGCGGTGACGATACGAAGGGCCTCAGCGCTGGTGTAGAGGATGGTGGCCAGTCGCGCCCGGCTCTCCTCGTCCTGCTTCTCGCCGAGCGCCCAGGGCTCGTTTTCGACGATGTACTTGTCGACGGCAGCGACCAGTCCCCAGGCCGCCTCGAGTGCCTTAGAGAATTGGTACTGATCGAAGAACTCGGCGTAATCCGCGATGGTCTTGCGAGCCAGATCGGCGATGGTATCGTCTGACGCTTTGTGCTGCGCCGCGGGAGAGGGATACGGCACCTCACCCTTGAAGTAGCGGGTGATCATGGTCAGCGTGCGGCTGGCCAGATTGCCCAATCCATTGGCCAAGTCGGCGTTGTAGCGCGGCACCAGGGCGTCGAAGGAGAAGGAACCGTCCTGCCCGAAGACGATTTCGCGCAGCAGGAAGTAGCGCAGGGCGTCGCTGCCGAGGACGTCGAGAATCGTTTCCGCGCGCACGATGTTGCCGCGCGATTTGGACATCTTGTTCTCTTCGAAGAGCAGCCAGCCGTGGGCCACGATGCCTTTGGGCAACGGCAGGCCAGCGGCCATCAGGAACGCGGGCCAATAGACGCAGTGGAAGCGGACGATCTCCTTGCCGATCATCTGCAAGTCCGCGGGCCAGTATTTCGCGAATTTTTCCTGATCAGACTTGTCGGGCGATCCGTAACCGATGGCGGTGATGTAGTTGGCCAACGCATCCAGCCACACGTAGATCACGTGTTTGGGATCATCGGGCACGGGAATGCCCCAGGAGAACGTGCTGCGGCTGATAGAGAGATCGCGCAGACCGGAGCGCACAAATGACGTCACTTCGTTGCGGCGAGTTTCCGGGCGAATCCAGTCCGGCTGCTCGGTATAGAGCTTCAGCAATTTGTCGGCAAAGGCGGAGAGTTTGAAGAAATAATTTTCCTCGTGCACCGTCTCGGTCGGCCTGCCGCACTCCGGGCAGGGAGCACCGGGACCGACGGCATCGACGTAGAGCTCGTCGTAGACGCAATATTGGCCGGTGTAGGTGCCTTTGTAGATGTAACCGTTGTCGCGAATCTTGCGAAACAGCTCTTGCACACCGCGCTTGTGCCGGTCGGAGGTGGTGCGGATGAAGTCGTCGTAGGTCAGCCCCATCCGATCCCACAGGGCGCGAAATTCGGCGGAGATCTCGTCGGCAAACTTCTGCGGCGTCTTGCCCGAACCTTCGACCGCGCGCTCGATCTTCTGCCCGTGCTCGTCGGTACCGGTCAGGAAGAAGGTGTCTTCGCCCAGCATGCGATGCCGGCGCGCGATGGTGTCGCAGGCTATTGTGGTGTAGGCGTGCCCGATGTGGGGGCGCGCGTTGACGTAGTAGATCGGAGTCGTGATGTAGAACTTCTTGGTCATAGATAGCTTTGAGCTGCTAGCTTCTGGCTTTTAGCTGTTGTCGTTCGGTCCCGGGCGTAATTCCACTTGCGGCATTGATCCCAGGCCAAGAGCTAGCAGCTAGTGGCCTGCAGCCAGATACTTCCCGATCGCGTCCTGCATTACGTCCTTCAGCGGGACATGATGCTCGGCTGCGATGCGACGGCAGTCTTCATATTCGGGCGCATAGTTACTTACGGTCCCGTTCATGCTGGCGACCTTCATGCGCACATCGCCCCACTTCGTGCCGACGGTGACCCACTTGCGGGCCAGCACCTGGCGCTGTTCCTCGCGCCGCCGGACGCCCAGCGTCGAGGTCTCGGCGAAGATCAATGCGGTCAGCTTGGCCGCATCGTCCGGCTTACACAAGACTGTCAGGACGGCTCCCGGGCGATTCTTCTTCATCTGCACCGGCACGCCGAAAACGTCGAGCGCGCCCTCCTGCAGCAAGCGGTCCATTACGTAGCCGAACACTTGCGGGCTCAGATCGTCGAGGTTGGCCTCGAGCACGCTCATCGTCTCCGAAGCTACGCCGGAGTGTTCTATAGAGATTCCGCTCGCTGTCTCTCCGATGCTGATTCGGAGGACATTCGGATGCCCTGAGAGGTCCCGCGTGCCCGCGCCGTAGCCAATTTTCTTGACCTGCATCGGCGGAAAGGAGGAAAAACGCCGGGCCAGAACCTTTACGATGGCTGCACCGGTCGGGGTTACCAGTTCCTTCTGGATTCCCGAAGAATATAGAGGGGCGTCCTTCAGCAGTTCCAGGGTTGCAGGCGTCGGAACGGGGAGCACTCCGTGGGCGCACTGGACGGTGCCACCGCCCACGTTCAAAGGAGAGCAGACGATTTCGTCAG
>Ga0335081_10018420_pt1 | contig 11288 bp, 8 predicted proteins | sample Lox_Sample_35_FD_206713 | JGI IMG/M metagenome (GOLD analysis project Ga0335081, IMG submission 206713) | Soil microbial communities from Loxahatchee National Wildlife Refuge, Florida, United States - Lox_Sample_3.5 | ecosystem: Environmental > Terrestrial > Soil > Wetlands | place: USA: Florida... | reverse complement strand
GCTTTCTGACTTGATGCGGAGTTGATTGTAACAAATACATATAGCGTATGAGGTCTTCACGCCGGTTTGTTGAATACCAGATGAGACCTGCTATGCCATGGCGGATCATTCTCCACGCATATAGCCCGCGGTCAGCTTCCTAAGAGAACAATTGGCAGTCCTGCCGGACCCTGCATCATTCAAATGCAAATCATCAAAAAATAATAGAGATTTGTTTGTGATTTAGTTATAAGAAGGCATCGATGATATCCACCCCGAGATAAGCCAACCTGAACAATACCAGGAGGCGCAACATGAGGAAGCCTTTAACTATCCTGACAATAAATTTGGCGCTGGTTGTTTTCCTGTCGTTTATTTCACAAAACGCGCAGCCGGCTGTGTCAAAGGGCAATGAGATCAAAAGAGACGGCCGGTTCATTGCGTATGACAACGGGACTGTTTTGGACACCAAGACGAATCTTATGTGGGCGGCAAAGGACAGCGGGTCAAATGTCAACTGGCCTGATGCAAAAGGTTACTGCGAAAATTACCGCGGAGGCGGCTATTCTGATTGGCGGATGCCGACACAGGATGAGCTGGCGGGGCTGTATGATGCAAGCAAAGGCTACAGAACGGCCTGCGGACAAGACGCTCATTTGACAGAAATGATCGGACTTACGTGCAATTGGGTCTGGGCTTCGGAAACGCGCGGTTCCAAAGATGCTGCCTGTTTCAGTTTCCGCGGCGGCGACAGTTACTGGAAGCCCCAGTGCTACGGCAACTTCAGCGTCAGTCCCCGCCGGGCCCTGCCCGTGCGTAATGCCAAATAAATTAATTTTTCTTTGATCATCTTGCGGGAAGTGTGGTGACATACTGTGTAACGCTGTATGGGGCAATTCTCAGATCGATATACTCTTTCAAATACCTATGCGCAGGCGTCTTTCTTCAGCAGATCATTGAATGCCAGATGTAACATGCTATTGCTTTCTACTCCATGCCATCAGGTGTAGCAAAGGACTTACGATAAATAGCACAGTCACACATTCAAGAAGATTTTCCGATGATGATCATGATTGCATTCTGCCCACATTTATGGTCTCGAATACCACAAAAAGGGTCGCCTCTGAGAAATTAGATACCTTCGATGGAACGCAAATCATCCCTCTTTTTTCATCAGTAAATTGTTTTTGAATCTTGAGGAAATTCAGGTTCGAAAGCCGATTGCTCGACGGATGAAGAACCCGGACACATTGCCTGAACGAGTTGTGAGTGGACCATTTTCTTGAGCCGCGCATGGTTAAAGAAATCGAGTGCTTTTGCCGATGAAAAGATTGGCTCGCGGTGGGATGAACACCTCTCAGTGCTGCACTGGACAAAGATCAAAAGGATTTGAGATCAGAGGGGCCCGTCGAACACTGCTCACATCCGAATATCAGTGAATTGCGGCGATCAACAGATTGCGATCGCTGCTTTTTTAAGAGGAGAGATCATATGGGTAATTTACCTAAACGCCGTGAAGCGCTATTCGCTGGTGTCGCCGTCATAGTTTTCTTGTTGTCCGCCATTCTTCCCGCAGAGGCGCAGGCGTCCAGAAAGGCCTTTATCAACGCCACAGTCTATACGATGAACCCGGCTCAACCATGGGCCGAGGCCGTCGTGATGGACGGCAACAAGTTTGCTTACGTGGGCAGCACAAAAGGCGCAAAGACACTCATCAATGAGAAAACGAAGGTCTTTGACCTCAAAGGCCGCATGGTCCTGCCCGGTTTCATCGAAAGCCACGTGCATCCCGTGTTCGGGACGCTGTTCTCCGACGTGGCGATCCTTAATCAGGAAGCCAACAGGGAACAGATGCTCGCGGATATCAAGAAGGCGGCCGCCGAAAAGAAGAAGGATAAGGTTCTCTTCATGATGGGGTTCAAGGCGTCGCTCTTCGGCCCGCACGGCCCGACTGCCTCTGACCTCGACGTGATAGAAAGCAGCAAGCCGGTAATTATTCTCGACTACGGTGGACATTCGGCCTGGGTGAACACAAAAGCCTTACAGGTCGCGGGCATTACGAAGGACACGCCCGACCCGCTGCCACGCGCCCATTATTACAGGCGGGACAAGGACGGGAACCCAACAGGCTGGTGCATCGAGCCGATGACATTCATCCCGATTATCAAGAAGTCCGGCCTCATCTCATTGGAATATATAAGCGCGGCCGCGGAGCGTTTGTTTCCTGTCTTCCCATCTTTCGGCATTACAACGGTCTTCGACGCCGGGGCTTTCCTCGAAGACGACATGTTTAAACTTTATCTCCGCATGGAGAAGCAGAAGAAGCTTCCGTTCCGAGTCTACGCCTCCCATATAGCGGAAAGCGAAAAGAGCCTGCCCCATGCGCTCGCCGACCTCGCACGCCTGGAGAAGACATATCGTTCGAGGCTGTTCACGGTAAATACTCTAAAGATCGTTTACGACGGAACGCTGGAGGCGCAGAGTTGCGCCATGTTTGATGACTTCCTGATTGAAAAAGGAAACAGGGGCTTTGAACTCTTCCCGCCGGACGTCCTTGCCGACATCGTCATTAAGACCGATGACGCCGGCTACAATATACACATCCATGCGATAGGGAACCGAGCTATAAGTGACGCACTCGCAGCTTTTGAAAATCTAAAGAAGCGGAAGGGCCCCACCCGCACACGCAAGACCATCTGCCACGTCCAGTTCTTCATGCCAGATACTGTGGCGCGCTTCAAGGCGCTCGAGGAAGTTGTCGCTCAGACGACTCCGGTGTGGATGACGACGGACAACAATACCGAGGCGACCGTGGGAAAAGAGATTTATGAAAGACAGGTGCTCTTCGGCAGCCTCGACCGTGCAGGCGTGCGCGTCACCTTCGGCAGTGATTTTCCAGTCAGTTCGGGCATTGAAGGCTTGAACCCGTTTAACGAGATCGAAGTTGGCCATATGAGGCGTGCAATCGGGTCTCCGGATACAGAAGTTCTGCCGCCCGCATCCGAGAAGCTGCCCATCGACGCACTGCTCCGAGGCTACACGATAAACGGGGCTTATCAGCTCGGAGTGGAAGATAGACTCGGTTCAATTGAAGTCGGAAAGCTCGCGGACATGATCGTCGTCGAGAAGAACCTCTTCAAGCAGAGGCCCTCAGATATCCATAATAACAGCGTGCTCATAACCGTGATGGATGGCGACATTGTGTACCAACGCCCCGAAGAAAAATAGTAGCTCTTCAAAAGGAGGGAGAAAATGAAACAAACATTCGAGACTGCTATCATGACAGTCCTTTCCATCATCTTTATCGCTACGGGAATTTCCGACGCGTGCACATACTTTTTCCTGAAGGCAAAGGATGGAAGCACGATATCGGGACGCACCGACGAATTCTATTCGACTACCGACTCGAAGATAGACCTTATTCCCCGCGGTGTCATTTTCAACACAACCGCGCCCGCAGGTACGAAGGCCATTTCCTGGAAGACACGATACGGTTTCGTCGCCATTTCCATGTTCAACAAAGATATTTTCGGTGAAGGCATGAACGAAAAGGGACTGGCAGCAGGAGGTCTTTATTTTGAGGACGCAAAGTATCCGGCGGTAGAACCCGGCGACGAGGCCGTCAAGATGGATGACGCGGTGGGATGGATACTCGGAAATTTTCAGAATGTTGAAGAAGTAAGAAAGGCTCTTCTAAAGGTCAAGGTGTGGTCGGACAGCAATAACCCTTTTGAAAAGCCCATGCCGATGCACCTTTATGTAACCGATGCCACGGGCGGGTCGATTGTGATCGAATGCATCGACGGAAGTATAAAGGTATGGGACAACAAGGCAAACGGCGTGATGAGCAACGAGCCGGACCTCGGCTGGCATCTCAACAACCTTCGCTTCTATTCGAACGTAAATCCATACACACCCTTCTCTCCCGAACTCGGCAGCGGGGACTGGGCTCTCGGGTCGGGACTGATGTCTCTCCCGGGAGATTACAGTTGCGCGAGCAGATTCGTCAGGACATCACTGCTCAAACGCTTTTCCCAGCAGCCGGAAACAGCCGATGGAGGCGTCAATCTCGCCCTGCATCTGATCAGCGCGATTGACATTCCCTACGGCCCGCAAATCTGGATTCAGGGGCAGACCAGGAATATCCAGTGGACGGTGTGGTCCGTCATCTATGATCATACCAACAAATTTTTCTATTATCGTACATATGAGAACCCTACGCTCCGGCGTTTTGATCTCAACAAGCTGAATTTCAGCGAAGGGGCACCGAAGAAACGGATCGAGATTTTTGGAGGGCGGGGATATGTGGATGATACAGCCCGGATGCTCGGGCCCGCAAAATAAAGGTTCCGTGAATCCATGAAGAGGGTCGATTCTGTCGATGTCCTGAGGGGGCTTGCCCTGATCGCGATGGTGATATGCCACTACCCCATCTTTCTCTCCAGTGGCGAGGGAGCGGACGCTGCGCTCCATTTTCTCTCCAATCATCTGCTGGGAGGCGATTTCGGGGCTTCATGGTTTGTTTTTCTTGTAGGTCTCAGTCAAGTCCTGTCGGCGAGGAAACGGACCGGGCAGCAGGGTCCGGATGCAGGAAGGGTTGTCACGCGTGGTGCTGCGATCTTCATAATCGGTTTGCTCTTCCTGCTCGTCGTTCAAGGCTATGAGGAACTCTGGGACTGGGATATTCTGACATTCATCGGCGCGGCGACCATCTTGCTCCTTCCTTGCCGGGGAACGCCTTCATGGAAGCTCATTCTTTTTTGTATCGCCGTTCTGTTCGTTACACCGTGGCTCAGATCATTTGTTGACCTTGCTCCCTTTTACGGCGGCGGATTCGAAAACGCGAAATGGATATCCGACTACATTCCGAATTTCGTCTTCGATCCCATTAGAGACTACGAGAGCGGGTCTACCGTCTTTCATGTCGTCCTTGGTTTCTTCCTGATCGGCCAGTTTCCCCTCTTGCCCTGGATTGTTTTTCCTGTGGCCGGATTCGTGATCGGGAGGCGGCTGACTGAGAACCGGCTGGCTTCGGACGCGCCGCTTATTGTCATCATCGGGTTCATGCTGATCTCTATGGGACTCTTCACCGCTTATGCAGGTTCCATAAGACCAGGATTTTCCGTGCCGAACGACTACCTCGTGCCGCTCTCTTTTTATCCCAGTTCCTTCAGCATGGTCATCTTCATTCTGGGGGTCGTGCTTGTCCTTTATACCGCGCTATGGCGTATCTACGACGTAAATAGGGATGAAATGTCGGCTCCGGGAATATTTCTTAAATACTGCCGACAACTCAGCAAGTATTCTCTCACGATCTACGTCACTCACTTTGCATTTTTCTTCATACCACTCAGGATTGTAAGGCTCTTCACCGGCACATACTATCTGAGAGACCTGATGAGCACGTCAGTTGCCTTCGGCCTAGCCGTTATCCTCCTGCTTGCCTACTATCCAGTATTGAAACTGTGGGATAGGGTTGACGGAAAGTATAGCTTCGAGTGGCTGCTCGCTAGGCTCCTGTCTTCAGGTAAGCGGAAACATGCTGTCATCGCACGACCTCATGCACAGGGTCGATCTTATCCGAAGTATCAGGAGGGATTGATCAAGGCCGCGAAAGAAAGGGGTATATTTCAATAGGACAACGAATATCGGTCAAAAGGCTTTTTTGCACACGCAGTACTTGGCATTCAGGTAGGTATCTCTTGTCTCGATTGGCTCTAATCATTGACACAAGAAATGTCGCATATCTGGGTGAAAATAGAAAAACAATATTTCAATAATTAACTGCGAAGGTCGTCACTAGAAATCCACTGAACGTTAAGACAAGACTCCGGTAGCAAGATAGCCCAAGATGAGGCAGGAGAGCGTCAAGGCGTGCACCTGTATTGTGGCGAGGTTCGCGGGCGCCATCTTCATCTTGTCCATGTAGTTTTCCTTCAGGATGCGGAATGAGTTGAACGCAATGGGAATGGAGAGGAGCCCGAGAAGAACGGTGAATGACGTGATCCGGAGAGAGGCGGAAAGAAGCATCGTGGCGTAGGCGCAGATGAATCCCGCCACATACAGTATCACGCCGTGTCTTTTTCCGAAACGGGCCACAAGGTTGAGTTTGCCGGCCTCCCTGTCTTCTTCGTAATCCGGTATCTCGTTTATGACGATCATGGACCACATGAGGAATCCCGGTACGAGCGAAATTATCAGGGGCTCCCAGGCAAAAAACTGTGTCTGCACGTAGAATGCCCCGAGGCATATAACGGGACCGAAATTGATCAGCAGTCCCAATTCACCGAAACCCCGGTAACCATACCGTATGGGCGGCATCGTATAGAATACGGAAGAGAAGACGCCGATCGCGGCGAATAGAAGCACCGGCCAGCCGACGAGCACGGTGAGGCAGATCGCCAGGGCGATTCCGATGAGGTAACAGATGATGGCCCCCGCAAGGACGTAGTCAGCGGAAAGGAACCCGCCCGTCAGGACCCCGCTCCCTCCGGTATATGGATTCTTCTCTTCACCATGCGAACGGTCCACAGCGTGGAGATAATCAAACACATCGTCGATCATGTTGAGCCCCATGTGGTGCACCGTCACGCCGACCATCACCATGAGGAAAGAGATCAGGTTAAACTTATGGAATGCAGCCCAGGCGATGACGCTTCCCAGGATGGCAGGGAAGATGCTCGTAGGAACGAAGTGGAGGCGGAAAGACTGTATCCACACGCCGATGCTGCCAAACGGCGCCCCGTCTTTTTTCACCAATTTCATCTTAAGCGGCATTGCAGAACCTCCGGCCGAAGTCCGGATGATGTGCCAATCTTGTTTCCTGTAATTAATGGTAAAGCAATGGTGTAGTTTTTCAATGCATATTTTGGGGAAATATTTTAAGAGATTATGATACGACAAATCAGGCGATTCCTTATTGATGATTTTTCTATTTTTAATAAAAAATATTTGATACATATTAAGTAGTTTCCGTCCTGCTTTTTGATACCTTAGGTTCAATTGACCGCTTCATCTTTTTTCAGCAGCATCAAGTTTTATTTGGAGAGCACTCGTCACTGTCAATTTTTAGAGGAGCTTAACAGCTTCCAGCGATTCAAGGAGGAAATCGAGGATGGTGAAGAAAAGGACGACGGCTGCAAGGACCCTGACAAAACTACCGGCATGGAAAGCCCTGGCCACACATTACAAGAGGATCGCTGACGTTCATCTCAGGTCACTCTTCACCGATGACCGTGGCCGGGGGAAGCGCCTCACGGCGGAAGGCGCAGGCATCTATCTTGATTACTCCAAGAACCGCATAACGGACAAGACCGTAGAGCTGCTCGTAGACCTTGCAAACGAGTGTGGCCTTCATGAGCGCATCGAGGCCATGTTCACGGGCGAGAAGATCAATGTCACTGAGAAGAGGGCAGTACTTCACACCGCCTTGCGTGCACCCCGGGGTGCGCAGGTTTTCGTTGACGGCGAGGATGTCGTACCGCAGGTTCACGCTGTCCTCGACAGGATGGCAGTTTTTTCCGCGAGGGTGCGGAACGGCGAGTGGATGGGATATACAGGGAAGCCGGTCCACTGCATCGTGAATATCGGCATAGGGGGATCCGATCTCGGCCCCGTCATGGCCTACGAGGCGCTGAAGCATTACAGCAAACGGGCCCTGACCTTCCGCTTTGTCTCCAATGTGGACGGCACGGACTTCGAGGAGGCCACCCGCGACCTCAGCCCCGAAGAAACGCTCTTTATCATTTCTTCAAAGACCTTCACGACTCTGGAGACAATGACCAACGCGCACACGGCGCGCACCTGGGCGTTGAAGAAACTGCACCATGACAACGCCGTGGCCCGCCACTTCGTGGCCGTCTCGACCAATGCAGAGGAGGTTGCCAAGTTCGGCATTGACACGGCGAACATGTTCGGATTCTGGGACTGGGTTGGCGGACGCTACTCCATGGACTCCGCGATCGGACTTTCAACGATGATTGCCATCGGCCCGGAGAACTTCATGACCATGCTTGCCGGATTCCGCGCTATGGACGAGCATTTCCGGAACGCGCCCTTTGCGAAGAACCTGCCGGTCCTCATGGCGCTCCTCTCCGCGTGGTACAATAATTTCTTCGGTCTCGGTACGGCAGCAGTTCTGCCCTATGACCAGTATCTCAAGCGCTTCCCCGCATACCTCCAGCAATTGACGATGGAGAGTAACGGCAAGGGCGTGACGCTTGACGGTGCGGTTGTGAACTACCAGACTGGTTCCATCTACTGGGGGGAGCCGGGCACGAACGGCCAGCATTCATTTTATCAGTTGATCCATCAGGGAACAAAACTGATCCCATGCGACTTCATCGGCTTCTGCAAGTCGCTGAACCCCATCGGCCGCCATCACGACGTACTCATGGCGAATATGTTTGGCCAGACCGAGGCGCTCGCTTTCGGCAAGACCGAGGATAAGGTGAGAAGTGAAGGCACCCCTGAAGATCTGGTGCCGCATCGCGTATTTGGCGGCAACCGCCCGACAAACACGATCCTTGCGGAAAAGCTTGACCCGGAAACGCTGGGCAAGCTCGTTGCGCTTTACGAGCACAGCGTCTTTGTTCAGGGTGCAATCTGGAACATCGATTCCTTCGATCAGTGGGGCGTAGAGCTCGGCAAGGTGCTGGCAACGAGGATTATCCCCGAGCTCGAAAGTGTCAAGGACCCGCAGCTCAGGCATGACTCCTCGACGAATGCGCTGATCCGGCGTTATCGCAGGCTCAAAGGAGACCAACCATGACTGCGAAGGCAAATCCCAATGCAGGACAGCCTGCGGACAAATTTCCCCCTGTTAATATCACGAAGCTCATCGACGCCTATTACAAGGAGAAGCCCGATCCCTCCGTTTCCACAGAGCGCATTGCATTCGGAACATCCGGGCATCGCGGCTCGCCGTTTGAAAGGTCTTTCAACGAGGCCCACATACTCGCCGTGACCCAGGCCATCTGTCTCTACCGCAAACAGAAGAAGATCAGCGGGCCGCTCTTCATAGGAATAGACACCCATGCGGTCTCCATGCCTGCCTTTCAGACAGCCTTGGAGGTGCTTGCGGCAAACCGCGTGGACACAATGATTGCCGATGGAAACGATTACACTCCCACGCCCACGATATCGCATGCCATCCTCACATACAACCGCGGGCGTAAGAACGGCTTCGCCGACGGCATTGTGATCACGCCCTCTCACAACCCGCCGGAGGACGGCGGCTTCAAGTACAATCCGCCGGAAGGAGGACCGGCGGAACCTGCCGTTACGGGCTGGATAGAGACAAAGGCAAACGAGCTTCTCGCCGCAGATCCTGCGGGCATCAAAAGAATTCCCTTTGAGAAGGCTTTTCGCGCCCCCACGACGCACCGGCATGATTACATCCGGGCGTACTCGGACGACCTCGGGCATGTCATCGATATGGATGTCATTCGCGGCGCCAGGATAAAACTGGGAGTCGATCCCCTCGGCGGGGCGGGTGTTAATTACTGGCGGCCCATTGCAGAGCGCTATGACCTCGATCTTACGATCGTCAATGAGGCCGTGGACCCAGCGTTCCGTTTTATGACGCTCGACTGGGATGGGCGCATCCGCATGGATCCGTCGTCCCGTTATGCGATGCAGCGTCTGATAGGACTTAAGGATCGCTTCGACGTCGCCTTCGCATGCGACACGGACCACGACCGCCACGGTGTCGTCACGCGGAGCGTCGGGCTGCTCCCGGCCAATCATTTTCTTTCGGTGATGGTTTACTACCTGTTCCGGCACCGGCCCGGATGGAGGGCAGATGCGGCCGTGGGCAAGACCCTGGTAAGCAGCGAGATGATCGACCGCGTCACCGCGAAGCTGGGCAGGAATCTCTATGAGACGCCGGTAGGATTCAAGTGGTTCGTGAAGGGGCTCCTCAACGGCTCACTGGGATTCGGCGGCGAGGAGAGCGCGGGCGCGTCCTTCCTGCGCCGAGACGGCACCGTGTGGGCGACCGACAAGGATGGAATTATCTCCGTCCTCCTTGCGGCGGAACTCACCGCACGAATGGGACGTGACCCCGGCGAGGTATACGGCGGCCTCGCCCGCGAGTTCGGAGAAGCTTTTTACGATCGAATCGATGCCCCTGCCACGCCGGAGCAGAAGAAGGCGCTGGGGAAACTCTCCGCCGATCAGATTCGTTTCACAGAACTTGCCGGAGAGAAGATTCAGGCAATAGTCACCAACGCACCGGGGAACGGCGCACCCATAGGCGGTGTGAAAGTTATCGCGAAGAGCGGCTGGTTTGCCGCGCGTCCGTCGGGAACGGAAGATATCTATAAGATCTACGTTGAGAGCTTCCGCGGCATGGATCATCTGAAATTGATACTCGAGGAGGCACAGACCATAGTCAACGGCGCTCTGGCGGCGGCGGCATCAAAACAAAATTGATCGGGATCGGCCTTTCGAAAAATGGCCGTAAAGAAGAAGGAGATTTGCCATGAAACGAAAAACGATACGTTTATTTCTGCTATCCCTGTCCTTGCTTTTCCTCTCTGCCTGCGCGGCGGTGTACGCCAATATCCCCACGGAGGAAGGGTCGGTCGCACCAGGCTCGGCCGTTGCGAGAGAAGGCATGCCCCTCAAACTCCTGGGTAAGCCCATAGCCATAGGTGACAAGCTCCCGTCCGTAGAGCTGGTAGACGCCATGACCATGCAGCGCGTCGACCTCGCAAGAGACATGAAGGGCTCAGTTCTCTTCCTGAGCATCGTTCCTTCGCTCGACACCAAGGTCTGCGAAGCGCAGACGCATTATCTCTACGATCATCGAGACAAACTACCGCCCGAGGTGAAGATTATTACCATCAGCCGTGATACGCCGTTTGCGCAGAAACGGTTTGCGGACGAGGCAAGGATTAAAGGCATAGAGTTTCTTTCCGACTATAAGGAAGGTGCCTTTGGCCGCTCGACAGGCCTCCTGATGGAGGGATTGATGCTGCTCGCGCGTTCGGTCATCATCGTGGATAAGAATGGAAAGGTACGCTACATTCAGGTCGTTCCCGAGATAACGCACCTCCCGGACATGGAGCGGGCGATTCAGGAAGCGCAGGCGCTCGTGAAGTAAAGGAGAAAGCAATATGACGGACATGAACAGCGACCAGAAGCACATCTGGAAGGTATTAAAGATTATTCCCGAGAATCAAGATACATACTCGCTCTATCTTGAGGGAAAAGACGAAAAGATGGCAAAGAGGAAGGCGGGCCAGTTCGTTTCACTCAGTATCATGATGGAAAGTGGATGGAGCGACCCCCACCCGTTTTCCATA
>Ga0335081_10018419_pt1 | contig 11288 bp, 8 predicted proteins | sample Lox_Sample_35_FD_206713 | JGI IMG/M metagenome (GOLD analysis project Ga0335081, IMG submission 206713) | Soil microbial communities from Loxahatchee National Wildlife Refuge, Florida, United States - Lox_Sample_3.5 | ecosystem: Environmental > Terrestrial > Soil > Wetlands | place: USA: Florida... | reverse complement strand
TGGACCGTGCTGCCCAGATACTCGCCGCGTCGCTCCTTGCCGATGACGTTCTGGTAGATCCGACCCGTGGTGATGTTGTTCTGCTGGGAGAGCGAGCGGTCGATGAACCGCTCGTAGTGTCCGAGATCCAGATCCGTTTCCGCCCCGTCGTCCGTGACGTAGACCTCCCCGTGCTGAAACGGCGACATCGTGCCCGGGTCAACGTTGATGTAGGGATCGAATTTCTGCATCGTCACCGCGAGGCCGCGCTCGACCAGGAGCCGGCCCAGCGAGGCCGCCGCAATCCCTTTCCCGAGCGACGAGACGACGCCGCCGGTCACGAAGATGTACTTGGTCGCATTCACGCCACTGTTCATCGGGGCTCCTCCTGTGCGATCCAGTGCGCCGCCGCGCGGCGGAGGTCGTCCGGCGTGTCGACCCCCGGCTCGGCGGGTTCGCCGAGCTGTGCCACGCCCACCCGCATTCCATAGTGCAGCGCGCGAAGCTGCTCCAGCCGCTCCGCCCGTTCCGCCGGCGACGGCGCCAGACGGGTCCAGCGCCGAAGAGTGTCACGGCGATACGCGTACACACCCACGTGTTGCCAGTAGAGACTGGCCGGCACGGCCGCCCGGTCCCGTCGGAAAGGGATGGCCGCCCGCGAAAAGTAGAGCGCCCGGCCGCGCTCGTCCGCGACTACCTTGACGCGCCCCGGGTCCTCGGCCGCCTCCGCAGGCAGGGGTGCCGCCGCGGTGCCTACCTCGTCCCCCTCCTCGATGCGGCGTAACGCTCCCGCAAGGGCGGCCCGGGAAAGAAACGGCTCATCCCCCTGGATGTTGACGACCACCTCGCAGGCTTCGAATTCCGTCAGCTCGGCGACTTCCGCCACGCGCTCCGTCCCGCTGCTATGGGTGGGCCGAGTCAACACAGCGCGCACCCCTGCCAGCTCCACGACCCGTGCCACCATGGTGGAGTCGGTCGCAACCACGAGCTGGTCGACCAGCCCCAACCGGCGAACACACTGAATTACCCGGGTCACCAACGGTTCGCCGGCCAGAAGCTGCAGCGGTTTGTGAGGGATTCGGGTCGAGCCGAGCCGGGCCGGGATGACGCCGAGGACGCGCATTTCCGAACGTAATAGTGGCGGCCGGTCCTGTCAAAAGTCGTGCCGAATCGGGGCGACGACCCCCCGATATCAGCTATCAATCATTGAGTCAAGGGGTTAGGCGACGGCCGCAGGCCGGCTGGCTCGGAATGCAGCGGCCATCGAGAGGAAGTTCCGAAGCATGATCCGCCCGGAGTCGGTCGCCACGGACTCCGGATGAAACTGGACGCCGAACAGCGGAAACTGCCGATGCCGGAGCGCCATGATCTCTTGGCCCCGCGGACGATCCACCGACCAGCCTGTCAGCTCCAGTTCGTCGGGAAACCCCTCCGCCGCCACGACCAGGGAGTGGTATCGCATGACGGTGAGTGGATTGGGCAGTCCATCGAAAAGGCCATCGCCGAGGTGGCTCACCCGGGTGGTCTTGCCATGCATCAGGCGGTCTGCGCGCACCACCCGGCCCCCGAAGGCCTCTCCTATTGCCTGATGTCCGAGACAGACGCCCAAGAGGGGGATGCACCCCGCCGCAGCTCGGATCAGCGAGATCGAGATCCCGGCATCCTTCGGCTCACCGGGACCGGGGGAAATGATGATGGCCTCAGGGGCAAGCGCCATCGCCTCCGACACCGTCAGGGCGTCGTTTCGATAGACGACCGGATCGGCGCCCAGCTCGCCGACGAACTGCACGAGGTTGTAGGTGAAGCTGTCGTAGTTATCGAGGACCAGCAGCATATGCGAAACCTACCTCGGTCCGCCCGAGGAGCCAGTCCCCTTCCCTGTGGCAGAGCTCTTGGCTCGCGGGGCTAACGCGGCGGAGGAGTCGGCGGCGACGGATGGACATGGGGCGCAGCGGGGGCCGCCGGCGCCGGGGGAACAGTCTGCAGGTGCTCCAGCTGGCGCGTCACCTGCCGCAGAATCGAATCGTGGAGCTGCGACAGGGATTTGCTCATCGAGTCAAGCTCCGCCGGTGACATCCCGCGGGATCGATCGAGCACCTTTAAGCGGTTTTCGTCAGCCTTCATCCGCTCGACCATGGCCCGCATGCTTGCCCGAACCGAATCCGCGCTATGCTGCAGCCGGCGCCGCCCTGTCCGGTCCAGGTTGGCCGAGGAGTCCTCGAGATTCCCTGCCAGGTCCTTGAGCTGATCAATGGAGTCTGACATGGCGTCCACCCTGTCACTCAATTCCTGCCGCAACGAGTCTCGCCACGGCGCCGTCGAGTCGGACGGAAGATCGACCTGCACTCCATTATGGCCGAATCGCACCCTGGTACCCCGCCACTCCCGCGCGGTGCCGGCTGCAACGAGCAGCGGGAATGTGTCATGGATGGCGCCTACAACGACGGTTCCAAAGGGCTCGAGGTTCGGAGTCTCGCCGTTACCTTGCAGGCATCGGAACGTGGTCTGGTCGTTCAGCTTCTCAAGGTTGTCCAGCTCGAACCGGCAGGCCCGGAGCCGATCGGGCGAGATGGAATCATCCAGAGAGACCAGGACCCTGACGCCGCTGATGTGCTCCGGATCGCTCCGCAGAAGCTCTACCCGCTCCACACTACCCATCCGGGCGCTGTCCAGACGGAAGGGCACCAGCCCGATCAGCGGAATCGGGATGGGGTCACTGCTCTTCAAGGTGACAGTTACCTTCCGGAAACCGGCGACGATCACCATCCCCACGGCGAAGATGGCGACGGCACCAACCAGGATTTTGATCCAGTAGTTCCGCATCAATGCTCCGGGCTTGGGGCGGCGGCCCTATGTTTCACCAAGAGACGTATCAGGCCCGGCCAAAGTTTCATGGCTTGGCGGTGAGGGATGCCGAATGATCCAAGTTCATGGGCTGACCAAGCTTTACGGACCGCTCGTCGCGGTGCAAGACCTGTCCTTCGAGGTCGCTCCCGGCGAGATCCTCGGGTTGGTTGGCCCGAACGGGGCCGGAAAGACCACCACGCTCCGGAGTCTAGCCGGAATCATACTCCCCACCAGCGGCAGCATCCGGATTGCCGGCGCCGATCTGGCCAGTGAGCCGCTGCGTGCCAAGGCGGAGCTCGCCTTCATCCCCGATGAGCCCCAGCTCTTCGACTACCTGACCGTCACGGAGCATCTCCAATTTACCCTGCGACTCTACCGCCGTGCGGCCGAGCCGGGCCTCATCCGGAGGCTGCTGGATGACCTGGAGCTGACCGGCAAGCAGGATGCGCTGGCGAGCGAGCTATCACGCGGGATGAAGCAGAAGCTCGCCATCGCCTGCGGGCTGGTCCACGACCCTCGGGTACTCATGCTCGACGAGCCGCTGACCGGGCTCGATCCGGTGGGCATCCGCCGGATGAAGCGGACCATCGCCGCCCGGGCGCGCGCCGGTGTCGCCGTGGTTCTCAGCTCACACCTCCTCCAGCTGGTTGAGGAGCTTTGTACGCGCGTCCTCATCCTTCAGGCCGGGCGGCGGGTGGCGTTGGGCAGCGTGAGTGAGATCGTGGGCGACCGGCCGGAACTGAGCGGACGCGGGCTGGAAGAGATCTTCCTCTCCCTCACGGGCCATGAGGACGAGACCGTGCCGTGACGGACGCTGCCCTCTTCCTCTTCACGCGCTCGCTCAACAACTGGGCGAGACAGGTTTTCACGCAGCTGCGGAGTCCCCGATACGCCTTGGCCATTCTCTTCGGGGTGCTCTATCTCGGCCTCCTGTTCCTGGGCCAACATCAGGACTCGCACGCTCGGCTGCCGGTCAGTGCGGTCAGCTTCGGGGGAACGCTGCTGCTCCTGGTGCTGGTGGGAAAGTGGTGGGTGTTCGGAGCGGATCGCCTGGCCCTGGCGTTCAGCCCGGCGGAGATCCAGTTCCTGTTCCCGGCGCCGGTGACTCGCACCGCCCTGCTCCTTTACAAGCTGGTACGCGCCCAGCGCCTCATCCTCCTCAACGTGCTCGTGTGGGCGCTGCTGCTGCGGCGACGGGAGGGCTCGGGCCTCGCGCTCGGCCCCTACGCGGTCACGATGTGGGTCTTCTTTTCGACTGTGATGCTGCACCGGCTGGGGGTGGCACTGACCCGCGCTACCATCACGGAACACGGCTGGTCCGGCGTCCGGCGGGCCTGGGGCGCGATTCTCTTCCTGGTCGTTCTGGCGAGCGCGGCCTGGATCTCCCTGCTGCGACGGATGCCGCCCACCGGCCTCGGCCCATTGGCCCCCGAGAGCCCGCTGGAGACCCTCCGCCAGGCGGTCGAAACCCCGCCGCTCTCCCTGGTCCTGTGGCCGTTTCGCGTGCCACTGCTCCCGCTCGAGGCCCCGTCACTGGGCCTCTGGTTGCGCCGCCTGGGTCCCGCCCTGGCCCTGCTCGGCCTCCATCTCTGGTGGGTCCTTCGTGCCGACCGGCGCTTCGAGGAAGCCGCCATCGAAGCCAGTGCCCGGCGCGCGGAGCTGCTCCGGCGCTGGAGGCGACGGGAGCAGAAGCCAGCCGGCGCGCGCCGAGCCCTGCGGTTCATGTCGCTCCGGCCACAAGGCCACCCCATCGGAGCTGTCGTCTGGCGAAACCTCACGCGCCTCCTCCGGACGGTCAGCACGTCGTTGCTCGCAACTCTGCTGGGAGTGCTTGCCATTGGCATCGGCTTCTTCGTCTTCGCCGCGCCTGAGCACGCCGTTCTCACCAGCCTGGGAAGCCTCGCCCTGAGCTGGGTCGGGATTCTCGCCATCCTCGGCCCACTCTGGATCCGGATCGACCTTCGAGCCGATATGGATCGGCTCGACACCCTCAGGTCCTGGCCGCTCTCCGGACTTGCTCTCGTATCGGGAGAGGTCCTGTCGTCGGCCGTCGTACTAGTGCTGCTGGAGGCATTGCTGGCCTCCGCCGGAGCCATCGCGCTCAGAGAGGCGGGGCTGGCGCGAATGCCCCTCCCTCTCCTTGTCGCCGGCCTCCTCGCAGGGCTCCTGGTCCTTTCCGGGCTCAACCTGATCGCCCTCTGCATTCAGAACGGGGCGGCCCTCCTGTTTCCGTCGTGGGTCCGGACGGAGATCCAGCCGGGAGGGATTGAACAGATCGGACAGCAGCTGCTGACGGCGGGCGTGTCGGTTCTCCTTCTCCTCCTCTTCGCGGTCGGGCCCGGACTCCTTGGCGGCCTGGTCGCCTATCTCCTTCGACCTTCCATACGGGAATGGTCCTTTGTCGCGGGCGGACTGGTTGGCGCCGTGGGTCTCGGCATCGAGGCGTTTCTCTGCCTCGACTGGCTGGGGAGCCGGTTCGAGCACACGGATCCGAGCAAGGCCTGAGCGCCGCGGGGCAGAGTCAGTTCCTGCTGAAGTGCACGAACCGCAACGCCAGGGTCGGCAGGACGAGCAGGCTGAGCAGGGTCGAGGTGATGAGCCCTCCGAGAATGACGATGGCCATCGGTCCCTCAATCTCCCGCCCCGGGTCGCCGCTGCCGAGCGCCAGCGGGAGGAGGGCAAGACCGGTCACCGTGGCGGTCATCAGGATGGGACCGAGACGTTCGCTGGCCCCGCGCAAGGCTGTCCCGGCATTCCACTCCGCATTCTCCACAGTCACCAGGTGCTCATAGTGCGAAATGAGCATGATGGCGTTTCGGGTCGCGATGCCAAACAGGGTGACAAACCCTACCAGGGAGCCCAGAGAGAGCACGCCGCCGCTCAATGCGACGGATGCGACACCGCCCACCAGCGCAAAAGGCAGGTTGGCCACGACCAGAACGAGGCGCCCGGCTTCGTTGAAGGCGAGCCACAGGAGGAGCAGGATCACGGCGCCCGCGACCAGGCTATGGAGCAGGAGCTCATGCTCGGCCTGGCGCTGGGCCTCGGCCGTACCGGCCAGTTCCGCGTAAGTCCCGGCCGGCAAGAGACCGGGGTCTCGGAGCCGTCGCGCGAGATCCCGCGCATAGTCGGTGACGTCACGGCCGGTTGCGTTGGCCGTGACGGTCTGGACCCGACGTGTGGCCAGATGGCTGATCAGGTAGCGGCCGGAGGATCTCCCGACGTCCGCTACCAGCGCCAAGGGGACGATTCGGCCCGCCTCGGTGCGGAGTGGGAGAAGTCGCAAATCCTCGGGCCGGGTGCGGGCGGATGGATCGAGCAGCACTACGACGTCGGTCGCGCGACTTCCCTGATAGACCTGCCCGACTCGGGCGCCACGGGTCGCCGTCTCGACATCGCGGAGGACGTCGTCGCCGGCCAAGCCGATCCGACTGAGCACCTCCGGGCGGAGGCGGATCGTCACACCGGGCACAACGGGCGGCGGGTCGTACTGCACATCGGCCGCGCCCGGTATTCCCCTCGCGATCCGGGCGACCCGTTGCGCGGCGACGTCCAGGCTGTCCAGATCATCGCCGAAGATGTGAACCACGACTTCGGCCGTCGAGCCGGTCAGGGTCTCTTCGATCCGTTCCTTCAGAAACCCGCGAATCGCGAAGCTGACGCCGGGGAATCCGGCGAGGTGGGCACGAAGCGAGTCTTCCACCGTCCGGGCCGCCTCACCCTCGACCGGGTTCAGCTCCACCTCGATCTCGCTGTAATGCGTCCCCCAGGTGTCCTCCGAGAGCTCGGCTCGCCCGACCCGCTGCGCGATAGCGTGCACCCGCGGATCACGCGCGATGGCACGGCTCACCAGCCGCCCCAGGCGAACCGACTCCTCTAGTGAGGCACCGGGCACCGCGGCCATGTGCACCACGTAGTGACCTTCACGGAACTCGGGAAGGAACGATGATCCGAAGAAGGGGATGACAGCTAGCGCCAGAACACAGACCCCCGCCGTCGCGAGTGTGATCGCGCCTGGATGGCCGAGCAGGCGCCTCAACAGGTGCTCGAACCAGGAGCGCAGCCAGCGCAGGACGATCGATTCGTGTGCGGCCCCCCGTCGGTTAGCAAGGAGGACCAGGGTGAGCGCTGGTGTCACAGTCAGCGCCACTACCAGAGATGCCAGCGTCGCGAAGATGTAGGCAATGCCCAGCGGGCGGAACAGGGCTCCCTGCAGACCACTCATGGTGAGTACAGGAGCGAACACCAGCGCGACCACGAAGGTCGCGTAGACGACGCTGTGCCGCACCTCCAGGGACGCCGCCTGGACGACGTCCATGATCGACCGCGGGGCAGGCAGCTCGCGGTTCGCCCTCAATCGACGTGAAATGTTCTCGACGTCGATGATCGCGTCGTCCACCACCTCGCCCAGGGCGATCGCCAATCCGCCGAGGGTGAGCGTGTTGATGCTGAATCCGAGCTGGTCCAGGGCGATGATGGCCGCGAGCAGGGAGAGGGGAATGGCGGTCAGCGAGATGGCGGCAGCCCGGAGATCAAAGAGAAAGAGCAGCAGCACCGCGGCGACCAGCGCACCGCCCACGAGCAGCGCGACAGTGATGTTGTGGATGGCAAGGTCGATGAACTGCGAGGGCCGGAAGAGATCGGCGTGGAGCGTGAGCTCCTCGGCGGCGATCGTTGGTGCCAGCGCCGCGAGCACGCCCTCGGCCGCTGCCGCGACCTGCTTGGTGTTGGAACCCAGCTGGCCGGAGACGACCAGCACAATGCCCGGGCCCCCGTTGATGGAAGCGTCCCCGAACTTCGTTTCGGCGCCTTCCCGCACTGTTGCCACATCCCGCAGGCGCAGCACACTCGCCCCGGACGCCCGAAGCACGCTGCCTCCGAGCGCCTCGGGGGTAAGGAGCTGCCCCTCGGTCCGGACCACGAGGCGCTGGTTGGGATCGTCGATCACCCCCGCACCCCGGATGTTCGTCGCCCGGCGCGCCGCTTCGACGACGTCTTCAATGGACAGGCCGCGGGCCCTGAGGCGCACAGCGTCGGGAAGAATCTGGAGTTGTCTCACCTCCCCGCCAAACACCGCGACCTTGGCGACACCGGGCGTGGCCAGCAGTCGCGGCCGCACCACCCAGTCGACGAAGGTCCGCTGCTCCATCGTCGTCCTCCGCGACGACGTGAAGCCCACGATCAGCACCGTGCTCGACGAGGAGGTGAGTGGAGAGAGGATCGGCGAACCGACCGAAGTCGGGAGTTGCCGCTCCAGCTCTCCCAGGCGTTCCGCCAGGAGCTGGCGGGCCTCCCGGACTTCGACACGGTCGTTCAGGACGACGGTGATGACCGACAGTCCCTGGATGGATTGGGACCGGATGACGGTGACGCCGTTGGCGCCGTTGAGCGCATCCTCGATGGGCTTGGTGACGAGGATCTCGACCTGCTCCGGAGAGAAGCCCGGCGCCTCGGTCTGAATGGAGACCTGCGGAGGAGCAAACTCGGGGAAGACATCCAGCCGGCTCCGGAGCACCACCCCCGTTCCGTAGAGAACGAGCGTCAGCCCCAGACCGATCACGATGCCGGGGCGGCGGACGGCGAAGCGGACCAGCGCGTTCAGCACAACACGGGGTCCCGGTCGGTCACTCCCCGACCTCCTCGCCCACCACGATGCGCGCCCTGAACTCCTCGGACAGGAGTTGGCCCGCCCCGGTCACGACGATGCGGTCGCCGGGGTGAAGGCCTTCCTCGACTCGCCAGCCGCCCGGAATGGGGAGATTGGTCGGGATTCTGACCCGGACGAACTTGCCCGGGGCCCTCTCGACGTAGACCCAGGCCAGTGCATCCCACTGTACGACGGCACGGTCAGGGACCTCGATGCCGGGGCCGTGGCTCGCCGGGTCGGGGAGAAAGGCCAGCAGGACCGTCCCGGGACGCAGGGTTGACCCACCTGTCGGGATCCGGTACAGATAGGCCGCGCCGCCCGTCACCGGATCAGCGTCCGGCGCCGGCCCTTGGAAACGCCCATCCACCCGCGCTCCGCCTCCCATGGGAGCCAGCGGCAGTGTCTGGGGCGGCGGGACGGCCGGCCCCGACCATGTCACTCGGGCGAGAGGTGCGGAATAGTCGATCAGGTCGATCAGGGCCTGGCCGGGTTGCACCAACTCTCCCGGTTGAGCCTGCAGGCCAACGACGGTGCCGCCTCGGGGCACGTCAACAGGAAGCGCATCTCCGATCTGTGCGAGGGGGGCACCGGCCCCGAGCAGCTCTCCGACTCGTGGCCAATGGGCGCCGGCCGCCGGCCGCAGACGGCCTCCCACGCCCGCGCGCACCGTCGTCCGAGCGCCGGGATCCTCCACGATTTCAGCCGGCAACTCCACTTCGGCCGGGCGGACGGCGCGGGAGAGCGTCAGGGTCCGAATCCCGATCTCTCGAACGGTGGCCGTGTCCAAGCTGACCACAGCCTCGTTCCCAAGCGCCGCTAGCGTGGCGGGGGCCTCCTCATTGTTCTGATCCGCCGGTTGCGGCCCCCCAGCGCAGGCCGTCAGCACCACGCAGAACCCCAGCGAGGCCACGGCGCGTTGGAGGCGAGTCACAGATCCCTCTTTTCAGGACGCGAAGCAGGGGCGCCGCTCCAGACCCCGAGCGCGTGCTCCAGATCGAGCCCGGCCAGCCACAACCGATCCTCGGCATCCACCAAGTGGCCGGCTGCCCGGGCAACGTCGAGACGCGCGAGGACGAGATCGAGCTGCCCGATCTCTCCTCGTGCGTAGGCCGAGTCGAGAAGCTCGAGCTGAGTGCGAACGCCCGACACCTTGAGCGAGTCACGCTCTTCGCGGGCCGCGACGCAGCCCGCCTCGGCCACCTCCACACTCGAGAGGATCATCTCCTGAACCTCCGCCACCCGGCGCGCCGCCACTTCACGCCGGGCTTCAGCCTCACCGATCGGCCCCTTGTGACGATTCAGCGCGATCGATGGTAAGGAGAAGCCGATCGTCCACTTCCCGACGCCCCGGTCATAGAAGAGTCCGGGACCGAGGGCGATGTCCGGCCACGTCTCCGCCACGGCGAGGCGCACCTCCGCCTCGGCCACCTGGTACTCCCCGAGTACCTCAAGAAGCTCGCGCCGCGATCGGAGGGCGAGGGCATCGAGAGAATCCGTCGCCACGGCAAGGTCACAGAACGAGGTGTCGCTCCGCACCAGGGGAATGGAATCGACCTGAGAGGCAGAGAAGCCCATGGCCGCGGCGAGCGCGGCGCGGCGCCCCTCGAAGTCCCGACGACGGGCTGCGACTTCCGCCTGCCAGTCCTGGCGATCGGCCTCCACGCGGGCCAGCTCGACTCGTGACACCGTCCCATCCCTGTAGCGCGCGCGCACGACCACCAGCTCCGAATCCAGCAGAGCGAATTCCTGTTGAGCGGACGCCAGGCGGTGCCGTGCCACCTCCCGCTCCGTCAGAGCCTCGCGCACCCGCCAGCGAACCGCCCAGGCCTCATTCGAGGCCTGCGCCACCGCCACCAGCACACCCGCGTTGGCCCGGCCAATCCGCGCACCTCGCTTCCCGCCGAGCTCCACGGTGAACACTCCGCTCACCGCGGGCCCCCAGCGTGATTCGCTTCCGCTCCCGCTGAAGGCATACTCGGTTTCCGTCACGAGGCCGGGATCGGGACGCGCGCCCGCGGTCACCAAAACCGCCTCCGCGGCGCGCACCTGGGCCTCAAGCCGCGCGCGTTCCGGCCGAATCACCCACGCCGCCTCCGCGAACTCCCAGTCCCGCCACCCCTCAGCCGAGGATGGTACTCCAAGCGAGTCCAGGGCCGCCCGCACTGCTGGGGCATCGACGCGGCGGTCGTGATAGCGTGCGGCTGCGTCGGCCGTCTCCAGCGGGCGCGCGGTGTAGGTGGCACAGCCCGCGAGGAGGAGGGGGGTGATCACAAGCCGCCGCATGCGGGTTCTGACTCAGCCGCGGGGGTGGAAGCGCCGATGAACCGACCTGAGGTACTCGCGATCCACGTGGGTATAGATCTGGGTGGTTGAAAGGTCCGCGTGGCCCAGCATTTCCTGAACGGCGCGCAGGTCGGCCCCGCCTTCGAGCAGGTGGGTCGCGAAGGAGTGGCGCAAAGTGTGAGTCGTCACCCGCTTCCGGATTCCCGCGGAGCGGGCGCATCGCTTCACGATCGCCCACGCCCCGACCCGAGAGAGCGGATCACCCCGACGATTGAGAAGCACGCGCTCCCTCGATCGACCTCGGTCGAGGCTCGGGCGGATCTGATGCAGATAGACCGACACCGCCCCGATGACGCTCCGCCCGATAGGTACCAGTCGTTCCTTGGCGCCCTTGCCGAGCACCCGCACCAGCCCCTCGTTGAGGAGAAGATTCGAGAGGGTCAGTCCACACAACTCCGAAACTCGCAGGCCGGCGCCGTACCCGAGCTCGAGCAGCGCCCTATCCCGCCACGCCAGCGGCTGGTCAGCCGTC
>Ga0335081_10018417_pt1 | contig 11289 bp, 3 predicted proteins | sample Lox_Sample_35_FD_206713 | JGI IMG/M metagenome (GOLD analysis project Ga0335081, IMG submission 206713) | Soil microbial communities from Loxahatchee National Wildlife Refuge, Florida, United States - Lox_Sample_3.5 | ecosystem: Environmental > Terrestrial > Soil > Wetlands | place: USA: Florida... | reverse complement strand
GTGTTCGATGTGTTTCTTCAGCCCCACCGAATCGAAATCTGCCAGTACGTAGCGCCCGGACACCTGTCTCAGCGCGTCCACGAGGTCTTGTTCTTCCGCTGCACTCGGCTCGTAGAGAATCGCCTGTGCATCTTCACCGGCAGGAACGACACCTTCTTCCAGCGCTTTCAGAAAATGCTCGTGCATCGTAATCATGCGCCCGATTGTTTGTTGGAAGGCGTACACGCTCGACTCAAAGCGTTTGAACATCAAAATCCGCATCAAGCCACGAAGGTTCTTTCCGGCTCTTTGCAGGCTGACGTAAGCCTCGTGCTTCTGCTTCTCTTTTTTGACGTAGTGCCAAAGGCCGTACCGGGCGTAGGTCAATTCATCAGGCAGTTTTCCGGTGGCGCTAACGGTTCCCCTCCCTGACCTGCCGATGTAACCTCGCAACTTCTGATAAAGACCTTGATACGTTTCCTCGATACTGTATTCCACGGTTTCAAGCTCACGTTTCGGGAAAAACTGGTGCCTTCCACCAACGAGCACGTATGCTTTCTTTTTGCCGTCCAAATAGTCGTTGAAGTTCGCCGGGTCGACGGGTTGTTGGGTCTCGGAGTCAAATCCGTACCAACGCAGAATATGATGGCGAGTCCTGCGAATGAGAATGTTCGCCAACACTTCCCGCAAAGTGCGCTGTGCTTTTTCGATCAGCTTGAAGTATTCACGAAGATTTGGTGGGTCAATCGGAAGATCGGTCTTGTCCTGCGGATGGAAAAGTTTGATCTGGTGGTAAACGTCCCACGCGCTTTTGTTCCGGGGCGTAGCCGTCAAGAAGCAAGCAGGCCGTCCTGACGCTAAGAACGCTTCGACAATCTTGTACCGCTGTGTGTCTGGATATCGGAAGTTGTGGCTTTCGTCGATCAAGAGGAAGTCCCGTTCCCGGTACTTCACGTTCTCGAGAAGGATATTTGATCCGCCATCTCCGTTCTCAACGAGGTAGCCGGTCGAGAGTACACGAGCATTCAACTGGTAAACTTCGTTGTACCGCTCCCACATTTCCACGAGCGGTGCGGGGCAAAGGATCAAAGGCCGAGCGTGATCGGTACGCTCGAAATGCTTAACGATGGCCGCACCGATATAGCTCTTCCCGAGGCCCACCACGTCAGAGACGAAGGCCCCACCGTTCACCCGGATCATCTGAATTGCTTGTTTGACGGCGACCCTTTGGAACGTCGCCAGTCGGTTGGCGATCTCGTCGTCCCAAAGAATGTCCTTATCCTCGTCGCCTTCGATTCGATCCCGGACGAGGGTGTACAGCGTCTTCATGTACACGTCGTAAGGCCGCACCGGGGCCATCGCCCATGATTGGCGGATCTCCTGCATCAACGCCTCATCAAAATCTTCTGAATCGTTCCAAAGTTCATCGAACCATCGGACGAGTTCAGCGTGATTGCTGTTTCCGTGAACAACGACATTGAGTTCGGTGTTGTGGCTGATCCCGGAGAGTGTCAGGTTTGACGAGCCGATAACAGCAATGCCTTCTTCCAGCTTCGACTGTTCTTTGCCGAAGAGGTCATAGCTCGGGCCGTAGTCGAAAATCTGCTGGTGTCCGCGCAGTTTCCGTGCGCGCCGCCGCATACACTCGTCTCGCAGTTTCACGTTCAACTCGTCCCAACTCGCACATCGCGGCACCGGTACCAGGAAGTTCCGCCGCGCGTAGCCTACCAACCCTTCGACCTTCCCTTTGTCATTCCCCTTGCCCGGCCGCCCGAACTTCTCGGCGAACAGATAGTGGCTCTGCAACTCGGAAAATGCCTGCGTCTTGCTCCGTGTTCCATCTCCCAGAATCTGCGCCACCGCCAGTTTCGTGTTGTCGTACAGGATGGTGCGCGGCACGCCATGGAAATAGGCAAAGGCGTGATTGTGCCCTTCCAGGAAAGCTTCCGTGGTTTCGGCCGGAAACGCCATCACGAAGCAGTCGTCGGACTGCGGCAGGTCCACTACCAGGTAGTGCGCCCTGCGCTCCACTCCTGCGATCACTACCTGTGCTTCACCGAAATCGGCCTGCGCATCGCCGGGCGGATGCGCCAGCGGCACGAACAGCTCCCGCTGACTCAACTTCCGCAGCCGCACATAATCCTTCACGATGGTGTAGCCGCCCGTGAATCCGTGCTCGGCCCGCAGCCGCTCGAAGATCCGCTTGGCGGTGTGACGCTGCTTCTTCGCCTGAGCTTTGTCCTGTTCCAGGATCTGGTCGATGATCCCGGCCCAGGCGTCCAGCTTCGGGCGCCGCGCCGGCTGCTGCCGCCGATAGCCCGGCGGAATCGAGTACCGCAGCATCTTGCGCACGGTCTCGCGCGCCAGTCCGAACTGCCGCGCCGCCTCCCGCTCGCTCATCTTGTCGACCACTACGGCTCGCCGCACGCGCGCATACAGCTCCACGGTGTACACCTCTCCGGTGTTCCATAAAACGCAACCTTGTGGAAATGTTTGATGGAACCAGTCTGGCGGCGGCCTAATATTCCTCCGCCGCAAACGCCGCTCACGCGGCGTTTACTGGTCTATTTTCGCTCCGGCGCTTATAATACGCGCGGATTGCGCAAGTTGTACGAAACCATCGAGTTGCCGCTGGCGAGTGTGCTCGCGCGCATGGAATTGACAGGCGTTCTGATCGATTCGAGCGAGCTGAAGCGGCTCTCGGACCTAATGGAAACCGACATCGCGCGGCTCACGGCGGAGATCCACGAGATGGCGGGCAAGCCGTTCAACATCAGCTCGCCGCAGCAGCTTGGGCGCGTGCTGTTCGACGATTTGCGGCTGCCGGCGCCGGTGAAATACGGAAAGGGCAAGACGATTTCGACTGCCGCGGACGTGCTGGAGGAGCTGGCCGAGGAGCACGAGGTGGTGCGCAAGGTGCTCGAATACCGCCAGCTCACTAAATTGAAGGGGACATACGTGGACGCGCTGCCGGCGCTCATCGACGCGCGCACGGGCCGCCTGCACACGAGTTTCAACCAGACGGGCGCGGCAACCGGACGGCTTTCGTCATCGAATCCGAACCTGCAAAATATTCCGATTCGCACCGAGCTGGGACGCGAGATTCGCGCGGCCTTCATTCCGCGGCCCGGATGGAAACTGGTGGTGGCGGATTACTCGCAGATCGAGTTGCGCCTCGTGGCGCACATGTCGCGCGACGCCGTGCTGGTGGAGGCATTTCGCAATGGAGAGGACATTCACACGCGCACGGCGGCGGAAGTGATGGGCATCCCGCCATTGATGGTGGGCCCGGAAGACCGGCGGCGCGCCAAGGCTGTGAATTTCGGCATCGTGTACGGCATCAGCCCGTTCGGGCTTTCGCAGCAGATCGGCATTTCGCGCGGCGAGGCGGAACTGTACATCCGCAGCTATTTCGAGCGCTACACGGGCGTGAAGAAATTCATTGAGAGCACGATTGCCGAGGTGCGGCGCACCGGAGTGACAAAGACGCTGTTGGGGCGCGAGCGCCCGATCCCCGATATGAACAGCCGCAATCCGAGTTCGCGCGGATTCGCGGAGCGCACCGCGGTGAACTCACCGCTCCAGGGCACGGCGGCGGACCTGATCAAGCTGGCCATGGTGCACATCGACCGGCGGCTGCGCGAGGAGAAGTATCAGGCGGCGATGCTACTGCAGGTGCATGACGAGCTGGTGTTCGAAGCTCCGGCGGAGGAAACGCAACGGCTGGCGGCGATGGTGAAGCGGGAGATGGAGGAGGTGTATCCGCTGGAAGTGCCGCTGGTGGCGGATATCGGGGTTGGAGGGAATTGGAGGGATGCGAAGTGAGGGAGGTGCGTTACCCGATGCGGCCAAGCCGGCAAGCACGATGAACTGTCAGACTCGACGCCCAAATCTCAGCGTCAGGCGTGATACGACCCAGTGCGGCTAACGTCCGAGAACGCCGATAGCAAAGAGAGAACCCTCCGGGCTAAACCGACCGGATCCCCGCCTAGCCCGCAGGGCCAGGAAAAGTCTTCGATACCAAAATCACATGCCCTGGTCCATCGCGAGCTCCGTCGGATTCCTGGAATCGACCCCGCGCACGATTGGTAGTGGACACTTCACTGAAAGACGCAAGATAGCAGATTTCCATTAGTAGTCTGTCTAACCGGTGTCCGCTCGTCTATTTCAGATAATACGGTCTTGAAATGCTCCTGGGCTAGCAGTATAGTTGATCTGAACAAAAGGAGATAGTGCTGTCACAGGTGTCTTTGTACGACCAAGAAAGGGGGTCATATGAAGGTAGGAAGCAGGTGGCGCAGCTTGCAGAGTGCGATGCTTGCAGCGCTTCTGCTCATTCTGTTTGCGCCGGTTATGGTGGCGCAATCGCAAAATATCAGCGGCACAGTTGTAGACGCTTCCGGTGCCGTCATTCCCGCGGCCACGGTATCAATCACCGACGCGGCCAAAGGAGGAATCGCACGGCTGACTACTACCGACAACCTCGGAGTGTTCCGGGCCATCGACATTGAGCCCGGCAGGTATGTCATCCGTGCCGAGAAGGAAGGGTTCAAGAAGGCGGAAATCACAGTCACCCTGGACGTCAACGCGAAGCTGGATGTTGGCGAGATCAGGCTCCAGGTCGGGAACGTGACGGAAGTCTTGTCCGTTACCGGCGAAGCCGCTCCTCTGGTCACTACCAATACCATGGACAAAGCCTACGTCGTGGAGAGGACACAGATGTCGGAATTGCCCATGAACGGCCGCAACTTTACATCGTTGATGAACACGGTCCCGGGCATGACCAGCTCCGCCCAGAACGATTTCAATGTGAACTTCAATGACGTCTCGCAGTTCCATTCGCTCGGAGGACGCGGATCAGAGAACAACATGTACCTGGATGGGGTTCCGAATATCGACGTCGGCGACAACCAGTCGCAGTACACTCAGGCTAGTATCGACACGATTGCGGAGTTCCGGGTCATGCAGAGCAGCTTCAACGCGGAGTACGGCCGCAACTCCGGCATGGTCATCGCGGTGCAAACCAAATCGGGGGGCAACGCGTTCCACGGCACCGCTTACGAGTATTTCCGCAACAACTGGCTGGATGCAAAGTGCGTGATATGCAATACGCTCCAGCCGCAACTGCGCTACAACCAGTTCGGCGGCAACTTCAGCGGTTGGGTTCCGGTGCCGAAGATCTCAAGCGTCAACAACAAACGGTTGTTCTTCTTCTATAACCGCGAAATGACGCGCCGCAACCTTCCAGGAAGCAACTACGCGGACATCCCGGATGCGCAAATTCTGAGCGGGAATTTCAGCCAGTGGTTAACTTCCACGCCGATGCAGTATGCTCCGCAGTTCAAGACCGGCACGGTGTTCGAGCCGGGAACCATCGTACGCAACGGCGCGGGCTACATCACGGACGGGACACCCTTCCCCGGCAACATTGTTTCGCAATCGCTCTGGAATCCGCTGAGTTCTGCTCTATTGAAAGTCTATGCGGGAATCCCGGGTTATGCGAACCTCCCAGCCGCGCCGAGCCCTGGCTACGTCCGGTACTACTACAACAGTCCAGACAACCTGCGTAAGAACCAGGACATGCTCCGCGTAGACTACGCGATCAGCAGCAAAATGAGCAGTTTCTTCCGCTGGGTGAACGATTATCAGAAAGAGGCATACGACACTGTAATTTGGGGCAGCGCGCCATTCCCGCTCCAGCCGCAAGCGCGGCCTAAGCCGGGCAGTTCCTGGTCGTGGAACCTCGTGAGTACGTTCACACCTACCCTGGCATCCGAGACGATTCTGACTTACAACCACCAATCGCAGTCGCTCTCGATCACGGGCAACAATCCGCTCAATCGCGACACCTTGGGAGCCAACTGGACCCAGATCTACCCAATGGCGAACATCACGAACTCGGTCCCCAATGTCACCACAAATACCGGCAATTTCGGCTGGGCCCTGGGCGACCCGGGCTGGCATAACTGGGGCAAGGACTATGGCGCCACGGAGAACCTCACCTGGGTGAAGGGATCCCATACCGTCAAGTTCGGGATCTTTTACAATCGCGACGACAAGGCGCAGACCGGAACTTGGCCCATGCAGGGCTCCATTGATTTCAGTTCCACCTCCTCGATGCCAAATGACACCGGCAACGGGATCGCCAACCTGATGCTGGGTAACTTCAATAACTTCAACCAGCCTAGCGCGGCGGTCTATCCGTGGTTCCGTTTCTGGGAATTTGACATGTATGCGCAGGATAGCTGGAAACTGACCAGGCGTCTGACTCTGGAGTACGGAATTCGCATACCGTACATGACCCCGACCTACACCGTGGTACGCGGTGGTACTGCGGGCGGCGAAGGAACGTGGACGCTCTACAGTGTGGATCTGAGTAAGTACAACGCGGCCAACGCTCCGAAGATCGACCTCAGCAATGGGTTCATCATCGGGAATCCGATGGACGTGCTCTCCAAACTCGGGTTGAATTGCGACCCGTGCTCAGGTACACACCAGGGATTCTCGCCGGCCAAGACGTTCGTGGAGCCTCGTGTAGGCTTCGCGTACGACCTGTTCGGCAACGGGAGCACCGCCATCCGCGGCGGGTTTGGCATGTTTAACGAGCGCTTGCGCCAGAATAACTTCAACTTCGGCGCTGGCGGCCAGTGGCCCAATCTCTACCCCGGCGCCCTGATCAACGGCAACGTATCCGCGATCAGCACCTCCGGCCTGCCAAACGCGTCTTCGCCCAGCCAGCCGCCTGGAATGACGGTTTGGCCGACCGACAATACCATGCCGACCATTTACTCCTGGTACGCGGGGGTTCAGCGGCAGTTGCCGGCAAAACTTGTTCTGGACCTTTCCTACTCCGGGAACCACGCCATCCACCTCATGGATCAGCGCCAGGTGAATGGCCTGCCCGCGGGCACGTATCTCGCCAACCCGAACCTGTTGAAGTCCGTCAATTACTTCTCCAACGCGCTGATGCCGTATCTCGGGTGGGGCAATTTGAACGCCATCGAGACGCTCGCATACTCGCGCTATAACGCGATGATGTTCCGGCTCAGCCGGCGTTTCGCCAACAACCTGTCGGTCAACTTCAACTACACCTGGTCCCACATCATGGATGTCGCGGACAACGACTCCGACCAGATCAACAACCCGTTCAACATCCGCTCGAATTGGGCGAATGCCGGCTACGACCAGCCGAACGTGATCACGCTCGATTTCGTCTACATGCTGCCGAACGTCAAGGGCACACTGGACAGGCCCTTGCTGAAGCAGGCCTTCAACGGCTGGGAAGTCAGCGGCATGATCCGGTCCCAATCCGGCATGCCGGTCAACATCACCTCCAACGGAAACCTGCAGGGAATCAACGACGGCAGCCAGTATCCGAATTTGGTCGGCGATCCCTACGCGGGAACGAACGCTTTCCAATGGCTCAATCCCGCCGCCTTCGCCCGGCCGCAGGACGGGCAGTACGGCATTCTTGGCAGAAACGGACTCCATCTGCCTGCCGTTCGCAATGTGGATGCAGCCCTGATGAAGAACTTCAACATCACGGAATCGGTCAAGTTCACGTTGCGCTGCGAGGTTTTCAACCTCTTCAACCACCCCGAGGTCTGGGGCATCCAGAACTCGTTCAGCGGCGATAACCCCGGCAGCCCGCTTTCCGCGACTGACGCCACCTTCGGACAAGCCAACAACTGGCGCGACGCCCGAACGTTGCAACTGGCTGCGCGGTTCAGCTTCTGATTTCGCTCGCGGTAAACCCGAAGCCCCGTTGCCTTAGGGCGGCGGGGCTTTTTCTTTCTATCGACATCTTCGACAGTTCGAATCCGATAGAATCAGGATGAGATGATATGAAGCGTGCGGCGTGCCTCTGGCTCTGCACCTTCGTTCTATATGCCGCAGAGCCGGCGGAGAAGATTTTCGACCGTGCGGTCAAGGATCTTGCCGCAGAGGACTACCGGAGTGCCGAGCGGGGATTTCAATCCGTTCTGCGCGAGCAACCGCGCAACGTCGCCGCACTTAGCAATCTGGGTGTAATCTACTCCCGCACCGGCCGTGCCGACGAAGCGATCACCGTCTACCGGCGGGCGTTGCGGTTCAGTCCGGATGACAAAGCACTTCTGCTGAACCTCGGGCTGGCCTATCTCCGGCAGGATAGCCACGCGCGAGCCCTGCCGCTATTTGCTCGGGTCGTTGCGATCGATCCTCAGCACCTGCAAGCCCGGCAGTTGCTGGCCGTTTGCCGCGCCTACAGCGGCGAACTGGCACTGGCAACTGCCGATCTTGAAGCTCTGCGCGCCTCCTCTCCTCGCGACGAAAACATCTTGTTTCTGCTGGGCTTTGTCTATCTCAAGAGTCATGAGCCCGAAAAGGCCAAGGCGATTTTTGAACAGATGTTCGAAGCGGCCGGTCCGGTTCGTGCGGAGTTTCTACGCGGCAAGGCCAGCTACGAAGCGGCTATGTTTCTCCCGGCCGAGGAGTGTTTTCTGCAAGTCCTTCGGCTAAACCCGACGTTTCCTGGAGTGCACCTGGAATTAGGGAAGGTGTACATCAGTCTGCGCAGGACCGAGGACGCCATCCGCGAACTGAAGCTGGCATTGCAGGAGAACCAAGGGGACCCGGATGCGAGCTATTTCCTCGGCGGCCTGCTGGTCCAAGAAGGCCGTTACGCGGAAGGCATTCCCTACCTGGAGCGGGCGAAAACGGCAAAGCCTGACTTCTGGGCACCCCATTTCTATTTGGGCAAGGCCAAGCTCAGACTGGAGAAACCGGCGGAGGCTGTCGTTATGCTCCAGAGAGCCGTGAAGTTGTCCCCCGACGAAGCTTCTGCCTATTACCTGCTTGGGCAGGCGCTCCAAGCTTGCGGGCGAGGACCTGAAGCCCGCCAAGCCCTCAGCCGGGTGCGCGATTTGAGAGCTGGCGCGCTTGAGAACTTCACGCTCGATGACGGCCGGGTGGCAGGTACCCGCTAAGGGTCCGTACCACAAGGCATCTGGCAGCTATCGTTCCAGTAGGTCGTGACAGTATCAAGCGAGGCCACTGCAATAATCGGCAAGACGATCTCGCACGAACTGCATACTGGAAAGCTTGCCGCGGGCGGATCGCCGTGGTGTGTTGCTGACCAAGAGTCCTGTTAGGGCCGCTCGACTATCTGGCGAAACCCCATCGCACCACCAAGGGCTCGCGAAGTCGTGTTGTGAGAAGTTGGAGAATCACCTCGTCGGGTAGTGAGAACTGGAGGGACGCGAAGTGAAGTGGCGGTCGGCCGATCGTGAGAAGCCAATATCCGAGAGGCGTTTATAACCGGCTAATGTTTTGAGTGAGGAGCTCGCGGCGAGCAACGGAAAGCAGTATTCTTTCCCGTTCGAGACTGACTTTACCGGGAGGGTGAAGGCCGGTCCTCAGATCGAAACTTGGCAGCGAGGGCACCGGTCACGCGGAGAACCGGAACGGTTCCTGGTAGCGCTTGGCCGGCCCGTGCGCACGGCGTCGGTCCGACGGCGCGCCATTAACCCTGAAAAGAGCGGCGTGGAATGTTGACAAAGTTTTAGAGTGGGTCCCTAAAACGAGCGAGGCGAGGCAGGCCCGAGGCACGTATATTGCGGTTGGAAGATCGCTCGGGTGCCGGCAGCGGTAAGCCTCGAAGGGTGCAGCGCATCGTCGTGAGAGGCATGGACCGCGAGCCGAGCTTAGAGAACGCGGACTGCCATAGGACGCTCTGTCCAAACGGTACTCTCTTGGAGGTGGTACGCCTTGACCGCTGTCGTCCGCGTCGTGAGCGGCTGAGCGAAGAAGCCCTGGACCGATTGGTAGAGAGCTTCCCGGTGAGGGTGTTGGCATGAAGACGATCAGCAGACGACTGCGCCGGCTCGAAGAAAGACTTGCGCCCGCGCGTGAAACAGAATTTGAGCGGCACCTGCGCGAGAGGATTGAGCTCGCCTACCGTGTGGCAGAGGCGCGAGAGCGCAGCGAGGGCCGGCCCCGACCCGATGACTATCCCCACGCTGAGTTTTGGCATCAGCAGCTCCTTGAAGCAACGATAGAGGCGGAGAGGGCAGTAAGACTGGGTCGACGAAACAGCTACCGATATTAACCGATAACGCCGTTCAATTCCAGCGTGAACGCGCCCTTGTCGCACCACAGTTTTGCTGGCCGAAAAACACCGTCGGAGGCCAATCTCGATTAGTCGGGCACTACTGGTACCGCAAGGCGATCAGAGGGTCGATGCGGGTGGCGCGGCGAGCCGGCAAGTAGCTGGCGGCTAGCGAGATGGCGGCCAGAAACAATGCCGCGCCGCCGAAGATCAGGGGGTCGGTGGCGCTGACCTGCACGAGCAGACCAGAGGCAAGGCGCGTGAGGGCCAAAGAGGCGGCGATGCCGATCGCGAGGCCCACCAGCGTCAGGACCATGGCTTGGCGGACAACCAGCGCCACCACGTCAGTCGTCTGGGCACCGAGCGCCATGCGGATGCCTAATTCCGAAGTGCGCTGGCTGACCGAATACGCCATGACACTGTAGAGTCCCATGGCCGCTAGAGTCAGCGCCACCATCCCGAGCACCACCATCAGGATCGCGGCGATCTTTTCGGGGTAGAGTGAAGCACCCATGTACTCTTCGAGCGGCGCGGCATCGAAAACACCGACGTTCGGGTCCATGGCGCGAACCTGATTCCGCACCATCGCGAGCGCGTCGTTAGGATTTCCAGCGGCGCGCACGAAAAGGCAAAGGTAGCGCTCAACGCGATATACCTTGCCGACAGGCGCGTAGAAGAACGGTAGGGCCTCTTCGTTGGGTTCGAAGTACTTGCTGTCCCTGGCGACACCGATGATGGTGAACCAGTCGCCCCAACCGTAGATCTTATGGCCGATGGGGTTCCGTCCTTGGAAGAAGCGCTTGGCGAAAGTCTGGTTGACGATCATGACGGGGGGATGTTTGTCGTCATCCTGTTCGGTGAAGTCGCGGCCGTTAACCAACGGAATGCGCATGAGATCGAAGTAACCAGGCGCCACGGCGTTGCGATAAATCTTCAGATTTTCGGAGGGCCCGGGGACGTAGCCTTCGATCTTGAGATCCTCCCAGGAGCCTTTGCCGAAGCCGAGGGGGATGTCGTCAGCATATGTCACGGCGGCGATGCCGGGCTGGGACTCGAGGCGCTGGCGCAGACGGTAGGAGAAGCGGAGGCGTTCGGAGGCGGTATATTCCGCAGAAGAAAAGCCCAGATGCGAAATGAGCACGCGATGCGGATCGAAGCCGGGCTGTATGCGGCCAGCGAGCTGGAAGCTCCGGGTAAACAATCCCGCACCAATGACAGCGACG
>Ga0335081_10018416_pt1 | contig 11289 bp, 13 predicted proteins | sample Lox_Sample_35_FD_206713 | JGI IMG/M metagenome (GOLD analysis project Ga0335081, IMG submission 206713) | Soil microbial communities from Loxahatchee National Wildlife Refuge, Florida, United States - Lox_Sample_3.5 | ecosystem: Environmental > Terrestrial > Soil > Wetlands | place: USA... | reverse complement strand
GGACATGTTGGCCGGCGCGGCGAAGCTCACCTGATGCTGGTCGGCCCGTCGACCGCCGCGGTCGCCGACGACCCGGAGGGAGCCCAGGTTCTCGACGAGGTCCGGAGTGCGTGGCATGACCTGCCGGGGGCCATGCGCCGGCGGGTTCATCTCTGCTCGCTCCCGATGGAGGACATCGAGGAGAACGCGGCGATCGTCAACGCCCTGCAGCGGCACGCGAGCGTCGTCGTGCAGAAGAGCCTCGCCGAAGGATTCGGCTTGACAGTCGCCGAAGCCATGTGGAAGCAGCGACCCGTCGTCGCGAGCCGGATCGGCGGGATTCGCGATCAGATCGAGCACGGCCGATCGGGCGTGCTGCTCTCCGACCCGCGGGACCTCGAGCAGGCCGGGGCGGCGGTTAGGGAGCTGCTGGCGGACGGGGATCGCGCGCGCCATCTCGGAATCGCGGCGCAGCAGCGGGTCCAGCAGCAGTTCCTCGGTCCGCACCACCTGGGGCGGTACTTCGAGGTGATTCACAGAGTCGCCGCGCAGCGTCGAGTCGGGGCAGGGTAGTTTCCCGGCCGGTTCCGCGGGCAAGTGCGGACGCCCCGACGGCCTCGTGGACTTAGGGTGCCGGTCAATGATGCCCGCCACGATGTTGGACCTCAGCGACCCATGCTCGGTCACGCCCGACCCAGACGCAGTGCTCGACGTTGCCCTCGAGGCATTGCGTTTCGAGCATGGGCACGCCGAGGCGGCACGGTCGCGCGCCGCCGGGTTGCTCACTGCGTGCGGCGTGCTGATCGCGCTCACCGCCGGATTGGGCTCGGCCGCGGCTCAGGCCGCGCAGAAGCTCTCCCATCTCGGCGCCGCCGTGACGGTCTGTGCGGCCGCCATGACCGCGGTCCTGCTGCTTGGCGCCGCGGCCGTTTCCGGCCAGGTTTTCGCGCCGTCTTACAAGAGTCGTATGGCGCTCGAGGAGCTCCGTGAGTTTGCCGAACTGCGTTTCCGCGCTGCGGACAAGGAGCTGTTGTCGAGGGCGGCGCTCGAGCGTCTCGCCGCAGCGCGCGCGGCCAATCTGACCTCGCGCTCGCGAAGCATCCTCGCGATGGCTCTTTACGTCGGTGCACTCGGCGTGCTGGGCGCGCAGGTATTGCTCATTGCCGTCGTTCACCTGTTCGGGGTCTAGGAGTCGATCATGTCCGACACGCTCACCGCTCTCGACGCAACCTTCCTCGAGCTCGAGCAGAAGGACGAGGGCGCGCTCATGTCCATCGGCGGCGTGAGCGTGTTCGACCCGGTGCCCGGGGGCGGGGCGCCGACGGTCGAGGAGCTGTGCGCGAACCTCGGGGCGCGGCTCGATCAGCTGCCCCGCTACTCGCAGCGCCTGTCCTCGACCCGTACGGGCGGGTTCGCCTGGCCGCGCTGGACCGACGACGATCGCTTCCGGATCGAAGACCACGTGACCCACGTGGCGCTGCCGGCGCCGGGCGGACATCGAGAGCTGTGCGCCTGGGCCGCCGACTTCTATTCGCACCGGCTCGACCGGACTCGTCCGCTGTGGGAGATGGCGCTGATCGAAGGCCTCCCCGAAGGTCGCTGGGCGGTCGCCCACAAGACCCATCACTGCCTGGTCGATGGCGTCGGCTCGGTCGACGTGGCCTACCTGCTGCTCGACGCCGAGCCGAACCCGCCTGCGCGAGCCCGCACCCCACCTCCACGGCTGGAGAACGACTCGCTCCTGCGCTCTTTGGCCCCCATCCCACCGCGCGCGCTCGCGGACGCCGCGCACGCCGGGGCCCGCGTCGCCGGGGCGGGCGTCCACGCGGCATTTCACCCGCGGGAGGCGCTGGAGTGGTCGCGCTCCCTCGCCGAGCTGATCGTTCACGACGAGGTGATCGGCGCGCCCCACACGTCGTTGAACGTCCCGATCGGCTCAACCAGGCGGTTCGCAGTCGTCAGCCGGCCGCTCGCGGATTTCAAGGCGATCCGGAACGGGCTGGGCGGATCGATCAACGACGCCGTGCTCGCGGCGTGCACGACCGGCTTGCGGCTCTTGCTCCTCGAGCGCGGCGAGGCGCTCCCACCGCGCGGCCTGCGGGCGATGGTGCCAATGAACACCCGGCAGAGCAGCGAGCGCCTGGCGCTCGGGAACCGGGTGAGCTCCCTGTTCGTCGACCTACCGGTGGGCGAACGAGTCGCACACCTGCGCCACCGCCAGATCGTCGCTGCGACCGAGCAGTTGAAGTCCTCGGGCGCCGCGGTGGGCGCGGAGGCGGTGCTCGATCTCGCTGCGCTGGCGCCTCCCGTCGTGCACGCAACCTTGGCCCGGTCGGTGTACGCCACCCGCCTCTTCAACGTGACGATCACCAACGTGCCCGGACCCCAAGTGCCCCTGTACGCGTTCGGGGCGCAGCTGCGCGAGGTGCATCCGATCGTGCCGCTCGCCGCCGAGCACTCGGTCGGGATCGCGATCTTCTCCTACAACGGACTGGTGACCTTCGGCGTTATCGCCGACAGCGAATCGACACCCGACATCGACGTTCTCGCGCATGGGATCGAGGAGGGCATCGACGAGCTGCTGGCGCTGGGACCGGACAGCGCGGATCGGGCGCGAAAACCTGCATAGTGGCGCGGACCGCCCGAGGGACCGCCACACCCACAGAAGGCCCCCGCGTCATCGCCCCCGCGACGCAACTGCGGGTTTTCCACATGCATCGGAGACCGCGTGCTGCTTAGAGTGCGCAACTGGGATGACCGTCGATCACGTCATCGAGCGAAGCGACTTCGACGAGCTGTTCGGCGCGCTCAGCAGCCGGGGCTACACGATCGTCGGCCCGACCGTTCGCGATCGTGCGATCGTGTACGACGAGATCCAGGCGGCCGCGGATCTCCCGGTCGGCTGGACCGACGAACAGGACGGCGGCCACTATCGGCTCCGACGCCGGGATGACGAGGCCCTGTTCGGCTATGCCGTCGGAGCGCACTCGTGGAAGCAGTACCAACTGCCGGCCCAGGTGAGCCTCTGGCGAGCCCGGGTCGACGAGCGCGGCGGCGTCTTCGAGGTCAGCGAGCCCCCGCGGCCAGCACCCCGGTACGCGTTCTTCGGGGCGCGGTCATGCGAGCTGCACGCCATGGGAATCCTCGACCGCGTCCTGCTCGGAGGCTCGCATCCGGATCCCGCCGATCGCCGGAGAGAGGATGTGTTCGTCGTGGCCGTGCAGTGCGGTCAGGCCGGCGGGACGTGCTTCTGCGTATCGATGAACACCGGACCGGTGGCCGAGTCCGGGTTCGATCTGGCGCTGACCGAGATCCTCGATGACGGCCGTCACTACTTCACCGTGCAGGTCGGCTCGGAGCGCGGCGCGGCGGTGCTCCGCGACGTACCGCACCAGCCGGCGGCCGGGCACGAGCGCGTCGCTGCGGGCGCCGTTCACGCCCGCACCGCCTCGCAGATGGGCCGCGAGCTCGACACCGCGGGGATCAAGGAGCTGCTGTATCGGAACTTCGAGCACCCGCGCTGGGACGAGGTCGCCGAGCGCTGCCTGACGTGTGGCAACTGCACGATGGTGTGCCCCACCTGCTTCTGCACGACCGTCGAAGACGTCACCGACCTGGCAGGCGAACAGGTCGAGCGCAACCAGCGGTGGGATTCGTGCTTTACGGTCGACTATTCCCACATCCACGGCGGCGCGGTGCGTGGTTCGGCGCGCTCGCGCTACCGGCAATGGATGACGCACAAGCTCGCGAGCTGGTGGGATCAGTTCGACAGCTCGGGCTGCGTGGGATGTGGCCGGTGCATCACGTGGTGCCCTGTGGGGATCGACATCACCGAAGAGGCCCGCGCGATCAGAGAGAGCGAGGAGGGATCCGGTGCGGACGATTGACGAGCTGATCGCCTCCGCGCACGTATTCGATGGTCTGGCGCGACAGCAGCTCGAGGTGATCGCTGCATGTGGGCGCAACGAGCACGTCAAGAGCGGAGCGTTCCTGCTCCGCGAAGGCGATCCGGCCGATCGGTTCTTCCTCATACGGCGCGGGGCGGTTGCGATTGAGGTGCACGCCCCGGGCCGCGGTGCGCTCACGATCGAGACGCTTCACCCCGGCGATGCCGTCGGCTTGTCGTGGCTGTTCGAGCCCTATCGGTGGCAACTCGACGCGCGCGCGCTTGAGCCGAGCGAGGTGATCGGCTTCGACGCCGTCTGCCTGCGGGGCAAGCTCGAGGCTGACCATGACCTCGGCTATGAGCTGATGCGGCGGTTCACCGCCAACCTGATCGAAAGGCTGCAGGCGACGCGGTTCCAGCTGCTCGACGTCTACGGTCATGCTTGACGCGGTCGTCGGGCAATCGCAGTCAGGGGCAGGGCCGATGGTGCCCGAGCGGTTCGAGGTGATCTCCAGGAGACAGGAGACCGCCGACACCTGGACGCTCGAACTGCAACGGAGCTCGGGCGATCCGTTCGCGTTCGCCCCCGGCCAGTTCACGATGCTCTCGGCCGGCGGCAGCGGCGAGGTTCCGATCTCGATCAGCGGAGACCCCGACCAGCCCCAACGGCTCGTGCACACCGTGCGCGCGGTCGGACTGGCCACCGAGGCGATCTGCGCCGCGGAACCCGGCCGGGTGCTCGGCGCCCGAGGGCCGTTCGGCGTTCCCTGGCCGGTCGAGGAAGTGCCCGAGGAGGCCGAGGTCGTGATCGCCGCCGGCGGAATCGGCCTGGCCCCGCTGCGGCCCGCGATCCTGTGGCTCCTAGCGCGTCGTGAGCGATACCGGCGAGTCGTGCTGCTGTACGGCGGCCGGGCGCCCGATCAGCTGCTCTACACGGACGAGCTCGAAGCCTGGGCCGAACGCGGCCTCGAGATCCTGGTGACGGTCGACAGCGCCGGTCCGGAATGGCTCGGACGCGTCGGCGTGGTCACGCGTCTGGTAGGTCGCGCCGGTCTCGCCGGCGCCGGGACGTTCGCGATGGCGTGCGGCCCCGAGGTCATGATGCGCTTCACGGTGGCCGCACTACGCGAGGCCGGCGTCAACCCCGACCGGATGTTCGCCTCGATGGAGCGCAACATGCAATGCGGGATCGGTCACTGCGGGCATTGCCAGCTCGGGCCCACGCTCGTGTGCCGGGACGGGCCGGTCTACCGGTACTCAGAGCTCGAGCCTTGGCTGGCGATCCGGGAGGTGTGATGAACGGCCCGCGCAAGCAGACGCTCGCGGTGTGGAAGTTCGCGTCCTGCGACGGGTGCCAGCTGAGCGTGCTCGATCTCGAGGATGAGCTGCTGTCCCTGGCCGACAACCTCGAGATCGCGTACTTCATCGAGGCCACGAGCGCGACGGTCGAAGGCCCCTACGACGTGTCGCTCGTCGAGGGCTCGATCACAACCTTGCACGACGCCGAGCGAATCCGAGCGGTGCGAGCCAACTCCGGCGTGCTGATCACGATCGGGGCGTGCGCGACCGCCGGCGGGATCCAGGCGCTTCGTAACTTCGCCGACGTCGAAGAGTTCGCCCGGATCGTGTACGCCTCGCCCGACTACATCTCGACGCTCGCCACGTCGACGCCGATCAGCGCGCACGTGAACGTCGACTTCGAGCTCAACGGATGCCCGATCAACAAGCAACAGCTGCTCGAGGTGATCAGCGCCTACCTGAACCGCCGGCGGCCACGCGTCCGCGCCCACAGCGTGTGCGTCGAGTGCAAGCGCCGCGGCACCGTCTGCGTGATGGTCGCCCACGGCACCGCCTGCCTCGGCCCGGTTACCCACGCCGGCTGCGGCGCGATCTGCCCGGCCTATAACCGCGGCTGCTACGGCTGCTATGGGCCGAAGGAGACGCCGAACACCGCGTCGCTGGATGCCTGGTCGGGGCTCGGGGAGCACGATCTCGTCCGCGTCTACCGGACCTTCAATGCCGGCGCCGGTCCGTTCAGGCAGGCGAGCGAGGCCCATGAGCGAAGCTAGCCGGACGAGGACGATCCGGACCGACTATCTCGCGCGGGTCGAGGGCGAGGGCGGCATGTACGTCAGGCTCGATGGGCGTGCGGTGAGCGAGGTCAAGCTCCGCCTCTACGAACCGCCCCGCTTCTTCGAGGCGTTCCTGCGCGGACGCTCGTTCACCGAGGTGCCCGACATCACCGCGCGGATCTGCGGCATCTGCCCGGTCGCCTACCAGATGAGCTCGGCCCGAGCGATGGAGGACGCGTGCGGAGTGCCGATCGATGAAGGCCCGATCCGCGATCTCCGCCGGTTGCTCTACTGCGGCGAATGGATCGAGAGCCACAGCTTGCACGTCTACATGCTCCACGCCCCCGACTTTCTCGGCTATCCGGGCGCGATCGAGGTGGCCCGTGACCACCGCGAGATCGTCGAACAGGGCCTGCAGATGAAGAAGGCGGGAAACGCGCTCATGACGGTGATCGGCGGCCGCGAGGTTCACCCGATCAACGTCCGCGTCGGCGGCTTCTATCGCCCGCCAACGCGAGCCGAACTGCGCGCGCTGATCGAGCCGCTGGAGCGGGCGCGGGAGACCGCGCTGGCCACGGTCCAGTGGACATCCACCCTCGATTTCCCCGACGTGCGACTCGACCCCGAGCACGTCGCGCTCGCCGACCCGGACGGCTATCCGATCGACCTCGGCCGGATCGTCTCCGACCGCGGGCTCGACATCGAGCCCGCGGCGTTCGACGAGCACATCGTCGAGGAGCACGTGGAGCATTCGACCGCGCTCCACGCGCGTCTGCGCGAGCGCGGCTCCTATCTCACCGGTCCCCTCGCGCGGTACAGCCTCGCCTACGAGGCGTTGCGTCCGCTCGCCCGCGAGGCGGCGCGCGAGGCGGGTCTCGGCCCCGCCTGCCGTAATCCGTTTCAGAGCATCGTCGTCCGCGCCGTGGAACTCGTCCAGACCACGGACGAGGCGCTCGCCCTGATCGACGCCTACGAGGCGCCCGATCCTCCGGCCGTCGCGGTCGAGCCGCGGCGGGCGGTCGGCCACGGCGCGACCGAGGCGCCGCGCGGCATGCTCTACCACCGCTACGAGATCGACGAAGACGGAACGATCCTCGACGCCCGCATCGTCCCCCCCACCTCCCAGAACCAGCGCGCGATCGAGGAGGACCTCCGCGCGGTCGTCGAGCGCAGCGTTGATCTCTCGGACGAGGACCTGACGCTCCGCTGCGAGCAGGCGATCCGCAACCATGATCCCTGCATCTCCTGCTCGACGCACTTCCTCGAGCTTACGATCGATCGTGAGTGACGCGAATTGGCCGGGTGTGCTCGTCGTCGGCGTCGGCAACGAGCTGCGGGGCGACGACGGCGCCGGCCTCGAGGTCGCTTGCCGCATGCGCGACCGAGCGCGCGGGGACGGCATCGAGGTGCGCGAGCTCCGCGGCGATCCGACCGAGCTGCTCGACCTCTGGCTCGGGCGTGACGCCGTGATCGTCGTCGACACCATGCGCTCGGGTGCCTCCCCCGGCACGATCCTCCGCCTCGACGCCAGCCACGAGCCGCTGCCGGCGCGGCAGCGGCATGGCGCCAGCTCGACCCATGCCGCCGGACTCGCCGAGACGATCGAGCTCGCTCGCGCGCTCGGCGCCTTGCCGGCGCGGGCGATCGTCTACGCCATCGAGGGACGCCGCTTCGACCCCGGCACAGCACTCTCCGACGAACTCGAAGCGATCGTCCCCGCGCTCGTGGAGCGCGTCCTGACTGAAGCGTCCTCGTTGCGGGGCCCCGACGGCTCCCCTACGGGTTTTTCCGCACGATAGATCGCATCCATCCCCGATGGAGCGACCACGTCGCCCTGGGAGATTTTGCGCTGTCGCTGCCCATCAGCCGAGGAGAGCCGCAATGACCGAGTCAGCCGCAGCAACCACTCACGAGCTGCACAGTCGCGTCAATGACGGCATCCACGTCCGGCTGCTGTGGCGCTCGGACGATGATCACCTGTGGGTGTCGGTCACCGACACCAAGCGGCGCGAGCAGTTCGGCGTTGAGGTCCGCGACCGCGGGCTCGCGCTCGACGTGTTCCATCACCCGTACGCGTACGCCGCGGACTATGGAGTCGAGACCAACACGACCCGCGAGGGCGCTACGGCCGAGTTCACGGTGACGGCTCAGTAGTTGACACCCGGTCACTGCCCGCTACCACGGATTGCGTCGACGGGGCCCCGGCGTAGCTTCAAGGTGCAACCATCCTTACTCGACAGCCCGCTTGTATTGGATTGGTGAGCGGGCAGAAAGGAGGTTCGAGATGTCCGCTCTCACCAGCAGAGGTGGACGCACTGAGATCGAGCTGGACCTCGATCGGTCCGCGCCGTACGTGAGTGAAGAGCGGTCGTACAAGGGCGCCGGCTGGGTTCTGTTCGCGGCGATCATGCTCGCGATGGGCGCGACTCTGAGCATCATTTGGGGTATCGCTGCCGTCTCGAGTTCGCATTTCTTCGTCGCCGGAGCCTCCTACATTCTCAGCGACTTGAATACCTGGGGCTGGATCGTGATGGGGTTCGGGGTGCTCGAAGCCCTGGCCGCAGTGTCGATCTGGCGTGGGGGTGAATTCGGGCGCTGGTTCGGGATCATCGCCGCAGGGCTTGGTTGTTTGGCGGCGATGCTGTCCATCCCAGCGTACCCATTCTGGTCGCTGACGCTTGTAGCGATCGACGTACTCGTCATCTATGGCCTGGCTGCCTATGGCGGCAAGCCGTATCTGACGAGATAGTTCCTCCTCCAAGCCGTCGGGCGGTCTCTGGGCAGGCCGCCCGACGCATTCTGCTTGGCAAACCGGTTTCGGGATACCACGGATGCGCACGAGCGCGCTCTGATGCACGATCGACGCATGAGCACCCGCAAGCAGCAGGGCCGAGTCGTGTTGGTCGATCGTGATTGGCACGGCGACTGGGAGGTGTCGCTCCCCGATGGGAGGACATGCGTGACCTGCGAGACGCTCGACGACGCGCGCCGCCTCGCCTACCTCCACGCCGCTCGCATACTCCCATGCGAGCTCGTCATCCGTGACGCGTACCACCGAGTCGTCGACCACGAGATCATCGATCGCGCGAGCGCGACCGTTCGCCCGGGCGCGACGTGATGCGGACTCGATCGGGACTTCTCCACATGGCCAGCGCGTGAATCACCCCGATGACGGTGACTCTCCAAGGTGATTCCGTTTCGGTGGCATTCACACCTATAAGGAGAGTCCCGTCATGGCGACCGTCGAATCAACCACTTACGACGCACCGGGTGAAGCCGGTAGCCCGGTGGAACTGGAGCCGCGGTACGAGAATTTCATCGGGGGTCGGTGGATACCGCCGACGACCGGCGAGTACCGCGAGAACCTGACACCATCGACCGGCGAGCCGTTCTGTGAAATCGCCCACTCGGGTGACCAGGACATCGAGCTCGCGCTCGACGCCGCACACGCGGCCAAGGACGAGTGGGGCGCGCGTTCCCCGGCCGAGCGGGCCGCAGTCTTGAACGCCGTCGCCGACGCGATCGACGACAACCTCGAGATGCTCGCGGTCGCCGAGAGCTACGAGAATGGCAAGCCGGTGCGCGAGACCATGGCCGCCGACATCCCGCTCTCGGCCGACCACTTCCGGTACTTCGCCGGCGCGATCCGGTCCGAGGAGGGGCGGATCTCGGAGATCGATGACAACACGTACGCCTACCACTTCCAGGAGCCGCTGGGCGTGGTCGGTCAGATCATCCCGTTCAACTTCCCGCTGCTGATGGCAGCGTGGAAGATCGCGCCGGCCCTCGCCGCCGGCAACTGCACGGTGATCAAGCCGGCGAGCCCGACGCCGTGGTCGATCCTCAAGCTGATGGAAGTGATTGGCGACCTCGTTCCGCCCGGCGTGATCAACGTCGTCAACGGTCCCGGCGCCGAGATCGGCAAGGCGCTCGCCTCGAACAAGCGGATCGCGAAGATCGGGTTCACCGGCGAGACCGTCACCGGCCGGCTGATCATGTCCTACGCGGCGCAGAACCTGATTCCCTCCACCACGGAGCTCGGCGGGAAGTCGCCGAACATCTTCTTCGAGGATGTGATGGCGGCCGATGACGCGTTCCTCGATAAGGCAGTCGAGGGACTGGTCCTGTACGCGTTCAACAAGGGCGAGGTGTGCACCTGCCCATCCCGCGCGCTGATCCACGAGTCGATCTACGACGAGTTCATGGCGCGGTGTCTGGACCGGATCGCGAGCATCAAGCAGGGCAACCCGCTCGACCGCGACACGATGCTCGGCGCCCAGGTGTCGACGGCGCAGCTCGAGAAGATCGAGGGCTACGTCGCGATCGGGATCAACGAGGGTGCCGAGGTGCTTATCGGCGGTCACCGCACTCCCATGAAGGGCGCGCTCGCGGGCGGCTATTACTTCCAGCCCACCGTGCTCAAGGGCCACAACAAGATGCGCGTCTTCCAGGAGGAGATCTTCGGCCCGGTGCTCGCGGTCACGACGTTCCGCAACGAGGCCGAAGCGCTCGAGATCGCGAACGACACGATGTACGGCCTCGGTGCCGGCGTCTGGACTCGCGACGGGAGCCGGGCGTTCCGGATGGGCCGCGCGATCAAGGCCGGACGCGTATGGACCAACTGCTACCACCAGTATCCGGCGCACGCGGCCTTCGGCGGCTACAAGAGCTCCGGCGTCGGCCGGGAGAACCATCGCATGATGCTCGAGCACTACAGCCAGACCAAGTGCTTGCTGGTCAGTTACGACCCGAACCCGATGGGGTTCTTCTAGAAATTGGCCCGCTCGCCAGCAGTTCAGGCCACTCCGGCGGCCCTCGAGGCGATCCGTCGCCTCGAGGCCGCCCACGGGCCGCTGATGTTCTTCCAGTCGGGGGGGTGCTGCGACGGCACCTCCCCGATCTGCCTTAAGGCCGGCGAGCTCCCCGTCGGGGCCGGCGACGTTCTGCTGGGAGAGATCGGCGGTGCCTCGTTCTACATCGATCGAGACCAGTACGAGCGATGGGGCAAGCCGGAATTCGTGATCGACGTGTCGCCCGGCGCCGCGGAGGGCTTCTCCCTCGAAGGCCTCGACGGGGTTCACTTCGTGACCCGGACCCCCGCCGGTCCTTCCCGCCGGAGCGGATAGGCTCGGCCCGTGTCAGACACCCCACGCTTCGCTCGGTCGGGTGAGACCGGTCCACACCCCAAGCCGGTTGCGCGTATCGCCGCCGGCGTAGACGGCTTTCGGGAGGGCCGGGACGCGGCCGCACTCGCGTCCATGATCGCCGGCGCGGCACGGGCGGAGCTGTTGCTGGTGGGCGTCCATCCCGATCCGATGATCGTCTTGCCCGCGGAGATCGGGTGGACCGGGA
>Ga0335081_10018415_pt1 | contig 11290 bp, 11 predicted proteins | sample Lox_Sample_35_FD_206713 | JGI IMG/M metagenome (GOLD analysis project Ga0335081, IMG submission 206713) | Soil microbial communities from Loxahatchee National Wildlife Refuge, Florida, United States - Lox_Sample_3.5 | ecosystem: Environmental > Terrestrial > Soil > Wetlands | place: USA... | reverse complement strand
GCCGAAGCGTCGACCCCAAGCGAGGCCCGAAGCTCGCGAAAACTGATAAGACGACGCGCGGCCTCATCCCACAGCACCAAACGTACGCACAAGAGGCTCTGAGCTAGCGAAAGACGGCTGACGTTCGTCAGATGCGGATGATTGCGCAGCGCGACAGGCAACCGATAATACGGAATTCGGCTGCACAGATGATGGATGTGATGCACGCCGATATTCGCGGTGAACCATCGAAGGACGGCTGGAAGGTCGTAATGCGAACTACCGCAAAGCGCAGCTTCATGGACGTTCCAGGCCTCATCGTGAGCCCAAAACGTGTGCTCGAACTGGTGTTGAACGTAGAACAGCCAGACCCCGAGAGAGGCGCCGATGAGCACGATCGGCAACTGCACCAGCAGGAATGGACCGACACCAACCGCCCAAATCACGACGATTGCGAGCAGCGCGATGGCAAGATTCGTCGCCATGGTGCTCAGCCAAGGCCGCCAACCGCCGCGCATCAGTCCGATCGGCAGGCGCTGCTGAAAAACGAACAGATAAGCCGGGCCGATACCGAACATCACCAGCGGGTGCCGGTAGAGCCGATAGCGGAGCCGTCCCCAACGCGACCGCGACAGATATTCCTTGACCGTTAAAGTATCGACGTCGCCGATGCCCCGGCGATCGAGATTGCCTGAGGTCGCGTGATGAAGGGCATGCGTCCGCCGCCAAAAATCGTACGGCGTCAGCGTCAGCACGCCTATGACACGTCCGACCCAGTCGTTGGCGAGCCGATGCCGGAAGAATGCGCCATGGCCGCAATCGTGCTGGATCATGAACAGGCGAACAAGAAATCCGGCGGCCGGCACCGCCAGCAGCAGATAAAGACCGTATCCGACGTGAAGCGCGAACCACATCGACAGCCACAAGAGAATTAGCGGAACGACGGTTATCAGGATTTCGAGGATGCTGCGTCCATGGTTCGGTTCCCGATAGCGGGCGAGCGCCTGGGTCAGGGCGCGCGAGTCGATCGCCGCAAGGTCCGCGTCGGCTTTCGTTTTGCCGTTCAAAAATCTTCCCCACACTTTGCGCGTCGGGAGCGGCATACTGGCCGCTTCACCAATCGGATTTCAGGATATTTGCACAGAAACACGCGCCTAATGCGCGTCGCCTGCTCGGCGCGAATGAACCACTTGAAAGGGCTTCTTTCAGCGTTCAGCGACAGATTTTTCCTGTGTCACCCCGAACCTATAGGGCAGGCCCCTCAGATTCACAACGAAAAAACGATGCGGCCCGCATTTTGGGATATTTCGCGTATTCCATTTGGAATCATGGCGTCCCGGACCTATATTAGCCAAGCGCGATGAATAGTATTCAATCGTTTGCACTGCTGATAATGACCGTTATCGGACTAAATGAAGGCGTTTGAGCGGCTAATTACTGACAGGCGAAGCCGTTTTCCAAGACGCGAGGGCCTTCTCGATGCGTGAATTTGACTATAAAGCCGCGGCTGAGCTGTTTCCGACGCGAAAGCGGCTGCCCAGACGTCAGCCGCTGGGATACAGGCGTTTTGCGAAAGCAGCCGACGCCATTCGTTTCGCCATGGAAGATCTCTCGCCCGACCTTCTCTCCGGCGCTTTCCTTGAAGTCGAAGAGCGGAGATATGACAGCGACGGCATCCGCCGCTTGTATGAGAGCACCAAGTATCCGCTGACACGCCGCGCCGCTCGATCATGACGGACCGGACAATCGATCTCGACCAGCATCGAGGGATGGCAGCGCAGAAGGCCACCGAACTTCGTCGCCTCATGGCTAATGTGGAGGCAAACGAGAACGAATTGCGCCGCCGCCAAGACGAGTTGGAAGCGCATCTGCTGGCGGCACCAGCCGCGAATTGGCACGACGCCGCCGACAAGGCTCGCTACCTCCTCAATCTCTTCGCGACGACACCCGGCGGGCAGGACCCGCGGAGGCAAAAGCTGATCGCCGCCGTAATTGCCGACTTCACGCGACTAGGCGGCGAAGGCTAAGCGCGTCGGCGACCAGGAAGGGCGTTCATTCCCAGCGGGATCGGAGGATAGGATGGCAAAAGGTCAAATGCGCAGCAATCGCGAGAAGAAGAAGCCGAAAGCCGACAAGAACAAGAAAAAGGCAACTCCGATTGCCTCGCCGTTCGCGCCGCGCCCTGTCGGGAAAGCCGGCGACGGCAAGAAGTTCTCCTAGCTACCGACGTACGCCCTTTCAGTCGGCGATGGAGAGCCAGGATTAATCCGGTGACGGCGTTTCGCCGACTGGAATGAGATCGCTTTCGGGGACCACGCGTTCGTGCGGCTCGCCCTTGCTTTTCACACGATAGAGCGGATTGCTGTTGTTGTCTTCGGTTGGCCGCAGACCGACGATTTCATAGTGCCCAGACTCAGCAGAGCGGAACGACGTGGCGATAAGCTCAACTGCTTGTCCAATTTTGAATTTGTGTGGGCTATCCGTCATTGCAGCATTCCCATTGGCAGGATCGACGCGACATCATCGGCGCCGGAATTGGTTGCGCTGCGGCGGCCGGGCGACCGGCGGCCCACGTTCATCCTTGTGACGGAAGACTAAACGTCCTTTCTCAAGGTCGTAAGGCGACACTTCGACCGTCACCCGGTCGCCGGCCAGCGTCTTGATCCGATTCTTCTTCATCCGGCCGGCCGTGTATGCGACGAGCTGATGACCGTTGTCGAGCTGAACCCGATATCGCGCGTCCGGCAATATCTCGGTGACGAGCCCCTCAAATTGCAAAAGCTCTTCTTTCGGCACGTCAGACTCCTCTCACCTCAACCGCCCGGCGCGGTCTGGTGCTTAACGTGATGGCGCTCCGACGAAGCATCGCGGCGCAGAAACCTGCTGTGTCGCATCAAAGCAGAAGCTTTCTGTTGCGAGCATTTTCCGCCATCGCGCCAAGCGCCACCGCGTGCGCTGCGATAAGCAAGATGCCCCGCGCGATCAGGGCTCTCGATCCATAAAAAAGAGCGAGCCAGAAGCCGTTTGACGGGATCCCGTATATGCGGCTCGCCACCTGCCCAAGAGAGCAATGACCCTTCCTGTCATTCTAGACAATCTTGCCGGAGCGCGCGCTTACCCAAAAATCGGCAACCGTCTCGCGGGATCGTGCCCCAGGGCCGCGCTCATCGTCTGCGCCATAGATGTGTTCGTTTCAAGGCATCTCGGCAGCTAGCCGTTGCGGGCGTTATCACGCGCCTCTTTAGTCTGCTGCAATGTCAAGCGCCGCGCTATTTTCTCGCGGACGGACACAGCATTGATCTGATAGCCCATTCCAGATCGGCCGGCGGCGAAATCCGGCAAGTCCGCTAGCGCGTGAATTTCTTATACTTGATCCGCTGCGGCAGCACCGTGTCGGTGCCCATCCGGCGCATCTTGTCCTTTTCGTAGTCCTGGAAATTGCCCTCGAACCATTCGACGTGGCTGTCTCCCTCGAAGGCGAGGATGTGGGTGGCGATGCGGTCGAGGAACCAGCGGTCGTGGCTGATGATCACGGCGCAGCCGGCGAAATCCTCCAGCGCCTCTTCGAGCGCGCGCAAAGTGTCAACGTCGAGATCGTTGGTGGGCTCGTCGAGCAACAGCACGTTGGCGCCAGACTTGAGCATCTTGGCGAGGTGCACGCGGTTGCGCTCACCGCCGGACAGCGAGCCGACCTTCTTCTGCTGGTCGGCGCCTTTGAAATTGAAGGCGGAGCAATAACCGCGCGAATTGACCTCGCGCTTGCCCAACATCAGCTGATCGAGGCCGCCGGAGATTTCCTCCCACACGGTCTTCTTGCCGTCGAGCGAGTCGCGCGACTGATCGACATAGCCGAGATGCACCGATTCGCCGATCTTGATCGTGCCGGCATCGGGCTTTTCCTGCCCGGTGATCATGCGGAACAGCGTCGTCTTGCCGGCGCCGTTCGGGCCGATGATGCCGACAATGCCGCCGGCCGGCAGCTTGAAGGTCAGATCGTCGATCAACAGATTGTTGCCGAAGCCTTTGCGCAGATGATCGAAATCGATGACGTTCTGGCCGAGCCGCTCGGCGACCGGAATGACGATCTGCGCGGTCTGCGTCTGCTTCTCGCTGGCCTTCTTCAGCAATTCCTCATAGCGCTCATAACGCGCCTTGGATTTGGCCTGGCGGGCGCGCGGTGAAGCTGAAATCCACTCCTGCTCGCGCGCGAGCGTGCGCTGGCGCGCCTCCTCCTCGCGGCCTTCCTGTTCGAGACGCTTCTGTTTCTGCACCAGCCACGACGAGTAATTGCCCTCGTAGGGAATGCCGCGGCCGCGGTCGAGTTCGAGTATCCAGCCCGTGACGTTGTCGAGGAAGTAACGGTCGTGGGTCACGATCAGGATGGCGCCCGGATAGTTGCGCAGGTGGCCTTCGAGCCACATCACCGACTCGGCATCGAGATGGTTGGTGGGCTCGTCGAGCAGCAGGAGTTCGGGCTGTTCGAGGAGCAGCCGGCACAGCGCCACGCGGCGCCGCTCGCCGCCCGACAGCTTCGTGACGTCGGCGTCGTCGTCCGGGCAGCGCAGCGCGTCCATCGCCTGGTCGACCTTGGAATCGAGATCCCACAGCCCCTTGGCCTCGATCTCGTCCTGGAGCTTGGTCATCTCGTCGGCGGTTTCGTCGGAGTAATTCGTCGCCAACTCGTTGTAACGATCGAGAATCGCTCGCTGCGGCGCCACGCCCTCCATGACATTGTCCCGCACCGATTTGCCGGCATCGAGCTGGGGTTCCTGCTGCAGATAGCCGACGCGGGCGCCGTCTGCCGCCCAGGCCTCGCCGCTATACTCGGTGTCGAGACCCGCCATGATCCGCAGCAGCGTGGATTTGCCGGCGCCGTTGACGCCGAGCACGCCGATCTTGGCATCGGGATAGAACGACAGATTGACGTTGTCCAAAACCTTGCGGTTTCCCGGATAGGTCTTGGACAGGCCTTGCATGTGATAAATGAACTGACGGGCCATGTTGCAACGGGCTTCCTGCCCTGCCCTCTTTTTGCGCCAATGTATGGGAAGTTGGCGTTGATGTAGCGACTGACTAGCTAAAGGGCAAGCCGCCGCAACCGAGCCGTAGCGTGTATATCGATCCCGACTTCATTCCATTTGAGCCACCCGCGCGGCCGCTTGGCCTGCGCGGGCTGCCGCAGACGTTTCGCAATTACATCGAGACGATTCCACGCTCGGCCTACGAACAGGGTGTCACCGACCTGGGCAGGACCCGGCGCGACATTATCCTGATCGCCGAACCCGACCTGATCGGCGAAATCCTCGTCGGCAAGGCGGAAGCCGTGCTGCGCGATCCGGTGACCCGGCGCGCCTTTGCGCCCGCGATCGGCGCCAACTCGATCTTTCTTGCCGAGGATGCCGAATGGCGCTGGCAGCGCCGCGCCGTCGCGCCGATCTTCCGCCACGAGACGCTCATGTCGTTCGTGCCGATTTTTACCGCGATGGCCGAACGTCAGGTCGAACGCTGGCGGGACGGCGGCCGGACGCAGCAGGTCGATGCCGCAGCGGCGATGACCCGCACCACCTTCGACATCATCGTCGAAGCCCTGCTCGGCGGCACCGCCAATCTCGATGCCGAAAGCTACAGCCGTGCGCTGACCCGAAGCTTCAACACCATTCCCTGGCAGATCATTTACGTACTGTTTTCGCTGCCGGAATGGCTGCCCTACCCGGGGCGCCGCCGGGCGCTGCGGGCACGCGATTTTCTCCGCCGCGATCTTCTGCGCATCGTCGCGAGCCGCCGCGCCGCGCCGTCGGCGCATCCGGATCTGCTCGATTCGCTGCTGGCGGCGCGCGATCCGGAAACCGGCCGGAGCATGAGCGACGAGGAAGTCGTCAACAACCTTTTGACCTTCATCATCGCAGGCCACGAGACCACGGCCGTGGCACTGAGCTGGACGCTATGGCTTCTCGCCAAGGACCAGGAGAGCCAGCAGCGCGTGGTCGATGAGATTGCCGCCATCGCCGCAGATGCGCCGATCGCGGCCCCGCATATCGAAGGTCTGACGTTCTGCCGCCAAGTGATCCAGGAGGCGATGCGGCTCTACCCGCCGGCGCCCGGCATTGGCCGGGAGGCGAAGACGGCGTTTGAGCTCGGCGGCAGGCCCATCGAGCCCGGCACCCGCATCCACATTCCGGTGTTCGCCCTGCATCGTAATGTGCGGCTGTGGGACCGGCCCAATGCGTTCGATCCCGACCGGTTCGCGGCCGAACCGGTGAAGGCACGATCCCGCTACGCGTATCTGCCGTTCGGGGGCGGTCCGCGGATCTGCATCGGCGCGGGATTTGCGATGCTTGAGGCCGCGGCAATCCTCGCCACTTTGGTCCGAGCTTTCCGCTTTGCGCCGGTGGCCGGACATAAGCCGAAGCCGGTCGCGCGCGTCACGCTGCGGCCAGCCGGCGGCATGCCGCTCTTGGTGACGATCCGCTAACCACGACGCGGGAGCAGGATCCCCCTCGCCCCGGATGTCAGCGATCGCGGTAAAAGTTCCTCAACGCTAAATAGCGTTTGGAACTTTCCGCTGCCTAAATCGCACCAAATTTTAATGGTTTCAGGACGAAAATTAGTGTCAAACGAGCGTTTGAAATTAGAACCCGCGTTTTCACGTGAACCTTTGCGTGGGACGCGAGACAAAGGGTGGAGACATCCCAAGAAGGGCCTCATTGAAAGGGCCAGGGAGCGGATCATGTGGCGCAAATTGGCAAAGGCGGTCCACGAGTTGCAGCGAAGTTTCGGTGAGGGCGGCGGCACGTATCGGCCCGACCTGCACTATATGCGCGGCCCCGGCCCGAAATGGCACGCCAAATACGGCAATCTCGCCCCAAAGACGGCACCTGTCGTGCGTAACGCGTCGGTAGCAGTGCATAAGGCCGCCGAACACCACGCCTAAGTCTTCGCAAGCCGCGCCCACAGCCGCCTGACCTCATTCGCAGCCAGTCACCGAAGCCACCTTTGCGGCTGACCTGCACATAACACCCCCCGTCCCCGCCGCTTGTTTTCGCCACGCCGTTATGAGACGGCTTAGCACTCAAGAATGTGCATCTGGGGTGGGAGCATCATGGCGGTACGCTGCGCAATCCTTGACGATTACCAGAATGTCGCGCTCGAAAGCGCCGACTGGTCGAAGATCAAGGGCGACGTTGAAATCAAGGTCTTCAGCGAACATCTGGGCGCCGGGCAAAGCGTCATTGCCGCGCTGAAGAACTTCGCGATCATCGTCGCCATGCGCGAACGGACCGCATTCCCGCGCGCGGTGATCGAGGCGCTGCCCAACCTGAAACTCCTGATCACCACCGGCATGCGCAACGCCTCGATCGACACCGAAGCGGCGAAGGCGCGCGGCGTCACTGTCTGCGGCACCGGCTCGTTCGGCAGCCCGACCTCCGGCATCGCCATCGGGCTGATGCTCGAACTTACGCGCCACATCGGCTACGAGAACGCCCGCCTGCACGCTGGCGCCACCTGGCAGAGCACCATCGGCCCAGACCTGGAAGGCATGACGCTCGGCATTTTGGGGCTCGGCAAACTCGGCGCCCGCACCGCGGCCATCGCCAAAGCGTTCGGCATGAAGGTGATCGCCTGGAGCCAGAACCTCACGCCGGAGCGGTGTCAGGAGGTAGGCGTCGGCTACGTCGGCAAGGACGACCTGTTCCGCCAGTCAGATTTCATCACCATCCACAATGTGCTGTCGGCCCGCTCGCGCGGCATGGTCGGCGCTAAGGAATTCGGCCTGATGAAGCCGAGCGCTTTTCTCATCAACACCTCGCGCGGACCGATCGTCGACGAGGCGGCGCTATTGGCCGCGCTGCGCGACAAGAAAATCGCCGGCGCAGGCCTCGATGTGTTCGACAACGAGCCGCTGCCGCTCGATCATCCGCTGCGCAGGATGGACAACGTCGTGCTCACCCCGCATCTCGGCTACGTTTCAGAACAGAATTACAAGCATTATTTCGCGGGCGTGGTCGACGACATCCGCGGCTTTTTGGACGGCAAGCCGGTGCGGGTGATGACGTAATTCCTCCCTCTCCCCCGCGCGCGGGGAGAGGTTATTAGGAGAACGCCCATGAGCGACGACAAGCTCATCGACCTCTATTGCCACATCTCGCCTGCCCGCTTTCTCGACGAGATGAACAAGGTCGCACCGAAGCTTGGCAACATCGCCGCGCGGCTGCGCGGCGTGCGCAAGATTCACGATCTTGATGCGCGCTTTGCCGAGATGGACCAGTTCGGAGATTACCGCCAGGTGGTGTCGCTGCCTAATCCGCCGATCGAGGATTTCGCCACGCCCGGACAGGGATTGGCTTTGGCCCGCATCGCCAATGACGCCATGGCCGAACTGTGCGTGAAACACCCCGACCGTTTTGCCGGCTTCGTCGCGGCTTTGTGCCTGACCGACGTCATGGCGTCGGTCGAGGAGGCCAAGCGCGCGATCAACCAGCTTGGCGCCGCCGGCGTGCAGATCTTCACCCCGCTTGCCGGGCGGCCGCTGGACGAGCCCGTGTTCGAGCCGCTGTTCGCCGCCATGGCGCAGCTCGACCGGCCGATCTGGCTGCATCCGGCGCGCACCGCAACCATGACCGACTATCCGGCCGAGCAGAAATCGCGCTTTGAGATGTGGTGGTGCTTCGGCTGGCCCTACGACACCTCGGTCGCCATGGCGCGGCTCGTATTCTGCGGCTTGTTCGACCGCTATCCGAATATCAAGATCATCACCCATCACCTTGGCGGCATGATCCCGTACTACGATGGCCGCGTCGGCCCGGGTCTCGACGTGCTCGGTCAGCGCACCTCGGACGAGGATTATTCAAAAATCCTGCCGTCGCTCAAACGGCCGCACCTCGAATATTTCCGCGAATTCTACGGCGATACCGCAATGTTCGGCGGCGGCGTCCACGCGCTGCGCTGCGGCTTCGACTTCTTCGGCGCCGACAAAGTCGTCTTCGCCACGGACACGCCGCTCGGCCCGATCAAGCCGGCCATCGAGGCGCTCAACAACCTCGACATCTCCGCCGGCGACCGGCGCAGGATCTTCTCGGGGAATGCCGAAAGGCTGCTGCGGAAGAACTGAAGCTAGGCTGCGCGGTTCGTCTCACGTGGCGGAGATGCCGCGGCGCGCCCGGAGAGTTGGCGCATGTAAGGCAAAAGCTTTTCCAGCCGCTCATACGGCCGGCTCAAGTGATGATCGAGCAGCGTGGGCGCGCGGTTCTTGCGCCGGACAGGTGCCGGTGCCGCCTCGACCGCCGGTGCCGTCTGAGGTTCTTCGGAGTCGGCGCAAAATTCGCTGCAGTAGAACTGTTCGCTCGCGCCCTTCCATGCCGACTTGGCCTTGATCGGCCTGCCACAGAACGCACACTGCATCGCATTATCTCCCTGTTCCGAGAGATAAAACGCGATGGTGAACAGAAAGTTCCCGAACGGTTCCGTGCAAAGTTCGGCGCGACTCAGCTCGCGAGGCGCGCGCCCGAAGGTGCAAAGGCCGCACTTCCGGTCAGATCGATGTAGTTATCGATCGGTAGCGGCCGGCCCACAAGATAGCCCTGCACCTCATCGCAGCCGCGCTCGCGCAGTGTCTCGTGCTGCGCGGAGGTTTCGACACCCTCGGCCAGCACGGGGATATGCAAGCTGTGGCCGAGATCAATGACTGCGTTCACGATTGCCATCGAATGACGATTGTTCTCAAGATCGCAAATAAACGTTCGATCGATCTTGATCTTATCGAACGCGAAGGAATGCAGGTACGACAGGGACGAATAGCCGGAGCCGAAATCGTCCAGTGCGATGCGCACGCCAAGCGACTTCAGCCGCAACAGGATCGAGATCGCGCGCGAAAAGTCGTCGATGAACACGCCTTCGGTTATTTCAAGCTCAAGCCGGTGTGGCGCCAGGCCGGTGTCAAGCAATATGGTGTGAACGAGCGCCGGCAGATCGCCGTAGCGGAATTGCAGCGGCGATACGTTCACCGCAACGGTCAGCGGCGCATTCCAGCTCGCTGCTTCGCGGCATGCCTCGCGCAGAATCCATTCGCCCATTGGGATGATCAGACCGCTTTCCTCGGCGATCGGAATAAACACGCTGGGCGGCACTTGGCCGTGGTCCGCACACTGCCAGCGAACCAGCGCCTCGAAACCGACCGTGTTTCCCGATATTGTCTTCTGCGGTTGATAGTGCAGGCGAAGCTGTTCCCGCTCGACCGCCAGCCGCAGCGCGTCCTGCAAGGAACGCCGTTCGCGCACCTGTTCGCCCATTTCGGCATCGAAGAACAGGATCGAACCGCGACCGATTGCCTTCGCACGATAGAGCGCAATGTCGGCATTGCTGACCAGCGTCTTGCTGTCCGCGCCGTGAATGGGATACACGGCGGCCCCGATCGTCGCGCCCGCCACGATCCGTCGGTTTTCGACGAGAACTTCTTCGTCGAATGTTTCGAGAACGCGCTCGGCGAGCTGGATCGCCATCTGCATCCCGCCGTCCGCGATCAGCGCAAACTCGTCGCCGCCAACCCGGGCCACGAACGCACCATCGGCTGCATTCATGAGGCGGCGGGACACCTCGAACAGCAGCGCGTCGCCTACCAGATGGCCATAGGTATCGTTCGTCTCCTTGAACCCATCGAGATCGAGTGACAAAACCGTGAACTCGCCGCCGCATTCCGTCGCGCGCTTGAGCGCCGCGTCCATCGATTCATTGAAAGTTCGCCGATTGGCCAGATTGGTCAGTTGATCGTAATGCGCCATCCGGGCGATGCGATCCTCCGTCCGCTTGCGTTCTGTCACATCCTGAAGCACCGTCACGAGGTATTGCGGATTGCGCGCGTCGTCACGCACCGCAACGGTTGTCGCCGTGCATATCCTAATGCCGTTGGTGGCGGTGTGCACTTCATGATCGGACAGACAAATGGGCTCTTCGGTGCGCAGGGCGTCAGCGTTTTCCGCGACAATGAATTCGACCCGTTCCTTGGGAAACAGATCCGTGGCAGTCTTGCCGATGATCTGCGCCCGCGGCGCGCCGAACAGCTCCTCGAACGCCCGGTTAACGAGAGTGTAGCGGTATTCGGCGATCTGCTTGCGAGCGTCCGTGACGTCCTTGACCATAATCGGGACCGGCACGTGCTCGATGATGGCGTCCAGAAACATTTGCGTCCGGCGCAAATCGTTTTCCGCCTGTTTGGCCTTGGTGATGTCATGAACGGCGGTCAGCCGCGCTTGGTGCCCGCCATATGTCAATGCGCGCGAGTATACCGAGACCTCAATGATCCGCCCGTCGGCGGTGA
>Ga0335081_10018414_pt1 | contig 11290 bp, 6 predicted proteins | sample Lox_Sample_35_FD_206713 | JGI IMG/M metagenome (GOLD analysis project Ga0335081, IMG submission 206713) | Soil microbial communities from Loxahatchee National Wildlife Refuge, Florida, United States - Lox_Sample_3.5 | ecosystem: Environmental > Terrestrial > Soil > Wetlands | place: USA: Florida... | reverse complement strand
CAAGCACCGCAGCCCATACAAGCCCTGGCCGGCGACACAGCCGACAGAGGTCGGAGGGACCGCGCCGGGAGCCGGCGCGAGCGATTCGGGCTTCGCCGAGGTGGAACGGTTGCTCGTCCAGGGAAACAGCAAGCCTGCTCTGGAATTGGCAAAGCAGATTCACAAGCGGGCCGGTACGTCCGCCTCCGAAGCTCTGTTGATCAAGGCCTACGGTGCCCGAATTCGATCCCTCCTGAAGAGCGGCCTCGCGGTGGAAGCCAAGGCCCTGCTCGAACTGGTGCGGCAGCGCTATCCCTCAGCGAAGGGAAGGCTCGCCGAAATTGGCGTTGACGTTTCCGCCCACCGGGAGTCTCTGGACGATTTGCTCCGCCACTTGAACGATCCTGGTCTGACGCCAGAGAGGCGGACCGAAATCGAAACGACCATCCGACGCCAACTGACTGACCTTGGAGCGCTGGCTCAGAGCCCGGCTCTCCCTGCCGAGCATCCATTGCGCGCCGCCGCCGGTCGATTGCAGAAGGCCTTTGAAGCGGTTACCTCGGGACCAGTCGAAGATGGTGCTCTGGTGCTGCCGGAGATCTCTCGACGCAGCCCGCTAGCGCCGTGGAAGATGCTGGTGCGCGCCATTGCCGCGTTCTACCGGCCCGGAGATGCTGCCTGCGAGCACTGGCTCCAGCTTATTGATCCCGACTCGGCCCCGGCGCGGCTGGCCCCGGCGATCCGCATCATGATCTCCCGGCAGGCCTCTCTGGGTCTCAAGCCCGCCGCTTCCTTTCTCGTCGCCCAGGTGGGTGGCAGGATGGATGTCCTTCGAGGCACGCTGCAATCGCTCGACGCCGCTTTCACCGCCGGAAAGCGGAAGCAACTCATTCCCGCGATCCAGAACGCGGTGCGGGCGTGCCGGGAGGCTTGTCCCGACCTTCTCGATCGGCTTAGGCAGCATATCGGGGTGTACGCTTTCAAGGCGGACATCACTTACGAGCAGGTCCGCGAGGCAATGGGCGGCGCCCCACGAAAGGACGCCTACTTCTGGCGCCTGCTGGCACGGCAGGCTGAGGACCCTCGCTCGATGGCTTGTCTTCCCGCCTGCACCATGTGGGATGAGTTTCGCCGCCACGCCATCCATGAGGGCTGGTTCCCCGCTAATGGACCCGAAGTCGCCGCCATCTATTTGCACATGGCCGACATCTTGCAGAACGTCCCGCGCAAGGACCTCGGCGACCTTCAGCGATCGTTCCGCAATCGATTTTCCGGCCGCTCCTACGACTACCACGACCAGCCGCCCGAGGTTCGGGACGCGGCACGCAAATACAACGAGGACGACTTCTACATCGTGTTTCCCGAGCAGCTTTACGCGCGGGCCTGTGCCATCGACCCGGATCCCGAAGTTTTCATGCGATGGCTGGAGTGGGCGAGGAAAAGCTCGGGTTGGAAGTTAGAGGAGGAGGCCGCTGAGGCTTGGAAGCGGGCTTTTCCCAAGGATAGCCGGCCTCTGCTTCGCTTGATGGAACTGGCGGAGAAAAGGGGCGCGCTGAAGAAGGCCCTCGGTTATCTCGAACAGGCCGAAGGCCTCGCCGCCCTCAACCCCGAGGTCCGCCGGGGCCGACTCCGCCTGCTGGTGGCCACGGCTATGCGTCACGTCGAGCAACGTAAGCCCCACCTGGCGGAACGCGATCTTGAGGATCTTGAAGCCTTGCCGCAGGCCCGGGAGGGGGACCGTCCCGCATTCTTGGCGGTGTTGCGCTGGACCATCTGCGTTCTGAGTGCCGATCCCGATGGCGCCGCCCGCAATCTCGCGCAGGCGGCCGATCTCATCGGGAGTCGGGTGGCCGTAGCGATGGTGACCACCGGCATCGTCGACTTCTGTAAGTTGCTCGATGTGGTGACGGACCGTTACTATAACCCGAACATCGTTTTTGATGGCAGGGAGTCGTTGGCAGCGGCCGTGGCGCGCGGCTGCGCTTTGGGCGACGATCTCGGTTGGCCGCTCACCATTCCGCCCGCCTTTGAAAAACAGCTTCTCGATGAACTTAGGAGGACACCGGGCACCATGGATGCGCGGCAGCTTCGGTCGGTGGCAGAAGCGGCGTTACGCCTGGATCGCCGGCACCTGGCTTTTGCTGTTTCCGGGGCCGGGCTGGCCAAAGGCGGTGCGACGGAAGCTCGCTTTCTGTTGCTGCGAGGACGCGCGCTGCCCGAGTATGAACCGGAACGCCGCGACCGGTGCTTCGCGGCGGCGGCGGAGTTGGCGCGCCGCCAGCGGGACATGGGCCTGGTGGACGAGGCCGTGGAGAGTCGGCGCGGCCACTTCTTCATGGACGTCCTTGACCCTCTGGCTAAGGGTTCCTCTTCCATGAGTACCGATCAGTTGAACAAGGTGTTGAATCGGGAGAAGCAAGCGAGTGAGTTTCCTCCGTTCAGGACTCGGGAATTTGAAAGTCCTTTTGACGACGAACCCTTCTTCGACGATGATGAGGATGACGACGATAATGAAGAATTCGATGACGATATGGGCCCCGTGACACCGGAGGAGTTTGATGAAATCATGAACCAGTTGAACGATCTCCTGGGCATGGGCAAGCGCCGGGGGCCCCGTCACAAATACCGTCGCCGCCGGCCAGGACCGCCAAGTCCGCCCAGGCCGCCAAGCGGGCCCGGGCAGGGCAGCCTATTCTGAAGCATGGAACGGCAAATCACACTCGGTCCGCACGACGACCCGCGAGAAATCCTGGGTGTGGCGACGAACGCCACCGACCAGGAGATTCGCGCCGCTTACTTGAAGAAAGTCAAGGAGCACCCGCCGGAGCGCTCCCCGGCTGCCTTCGAGCGAATTCGCGATGCTTACGAGGTTCTGCGTGACCCGCGCCGCCGCGCCCTCCACCTGCTGCTGTCGGCGGACCCTTGGGCGCCATTGGTTTCCCTGGTGGCGGACCGTGCTCCGGAGAGGCGATTCGTGGGGCCGGCTCCCTGGCTCACGGCGCTGAAAGAGAAATAGGCCCGAAAGAAAAACATGGATCGCGAACAAATCTTGAGCCGCTTCACCGCGTGGCTCGACACCGTTCTGGCGGAAGAGGACGCGCCGCAGGGAATCGCTGCCGAGATTCTCGCCGCCCTCGACGCCGGCACCCAGGACGGATCGCCAGAGTCGACCGCGACGGCCGTCCCGCCGGGCGGGATCGATGGCCAGTGGGACCTCTATTCCATGTGGTCGGCGATGACGGCTTTGACTCAGGAAGTGAAACTTCAGGGCCGGAGCTTCAAGCAACTCAGCGAGACCGTCGCCCCCGTGGCGGACCTGGCCCCGCTTTTGCCGGGGATGCAGCGCCAGGCGGAAGAACGCGCCCGCCGGGATGTGCTCGACGTGCTCCTTGATCTCCGCGACCGGCTCCACCGCGGCCTCGATTCGGCGCGCGCCGGCCAGATGGAGTTGCGAAAGTCGTTCGAACTAGGATGGAGGAGCAGGGTCTTCGGCCTGGACAAGCCGCTGGAAGCGGCCGTGGATGCGGTGGCGGCGCTTGAGAAGGGCTACTCGCTGAGCCTCGAGCGCCTTAACGAGGTTCTGGACCAGTTCCACGTCCGTGAGATCGTGTGTCAGGGCCAGCCCTTCGATCCTACCTCGATGCACGCGGTAGACCTGGAGGAAACCAGTGGCGCGCCCGAAGGAACAGTGCTGGAAGTCTATCGGGCCGGCTACGAGTGGAAAGGTGAGGTCTACCGTGCGGCACAGGTGAAGGTGGCACGCCGGCCGTCGGCGGTCGCGGTCGGAGCGGCGCCCCGACCCGTAGCAGGGGACGCAGCAGAGGCCGAGGGGAGATGGGAATGAATGATCTGGTCGTGGGCATTGATTTGGGTACCACCAACTCGGAGATCGCGGCGTTTATCGGCGACCGGGTGAAGGTGATGGGGCCGGGGAACAAGATGCTGGCGTCCTGCGTCGGATTTTCGCCTGCCGGTGAATTGCTGGTAGGCCAGGCGGCGCGCAATCAGCAGATCCTCTACCCCGAGCGCACCGTGCGCAGCGTCAAGCGCAAGATGGGATCCATGGAGTCGGTGACGCTGGGCGACAAGACGTTTTCGCCCCAAGAGATCTCCGCCCTCATCCTGCGCGAACTGGCGGAATGGGCCCGGCGCGAGCTGAACCAGCCGGTGGATAAGGCCGTGATTACGGTGCCGGCGTACTTCTCCGACGCCCAGCGCACGGCCACCCGCGAAGCGGGAGCCCTGGCTGGCCTGGAAGTGGTCCGCATCCTCAACGAGCCAACGGCGGCCAGCCTGGCCTACGGCTTCGGCGACTCCTCGCGCCACACGGCGATGGTCTACGATCTGGGCGGCGGCACCTTCGATGTTTCCGTCGTCGTGGTGGAAGGCGACGTCACGGAGGTGCTCGCCAGCCACGGCAACAATCACCTGGGCGGCGACGACTTCGACGATCTCCTGCTGGAGCGCCTGGAGCAGGAGTTTCAGAAGCAATACGCCATCGATCTTCGCCACGGCCACCCTGCGGCTCACGCCCGGCTCTGGTGGGCGGCGGAAGAGGCCAAGAAGAAACTGAGTTTTGAGCCCTACGCCCGCGTGCGGGAAGAGGCCCTGGTGATCGATCACGGCAAGCCTCTGCACCTCGAACTCGAACTCACCCGCGACGAATACGAGGCCATGATCTCTCCGCTGGTGGAATCCACGCTCGACAGCGTTTCCAAGGCGCTTACCGATGCGGGCAAGAGTGCCGGTGACATCGACGCGATCCTGCTGGTCGGCGGGTCCACGCGCACCCCCCTGGTTTCGCGGCTGCTTCGCGAGCGCTCCGGCATCGCTCCGCGTCAGGATGTCCACCCCGACCTGTGCGTCGCGCTGGGCGCGGGGGTTATGGCGTCGCGTCTCGCCGGGCACGAGGTGGAGCGGGTGCTGGTGGACGTCTCACCCTTCTCCTTCGGCCCCTCTTACCTGGGCGAGCGCAACGGCATGCCCTACCCGCACTGCTATCATCCCATCATTTACCGCAACACGCCGCTGCCGGTTACGCGGACGGAGAGTTATTGCACCGCCGCCCCCTTCCAGACAATCGTGCAGGTGGAGATCTACCAAGGCGACGATGATGACGCGATGAAGAACATCCTGGTGGGCGATTTTCGCGTCGAGGGGCTGCGGCCAATTCGCGAGAGTAACGAGGTCCTCTGCCGCATGAGCCTGGACGTGGACGGCATCCTGCACGTCACCGCGGTGGAGAAGGAGACGGGCAAATCCAAGCACATCACCATCACCAACGCGCTCCAAGCCAAGAGCGCGGCGGAGATCGAGGCGTCGCGCGAGCGTTTGAAAGCTCTCTACGCGGCGCGCATGGAACAGGTGGGCGACGAGGAGTTGGGCGAGATTCTGGAAGACGCGATTACCGTCGCCGGCACCGAGGTCGAAAGCGAAGAGGAGGCCGGCGAAACCGGGATCGCGCCGGAAGCCCCGGCTACTTCCGGCCCCGCCGTTTCCCCGCCGGCGCAGCACGAGGCCAGGAACTTGATCGAGCAGTCGCGCCAACTGCTCGATCGCATGCATCCGGAGGATGCGGAAGAGGCCATCGAGCTGCACGCCAAGATCGATGCCGCCATCGCTTCCGGGGACCAGGAATCGTTCGCGCAGGGAATCAAGGCGCTGCGCGAGCTGCTCTTCTTCGTAGAGGGAAACTAAACCGGTTCGAAACTCGAAACTCGAAATTCGCCCTTCTGCTTGCGAGTTTCGAGTTTCCTGTTTCGAGTTTCGTCGTGGAGGAGACTTGAACGAAGACCGACGGTGCCCGGTGTGCCAGGCTCGATTCCGAGGTGCCATCACCTGCTCACGTTGCGGGGCCGATCTGCGTCCCCTGATGTTTCTGGCGGCTCAGGCCTCGAGGCTACGGAAAAGCGCGCGGCAAGCTATCTTGGCCGGGGACTACTACGAGGCCGGGCAATTGGCGCACCGAGCGGACTCCCTCTGCCGGACGCGCGCTGGCCGTGACCTTTTGCTTCTCTGCCAGTGGCTACTTTCCTCGTGAAGTGACGCGGCACCTTGGTCTGAAAAACGGGAATGTTGGTATCGATGGAAGTCCTCGTTGAGTGGTGTTCGTCTCGCCGGCTAGCGCTAGCCAGGGCCCTTCAGCCATGACCGCCGACCCCACCCCCGCCCCCGGTATCCACGATGACGCCGAACGGGGCGACATCCGCGAAAACTCCTACCATGCTTTACTCCATGGTCTGGCGGAGCCCGCGACTGGGTTTCATTGGTGGTCCGCTGTCGTCATCACGGCGGGGTCGAACGCACAAGCCGACCTCTATCGCCAGCAGATCCGTCATCGCTCTGAGCGCGGTTACTTGCCGCGCCACGTCGCCTGGCACGTGGTTCCCGATCCGGAAGGCCGCCACATTGGCAGCGGTGGCGCTACGCTGCGCGCCCTCCAGACCCTGGGCCGGTACGATCCGGAGTGGTGGACCCGCAACCGGGTGCTGGTGATCCACGCGGGCGGCGAGTCCCGTCGTCTGCCTGAATATGGTCTCACCGGCAAGCTCTTCGGCATCTTGCCCGCGCGCACTCCTTGGGGTGAGAACAGCACCGTCTTCGATGAAACCCTGGCTCTCTCCACGCTCTGGGTGGAACGCTTCTCTTCCGGTCTGGTAGTGTCTTCCGGCGATGTCGTCCTGACGTTCGACGCTGCGGGTCTCGACTGGGACCGTCCCGGAGTGGCCGGCGCCGCCATGCGGCAGCCTATCGAAGTAGGCACGCGCCATGGGATCTACGTCCTCGATGAGCGCGGCCGGGTGTATTCCTTTTTGCAGAAGCCAACTCCGGCCCAGGTGCGCGCAGCCGGCGGGATCTTACCCGGCAACACGGTGGCGCTCGATACGGGGCTCCTTCACTTTGACCCCGCGTTGTCCGCCGGACTGTCGCATCTGGCTTCCACCCTCCCCAAGATTCCGTTCCTCGACCTCTATCAGCAGTTCACGCTTTCGCTCACGGGGGAATCGCCGTGCTCGCTACCCGAGCTGGCTGCCCTGCTGCACGGGGCCGCGTTCCACTGCTCGCTGGTGGAAGGCACGTTCACGCACGTCGGCACCACTTCCGACTTCCGCCGGCTGTTCAAGGGAGGAGTGGTGGATAGCATCCTGGCGCCAGGAAGCGAGCTTGGCCCTGGCGCGCTGGTGATCGAGTGCCACACGACGGAGCCGATCCGCGTGGGCGCGGGAGCTATCGTGCATGGGCTGACGGACTCGTCCGGTCCCATGACGGTGGCCGAGGACACCGTCGTGCATCAGGTGCCGATCCATCTACCGGATGGCCGGCGGGGTTTCGTGGTGCGCTCGTATGGCGTGGAGGACGATCCGAAGACTCCTACTTGGTTCGGTCGCCCGATTCTGGAAGTTCTGAAGACTCTCGACCTGCGCCCGAAAGAGGTCTGGCCCGGCATTCCCCAGCAAGAGCGTTGCCTCTGGAACGCTCAGCTATTCCTGTTCAACAACAACGCGCTGCCGCGGCTCTCCATGGCCACGAGCACCGAGTACGCGGATCGCGAGGCGCTGGCCGAGGCGCATGACCGTCGCCGCGATGCAAACTGGCGGGCCTCCGCGGTGGCACTGGCGCGCTCGGAGACCGACGTGCGCCCACTGTTGATCCGCGCGCCCGGCATCAACGTTCTGGCGGAGACCGGCCGTGTTCTGAGCACGGAGGCCGTCGGGATTGAGGCGAGCGCTCCGTCGGAAGCGGCCAGCCGCCACTTTCAGGCCAGCCTGTTTTACGATCAAGCCGGGCTGGCGGAGGATTCGGCGCGCGCCCGTTCCGCGGCGTTTGTGGCCGTGCAGAAAGCGGTGGCCGCGCACACCCTTCCGTTTTTCCGTGCCGCCGGCGACGGGCGTTCCGCAAGCCCCTCCAGCCTGGCGGTATCAGCTCCGGCGCGGATCGACTTCGGCGGCGGCTGGTCCGACACTCCGCCGTTCTGCCTCGATTGGGGCGGTACGGTCTTCAATATGGCTATTACGCTGAATGGTGCCTACCCCATTCGCACTGTCGTCCGCCCGCTGAATGAACCCGTGGTGCGGTTGGTTTCGTCGGAAGCAACCGAGTCACTGACCGCTGAAAGTTTTTCCGCCGCCGCCGATGTCGGTTCCCCATTCGCGATTCATCGCGCCGCCCTCGAAATGCTGGGCCTCGTGAGACCCGGCGAGCCAGTTGCCGGCCTGGAGATCCGCACGGAAGTGAACCTCCCGGTGGGCTCCGGGTTGGGCACCAGCAGCGTCCTCGCCGCCACCGTGTTGAAGGGACTTCTCGCGATGCGCGGTGAAGAGGTGAGTGTCCAGGAACTTTCGGACCTGGTTTTGGCGCTGGAACAATTCATGACTACCGGCGGGGGATGGCAGGATCAAGTGGGCGGCGTCTACCCCGGCGCCAAGTTGACGATGACCGGCCCGGGTCCTCGTCAGCGTCTGCGCGTGGAACCGGTTGCGTGTCCGGCGGGGTTTGCGGAGCGATTTCTGCTCTATTACACCGGCATCCGGCGCATAGCCAAGGACCTGTTGGGGCAAGTGGTGGGCCGGTATCTGGCGCGCGAGGTTCAGGCGGTTCAGGTGTTGCACAGCATCAAGACCTTGGCCGTGGAAATGGCGTACGCGATGAAGGAATCCGATTGGGACTATCTCGGCAGCCTGCTCGATCGGCATTGGCAACTCAACCAGATGCTGGACCCCCACACCACCAACGCGCCCATCAACGCGCTTCTCGAACGGGTGCGCCCCTATATTTCAGGCGCCAAGCTGGCCGGCGCCGGCGGCGGTGGTTTCCTGATGCTCCTGGCGAAAACGCCGGACGATGCACGGGATCTCCGTCGGTTTCTAGCCTCGCTTCCCGGTCCAGGGGCTTTGTATGAGTGGGCAGTGGCGCCGTTGGGGCTCCACGAGAGGGCACCGACAAGAAACGATGATTGATGAATGATGAACGATGAGCAGAAGCAAGGCCGTCTTCCATTCTTCATCCTCGTTCATCATTTATCGTTTATCGTTTCTTGCCAGTGATCGGTTTGAGGCGACCCGCCGCCCATGCCGATCAAGTGCTATATTCGGAATGGAGGAACGATCATGAAGAACGCACTGGTTTGTGGCGCCGGTGGATTCATCGGCGGCCATCTAGTTAAGAAGTTGAAGCGGGAAGGCTATTGGGTTCGCGGCGTGGACATCAAGCAGCACGAGTATTGTGCGACCGCTGCGGATGAGTTTCTTCTTCTCGACCTTCGCGACCCACATGATTGCCAGGCTGCACTCACCGTCGATAGCGGCGGGTTTGCTGAGGTCTATCAGTTGGCCGCCGATATGGGTGGAATGGGCTTTATCCATACGGCGGAGTGCGAGATCATGCACAACAGCGCCTTGATCAATATTCACATGACGCAGACGGCGGCGGCCATGGGTGTTCCTCGGTATTTCTTCTCCTCGTCGGTCTGTGTTTACCGCGATATGAAGCCCGGCGAGTCGGAGATCACGGAAGCGGACGCGATTCCGGCGAATCCGGACAACGAGTACGGATGGGAGAAGCTCTATTCCGAGCGCATGGCGATGGCGTACGAGCGGCGCTATGGGATGGAGGTGCGCATCGCGCGCTTCCAGAACTGCTATGGCGCGGAAGGAAGCTGGCGCGGCGGGCGCGAGAAGGCCCCGGCGGCGATCTGTCGCAAGGTGGCGGAAGTCGAGAATGGAGGGACGATTGAGGTTTGGGGCGACGGCACTGCCGTGCGTTCCTACACCCACGTCAACGACATGGTCGATGGCATTTTCCTGCTCATGCAGTCTGACCTGCACGGCGCCGCCAACATCGGCTGCCCGCAATACGTGACGGTGGACGAACTGGTGGCTACAGTGGTTGAGGTGGCCGGCAAGAAGATCCACGTCAAGCACATCGAAGGCCCGGTCGGGGTTCAGTCGCGCAATTTCAGTAACGCCCGCATCTACTCCACCGGCTGGAAGCCCAAGATCGTTCTCAAAGAAGGACTCCAGTTGACGTATCCGTGGGTCGAGGCACAAGTGAAGGCGGCCAAGTCCGTCGTCACCGCGGCGTGATCCTGGGCGGGTTTCTTGCCGCCGACGAAAGGCACGCCGGCAGATTCCAGAGAAACAAGAGCATTGCGAGCAAGCGAACTTGTTTGTCAAACGTTCTCTGGACGGAGACGGGTGCCGCCTGATGATCGCGCAAGGAACGTGCCGTGTGTCTCCATCTCATCGCCTGCGGCGGAATTGCTTTCGGTCTGTTTCGCACCTTTGAGGGAAGCTAGCATCTCGTCCACGGCATCGAAGGGACCCTGCACGCGAACCGTCCTGATATCCTCCAGGCCCTCTGCGATCGCGCGTTCCACCGTGGACCTGAGCTCGAATACAATTCTCCCTCTCTCCGCCCGTGGCTCCAAGGTATCGCCCACGGCCACACCAATCTGTTCCCGCACGTTCTGGGGGATCACAACCTGATACTTGGTTTTGACCGTAACGATGGACATGAGATTAGATTAGTTCAACGCGCATGGCCGCGTGAATGCGCGTTCTGCCGCTTGGGTGATCGAACAAAATGAACTCCTCGATGGGACTCGGATCGAGTTTGCGGTAATCGCCCAATTTCAAATCGACGAAAGCCTCGCCGTCCGGTGGCCCGCCGCGTTCAGACCGAAATATCCGCCTCGTATTCCTGTGTCCGGCTGTAGGTGTTTGTGACAGGCGTGAGCGGAAAGAAGTAGATGGCGATAAGGAGAGCGAAGAGCGGCAGAGCGGCAACGTCGTCCACGCCGCGCACTCGCCAGGAACCTCCCCATCGGGCAAGCGCCCAGGCGGAGGCCCACCGCAGAAACGCAAAGCCGAGAACAGTCAGCGCGCCGAAGAACAAGAGCCCCTTGTAGGCGTGATTCAGGACGTAGTATCCCATCTCGTGGCCCATGACGGTTTCGATTTCCAGGAGGGTGCAGCGGTTGAGCAGGTTGTCGTTGAGGGTGATTCGCTGCGTACCGAGGAAGCCGCTGACGTTGTCACTGACCCGCGTCGATTGCCGCGAGGCGTCCACCACATAAACGTCGCTGGCCGGGATGCCGTTGGCTCGCGCCATGCTCAGGATCGGTTCCTTGATACTCGGGTCTCCGAGCTTTGTGTACCTATTAAAGAGCGGCGCGATGTAAACCGGAGTGATCAGGATGGTGAACATCAGGAGGGTGATGGTCACGCCGCTGCCCCAAATCCACCAGCTTCGCGGCGTGCGTTGTAGCACGCCGCAGATCACGATGATGAACAGGCCGCCGAGGACGACCCCG
>Ga0335081_10018412_pt1 | contig 11291 bp, 11 predicted proteins | sample Lox_Sample_35_FD_206713 | JGI IMG/M metagenome (GOLD analysis project Ga0335081, IMG submission 206713) | Soil microbial communities from Loxahatchee National Wildlife Refuge, Florida, United States - Lox_Sample_3.5 | ecosystem: Environmental > Terrestrial > Soil > Wetlands | place: USA... | reverse complement strand
ATGCAAATCATCGAAATAATTTTGTGGCAGTAGAAGGACATTTTTGGTGATTGTTTGCAAAGCGGAGAAAATATCGTCCGTTCGAAGAGAAATATAGTGAATTCCCGGTCCGCAATGAGAGAGAAATCGGCCAACCACGGTGGATTCGGAGGTTGATATGTTCAGACACAGTTGGAGGCGTCCAGCTTTAGAGACCATGGAGTAGGCTTGTACGAGACCCCTTGGATCGACGATATCTGACTTCTCGGACAACTCGAAAGCGAAGAGAGATCGATAGAAAAGGATGGTTTTATCAAGATCTCTTGGAGATAGGACTCGCGAGACGTAATCGAAAGACAGGTTCCCGTCGGAGCGAGGTGTTTCGGATGTTAGGACGAAATTGGAAAGAAATGCCGCTGGTGTTGCCGAGTCTACTAGGTATATGAGGCTCTCATCGGGGGCTCGGATCGCCACAAGCGCATCTTCACCGACGCCATATTCGTCCTGCAACAGCACTGGATACCTTAAATCTTTGGCCCATGCCGCAGTCGTATCAACATTGCTGACCCGCACGCCGATCGAACGGACCCAGGAACCGTTTCGCAAATAGAGTGCAGACTTTTGAGGCGGTGTTTCACAGTTGATAATGATGCAGCACTGTCCATGGCCGTAAATATCCATCAATTTCGATTTGTGCTTGCCAATCAGTTGAAATCCCATGTCTAACAACAATCGGCGCAAGGCGTCTCTTTCCCAAAACGAACATCCGAATTCAACAAACTCGACTCCATGAGCGACAGGTCTTAAACGATCGAAGGTGTAGTCTAGATGCTTTTGTAAATATGTCATTGACCGAAACCCTTCGAGAGCAATTTCATTCGGACAGGATGACCTGAATTCATCGTTGAACACTTCGAGTGAATACGCTCCTTCGTAGCCCGTCGATTGGAGCGCTCCAAGGAACGTTGTAAGCGGAAATTGACCCTGGTACGGAAAAACGCGATAATGACGGCTATAGTGTAGAAGGTCCGACATTCCCAGCAACGGCGCATCAGCCAGTTGCACAAGGAATATTTTGTCTCCCGGAACTGCTGGAAGTGAATCGACATTGTCTCCAGCACTATAGATGTGAAAACTAATTTGTTAGATTGGTTATGGTTAGTGTTTGAATACGTATCAAGGCAAAGGCCGAAATGAGAATGATTGACTTTCTCGACGATTTTCCATGATGTTTCCCATCGGTTGACATGAGTTCCTTCCGATCAGCAACCCAATAATCAATTCGCCCGTACCCCAACCTAGCGCTTCATACGCTATTCTTACATTATATTTCCTGGCCGTTTCCGCTGCGACCCTGAGATCCTTAACGATGACCTCAAGATCCCCACTGCACTCCCCGACGTTGCTACACAGCAGCAAACAATCCGTCCCAAGCTCTTGCATTACCTGCAATTTTTGCTCCAACCTATCCAGTGCTTTTTTACGGATCCCTGGGTCCAATAACCCCTCTAAATCACGAAAAGGTTGGTAGACCGAGATGCGCAGACCAAGTTTTCGACACATTTGACGTACGTCGGCAGGAGAGCCAGGGAATTGGAGGAGATCATTTTCCCAAAGTTCAATTTGATCGAATCCAGCCTGGGATATCGCGATGAGCTTTTCGGGCAGACTTCCGGAAAGACAGACGGTTGCGATTGATGTTTCGAATGGTAAGCGCATGGTTAATTTGATCCGTGCGGGGTTGTTTTGGTACGTCCGGAACGGGCTTTTCTGAGGGGCGACCTGTCGCTCAAACCTTGCGTCTAAAAGCAGGTTCTTGAAGGCTTCGTAATCAGCTACTTATACTAACCTCTCAATAAGATGGTTCATGGATACAGCGGCATCCTTCTAATGAAGGAAAAACTCCCCGCGACACTTATTGCCTCAGACCAAATGCCGATAGGGATCATCGCCCCTTGCGGCACATATCACGCGTGCCGCGCCGTCACTCACATTGTCTCAAAGCATGGGACGACCAGAGTTCGGATATTAAAAACAGAAATCTGCGAAACAATTGTCCGTGTCACACCCTTCTCGGATAAACTATGCTGGCCCTAACATGACGTGATCATCACGGAATTATATTAGTCGACTAACCGAGGACTGTGGCTCACCCGGTCAAGCGGCAGGAAAGGTTCGTGATATGTATCGTACATTAGATCACGCCATCCTTAAGATCGTCCGAGTCAATTGGCATCGTCAGAGAATGTATGACATCAGTTGTTAATGCCATTAACCCGGAGCCATGTCCGCGGTGGCAGGAGCCGAACGGCGGACGCTTCCCTCATTGGCTATTCATACCGGTCCGCGATCCTTGCGGCCGAATAACGGCGCGTGAAAGTCGTGGGATGACACCGCGACCGATCCTCGAAAATCCCGCCGGAAAATTAGTGGCTGAACAATGGATTGTGGATCATATGCCGGGCTTTTTGTGACTCTGCATCATTTAATCACCAAAGTTTCCAACCCCTTTGATTACAGTATCTCGATCGTATTTTGTGTCAATCTGTTCGCTACCATCATGTGAGTACTCGTTCATCGAATTGACACCTTGTTGGTTTCTTGCTGGGACATCCAGCGGCATTTATCTTTTTCCATTTGTCATCGGCTTTAATTCTGAGGTTCCTGATGATTTCATGAGTTTTTTATCATGCAATAACTTAAGACGACTAGGGATGTAAGTACATCATTCCAGGCATGTTTCGAGCCCAGTGTAATTCAAAACCGAAAAATCAACGAGGCAAAATAGTTCAAGTACCAAAATATTTAGCGAATACAATTTCCGTCTGCAAACTTTTCATCTGTCAGATGACGTTGGAAGGTAAGACTCACGACGCGTTTCAAGACGTAGAAATCGCGGGGTAAACAGCTGTTTTGGAATCAATTTTGTTCACTGCCTGGCTCCACAGGTCGGAGAATGAAAGATTAGGACAGATTTTTACCACTTAGTCAGTTCAATATTCACTCTATCTCAGCGAGATCTATGGGATTCCGACAAAGCTTGATCAATCCCGAGCCTGAATATAATTCCCAAAGAGTTTGCCTTGATTTTTTGCTATCCCGAGCTCCAATGCCGATGGCTTACGAGCCCCGTCTAGACCTGTAAATGTTCCCGCTCCTAATCGAATAAGCAAACACCGATTGCACCAAGACGAATCATACCCCAGGGAGAACCCCCGTGTGGTTCGCTGAGGTCTGTCGACTCCGCAATTTGATATCCAATGGGGACGAAAACCATTCCGTGATGGATTGCGACACTCAAGGATTGAAAGGCGGTAAGTTCTTGGCCTCCACCCTGCACTCCGGTGGAAACAAAAACCCCAAACTTTTTCCCTGCAAGTGTCTGTTTTGCCCAAAGTCCGCCGGTTTGATCCCAGAAGGCCTTCCATTGGGCAGGGAAATTTCCGTAACGAGTGGGGATTCCTATTCTGTCAGGATCGGCCGAAGTGAGATGATGCCAAAGAGGAAATAATCGTATTGAGATAACGTTTCCATGGACGCGATCGGTATGTCAGGTTTTGCTGGAGCATGCATCGCCTTCAAGACTTCCTCGGGAAGAGTCTCGGGTACTCTTCCTGTTAGAAATGATTAACCGACGATGATACTGGTACATGTCAACTTCCAAGCCGGCTTCTCGAACTCCTTCAGCTTCCGCTTCCGCCATGATTTGGATGTGACCATACCTGCCAAAAGGTTAGGCCATTCCGAGATAGCTGGCGGAGTGTTCTTACATGGAGTAAAAGATTATCGCTATTTTCTTCGTCATGATTAAGCCTAGGTAGAAGATGTGTTCAAGTGGAAAAGCCGTCGACAAGGGGATTGACTCTAAGTCAGCTGTGCGATTTGGATTAATTTATGCCCATAGGATTTAATTCACATTTTGTCATGTTCTCATGGGTTGTTTATCACGTTCCTGAGGCGGGACTGCATGTGCCCGGCGCGAAATTACGAAGGAGGGGTCCGTGTTTTGATCTTACGTCACGTTCTATTCCTATTACAATGGCCGCATCAAGAGCATGAATGTGATCATTAAGGATGAAACAATGCATATAGTCCGACTCATGTTCTGTGAGCGTCGCAAATGTCTTCTGTTTGGATTCCCTTCACGGATTCCTACTGTTTTGGGACAGTATACCGTAAGTAACTATGACACATTCAACGCAAGGGGATTTCACCTGTCTGCAATCCCTGCGTCAGGGATAAACGAACATGTAGAGGATCAGCCGTCATTCAGAGAAATTCAAAGACATTTGACACAATGCTATTCTCGAACACTCATGGCAGCGGACTATATAAAGCTACCCGTTCGTTCCGCCAAACTCTGAACGATGACGTCTCTGTTGGAATTATCCAAATCGTTGAATGAACAGCTCGAGATCATCAAGGACGGTATGGGAGGGGAGCCAATCGAGCCTCCGCCTTTTATTCCCTGCCCTGATCCCGCCAAGTATTCGGAAGTGGAACGGGCAAGGAAACAGGCGTTGAACATTAGTCGGACGATTAACCAGTTGCTCAAAGTCCCAAGTGAACATCTTGTATGGACTGCGCACAAGGTATTTCCCATGGAACCGTCCCTTGACAAAAGTTTTATGACACTGTGTCCCTTCGAATTGTTATCGACAAAAAGATTGCCTCCATGATTCCTAATGACTCGACGGGAATCGATATATCGGAGATCTCCCGCAAGGCAGGGTTGCCAGAAACGACGCTCATTCTCGTCCTCCGACAGCTGGCCCTGGCCAACATCTTTCGCGAGTCCAGTCCGAGGGTCTTCACACATACCCCTTCGTCATTGCTCCTTGCCGCCCCCGAATTTGCCAACACAGCAACTCTGCTTCTGCACCACATGGACGAAGGATTTAAATCCGCTGGCCATCTCCCTGAGGCTCTCGACCTTTATGCCGCGAAATTTGACCACGTTCAAAAAGCCGACCTACGAACTGCATTTAATCTCGCCTTTAACACCGATCTTCATTATTTCGACTACATCTATGCTCCGGAGAATATTTCGCAGTACGGAGAACGATTTGGTCGTGCAATGATGGGACACGACCCGGCCCATTTGGTCGATGGTGTTATCGACCTTTATGATTGGACACAGTTCAAACAAGGGGGAAAGATCGTGGACGTTGGGGGAGGAGTTGGTCATATCGGTGTCAAGATCGCAGAGAGAGTCGGTTCGGGTGTTGAAGTCATCGTGCAAGACCGCCCGACTGTTGTGGAGCAGGGCAAATTGCTTCATGGCAACATACTCACATTCCTGCCCCACGACTTTTTCCTAGAACAACCAGTCAAAGACGCGCAAGTTTATTATCTGCGGCACATTCTGCACGATTGGCCTGATGATGTTTGTCGAACCATCCTGCGACATTTGTATTCCGCCATGAATGCAACTTCCAAACTGCTGATATTTGAATTGGTTTTCATGGACGACAAATTCTGGGTGGAGGAAGGGAGTGGATGTAGTGACGAGGACACTCATTGGAAGCGAGAAATGGTGATGATGAACTTACACATGAAGAATTTGCTAGGTCTGCCCCGTATCGTCAGATGAACTAATTCCAGGATCCAAAGAACGCACAGTTGACGAATGGCATAGCCTCTTAAGTAGTGTGGGTCTGCAGGTCACAAAGGTGTACCAAAATGGTCGCACACCAGCCATTATAGAGGCCACAAAAAAAGATTGAACGGCAACATTAAAGGTCAGTCCGGAGTTGTCTGGATTCTTTGCGATTCAATAAACAGAGCTTGGGTCATGTATTTGGTAGTTTGTGGGGATTATCATATGACCAAATTAACCACTTCTCCCGACAGTTCCTTCCCCCACACTTGAAATAATCTGTCACTTAGATATTACATCGTTTCCCACTGGGTCGGATTCTCAGCAACACATATGGCAAGTGAATTTATTTTACAGACGTGAATGAAATGATTGGGCTATACCGAAGTCTTTGCCTCCCGGGATCCAAAGGACCAGAGTCGCTTCCAGCGGCAGGCCCCAAATCGACTCCAGTTGGCACGGGTTTAGTCGATTTAGTTAATATCTTTACCGGAAGGGAGGTTCGGCCAAATGACCCTCTATTTGTTGCATGAAACGAAGCTTGCATGTGTCACTTTAATAATTGCGTACAGGCACTGGGAACGGGTTGCGAAGACACAAGATTGATGGAACTGTGTGCTAGATACAGCTCAAGCTTCTTCAGGCTAAGGATCGTTTATCATATCCAGTCCAGCTGCCACGTGAAGATCCAGAATACACCTATTATTCATTGCAGCTTCAAGATCGCATCCATGTGGCGTCTCCTCATTTGAACGCTGTTTCTAAGATCTCGTAAGACCTTGACGGTGTCCCCCCAATTGATACATGCGTCTGTGATACTGACACCTTTTTTCAATCCATTTGGTCCATCCAGGGGAATATCTTGTCTCCCTTCAGATTAGGCTTATATTGTCCCATGGACGTACCTTCATTGATGTTGCTTTCAATCATAACACCACGAATCAACCAGTCGCCATTTGCGATTTGAGCAGCAACATCTCCGGCCACAATCGGCTGGTTCTTGTGATTCTTTTTGGAATTGCCATGTGAACAATCTACCATAATCCCTTTGTGCATTACTTTCGCCCTGGCCATTGCTGCTCGACATATGTTGATTGAGTTGGCATCATAATTCGGTCCGCTTTTGCCGCTGTCCGTCAGTACCATCTTTGGAATAAAATAAACCCCCTGAGGATGACGAAGCAGTCATCATTGCCCTTTGTACGAGTAATGGCAGCGAAGCCTTGGTGGGTCACACTAAGGAAAGAATGTTCATGCGCCGCAGCTCGAATCGCATCAATTGCGATATCAATGGATCCGTCCGTGCCATTCTTGAATCCGATTGGAAAGGATAGCCCCGATGCTAACTCTCTATGAGGTTGAGATTCGGTCGTCCTTGCGCCGACTGCTCCAAGCGACAATAAATCTGCAAAGAACTACATCTTCAGGCGTTTCTTAGAAAACGTGATACCAGGGGAGAGATTGTATCCAGCATTTCTGATGCAATTGGAATTCCCATGTGGGTCAGATCACGGAACAATTTCCTTGAAATTCGTAACCCTTTATTGATTTTGAAAGATCCATCCAGATCTGGGTCATTGATTAAACCTTTCCATCCAACTGTTGTTCTCTACCTCATCAGTGCTTCTCGATGATTGAAAGACCGGTTTTTCAAGATAAGCCCTCATCACAATGAGGAGTTCATTCTCTAACTCCACGGACAGAGTTTTTAGCTTTTTACCGTACTCGATGGCCGCGGCAGGGTCGTGAATTGAACATGGTCCCACGATCACAAGAATCCTGTCGTCCTTTCCAGAGAGGATGTCGCGAATGCCACGTCGGGCGGCCAGGGTAGTCTCCAAGCATTCGGAAGTCTATGATAATTTTGAGTAAACCGCATAGATGGAAGAGAATCTACCGCTGGAAACTCCTCTTGGACACGAGCCGGGGTAATTAGTGGATCGTAGCCGTGCAATCGGTTGTTCTTGCCACTGCTATGTTGCGTTACTCCCAGGCTGTTAACGCCAAATGTCTTTACCATGAGACGCTAATGCGTCAAAGGGTAGTACCACAGTCATTGTGAACAAACCCACGGAAGGATGTTAAAGAAATAAGATGGAAAGATGGTGTGGAGATGAGTGGGGAAGGGCAGGTATTAATCCGTAGGATATAGGTAGAACGGGGTTGGCACGAAGATGAATGGTCAGCCAAACATCCATTGTCGCAGTTGCGGGGGTGCGTAGATACATTGGCAAGAAACGGCCAAGACGAGTTATTGAAACCTCCCGGCATTCATGCTGATGCCCTGAAAAGCAAGAAAGGTTTAATACTGCACTCGGACGTTTCACCGAAATTATTCACGTGCACCCAGCGGGCCCTCGCCCGTGATTCTGGCTTCACCCGCACGACGTATGCAAACGTATGCAAACGTTTCCTGTGTTTCAAAGCAAGACTCCGTTCATCACCTTAATCCAACTTCAAGATGCCGGACGGTTTCACAAACGCAAGCATGCGAGGCCCGGAGATCCAAATCTATATCCTCAAATTCAGTTCAAAGGTTTTTATCACATTTCATTTTTCCCCGTTGGTTTGCGCTCATTATAATGACATGCTTTTTACGTGGAAACTGAAGTTCCGGATAGTTAACTCGGAAATCACCGTGGGAATTGGTCCCCCGACCACTTCAAACGACGACACAAACCCGTCAGGCCCACACGAACCCATGAATCCCACGATCCCACGTGGGTTATGATCTAGCTCTGAACTGTGTTCTTTTGAAGGTCGGGGTGATACGTAACCGTAACACATCCTAACGCCGAACCCGTGAGAATCCCCCCACACTCCCGCCTTCTCAGACAACTTGTTTGAAACAAAGGATCTCATGTGAGCATCAGCTGAGAATATGGGTTCTTTCAAATAAATGTTTCTCCTCAAATCCTCATTTGAATTTTCTCATTTGTGCCGGTGAAACACCTCGACCCCGGAACCCAGCTTTTGGAGAATCACGCGAGTTGAGTTTAATTTCAGGGAGTTCCCGAACCTCGTTTCATGTGACTAAATTATTGGAAGCCTCTCGGGGCTGGAACAGCAGTCAACATTCCACCTGTTGTAGTCATGGATCTCCGAAACGAATTCCCTGTTTCGTTGCCTCGGATTTGGCTTGCCATGCAGCCCGAGCCACGGCACATTGTGGGGTCATTTAATAAGCGCTCGAAATTGTCGTCGACTATCGAAATAAAAGCGTCCTTGGGACAAAGAGTTGTGCGATTGAAAAGAACGACATTGGGATACAAGTGTCCAGATGGGAAAACTTGAAGAGCCGAGAGCCCATAAACATCAGCTTCATGTATTGATTATTGGTATGAAAGAAGTCGTTCATGCACTAAATTCTTTCCAGGTGCGGGCCTCGGTGGACTCGCCGCTGCTATTAAGATCGCTCTCGTGGGACACAAAGTTACCGTTCTTGAAGCGGCGCCTAAATTTGCGGAGGTATTACATCACATTGTACCGCGCTAACGTTCAGGTGGGAGCCGGAATACAAATCCCCCCAAATTCATCGCGATTGCTGAAACGTTGGGGGGTCGATCTCGAGAAATATTGCGTAAATCCCATCGGGTTCTTTCTTCGGGGATACAAGACCGGATCTGTTCTTAGTGAAGTCAATCTGGTTCCCGATGGAGTTAGTAAATACGGATCTCCATATTGGCATGCTCACCGGGCGGACTTTCATCGAGCGTTGCTTGAACGTGCTTTTCAACTCGGCGTGCAGGTCCACATCGACAGCAGGGTAATTGATGTTGATTTCAACTATCCTCCGAAGGTCACTGTGGCAAGAGGGGACGTGTATACCGCGGAGCTGGTCATTGGATGTGATGGAATAAAAAGCGTATGTAGGGAGGCTTTACAAGGACGTGTTGATCCTCCTCGTGCGACCGGAGATATGGCGTATCGGATTGTGGTTCCTGCGGAAGCCATGAAACGTCACGAGGAGCTTCGCGAACTTCTCGAGGATCCCGCGATCAACTTCTGGATAGGACCCGACGGACATGCAGTCTGTTACCCTCTCAGAGATGGCTCTCTTTACAATATTGTCTTGCTGTAACATCTCGCTGGGGTTTACACTCACAGATAGTGCCCCCGATGACTTGCCCCCCAATGTCAACGCCGCAAACGCCAGCGTTGAGGAAATGAGAGCCTTTTTCAGTGGCTGGGATCCGAAGCTCCGGAAAATATTGTCGTTGGCTGATTCGTGCACAAAGTGGAAACTTCAGAGTTCGGATCAGCTCGATTTGCCTGCCTGGGTCCACCCGCAAGGGACATTCTGCCTTCTGGGGGACGCGGCGCACGCAACCCTCCCCTACCTTGCTCAAGGAGCCGCCATCAGTGTGGAGGATGGCGGCGTTCTCGGCGGTCTTTTGAGCAAAATCCGGTCGAAGAAGGATGTCCCTCGAGTTCTAGCGTTGTACGAACAAATGCGGCGCCCTCGTACTAGCGCGGTTGTTCTGGCAAGCACGAAACAACGATCCATCTTCCATATGCATGACGGCCCTGCACAACAGGACCGGGATCGGATCATGTCGACCCAATATCCCCCTCAACCCGGACATCCGAATCAATGGGCGGATCCGGTTATGCAAGAGTTTTTGTTCGGATATGATGCTGATAATGAAGTTGAAAGGACATGGAATGATGTCCAATTACGGGGCCACCATGCAGGGAATGTTATGAATTATGCGAGATGAACCATCGGATATGGATTATCCCAATATAGGAAATGAATGGGGGCTGTTAAAGGATGGAGCTGCCGATTTTGGTTCAGCTTGCCATTGATTTGTGTATTTAAACCTCCACTTAGGTAGCTTTCAATTCGAAGAAAAAGGAACTCGATGTTCAAGTACTTTCATCGCAAATATTCATTAGGCGTAAGGACGATAAATCTCGTTTACAGGCGTTCGACCCATGCGCTAGCCGACTATGCTATATTTACTGCTCTTTGTTTTCATGTTTCCACCGCATTTTCCGCAGGTGCGATTGCCTGGATGATACGTCCAACCCTTTGGCAACTGTAACATTGTTTGAAGCCAAAAGTGCAGTTACTGCAAATAATTTGGCAGGATTCAAATTGAAACACGGACACGCAGACAGGGTGTGAACGGGCCGTAGAGAATTCTTAAATAATATTCTGTGTTGCCATCTCATGGAAAACATTATTTGAAAATTGGTAATTAATTCCTTCTAGATTTTTCTGTCAGGTTATAGCCCAGAGATCTCCCCTGTGGGAATGAAAAAGTTCTTCACTATACAACCACCACAGTCCATTAAAGGCCAATATTTCAATCTACAGTAGCCTATCCACCATGTGAACTGGACCACCGGTCATTTTACAGCTTAAAAGCTGATTTTGCAGAGCCAGTAACTCAGTCAATATATCTTCAAATGATATAATTAAGGTATCAATAGAAAGCTAATGGATTTTTCTTGAAATTCTATTATTCACAATTTTGAGATCTCTATTTGTATTAAGCGCTGAACTCTTCAAGTTGATTACTTCAAAAAAAAATCTGCATCTTTAATAGAGTGCTATGTATTAAAAGTGCAGATTTTTTAAAGTAAAAATTTTCAGCAGCTAATAACTCTACATAAAACAAGAATTTTAAATTCTGAAGATTGAAATTTCAAGGAAAAATCATTCTTTCTATTATTGTGTTTATTATATAATTTGATACAGTTGTAA
>Ga0335081_10018411_pt1 | contig 11291 bp, 9 predicted proteins | sample Lox_Sample_35_FD_206713 | JGI IMG/M metagenome (GOLD analysis project Ga0335081, IMG submission 206713) | Soil microbial communities from Loxahatchee National Wildlife Refuge, Florida, United States - Lox_Sample_3.5 | ecosystem: Environmental > Terrestrial > Soil > Wetlands | place: USA: Florida... | reverse complement strand
GGTTGCTGCGCGTGCGTGGCCGTGCCATGCAGCAGGCCGTCCGGGTTGGCGCTGGCGCGATGGCGGCTTTGCTTGGGGTCGATTACGAAACAGCCGTTGCAATTGCAAGACGCGCCGCCGAGGAGGTTGGAGACGGTGCGGTCTGCGAGGTTGCCAACGACAATGGCGGCGGTCAGGTCGTGGTGTCCGGATCGAGCGCGGCGGTGCATCGCGCGATCGAGATCGCCAAGGACCAGGGCGCCCGCCGCTCGATTCTTTTGCCAGTATCGGCGCCTTTTCACTGTGCTCTTATGCGCCCTGCCGCCGAAGCCATGGCCGCGGTGCTGGAGTCTGCCGTCATCAAGCGGCCATGTGTCCCTCTGATCTCGAACGTTCTGGCGGAGCCAGTCAGCGAACCGGACCAAATTCGCAGGCTTCTCGTCGCCCAGGTGACGGGCGCGGTGCGCTGGCGCGAAAGCGTGATGTTCATGGCGGAGCGAGGAATTTCACTATTTGTCGAATGTGGTGCTGGAAAAGTCTTGGCGGGCCTTGTCAAAAGAATCGCCGGCGCCGCACAGGGCATTTCCGTTGGCATTCCAGCCGACATCGATCTCTACCTGGCCTCGGCCTGAGCCCTGCGGCGATTTTCCGGAGTTCTTCGTCCCATGTTTGATCTTAAAGGCAAGACGGCTCTCGTCACGGGCGCGAGCGGCGGCCTCGGGGCGGCAATCGCACGGGCCTTGCATGGCCAAGGCGCCGTGGTGGGGCTCTCCGGCACCCGTCGGGATGCCCTCGATGCACTCGCCGCCGAGCTCGAAACCAATGTCCATGTTTTTCCGTGCGATCTTTCCCACAAAGCTGCGACAGAGGCGCTCATTCCAGCTGCCGAGGCCGCGATGGGAAGCGTCGATATCCTCGTCAACAATGCCGGCATGACGAGGGACAATCTCTTCATGCGGATGAAGGACGAAGAATGGGACGACGTTCTTGGCGTCAATCTCACTGCCGCATTTCGTCTTTGCCGGGCCTGTCTTAAGGGAATGCTCCGCAAGCGGCACGGGCGGATCATCGGGATCAGCTCAGTCGTGGGCGTAACTGGCAACGCCGGCCAGGGCAATTACGCGGCGGCGAAGGCGGGAATGATCGGCATGTATAAGAGTCTTGCCGCTGAGGTGGCGAGCCGTAACGTGACCGTGAATTGCATTGCGCCAGGATTTATCCAGAGCCCAATGACGGATGCCTTGAACGAGAAACAGAAAGAGGCGATCCTCTCCAAGGTTCCGATGGGCCGGCTCGGAACCGGCGCCGAGGTGGCTGCGGCGGTCATTTTTCTCGTAAGTCCGCAAGCCTCCTACGTCACCGGCCAAACGCTCCATGTCAATGGTGGAATGGCAATGATTTAAAGAGGATAAAGGTCTACTTGCGGGTCGCGCGCCGCCTCTCGCCAACCGGATTGAAGTATGTTACCAACCGCCCTAAGCGGTCGGCGCGGCAAGCGGCACGTCGCGGGCACCCGCATCGCACGGACGCCAACCAATGGCGTTGAACTCTGAACGAATTAAGAGGACGAGGAACAAACAACCATGAGCGATGTCGCCGAGCGCGTGAAAAAAATTGTGGTCGAGCACCTCGGCGTCGATGCCGACAAAGTCGTCGAAAACGCCAACTTCATGGAAGACCTTGGCGCTGATTCTCTCGACACGGTCGAGCTCGTCATGGCTTTCGAAGAGGAATTTGGTGTCGAGATTCCCGACGATGCCGCCGAAACAATCGTAACTGTCGGGGATGCCATTAAGTTTCTTGAAAAGGCCTCCGCCGCCTGAATTCCTTGAAGGCGGACATCCGGACATTGAATTGGTTTCGTTGGAACCGAGTGGGCGCTGTTGGAGGGCGCGCCCGCAAGGGGAGCCGGCAAAATCAACAGGAATAAGCTCGTTAGCAAGGTTAGTTGATGCGCAGGGTGGTTGTTACGGGGCTCGGCATGGTCTCCCCCTTGGGGAGCGGGGTTGATACAAGCTGGGGCCGCTTGCTGGCGAGTCAAAGTGGCGCCCGTCGAATTGAGGGGTTCGATGTTTCCGACCTGCCTTGCAAAATCGCCATGCCGATTCCGCGCGGCGGCGGGGATGGGGACTTTAATCCCGATCTATGGATGGAGCCGAAAGAACAGCGCAAGATCGACGATTTTATTCTTTATGCGGTGGCGGCGGCGACGCAAGCGCTCGCCAATGCAGGCTGGAAGCCTTCCACCTATCAGGAGCAAATCGAGACTGGCGTTCTAATCGGCTCGGGGATCGGAGGTCTTGGCGGCATCGCCGAGACCGCGATCGTCTTGAAGGAAAAGGGCCCGCGCCGCGTCTCCCCCTTCTTCATTCCCGGCCGCCTCATCAATCTTGCCGGAGGCTATGTCTCAATTCAGCATGGTCTCAAGGGACCGAACCATGCGGTTGTGACCGCGTGCTCGTCGGGAACCCATGCAATCGGCGACGCCGCCCGCTTGGTGGCCTTAGAAGATGCGGAAGTCATGGTTGCGGGGGGAGCCGAATCGGCGATTAACCGTATCGGGATCGCCGGATTTGCCGCGTGCCGGGCGCTCTCAACTGGTTTCAACGACCGGCCACAGCAAGCCTCGCGCCCGTACGACAAGGATCGCGACGGCTTTGTCATGGGCGAAGGCGCCGGCTGCGTTGTTCTTGAATCCTATGAGCACGCCAAGGCGCGCGGCGCTAGGATTTACGCCGAGATCGTTGGTTATGGCATGTCGGGCGATGCGTTCCATATCACCGCGCCGGAACAGACCGGCGATGGAGCCTACCGGGCCATGGCGGCGGCGATCAAGCGGGCGGGGATTTCTCCGGCCGAGATCGACTATATCAACGCGCACGGAACCTCGACTCCGCTCGGGGACGAAATCGAGATCCGGGCTGTCGAGAGACTCGTCGGCAATAGCGGGCACACGCTCTCCATGTCATCCACGAAATCCGCGGTTGGACATCTCCTCGGTGCGGCTGGCGCGGTCGAGGCGATCTTTTCGATTTTGGCGATCCGGGATCAGATTGTTCCGCCGACGCTGAACCTCGATCATGCGTCGGTTGCGACCAAAATCGACCTTGTGCCGCACCAACCGCGCAGCCGCGCCGTCGAATTCGCTATGTCAAATTCCTTTGGCTTTGGCGGCACCAACGCTTGCTTGATTTTCAAGCGTCCGGAATAATCAGGTCCGAGGCTGCTGTCGCAGGGGGTCCATTTGACCCCGGGCGAGAGAAATTCCGGCGGGGGAACCCGATTTCGCCATATTTTCCAGGCCGGATAGCGGCAACCGCCAATCGGCGGGTCGGTTCGTTTCGGGGTGAGACACGGCCGGCCCGGGCTAGGAAAATGCGATAGAGCAGGCGCTTAACAACAGCCGTGAAAAAATGACGGATCGCATCAGGGCAATTTGGCTGGCGAAAAGGTGTCCCTGGCAACTTCGGAGCTAAGTTGATGGGTGACATGCCTCAAAGCCCAGACACCTCTCCTTCTTTGCAGGAAGACCATCCGCAAGAGCCGGAACGTGCGGTTCACGACGAGAACCGCCTGGGAGGACGTTTCCCCTCGCCAAGGGTGATGCCGCGAAGCCCCACGGAGGCGCTGCAGCCCGACGCCGCTCCGCCGCCCCCGCCGGTCCCGCCGAGCCGCAGGTGGCCGACGCTTTCGGTCTTCAGCGGATTTCTCTCTTTTTTGCTGGTCGCGGCACTCGCCGCTATGTTCGGACTCGCCTGGAGCCAGCAGCGGATCCGCGCGCCAGGTCCGCTCGCCGCGAGCAAGGTTCTCTATATCGCGCCAGGCACGGAGGTTCCCGACATTATTGCGGAACTCGACCGTGAAGGGGTGATCGATAGCCCGTTTCTGCTCAACTTCACGCTGTTGCTGGAGGGAAGCCGCTCGAAGGTCAAGGCCGGCGAATATCTTTTCAAACAGAATGCTAGTCTGCAGGACGTCATCGATACGCTGATCAGCGGCAAGCAGGTATTGCACGCAATCACCATACCCGAGGGGCTGACAAGCGAGCAAATCGTCGAACGGATTCGCGAAAGCGACGTTCTTCTCGGTGACATCACAGACATGCCGAAGGAAGGTAGCTTGCTGCCGGAAACTTATAAGGTTGTGCGTGGTTCAGTGCGGGCTGACCTCATCAAGAAAATGCAGGACGATCAAAAACGCGTCGTCGACCAGATTTGGGCCCGCCGCGTGAGCGGCCTTCCGCTGCGCTCCCCCTTTGACCTCGTCACTTTGGCCTCGATCGTTGAAAAGGAAACCGGCAAAGCAGACGAAAGACCCCGAGTTGCCGGTGTTTTCTTGAATCGCTTGAAAAAAGGGATGCGTCTGCAATCCGACCCGACAACTGCTTATGGGGTGGCGGGCGGCAAAGGCTCGCTTGGGAGAGGGCTCACTCGCGCTGAGCTCGACAAGCCCACCCCTTATAACACCTATTTGATCGATGGTTTGCCTCCAGGACCGATCGCCAATCCAGGCCGGGCAGCGCTTGAGGCGGTTGCGAACCCATCGCGCACCCAGGATCTTTATTTTGTCGCCGATGGCACGGGCGGTCATGTCTTTTCGGAAACGCTCGACCAACATAACCGCAATGTTCAACGGTGGCGCCAGATCGAGAAAGACCTGAAGGACAAACAGGAGCAACCCGCGCCGGAGATGGATCTGCCCGCGCCTGCGGTGCCGCCTCCAGCGCCCGCGCCTGGTGCAACCCAGCCCGGAAACGAGCGGAAAAGCGAGAACGGGATACCTCCGTCCGTCTATGGATCACTGCCTGCCTCGCTCGACGCCCCTGCAAGCGCATCACTTGCCCCGCCTTCTCTTTCCTACCCAGGGGCGGCGTCGGCGATTTCTGGCGCCATAAAAGCCAAGACTTCCAAAACCAGCCGAACGAAAGCTGCGGCGAACATAAATGCTTTCACCTTCGGGCCCGGCCTCGATGAACTTGGGATTTCAGTCGGAGGAGTGTCATCTCCGGTTGCCGCGACGCTCGATGGTCCGGTCGGTCAGGAGGATTCGGCGGATGCACCAATCGATGCTGCCGCTGGCGCGCCACAGATGCCGAGACCCACGCCTGTCGGCTTTTCGACGGGCAATGACAACGACGGTTCGTCGAATCAAACCGGAGACTTAGGAGGATCGGCCGCGCCGCCGCCGCAAAGCGATAAGCCTCCGGCGCATCCGCGGGCGTTCGATGCTTCTCAGGGCACCCCCTTCGATCCCCTCCGCAACAAGACCTACGATCTGAATTACGCCAAAACCGTGCCTGCGCTTCAATAGGGGGTGGGGGGCTTCGGAAGGTTCATCATCGCGGCGGGGGCATAAGCGCGTCAACTCCGTGTCAGGCTCTTAAGTCGAAGTCTCTTGCAGTCGCGGGTCTGCCCGGATCACGCCGCCAGCACGGATTCTGGCGGCTTCAAAGCCAACCCGAGACTCTCGGCGATTGCCGGATGAGTCACATGGCCGCGATGCACATTGAGCCCGCTACGCAGACTAGGATTGCTTGCAATCGCGGCGAGCCCGCCAGCGGCGAGAGCAAGACCATAGGGAAGCGCTGCGTAGTTTAGCGCCTGAGTCGACGTCAAAGGGACGGCTCCCGGAATGTTCGCGACGCAATAATGGACGACACCATCCTTGAGAAACGTTGGATGGGCGTGAGTTGTCGGATGCGAGGTTTCAAAGCAGCCGCCCTGGTCGATGGAGATATCGACGAGGACGGCCCCGTTCTTCATTTTTTGCAGCATGGGCCTCGTCACGAGTTTTGGTGCGGCCGCGCCGGGAACCAGCACAGCGCCGATAATCGCATCGGCGGAAAAAACCGAATCCTCGATCGCCGCGGATGAGGCAAATCGCGTCTTCGCCCGGCCTTGAAACAATTCGTCGAGCTGGCGCAGGCGTGGCAGTGCGCGGTCAAGGATTGTCACGTCGGCGCCAAGACCGGCCGCCATGCGCGCCGCCTGGGTTCCGGCGACACCCCCGCCGAGCACTGCGACCCTGGCGGGCGGGACCCCGGCAACGCCGCCGAGCAAAAGACCACACCCGCCATGCTGGCGTTGAAGAGCCAGACCCGCTGCCTCGACCGAAAGCCGGCCGGCGACCTCGCTCATGGGCGCAAGCAGGGGCAGACTTCGGCCGTCTGGTCCCGTTACGGTTTCGAAAGCAACGGCAGTGCAGCCAGAGGCGAGCAGGCCCTTCGTTTGAGCGAGATCGGCGGCAAGGTGCAGAAAGGCGAACAGGATTTGCCCTTCGCGCAGCTTCGTCCACTCGCTCTCTTGCGGCTCCTTCACCTTGATGATCATTTCGGATTCGGAGAAAATTTGAGCGGCTGTGCCGGCTATCTTGGCCCCGGCTGAAAGATAGGCTTGATCCGTGGCACTGATTCCGGATCCTGCACCGGTCTCCACGCTGACCTGATGCCCCGCAGCGACGAATTCGCGGACAGCTTCAGGTGTCAGTCCGACGCGGTATTCCCCTTCCTTGATTTCCTTCGGCACACCGATCCGCATTCGTAAGCCACCTCTGATTGGGTTCTGAGATTTAGGCATGATCTTGCGAAGAGTCGCATATTTATGGCTAAGATGATGCGATAAACAAATAGATCGCGAGCTTGAGCGGGTAAAACCCGCGATCACCGGATCGGCCACATGCCAATTTCCGGTATTTTCTACCTGTGGGCTCCCATCTCAAAGGTAAGTGTTCTCACGATCGATGTGGTATGCTGCCAGGCGGAAGGCAATGGGAAAGACCATGTCTGAAAGGGAGCGGGGGACGGCTGGTGCGAGGCTATGGCCGATGACCCAATCAGTCATGCTCCCGTCATCAAGGCCGACGAAATTCCAACGTTCTTTCGCCCGAGGAGGCATTTTTGACGTCGCAGGAGGAGAGACAAAAGCTGGCTGTGGGGAGACGGGTGGCCGGGCCGAGGCGTGGCACGAAAAACGATACTGCCATCGCGAGATCCGCAAGAGCGCCAGCGAGTGCGGCTCTCATAGGGGAGACGCTGGACGAACACGTCAAGATTTTGGCCGAATCCTCTGGCTACTGCGAAGAGATTGTTGCAGATACCGTTCCGGCGGCGTCCATCTCCATCATGGACAAAGCGACCGAGACCGCTGCGCCACACGCGGATATCATGCATTCGCCGCGCCGCTTCATCAATCGCGAATTGTCCTGGCTTGAATTCAATCGCAGGGTCTTACTGGAAGCCTCCAACCATAATCACCCGCTCCTCGAGCAACTGCGATTTTTGTCGATTTCCGCCGACAACCTCGATGAATTCTTCATGGTTCGGGTCGCGGGTCTTCGCGGGCAGGTGCGTGAGAAAGTCACGACGCCATCGGAGGACGGGCTTTCGCCGATCGAGCAGCTCGCCAAAATCCGCGAGCGTGTCAGTCTTCTGGCGGCGGAACAGCAACGGCGTTGGCGCGAATTGCGCACGGAGTTGCGGGACGCCGGGATAACCATTCTCGATCCGCCGGATCTCAACAAGGCGGAATCGGCATGGCTGCGTCAGTATTTCATGGCACATATTTTCCCGGTTCTCACACCGCTTGCCGTCGATCCGGCTCATCCATTCCCGTTCATTCCAAATTTTGGCTTTACCATTGCTCTCGAATTGCTTGGGCCAAGCGACCAGAAGAACCGGAAAGCTCTCATCCGTCTGCCGGCAAAGATTGAACGCTTCATCCGGATTCCCGAGGAGCTTGGTGAGAAAGGCCAGCGCTTCGTTGCACTTGAAACTGCGATCGGCACGTTCACCTCAACCCTTTTTCCCGGTTATCAGGTGCGCGGTCATGGGCTTTTCCGGATCATCCGCGACAGCGATATCGAAGTTGAGGAAGAAGCTGAGGACCTCGTGTTGCTGTTCGAGAGTGCGCTGAAGCGGCGCCGTCGGGGTACGGTGATACGGCTTGAATTCGACAGTCTCATGCCCGAGGAGCTGCGCGGATTTGTTGCCGAGGAACTTGACGTCATCGGGGAGGAGATTTTTGTCCTCGACGGGATGCTCGCCCTCAATGATCTTTCCGAGCTTGTCAGTCTCGACCGGCCCGACCTCAAGTTCAAGCCTTACAATCCACGTTATCCCGAGCGCGTCCGCGACAACGGCGGCGATTGTTTCCTCGCGATCAAACAGAAGGATCTCGTCGTCCACCACCCCTACGAATCTTTCGATGTCGTGGTTCAATTTCTAAACCAGGCGGCGGCCGATCCCAATGTCGTCGCGATCAAGCAGACGCTTTATCGCACCTCCTCCGATAGCCCGATCGTGCGTGCTCTGATCGAGGCAGCGGAGGCCGGCAAGTCGGTAACAGCCCTTGTCGAACTCAAGGCGCGTTTCGACGAGGCTGCCAATATCCGTTGGGCGCGTGATCTCGAACGGGCAGGCGCGCAAGTGGTCTTCGGCTTCATTGAGTTGAAGACGCACGCCAAATTATCCATGGTCGTGCGTCGCGAAGCTGGCTCGCTTGTGACCTATTGTCATGTCGGCACCGGCAATTATCATCCAGTGACGGCCAAGATTTATACCGATATTTCCTTCTTCACTGCCGATCCGGTCATCGGGCGCGATGTCGCGCGCATCTTCAATTTCATCACGGGCTATGCCGAGCCGGCCGGGCTCGAATGCATGGCGGTGTCGCCAATTTCGCTCAAGCAGCGGCTGCTCGAACACATCGAGGAGGAGATCGGCTTTGTCAAAGCGGGCAAGCCTGGCGCGATCTGGGCAAAATGCAACGCTCTTGTTGATCCCGAGATCATCGACGCCTTCTACGCGGCGAGCAATGCGGGGGTCGATATCGACCTCGTCGTGCGCGGAATCTGCTGTCTTCGGCCTGGCGTTGAAGGCCTGTCGGAGAACATAAGGGTTAAATCGATCGTCGGGCGCTTCCTCGAACACGCGAGGGTCTATTGCTTCGGCGGCGGCCACGATCTGCCGCACCCGAAGGCGCATGTCTATATTTCATCGGCCGACCTCATGCCGCGCAACCTCGACCGCAGAGTCGAGGCCTTGTTGCCGATTCTCAATCCGACCGTGCATGAGCAGATCCTCGATCAGATCATGGTCGCCAATCTCCTCGATAATCAGCAGAGCTACCGCGTCTTGCCGGATGGATCGAGCGCGCGCATAAAGGCGCCCGACGATGAAGAGCCGTTCAACGCGCATAGCTACTTCATGACCAACCCGAGTTTGTCCGGCCGTGGAAAATCCCTCAAGCATTCGAGCCCAAAAACCCTCCTCGAGCGCCTCGACTCCCGCTAACGACATCATGCTTGAGAAGTGTTCGGAGACTGCTTTGCTAAGTCGCTTGGAGGCGCCGATCGCGATCGTCGACATCGGGTCGAACTCGGTGCGTCTTGTCGTCTATGAGTGCTTGAGCCGGTCGCCCCGCCCGATTTTCAACGAGAAATCGCTTTGCGGCCTTGGCAAGAGCATTGCGACCACCGGGCAACTCCCAAAGGCCGGCGTGGCAAAGGCTCTTGTGGCCTTGCGCCGTTTCCGGGTCCTCTGCGACATCATGGGCGTATCGGGTTTACATGTTCTTGCAACCGCGGCGGCCCGCGACGCTTCGAACGGGGCCGAATTTCTTGCGGCGGCGACGGAGGCTATCCGGGCTCCCGTCACCCTCCTCTCTGGCGGACGGGAGGCGGAGCTTTCGGCTTATGGTGTCATCTCGGGAATCATGCAACCAGATGGGATCGCTGGCGATCTTGGCGGCGGCTCGCTCGAATTGATCGATGTGAAAGGCATGCATGCCGGGAAGGGGACGAGCCTTCCGCTCGGCGGCCTCACGCTGATGGATGCCTCCGGCCGGTCGCCACGCGTGGCGGTCAAGATCGTCCGCGAGGCCCTCGCTGGCTCGGGCATAGCGAAACGGCTTGAGGGGCGCACTTTTTACGCGGTCGGCGGTACCTTTCGAGCCCTCGCCAGGCTGCACATGAGCCAACGCAATTACCCGCTGAAGGTGACCCACGGCTATGTCATCCCGATGCGTGACGCCGCCGATTTCGCGGGTCTCGTCGAACGGGCGAACACGGAGACGCTGATTTCGATCGACGCCGTCAGCGCCTCGCGGCGGCCACTTCTTGCTTACGGCGCCGTCGTGCTCGACGAGCTCATTCGCAGGGCCCAGCCGCTGGAGATCATGTTTTCGGTGACCGGCGTCCGCGAGGGTCTTCTCTATGAAATGCTTGACCAGATGCAGCGGCGGGAGGACCCGCTTCTTGTCGCTGCAGAGCAATTCAACCGGCTTTTTTCCCGTGCGCCACCTCATGGGGAGGAATTGCTCGGCTGGACTGATGGCTTAATGAAGTCCCTCCACGCGGAGGAAGCCCCGGAAGAACGCAGGCTGCGTCAGGCCGCTTGCCTTCTCGCAGACGTTCATTGGCGTGCTCACCCCGATCACCGTCATGAGGAAAGCGTCAATATCGTCGAGAACGCCGCTTTCCTCGGTGTCGATCATCCCGGCCGTTCTTTCCTCGCCCTCACCGCTTCTTATCGTTACCTCGGACCCGATGCGGATGTTAGTCCACAGCTCCGTGCGCTTGTGTCGGCGCGGATGCTCGAGAAAGCGCGCCTTCTCGCCGCGGCAATGCGCGCCGCATTCGTTATTTCGGGGGCGGTCTCTGGCGTCCTGCCCCTGACGCCGATTGCCTGCATCAAGAGCAAACTGGTTCTGAGCTTGCCGCGAAACCTTGCCGATCTTGCGAGCGAGCGGGTGCAGAATCGTCTCGCTCAGCTTGGCCGCCTGATCGGCCGTGAATCGGTGATCGCGGTCGTCGATTAGAGGCCGCCATGAGGCGCCCATGGGCTTCATCTGGCCAGCTTGATCTAAAGCTCTGACGAATTATATTGTTTATTGCCCGACAGTGGCGGCAAAAGTTGCAAGGGAGGATTTCAATGAAAAAAGCGCCGGTGATTTTATCACTTATTGGAGCGTCCGCTTTGGCTGCCTTCTCGATGAACATCCCGGCTCAGGCCAAGGATGCGGGGGATTGGACATGCGAAGATTTTCTTAAAGCTCCAAAATCCGCCCAATCGCGTATTGTTTACTACTTGGTGGGACTCAACAAATCCCAAATGAAGGAGTTTCACGATATCTCCGCCAAGGATTTTAACGTGCCGATTTCAAAGGTTGTTCAGCATTGTCATTCGAATCCTCCCCAGAACCTCTGGCAGGCGATTGCTGACCACTTCTATTGGCATGGGGTGCAAATGCCATAAAGGAAGTGCTTCGCCTCTCGTTTGAAGCAAGATCCCGAAAACATTGCGACTTTTTGAAAAT
>Ga0335081_10018410_pt1 | contig 11291 bp, 9 predicted proteins | sample Lox_Sample_35_FD_206713 | JGI IMG/M metagenome (GOLD analysis project Ga0335081, IMG submission 206713) | Soil microbial communities from Loxahatchee National Wildlife Refuge, Florida, United States - Lox_Sample_3.5 | ecosystem: Environmental > Terrestrial > Soil > Wetlands | place: USA: Florida... | reverse complement strand
TCAGCTCACCCCTCCCAGAACAAGGTTCAGTAGCACCATCCGGAGAGGGAGCCCCCCAGCTGCCTGTACGAAATACTGGGCGTAGTTCGTCCCGTCAACCTCTGTGGCCAACTCGTCGACTCTTGGAAGCGGGTGGAGGACTTTGAGTGAGGGCTTCGCATCCTTCAGGGCCTCCAGGTTCACCTCGTACATCCCCTTCACCTTCTCGAACTCGGTCGGGTCGGGGATTCTTTCCTTCTGGATCCGCGTCACGTAGAGGACGTCCAACTTCCCGGCGACATCCCTCAGGGCGCGCTCCTTCCTCGGGTCGACCCCCCTCTGCTTGAGGAGCTGGGTGACTTCGGGCCTCATCTGAAGCGCATCGGGGGCGATGAAAGTTATCTCGACGTCGAAGTTCGAGAGAGCGTAGGCGAGGGAAGAGGATGTCCGCCCATACCGAAGGTCACCGAGCATCCCCACTTTCAGGCCATCTATCCTTCCAAAGGCTCTCTTGATCGCATACAGGTCCACCATCGCTTGGGTTGGATGCTCCCTGCTTCCGTCTCCTGCGTTGATCACGGGGGTGTCGGAGATTTCTGCCGCGAACCTTGCGGCGCCCATCTTCGAGTGCCTTATCACGAAGATGTCTGCGCCATACCCCTCGAACATCTTTACCGTGTCATGGAGCGTCTCCCCCTTCGTTATTGAAGAGCCGGTGGGGCCTGCAAAACCAGACACCCTCATTCCGAGCCGCTCCGCCGCTATCTGGAAACTCGAGTAAGTCCTGGTAGACGGCTCGAAGAAGAGCAGCGCGGCAAGCCTCCCTTTGAGGGCGCCGTCAAGGCTCCCCTTGTGCTTCTCAAGGTCTTCCACGCCGCGGAGGACATGCTCAAACTGTTCGCGCTTGAAGTCCCTGGCGCTGACGACATCTCTCCCGACAAAATCCGTGCTCGGCTCCATCTAGGCGCTTCCCTCCAAGGGACGGCTTATGACCGTGTCCACACGGTGACTGCGGCCTCGGCAACTTCGTCCACCAACGCCGCGCGAGATTGGAATATTGAACCCGCGCTGTGCGGGCCCTAACTTGCGATTTAAGCCTTCGAACCGGCACGAATGCGAGCGGTGCAGACGTCATACCTCGCCAAAGGGGTTGTAACACTCACGCCTCAGAAAGGGGCCGGCGAGCCGACGAGGGAGCTCTGCCGGGTCTCCAGCGCCTAGCTGGGGCTCGAGGACTTCTACTCGCTTTGCATTGAGTTCCGCCTCATCGACTCGGCCCCTGTTTTCCAAATCCTTAAAAGTGGAATCAAAGGCCTGTTTCTTCTTAGAGTGTTCGGGCCGAAAAAGGACGCACTGCTTCTTCTCGAAGACGGCTCGATTTTCTTCGGGCAGGGTTTCGGCGCCGAGGTCGATGTTGTGGGTGAGGTAGTTTTCAACACAGGCATGGTCGGCTATCCCGAATCAATGACCGACCCTTCCTACGCCGGACAGATACTGAGTTTCACCTATCCGCTAATCGGCAACTACGGCGTTCCACTCTACGGTGACAGAGACGAGTACGGGCTCCCCAGGTTCTTCGAGTCCGACTCGATTAAGGTGATGGGCCTCGTCGTACAGGAAGCATGCGCGACCCCGAGCCACTGGGCTTCGAAGATGACCCTCTCGAAATGGATGGAGTCGGAGGGGGTCCCAGGCATCGAAGGCGTCGACACCAGGGCCCTAGTCGCGAAGCTCCGCGAGTCTGGGGTGATGATGGGAATCCTCGCCAACGGGACGGAGTCACAGGACACGGTTCGCCTGGCAGAGCTCCTCTCCAGGGCCGCGAGCTACTCATCCCAGAACTTCGTAAAGGATGTCTCCGTCTCCAAGCCCATCGTCCACGGCGAGTCAGAAGACAGGATCGCAATCCTCGACTGCGGTACGAAGTACGGCATCGTCAGGAATCTGTTGAGAAGAGGGTTCCAGGTCGTTCGCCTCCCCTACGATTCCAGTTACGCCTCGGTCATGAAATACGACCCCGCGGGGGTCGTGGTCTGCAACGGGCCGGGGGACCCGCAGATGCTCTCGGACACCGCGCGCTGCGTCAGGTCTCTCGTGGACTCCGACGTCCCGGTGCTCGGAATCTGCCTTGGGGAGCAGGTCGTCGGGATGGCGCAGGGCGCAGAGACGTTCAAGCTGAAGTATGGCCACAGGGGCCAGAACAAGCCCTGCATCGACCTGACAACCGGGCGAGGCTATGTCACCAGCCAGAACCATGGCTACGCCCTCGCCGAGAAGAGCCTGAAGGGGACGGAGCTCATGCCTTGGTTCATCAACGCTGACGACAGAACCGTGGAGGGAGTCTTGCACGCCACCAAGGCATGCATGGCCGTGCAATTCCACCCCGAAGCGACCCCGGGGCCTTTTGATACCACCTTCGTCTTCGACAGATTTGCCGAGGCGACCAAACGTATCCATCAAAGAGGTGAGGAGATCCGAAGCGTGAGGGTGTAAAGAAGGTCCTCGTGATAGGCAGCGGGGCAATCAAGGTCGGAGAAGCAGGCGAGAGCTGGTAAGACCAGCCGCAATTTCGACTACTCCGGCAGCCAATGCCTGAAGGCCCTCAAGGAAGAGGGGGTGGATTCGGTCCTCGTCAACCCCAACATTGCCACCATACAGACCAGTTCCCAGTTCTCTGACCACATTCACTTCGTACCGATCTCCCTACCTTCGGTCACCAAGGTGATAGAGACCGAACGACCGGATGGCATACTCCTCGGTTTCGGCGGGCAGACCGCCCTGAACTGCGGAATCGAGCTTGCCGAGAAGGGAGTGCTCGAGAGATACGGGGTCAAGGTCTTGGGTACCCCCATCAGGGGCATCCAGCTCACCGAGGACAGGGATCTCTTCAAGCAGACGATGATAGACACCGACGTGCCCGTCCCGAGGAGCACGGCTGTCTATTCATTCGACGAGGCGAAGAAGGTAGCGGAGGGACTCGGATTTCCCGTGATAATCCGCGTCGCCTACACACTCGGCGGCAAGGGCGGCGGGGTGGCGCGTAGCCTGCAGGAGCTCGCTCAGATCGTCGAACGCGGTCTCAACAGCTCGCTCACCCACCAGGTTCTCGTCGAAGAGTACCTCGGAGGGTGGAAGCAGATCGAGTACGAGATAATGCGCGACAGCGACGACAACAGCGTCATCATCTGCAACATGGAGAACATGCTCGGCATGCGGGTGCACACGGGCGACAACATAGTCGTCGCCCCCTCTCAGACCTTGACCAACGCCGAGTACCACATCCTCCGCACCGCGGCTCTCAGGGCGGCGAAGAAGTGCGGGATAGTAGGGGAGTGCAATATCCAGTTCGCCCTCCATCCCTATTCTGAGAGGTACGCAGCCATCGAGATTAACGCACGGCTGTCCCGTTCGTCTGCCCTCGCTTCGAAGGCCACCGGCTACCCCCTGGCATACATCGCAGCGAAGCTAGCTCTCGGATATCACCTCACCGAGCTCAAGAATAAGGTATCGGGAATCACCACCGCTCTCTTCGAGCCATCACTCGACTACCTCGTCGTGAAGATGCCCAGATGGGACACGGTGAAGTTCGACGGCGCCGTCAGGACCATCGGGACCTCGATGAAGTCCATCGGAGAGGTCATGGCGATAGGCCGAGGTTTCGAGGAAGCAATCCAAAAAGCAGCCCGCATGGCCAGCCCCCAGTTCGACGGGATCGTTAGGACAGGCGTCCCCGTGCCCGACCCCAGGGCCGCCTCCGGAAGGTTGGAAACCCCAAGCGACACGATAGCGTTCGACCTGGCAGACGCCCTCCGGGCAGGCATCGACCCGACCGAGATCGCCTCCAAGAGCGAAGTGGACCCGTGGTTCATCAGCAAGATCAAGAACGTCGTCGACTTCCACAACAGAATTGAAGCACAGCCTCCGGGCTCCATCCCGACGAAGGAGACCCTTTCCACCGCGAAAAGGCTGGGCTTCTCCGATCGGCAGCTAGGAGACCTCCTGGGGGTCGGGGAGGACCGGGTCAGAGAAGCGCGGATACGCCTCGGAGTGACGCCAGTCACAAAGGTGGTCGACACCCTCGCAGCAGAGTGGCCCTCAAAGACTAACTATCTCTACCAGACCTTCGACGCTGCCGTCGAAGAGGCTCCCCCAACAGGAAAGCACAAGGTAATGGTCCTAGGCGCCGGCCCCTATAGAATTGGCAGCTCCGTCGAGTTCGACTGGGGGACCATGAACATGGCCTGGGCGCTCAAACAGAATGGGTTCGACGAAGTAATAGTGGTGAACTGCAACCCTGAGACGGTCTCAACGGACTTCGACATGAGCGACAGGTTATACTTCGAGGAGCTCACAACCGAGCGTCTGCTTTCAATCTACGACAAAGAAAGGCCAGAGGGTGTTGTTACCTGCGTAGGCGGTCAAACTCCCAACGACCTTGCAGAGAGCCTCGAGAAGCGGGGTGTAACCCTACTCGGCACCTCTTCCCAGTCGATCGAAACTGCCGAGGACAGGTCGAAGTTCAGCGCCCTGCTGGACCGACTAGGCATCCCGCAGCCCGCCTGGGGGTCGTTCCGCTCCCCGGCGGAGGCCGCTACCTTCTGTGCAAGAGTAGGCTACCCGGTCATCGTGAGACCCTCTCACGTCCTCAGCGGCTCGGCCATGCGGGTCATCTGGGACCCGTCTGAGCTCGAGATCTACATAACCAGGGCAGCCAAAGTCAATCCTGCGTACCCGGTCGTCGTGAGCGAGTTTATCGAGGGGGCGAGAGAGGTCGAGGTCGACGCCGTCTCTGACGGGAAAGACACTGTCATCGGCGCCATCATAGAGCACGTGCAGGACGCGGGCATCCATTCAGGGGATGCCATCATGTCCATCCCCACAGTCTCCGTCACAAAGGCTGCAAAGGAGAAGATCCGGGTCTACACGAGAAGCATATCGAGGGAGCTAAAGGCGAGGGGTCCCCTCAACATCCAGTTCCTCGTCCGGGGCGCGTCGGTCTATGTCATCGAATGCAATCTGAGAGCGTCGAGATCTCTCCCCTTCGTCTGCAAGGCTACCGGGGTGAATCTGATCGATGTCGTAGCCCCGGTCATGCGTGGAGGTGCGCTCAAGAGGACGACCGACGTGGTGGAGCCCAGGAGGTTCGCAGTAAAGGCCCCGCAGTTCTCGTTCCTTCAGATGGACGGCGCCGACCCCAAGCTCGGGGTGGAGATGCGCTCCACCGGAGAGGTCGCTTGCTTCGGAGAGACTTTCGCCGAGGCACTTTCACAGGCATTCATGGCGACGGGGCACAGGATCCCCAAAAAAGGAGATATGGGCCTCCTATTGTACGAGCCATGGCAGAGCCGGGCCCGCGCTCAGGGTCTCGTCGAAGACTTCAAGAAGCTCGGTATCGAAGTGGTCGAACTCGACGAAGATTCCCTGAAGTCAAGGGCAGACGAGGTGCTCTCGCTGATATCAGGGGGGAAGGTGTCGTTCCTCCTCTCATTCAATGCAAACTCGAACGCGGATTCTGATTTGTTCCACAGGATTAGGCGGAAGGCAGTCGACCTGCAGGTGCAGGTGATCTCCACCAAGGAGGAGGCCGAAGCGCTTCTCCTCTGCATAACAGAGTAGGCGGTCTGGACTGTCAGAGCAGGTCGACCTCGTCGACGACCACGACAGGGTCGTGGGACACTCCACAGTGAAGGAATGCCTGAAGAAAGGGCTCCTGCACAGGGCCGTAGCTGTACTCGTGGTGAGAAGCAGTGGGAAGCTGGTCCTACAGCAACGAAGCAGGCACGACCGCTGGCAGCCCGGGCAGTGGACCCTTTCCTCCACAGGCCACGTAAAGAAAGGGGAGCGCTACGGAGAGGCTGCGCGGCGGGAGCTCTTCGAAGAGCTAGGCATGCACGCCAGCCCCCGGATGCTGAGCAAACACCTCCTGCCGCCAATCAGCTCTGGGAATCTCACCGAACGCGAGTGGGTGACGCTCTACACAGCCCGCACCGACGACAGGGTTCGAATCGACCCCATCGAGCTCGACGGGGTGAAGGAGGTAAGCGCCGACGAGCTTGCGGGGCTTATGGCAGCGCAGTTCGTGACCCCTGACGCTGCCTTCCTCCTGCGCAAGTACCTCGACAGCAAGGGCCAGTGACCGGCGGGGTGCTCCCAGCCTTTTATACGATGGTGCGCTCCCCAGTCATGGTTGACCCCTGTCGAAGAGATCACCTCGCACCTCAACGGGCCCTCCAGAGCGGTGGTCATAGCGCGGACGGACGTGGACCTCAGACCCGGGTCTCACGATAACAGGTTGTTCATTTTGAAAGTCGGCGAAGGGTCACTTGCGGCGGGGGGAAGAGGCGGGGGATTTGGCGAGAGGAAGGTTACAGAGGTCCTCTGCTACGACCTTGTAGGCGATGTATGGTCCAAGGTCTTCCAGGCCGGAGAGGCTGCGTCCGCAGGGTTCGAGGTCCCCTACTACGTTTCTAGAATCCCATTCACCTTGGCCGACGGGAGCGAGGCCATGGGCTACGGCGTCGTCGAGCCCGAACTCGTCACGGAGTTCGCTAAAAAGGCCGGAATCCCCTCGTCTGCTTAAATAGAATCCAGAACGGGCCAGACTTGGCTTTGAAAGTCCTCGTCACCGGGGCATCTGGAATGGTCGGACGCAACCTCATCGCCTACATGCAGCAGCAGGGCGTCGATACTCTCCCCACGGACCTAACTGGTTGGGAAGTATCCGGAGACCTCGTCGACAGGGACTTCGTCTTCGGCAGGCTTGCCTCTCTTGACTTCGACGCGATCATCCACCTGGCAGCCATCACCGAGCTGAAGAAGACAATCGAGGACCCCCGCCTCTGTTTCGAGGTCAACTGCTTCGGGACTCTCAACATGCTTGAGCTCGCGCGGAAGAAGAACGTCTCAAGAATAGTCTGTGCGTCCTCGGCAAACGTCTTCGGCGCTCCAAGATCCAACCCTGTCACCGAAGAGTCCCCCTTCGACCCGCGAGTCCCCTACGACTACTCGAAGGTTGTCTGCGAGAACATGGCGATGGCGTTCCATCGCTCCAAAGGCCTCCCCGTATCAATCACGAGAAGCTGGCTCCTCTTCGGGGAGCACGACCAGCCCAGCCGCGCGACGATTCGCTTCATCCGGGCGTGCTTGAAGGATGAACCTCTCACCCTGTTCAACGGAGGGACGGACACCACCTCGCCCTCGCACGCTGTCAACTACGCCAAGCTGGCCCTCGCACTCCTCACCGACGAGAAAGCAGTCGGCCAGGCATTCAACTTCGGAGGAGGGGAAGGACCCGTTTCCATCCGCCGCCTCGCGGAGACGATCAAGCGGCTCACGAGTTCCCGGTCCGAGCTCACGCTCCTCCCGCCTCGTAGTGAACTCGAGAAGGACCCGCAGGTCAGCTACCCATCGATAGCAAAGATCCAGGGACTCTTGGGATACAGGCACGAACTGACCCTGGAGCAGGGGTTGCAGCGGACGATCGATTGGGTAAGGCAGCAGCCTTAGCACAGTCCCTGGAAAATCGTGCTGGGTCGCGGCCTCCAGGCTTGTCCGAAGAAGTAGGCGAGTATCCTGATGCTATGACGTCAGTATCAGCTCAACCTTCACGTCTTCCGGGATTCTCAGTTTCGTGATCTGCCTCATGGTTCTATCGTCAGGCTGGACGTCGAGTATCCGCCTGTGGACGCGCAGCTGCCAGTGGTCGAAGGTGTGGCTCCCCTCCCCAGTCGGAGCCTTCCTCGTGGTAATCTTCAGCTTCTTCGTAGGCAAAGGCTGAGGCCCCTTCACCTTGACCCCGGTCTTGTCTGCTATCTCCCTGATGTCGTTGGCCACCCTCTCAAGCTCTGGGAGGTTAGTGCTCGTGAGTTTTATCCTGGCGAACTGAGCCATTTTCTTTTCCCGGCGCCCTCTGGAGTCTATTTAGACGTTGCCCAGACCAACTTTGTCTCGCCCAGTGTCTTGGAGGCAAATTCCATCCATCATAGTCGGACGACAAGGGGCCGGACCAGGTTCCACTTCGGCGGAGGGTCCGGACGCCCGCCTGATACGCGTAAAAGTGCCCAGGGGGGGTTCGTGCGGGGCGCGGGGTGTGGAGGACCTCCTGCTCACGGAAGAAGAGCGGAAGATCAAGTATGAGGTCCGAAGGGTCGTCCACGATGTTCCTCCACGGCTGATCAGAGACATCGAATCGGAGAAGGTGAAGTTCCCGAGAGAGTTCCTCGATATCATCACGAGGGCTCGCTTGGCGGGGCTCCGCTTCCCGGCAAGGTACGGGGGTCGAGGCTCGTCTTGGGTCGCTGACATGCAGGCGGTCGAGGAGATGGGACGACTGGGGTTCACCCTCAGCTGCATGTACTCTCTCGGGACCATCGTGGGGGAAGCGATCTACCGCTTCGGGACCCCCGCCCAGAAGCGAAGGTACCTGCGCGGCATAACAGGAGGGGAGCGCTACGGTGCGGAGGCTATCACGGAGCCCACCGGGGGTTCAGACCTGTTCGGCATGATGAGGACAACGGCGGAGAGGAGGGGAGGAGATTTCGTGCTCAACGGCCAGAAGAGATTCATCGTCGGAGGAAAGGGGGCAGATTTCTTCGTGACCTACGCCCTCACCAGCCCATCGGCAAATCCGAGGACCAAAGGGGTGAGCGCCTTCGTCGTCGACCGAGATACCCCAGGGCTGCGCATCGAGACGATGTACGGGCTGATGGGGAACAAGGGGGGTGGAACCGCGAGAATTGTGTTCAAGGACGCGGCTGTTCCCTCCGACCACCTTATCGGCGAACTGCACGGAGGCTATGAAGTCTTCAACAGGATGATGGTCCCCGAGCGGCTTACCACGGCGGCCGGGTCTATCGGCGTGGCCACGGCAGCCATCGAAATCGCTGCGCAGTACGCACTCCGGCGGAAGGCCTTCGGTGCCAGACTGATGGACCACGAAGGGGTGAGCTTCAAGATTGCGGAGAGCCTTACAGGAATCGAACACGCCAGTGCCCTTGTTTTCACCGCCTGCAGAGCGGCCGAAGCCCTGGACAAGGAGAGAACCTCACCGAGCCACGTCCGCAAGCTCGTGTCCATGGCCAAGTTGAACTCCACAGAAGTCATGTGGGGTGCTGTCAACGACGCGATGCAGATACTCGGCGGGATTGGTTACACCACCGTGTACCCCCTGGAAAGACTCCTCCGCGACTCCCGTCTCGGGATGATATGGACAGGCACTAGCGAAATAATGAAGCTCATCATCCAGCACGAATACGTCAGGGAGATCTCCGAGCCTTCCAACTTGAAGGGAAAACGGAACATCGAGGCCGACGCCTTGGACTTCGACCTTGTGGACGAGAAGGTGACGCCGTAACTCTAGCTCTAGTCACAAACATGTGGGAATTCTAACTCATCTTGTGACAAATGCATCACAAGTTGTAAATAGTAACATAAATTGCCGCCGCCCAATCCTCCGGAGGGGTTCGATTCGACAAGCGACCGGGCTGGCGTGGACAAACTTGGTGACTTCCCGACTGCCAACAAGAGAATCGTCTTCCTCAGCATCATCGCCATAGGCATAGGGGCGGTCGGCGCGCTTGTTGCGGCGGCACTTCTGTATCTGATAGGATTCTTCACCAACCTCTTCTATTTTGGGAGAATAGGGTTCACTTTCGTTTCTCCCTCGGCGAACCAACTGGGCGACCTCGCCATCGTCATCCTTGTCCTAGGGGGGCTGGTGGTCGGCCTTATGGCCAGGTATGGTTCAGAGCGAATACGGGGGCATGGCATCCCTGAAGCACTTGAGGCTATACTGATCAACAAGAGCAAAATCGAGTCCAAGGTCACCGTTCTCAAACCACTTTCGACCGCAATTTCGATAGGCTCAGGCGGCCCCTTCGGTGCGAAGGGCCGCCCCCGGGCGACCTTCCGCGGAGACTTCGCAGCGAGGCAGGTTCTAGCAGAGCGTGAAGATGCCGACGAGAAGTACTATCCTTGCTTCGACGTCCTAAGGAAGTTCCTCGTGCCAATCTGGCTAGAAAGGGTGGTGGGCAAGAGGCTCGCCTTCCCCCTCAACACCGCCTGGGCGAAATACTGCTAGAAGTAACAACGGCCAAAGCGAACCGATGCCTGACCGCCCATCGCCCGACCACGGCTCTAACCTATGGGGAACGCCCACTTCTTCCCCTTGCCGTACTCGAGTACCTGGATGCTCTTGGTCTCGTAGTAGTGGTCGAGCCCCTCCACCCCAAGTTCCCTCCCGAACCCGCTCTGCTTGAATCCGCCAAACGGGACCTCGGCCCGCGCTATCGGGGGAGAGTTGACCCAGGTCGTACCAGCTTGAATCCGCTCCGCAGCGTGGTATGCCCTCTCGACGTCCTTGGTCCACACGGACGAGCCCAGACCGTAGACCGTGTCGTTTGCCCTCTCGATCGCTTCCTCCAGGTCCTTCACGACGAATATTGGGAGGGCAGGACCGAAGCATTCTTCTCTTGCTATGTGCGCGTCGTAGTCGACGTTTCCAAGGACCGTTGGGACATAGAAGTTTCCTTTCATCAGCTCAGCCTCCTTTGGTCTTCCTCCGTTGACGATCTTCTCCGCCCCTCTGGCCTCGGCGTCTTCAACCATCGACTCGACCTTCGCCCTCTGTTCCTGGGTGTGCAAGGGGCCCATGTGAGTCGATTTCTCCAGGCCGTTCCCGACGCGGATGGTCCTGACCTTCTCGGCGAAGGCTCTGATGAATTCTTCTGCTATGGAGTCGAACAAGAACAACCTCTTGACCGAGGTGCAGGATTGTCCACAGTTCCTGAACCTCCCCCAGGCGGCCCCCTCTACCGCAAGGGCCAGGTCGGCGTCGTCGCACACTATCATGGGGTCAGACCCCCCGAGCTCGAGAGTCAGTCGCTTGATATGCTTCGATGCGCCTTCCATTATCCTCTTCCCCGTCGCCGTCTCCCCAGTGAACGCGATCTTCGCGACTTTGGGGTTGTCAATGATCTCTTCCCCCACGACCCCTCCCGGACCAGTCACCACGTTGACGGCACCCGCTGGGAGTCCTGCCTTCACCAGGAGGCTTCCAACCCTGATGTCGGTTATCGGAGTGGTGCTCGCGGGTTTAACCACGAAAGTGTTCCCTGCCGCCAGGCCCGGTGCTACCTTCCACCCCATCAGCGAGACCGGGAAGTTCCACGGGAGGATCGCCCCTACCACCCCGAGCGGCCTTTTGGTGACAATGAAGAAACCCTCGCCGGTAGACAAGGGAGTGTGCGCCCCCCTTTCCCTCCCGATTAGGCCCGCGTAGTACTCGCAGGTATTGGCGAAGGAATTAATCTCGC
>Ga0335081_10018409_pt1 | contig 11292 bp, 10 predicted proteins | sample Lox_Sample_35_FD_206713 | JGI IMG/M metagenome (GOLD analysis project Ga0335081, IMG submission 206713) | Soil microbial communities from Loxahatchee National Wildlife Refuge, Florida, United States - Lox_Sample_3.5 | ecosystem: Environmental > Terrestrial > Soil > Wetlands | place: USA... | reverse complement strand
GCACTCCCCCCTGCAGTGCGTCGATCCACGACGCCGGCGCACGGACCGTCCCGGGTTGGTCGAGCGTGATCAGGAAGCCGAAGCCCGATGCGGGAAGGGGCGCCCCGCGCGGATAGACGTAGCGAACGGCGATGGTGTGGCTGTTGCCGTCGAATCGCACCACCGTCGTGTCTCGATGCTCGAAGGGAACGTCGATTGCGGATGCGCTGCGAAATGAGCTCAACACGAGCCTGCCGTCGAGATACACATCGGCGACTCCCGGCGCTTCCAGGCGGAGAGCGACCGGACGGTGCTGCAGCGCCGGATCGATCAGAAGATGACGGCGGAACCAGCCGACGCCCGGCCACTCAGCAGGTGCGAGATCAGCCGCCGGAATCTGCGGACGGACCGCACGCCAGCCGTCGTCATCGAATTGCGGCAACTCGCGACCTGCGCCGTCGCCCGGCGCGAATCGCCAGGCGAGCGCCAGGCTGATCCCACTGGGATCATTCAGATACGACGCGTGAATCCGCGACGGCTGCGGCTCCTGCGCGAACGCCGCTCCGGCGAGGAGGAAAGCGACGGAAACCGACAAGCGGCGCATTTGCGACATCCCATCGTAATGCGATTCCTAATGCGCACCTGTCGATACGAACGCGGCCGATCTTGAAGACGTGCTCGAACATCAGATGGCAATTCTGACCGCGCGGACCGCGGCGGCGTGGTGGCGGATCGCCTCGCCGGAGTGAGGGTCACCGCTCCAGTTCGAGACGGAACGCGGATCTGGGCACCTGATTCGTTCGTCGTAGACTGGCAGCGAACGGCGCGCCGCCGCGGCTGGTTCCGGCGCTGGCCCGGCGACTCTCGATCTGAGTCACTGCACCGGCGCGGCGAGCCTCGACGCGCGAGCGGCAAAGCGGAACGCGAATGAGCGGCGTCGAAAATCCGCCGAGGTGATGCGCTCCGATTGTGCGAAGTCGTTCTCCAGCATCTTCTCGACGCTTGATGTGAAGTCGCGATCGGCGACGGCAATCGTGAGCTCGAAATTGAGCCGGAACGATCGGTTGTCGAAATTCGCAGTGCCGATCGTGCACGCGTCGTCGTCGACGAGCGTCACCTTCTGGTGCATGAAGCCGCGCGGATACTGATAGAACGCCGCGCCCGCGGCCTCGAGCTCCTCGACGTACGTCCAGGTCGAGAGTGCCACCAGCGGATGGTTGTTGTGTTTCGGAACGAGGATGCGGACGTCTGCGCCGCGCAAAGCGGCCAGCTGCACGGCCGTAATGAACTGCTCGTCCGGCACGAAATACGGCGTGGCGATCCACAGCCGCGATCGCGCCGCGCTGATCATCGCCATGAAAAACAGCGTACACGTCTCGAAATCGTCGGCAGGGCCGCTCGGCAAGGCGAGAATTGTCCGGCGCGCTCCGCTCTCGGCCGGTCGCGGATCCCAGTCGAGCGAGAGCCGCTCGCCGGATGCGAAGTGCCAGTCCTCGAAAAAAGCGGCTTGCACCTCCTGCACGACCGGACCTTCGAGCTCCATGTGCGTGTCGCGCCAGAAACCGTACTTCGGATCGCGGCCGAGGTACTCGTCGCCGACATTGAGACCGCCGACCCACGCGCGCACTCCATCGGCGATCACAATCTTGCGATGATTACGAAAGTTGATCTGGAACCGTTTGAGTCCGCCGGCGGTGCGAAACGCGCGCACTTGAACACCGGCGTCGATCAAACGTTTGAGATACGTTCGCGGCAAGTGCATGCAGCCGACCGGGTCATACAACACGAAGACACGAACGCCGGCGCGCGCTCTCTCGATCAGACGATCCTCAAATTCGCGTCCGATGCGGTCGTCTCGAAAGATGAAGAACTGCGCCAGCACGTAGTTGCGTGCGCTGCGGATCCCGTCGAACATCGCCGCGAAGGAAGCGTCGCCGTCGATCAGAAGCTTTGCGTCGTTGCCCGTCGTGACCGGGAGCTTCGCCAGGCGTTCGAACGGCAGCTCCCATTTTGATTCCGACGCGGCGAGAAGGCCGCGATCCTCGAGCTGGCGCTGCGCGTTTCGCGCGATCTCGCTCGTCTGCAGCAATGACGCTCGCCGCTCGATGACGTAGCCGGCAAACTTGCTCGTTCCGAAAATCCAGTACAAGGGCAACGCGAGATAAGGGAAGCCGATCAGAGCAACGGCCCAGGCGATCGATCCCTGCGCCGTGCGCGCCTCCATCACCGCGCGGACGGCGCTCAAGAAGCCGAGGAGGTGAACCAGGGCGAGGACGATCGGTAGCAACAACACGCGAATTATCCGTCGCCGAATTCGGTGACGCGACCTGCGGGCCGCAACGCCGCGATGTACACGTGGGGCGCGTGCTCGGCAATGGTGTAGCGCGTCGCGTCGCGGCGCAGCAGCATGCGCGGCGCCTGGCGGAACTTGACCAGCTGCGCGATCGCTTTCTCCTGCAACTGCCACGCGCCGCCTTCGAAACGGTACTCGCGGCCAAAGTGTTCGAACGCTCCGTAGTCGGCCGGCGGAAGCGCGGGCACGACGTCGCGCGGCATCACATGACGAAAGATTCTCGCGGTCATCGCGCGCGCATCGTCGGTCAGCGGCGGCCGGCAAACCATCGGCTGACCGAACGTATACACGCTGCGGAGGCGATCGGACAGTCGATTCGTCGCAATCGATAACGCAAAGAGCACCGCCAGCGCGCCGCCGAGGCTGTGGCCGGTGACGTACAGGGCGTCGAAGGGGCGCTCGTTCAGCGCGTCGATCACGCCGAGTCGCGTCGCCGACAGATTCCGAGCGAAGCCGGCGTGGATCGAGTCCGATCCGATATCGGCGTCGCCGCGCCAATCGGTGAGGCTGCCCGGCGAAGTACCGCGATACGTCAGAATGGCCACTCGTCCGCACGCGCTCCGCATCAGGTAGGCGGTTGTGTCGATGTACATCGCGTCGACGAGCTCGGAGATGCTGACGATGTCATGACCAGCGAAGCCGGCACGGCTCATCATCATCGACATCGTGTCGATGTCCGCGTATGCGAAGCCGGCCGAAAGCGCGAGTATGTGCGCGACGGTCGCATCGCGCTCGGAACCGTTCGCCGAAAGCAACGCGTCAACGGGATCCGCGTAAACGGGAAACGGTGGCGAGCAGCGATCGCCTTTGCGCGTCTGTGTTTTCATGCGACGACCCTATTCTGCACGCGCCCATGCTGCTTCTCCTCGCCGCGACTGCGGACTCGCTGACGGAGCTCGCGAACAGTCTTTTACACGCCCAAAGAACGCGCTCATTGACTGACCGGAATGGCGACATCGAACGTCGTGCCTCTCCCGACCTCGCTTTCCACGGACACGCGGCCGCCGTGTGCGCGGACGATCTGGTAGACGACAGCCAAGCCGAGGCCCGATCCTTTCTTCTTCGTCGTGAACAGCGGCTCGAAAATGAGTTGCAGATTCTGCGGCGGGATTCCTTCGCCGGTGTCCGTGACTTTGATGTGCACGGCATCGGCTTCGGCAGTGGTGGCGATCTTCAACGTGCCTCCTGCCTTCGCCATCGCATCTTTCGCGTTCAGCATCAGATTGATGAGCACCTGCGAAAGCCTGCCCGGATCGGCGAGCACGGGCGGCGTCAACGACTCCTCAACATCGACGACGATGGTCCCCGGCAGCAGCGGCCTGACTTCATCGATCGTCTGACGGACGACCTCATCGGCGTTGACGGATCGGAGCTCCAGTTTCGGAGGCCGGCCGAATTCGCGAATATCCGACGTGATTTGCTTTCCGCGTGCGAGAGACGACGCCACGCCGTCGAGCGCCGGCCGGAGCTCCGCGTTGGCTGCGAGCTTTCTGCGCAGGACTTCGGAGTTGGACTGAATGCCCATCAGCACGTTGTTGAATTCGTGCGCCACTTGCGACGCGAGGCGTCCGAGGCTCGCGAAACGCTGCGAGTCGGCGATTTCCTCCTCCATCCGTTTGCGGTTGGTGCAATCGCGGAGGTTGAGGACCAGGCCCTGGATCTGCCGATGCGTCAGCAGGTTCGTGCCCGTCACTTCCATCGTCCGCCACGATCCGTTCTCATGCCGCACGCGAAACTCCTCGGGACCAAAGAATTTGCCCGTGAGGAGATCGTGTAGCGCGCGGTCGAAGCGGTCGCGATCGTGGGGATGAACGCGTTCGGCCAGCGATCGGTCGAGCCAGTCCGTCCAATGTCCGCCGAGGTGTCCCTCCACGGACCCGCTCAAATATTCAATGGTCCCGGCCGCGCTCACGATGGCAATGACGTCGCCCATGTTTTCGGTGAGCGCGCGAAAGTATTCTTCGCGTTCCGCGAGCTTGCGCGTCAATTCGAGGTGCGCACCGATTTCGATTCCGACGCCGATGAGAATGCGGCCGCTGTCGATATCCGCCTCCGAGCCGTGAATCTCAGCGTCGAGCAGCGTACCGTCGCGACGGCGAACGGTGATTATGTAGCGGATCTCAGGCAGCGTTCCGGCCGCGCGCCGGCGGAGGATTTCCTCGACGACTCGGCGCTGGCCGCTCGGGATGATTGCCGTCGCCGATTGAAACGCGAGGATTTCCTCTTTCGTGTAGCCGAGCGCTTCGGCGAATTTCGGGTTGACGTAGATGAAGCGATCGTCGCGAATCGCGTAGATCGCGATTGGTAAATGTTCAATGACCGCTTCTGCAATCGAAACCATGTTCGGTCATACCTTTTCGCGGCAGAACAGGCCGGGGGAGTGCCGGCCTGTTCTGCGTCTTGTTTGGCTTCACACCGTACCTTTCGCAAACTTGCTGACGTCGTGATGAATCGTCGCGCTAACGACGATGCGCGTGATTCCGTTGACGAGCACGCCGACTCCCACGAGAGTGCCGATTGCCCACAGGGAGCTCGTCGGCCACGAGGCGAGGATCATCACACCAAGAGCCAGGCTGCAGATCGCATCGAACAGGAACCATCCCCAGCCGGTGAGAGGCTTCACCTCAAACGCGGTGACCGCTTCGAGAATCGACTGGAACAGCAGCAGCGCGCCTAACGTGATGGTCAGTGCGGCCGTCCCTGCGATCGGGAAGAATGCCAGCGCAACGCCGGTCGCGAGGTAAACAATGCCGAGCAGGATCTTGAGAAAGAAATTGCCGGCAGTCGTCGACGTGAACGCAAACACGAACTGGGCGACGCCGACGAAGATGAACGACCAGCCGACAAAGAGCGTCGTAATGGTCGACGTGGCGAACGGATACAGGATCATGATGATGCCGATCGCCGCGGTGAGAACTCCCATGAAGACACTCCACGCGGAGCTCTTGGAAACGTCTTGTGTGAATGAATTCGTAGTCATTTGCATTCTCCTTTTTGTCAGACCTGGGTGTTCGCCAGATTGCGCAGCGCTTTGCCCGCCGCGGCGGCGTTCTTCTTCAGGATCTGTTTCTTTGCCGCCTGCTGCTTCTTGAACGCTTCGTTCTTGTCTTTGGCTTTCTGCTTCTGAATCTGAATCTTCGTCTCGAGGAGGCTGACCTTCTGCTGGAGCTTCGCCTTGCGCTCCGCGTTCGCCTTGGCGGCTTCGGCCTTCATTTGATCGACGTCGGCCTTCATCGCGGCGATTTCCTCATCATCGGATCGCTGCTGCACTTCAGACAGCGCGCGGCGAAACACGGTGCCGCCGATCTCTTCCATGCGCGTGTCGAGCGGCGTGGTCCACTCTTCATCGATTTCGGCAATGAGCGCCGCTTTCTTCGGCGCGAGTGCCTTGCTGACGTCCTCGATGAAGTCTTCGCCGACGCGGACACTGTCGAGATCAAACGCGCTTCCAATGGCCAGTCCGGACGTTGCTCCGACCAGCGCCGCCGCCGGGCCGCCTAACAGCGCGACCAGGCCGCCGACCGTCGTGCCGAGCACGGTTCCGAGAGGTCCCGGCTCGTTGACGTCTTTAACGGCAACGGTGCCATCCGCACTCTTCGTCACGACGGCGTTGGCGTACAGCGTGATGCTCCCTTCGCCGTCGAGGCGCTGCAGCGCTTTCTTCCCTTCGTAGGCTTTCTTTTCCGAGTCAAATACCACCACCAGAGTACGTTCCATGTTTCGTTTCTCCTTTTTTGTTTGTTGTTGGCCGGTCACAGCACCGGCGTATTTGCGAGGTCGCGGATCGCGCGACCGGTTGCGATTGCGTTTTTTTTGAGGATTGCCCGTTTGATGCGGCGCTGCTTCTCCGCGGTGTCGTAGCGCCGGTCCGACTCTTCGATGCGCGCCAGAATGCGCGCGTCGAGTCGGTCGATTTTTTCCTGGAGCTTCGCTTTGCGATCTGATCTCTCCTGTGCCAGTTCTGCTTTGAACTGAGCGAGATCGGCTTTCATCGCCGCGAGGTCCTCTTCGAAAGGGTCGTGACGCGAAGCGGTCACCGCACGGCGGTTCACAATTCCGCCCACCGCTTCGAGACGCGCATCGACGGCTCCCGTCGACTCCTCGTCGATTTCCGCGGCAAGAGCGACTTTGTTTGGCGCGAGAAGACGCGCGACGTCGTCGACAAAATCGGCACCCACGAGCGCAACGTCGAGATCTGCAAGACTTCCCAGCGTCGCGCCCGAAAGGGCGCCGACGGCGAGGCCTGTCGGCCCGCCTAACAGACCGATGAGACTTCCCAGCGCCGTTCCGACCAGCGTTCCGGTCGGAAAGACTTCTTCGGTCTCCAGGAGCGTCGCTGTCCCGTCCGCGTGCTTCAGAAAGAGTGCATCCGCGTAGAGCGTGATCACGCCTTCGCGATCGAGATCTTCGAGCGCCTGCCTGCCTCGAAGCGCTTCGGCCTCGTTGTCGAAGACGGCTACCAGCATTCGATCCATGGTTCACCTCCTTTGCGAAAAAATTCAGGACAACTGATCGTCCTAAGGGCAACGGCGGTGCCACAGTCAATACGCTGAATTAAAAAGACTTATGCCTCGCATACCGTGCCGAATCTCGTCAAATGACGAGTTTCGCCACCGGCACAGACACAGAAGGCAGAAGGATGACGGCAGAAGGATGAAAAGCAGAAGGCAGAAGGAAATGCAGACGAATACTTCTGCCTTCGGCCTTATTTGTACTGATGTTTGCTGATGCGAAGCGAACGAATGCGCGATTCGAGAGTCGAGCGCGGAATGCCGAGTTTCGCCGCGGCGCCGTTGCGACCCGCAACGCGACCGCGCGAGTCGGCGAGCGCTTTTTCGATCATCTCTTTCTCTTCGCCGAACGTTGGCCGGCCGAGACCTCGTCCACCTGTCGTGTCGCGTCCGGGACGTTTCTGCAGCCACGTCTCATCAATCGACAGCGTGTCGCCATCGGAGAGGATCACCGCCCGCTGAATGACGTTCTGCAATTCGCGCACGTTGCCGGGCCACGCGTAGTCGCGGAGCAGGTCCATCGTCCTGCGGCTGATACTGAGAATCTTCTTCCCGGCCTGCGTCGCGTACCGCTCCGTCAAATACTGCACGAGCAGCGGAATGTCCTCGGCGCGATCGCGAAGCGGCGGGACGTGAATCGGAAAGACGCTCAGGCGATAGTAAAGATCGCGGCGGAACGAGCCCTCAACGATGGCTTTGTCGAGATCGCGGTTTGTCGCCGCGATCACGCGCACGTCGACCGGAATCATCTTCGTCCCGCCGACGCGCTCGAACGTGCGTTCCTGCAAAACGCGCAACAGCGCGATCTGAGTCTCCTGCGGCAGCTCGCCAACCTCATCGAGAAAGATCGTTCCACCCTCGGCGAGCTCGAACCGCCCGAGGTGGCGCTGTACTGCGCCGGTGAACGCGCCCTTCTCATACCCGAACAGCTCCGACATGATGAGCGTCGGGGCGATCGCCCCGCAATTCACCGAGATGAACGGCCGCGACGCGCGCGGCGAGCGCCGATGGATCGCGCGGGCGACGAGCTCTTTACCCGTGCCAGTCTCACCGGTGATCAGCACCGTCGAATCTGTCGCGGCGACTTTGCCGACCAGGACCAGAACGCGGCGTAGCGCCGCAGACGATCCGACGATCTCCTCGAACATCGAGACCTGGCTGATTTCGTCGCGCAGGGCGATATTTTCGTGGTGCAGCTGATCCTTCAGTTTACGCAGCTCGTCCTCAGCGCGTTTGCGATCGTCGATGTCGATCAGCGTCCCATACCACTTCACGATCGCACCAGTCCGATCGCGCCGCGGAACGGCGCGCGAGAGGAACCAGCGGTACTCCCCTGCTGCGTTGAGCCCGCGCATCTCTCCTTCGTAGACATGTCCGGTGGCTGCGCTCTCGCGCCAGCTGCTGATCGCGCGCTCCACATCGTCGGGATGGAGACGCTTCACCCAAGCCGAGCCGAGGACGTCCTCCTGCCGGTCGCCGACGTGGTCTAACCAGCTTTGCGAAATGAAGTCGAGCGCGCCGTCCGGCTTCGCCGTCCAGACGTACGCCGGAATCGTCTCGATGATCGTCCGCAGCTCGCGTTCGGCTTCCCTGCGATCCTCGATGTCGACACTCGATCCGAACCAACGAATGACATTCCCGGATCCATCGCGGAGCGGCAGAGTGCGGTGCAACATCGCACGCCACTGGCCATCGGCACGGCGCACGCGGGCTTCGCACTCGAACGGTTCGCCGGTCGCGACCGACTCACGCCACACGCGAACAACCTCTTCTGCGTCGTCGGCGTGGACGAAATCCGTCCAGCCCCATCCGGTTACCTTTTCGAGTGCAACGCCGAGATACTCCAGCCACGGTTTGTTGAAGTAGTCGAGGTATCCGTCGGCACGCCCGCTGTGGATCAATGCCGGCGTCGAGTCGATGACCAGGCGGTAATCGATACTCTGCTGCTTTGCCATCGTCGGAGAGAGCGTTAGGAAGAATCTGTCACCACCCGTATCAAAGGGCAGCCGCGAAGCGTGCTTCGTCACATTGACAGTCTTTAAGCGTCGGACAAACGCCCGGCAAGTACGACGCGCACAAGAAAGCGAGGCTTCAAGTCACAACGCGCGGTGACTACGCGGCGCTTGGGGTCGTCAGCTTGGCGGTCTTGAGCGCCGGGGTGCGCGTCAGACCGGTCGCAGCCAGGACCTCCTCATCACTCAACGTCTCTTTTGCCAGAAGTGCCTCGGCGAGCGCGTCGAGCTGCTTGCGATGTTTGCGCAGAAGCGACGCGGCCGCCGTGTGACTCTCATCGAGCAGACGCATGACTTCCTCATCGACGGCGCGCGCCGTCGCTTCACTACACATCCGTTCGCCGTAACCGGCTGGAACGCGGAGGTAGGGGTTCTCGCGCGGCGCAAGCTGCACGGCGCCGAGGGAACTGTTCATGCCCCAACGCGCGACCATGTCGCGAGCGAGCTGCGTTGCCTGCACGATGTCATTTTCCGCGCCGGTCGTCTTCGTGCCGTAGACGATTTCCTCCGCCGCGCGCCCCCCGAGCATTCCGACCAGTCGTGCGCGCAGATGTAGCGATCGCTGGCTGGCCGCTGGTACGTCACGCCGAGCGATTCTCCGCGCGGCACGATCGACACCCGTTGAACCGGATCGGCACCCGGCACGACGAGTCCCAGAATTGCGTGACCGCCTTCGTGATAGGCGATGCGTTCTTTGTCGTCGCGCGTCAGAAGCAGAGGGCGCTCCGGACCGAGGACGATTTTCTCCAGCGCATCGAAAAAGTCTTTCTTCGTCACCGCGTTCTCATTGCGGCGTGCAGCGAGGAGAGCCGCTTCGTTGACGAGATTGCGCAAATCTGCGCCGGACAGTCCCGGCGTTGCCGCGGCGACCTCCTCCAGGTTCGCATCCGGCGCGAGTGGCACTTTGCGGGTGTGGACCTCGAGGATCGCCTTGCGTCCGGCCCTGTCGGGCAGATTGACGACCACGCGTCGATCGAAACGGCCCGCGCGCAGCAGCGCGCGATCGAGCAGGTCGGGTTGGTTCGTTGCCCCGATGACGATGATTCCTTCACGCGTGGAGAATCCATCCATCTCGGTCAGAATCTGATTCAGCGTCTGCTCCTGCTCGCTCGCTCCGCCGAATGCGTATGCGCCGCGTGCCCGGCCGATTGAATCCAACTCGTCGATGAAGATGATCGCGGGCGCACTCTCGCGCGCCTGCTTGAACAGGTCGCGGACGCGCGCAGCACCGACGCCGACGATCATCTCGACGAATTCCGATCCGCTCATCGAGAAGAACGGAACACCCGCTTCTCCCGCAACGGCACGCGCCAGCAGAGTCTTGCCGGTTCCGGGCGCGCCGACGAGCAGCACGCCTTTCGGCGCGGTCCCGCCGAGGCGGGTGTACTTCGCGGGATCTTTGAGGAAATCGACGACTTCCACCAGCTCGGCTTTCGCCTCATCGATGCCGGCGACGTCGGCGAAGGTGACTTTCTCTTTCGTCTGATCGAATCTTCGCGCCCCGCTCTTGCCCATCGATCCGGTGAGGAGATTGCTGATGTTGCCGCCCTGCTTTGCCGCTTGCCGCGACAGCCAGACCCAGAGGACGATCATCAGCAAGCCCGGACCGAAGCTGTAGAGGAACATCGCGAGCGGTCCCACGCCCTTGTTCTGCTCGGCGCTGATCTCGACTCCGTTGTCGACCAGAAGCTTTTCCAAGCCGGGATCGAACGATGGCAGCGTGGTGGAGAAGTCGGTGACCTGTCGCTTCTCGCTCCCGTAGACGATCGGTTTCACGAAGTGGCCGCTGACCGCGGTTTCTTTCGCGTTGATCCTGGCGACGTTCTTCCGGACAACCTGCTCCTTGAAAACGGTGTACGGAATCTTCACCGGCTCGTTTGGCGCCGGAGCGAACGCGCGAACGATCACGTAATTGAGAACGAGAACGACGATGAACGCGAGCCATGCGCTGCGCGACAGAGCGGGCGAAGATTTCTTTTTGTTGTCGGTCATGCGGTGATCCTTTGCAGTACGCGCTCGAACCAGATGCGCAGCTTTGCCCGCGCTTCCGAGATGCGCGCGCAGACCAGATGGTCGCGCGCGCGGTCCCACTCGGTCGGATGCGTCTTCGCCCGCTCGGTGGCGTCTTCAAACTCGTCGCGGAGGATTTCGATCGTGCGTCGTGATCCCGCGATGCGTTCCGGCATGTTGGTGTGCCGCAGGCCGGCGATGTGGTCCTGCGCGCGCTGCAGCGCGGCGTCGAAGCCGGAGAGTCTCTCCGTTTCCGCTTCGGCCTCTCGCTCCGCAGCGCGCGCCTCCAACAGATCGACCGTCGCGTCATCCGCGTTGTGTTTCATCACTCCGTCCCCGTTGTCGTCCGGTGAATCTCCGCTTCCCAAACTTCCTGCGCCGCATTGGCCGCATTGCTGTCACCTCACGTCACGCATGTCCTTTGGCA
>Ga0335081_10018408_pt1 | contig 11292 bp, 13 predicted proteins | sample Lox_Sample_35_FD_206713 | JGI IMG/M metagenome (GOLD analysis project Ga0335081, IMG submission 206713) | Soil microbial communities from Loxahatchee National Wildlife Refuge, Florida, United States - Lox_Sample_3.5 | ecosystem: Environmental > Terrestrial > Soil > Wetlands | place: USA... | reverse complement strand
AAGAAGGAAAGACAGAGGTAGTCCTTCCGTTCAGTACGGCCATGGGGGTCATCCTCGCGGGCCTCACCACGACGGTGGGTTTTTGCAGTCTATGCGTGTCCAGCCATCAGGGAATCTTCAGTCTAGGATTGTTAACAACGATTGGGAGCCTCTGCATCCTGGCCGCGTCGATTTTCTTTTTACCCGCCCTTCTGCAGTACCTATTTGTCTCCGGCGAACCTTCCGACCCTGCTTCTCCACCATAGTGGGTAGCGGATGTTTTCATCGGAAATTCAGAGATACCCCCTCAACCTTTCCACTTTGCAGGAGCTCGGAGAGTCTCTTTTCGCCCGCCAGTCGACTGGCTTCATCGTCTATGTCCTGCCAGAAGAGGTCTCCGATGTCCATGGCATCCATGCGTTGAAGGTGGGCAAGTTCCCTGATGCCATCGGAAAGACCTTCTTTTCCCTTGGAAATCGCAGTTTCCAAAGCCCAGAAGATTCCCTGGGAACAGAGGAAAATCCCTGTATCGATAGCATTGTAATTTTGGATTCCCTTGCCGATGTCTGTCACTTGCCCATCCTTGACGGCTACCTTCGTCGCATCTGCCAGGTCCGATATTTTTTCCGGATGAAAATCCACAGCCAGACGACAGTAACCGGAAAGGAGGCGGGTGGCGAGGAGATTTTTCAGAATTCGAGCGTCAAAAAGATGGTCGGCCATGAGAAGCGCGAACGAACCCGTGAGGTGTCCTTTCGCCTGCAGTACGGACAGACCGTTCGGACGTTGCCACTGGTCGTTTCGCAGGCACCGGACCCTTATGTCAGGTGGGGTTTCCGCTTTTAGGAATTCTTCAATGCACGGTGCCTCGTAACCCGTAACGACGGTGAAATGATCGATGCCCGCCTTCCGTGCGGTCAGAAGGGTCCGGCAGATGAGGGGAACACCGGCCACCTCGATGAGCGGTTTGGGGCGAAAATGCGTGGCCATTCCAAATCGTATGCCTCTTCCCGCAGCGATGATCAGTGCATGGTGGATATTACTGCCCATTTTGCTGAAATGCTTTCAGACCTCCCGGCTCTTTACCTTTCCGATCTCTCCGCGATTCACGAATAGACTTCGAGAGAATCATTTTTTGGTTCCTGCTGGTTTAATAATTGTCAAAATTTTCCATTTCTTCGCTGACACGGGAGACTTTTCTTTGGGACCAATTCATCATCCAGGAAGCGATATTGGCTTTAGTAAACGACAGGGGGAGTCTGGCTAGCATTGAAGAGTACCCGTAAAAGTCCAGGTACATTTTTTTCACCTTTTCTTCCAGCTCCTCAGGGGAATAATTCTTGGGCCGAATATGACAAAAGATACCGGGCCAGCGGCCGATATGATGAATATCGATGATCCTATTTTCTGCCTTCATCCGGTCATAAAGGGGAGTTCCCTTGTGAGGGGTTAGAATATTGAAGTACGCCACTGGCACCTTGTTTTGCTCTAAGAAGGCCAGAGTTGAGCGAAAAACCTCTGTCTTCTCTGTATCCCAGCCAAATATAAAATTGAGAGAATAACTGATCCCTCTTTTTCGCAAGTTCGCCAGTATCTCTTTATACTGCTGGACTTTATTGACTTTCTTGTTCATCTCATCAAGGGTATCGGGGTCGATACTCTCTATTCCTATGTTTACGTGCAAAAGACCGCTCTTTTGAGCCAAATCCATAAACTTCTGATTGGTGCAAAGATAAGCGGACCAGAGGGAGGACCAGCGCACCTTCAGAGGGATGAGGGCTTCCATGAGTTCCATGGTGTGATCGACTTTTCCGGCAAAATTACTATCTGCAAATAAAAGATTTCTGGCTTTGCTCGCCTTGATTTCTTCAATCACTTCTGGGACAGGGCGGTAACGATAGTGTTCACCGAGATAGAAACGCTCAGAGCAAAATTCGCATTTAAAGGGGCATCCCCGCGAAGATTGAACCGAAAAGCTTTTAAAGAAACTGTATTTCCCGAGATCCAGGAGATCATAACGGGGTAACGGCAGACCCTGGAGGGTTGGCAGGGTATCGGTGCGATAAGCTCTCTTGAGCCGCCCAGTCGCTGCATCTGCCAGCATCGCCGGCCAAATGCCTTCCCCTTCCCCAATCCCCACTGCATCACAATGTTCCGCAGCTTCCTCAGAATAGAAGTAGGTATGCGGGCCTCCCATAATAACCGGGACCCTTCTTTCTCGAAAACGGTCGGCAATCTCGTAAGCTCGGAAAGAGTTAATGGTCCAGGTAGTGATGGCTACCAGATCAACAGGGGCTTGGAAATCGATGTCCGACAGTTGCTCGTCGATCAGCTTGACATCCCATTCTGAAGGGGTAATGGCAGCCAGGTACGGCAATGTCAGCGGGAAGAGGTATCTCTTTCGGCTTTTATGAATTGCGGGATTTGATCGACTTCGGTAATGCGACGGCTGAATGATGAAAAGTCTTTTAGACATATGAAATTATATCGTCCTTTCGGCATCTCTGAGGATCCTTTGGCGTCATGATTCCCCTGTTCTCTCCGGCAAGTCCTTCAGAAGGAAAAGAACAACTCTTGACGCGAGGATAACTATCCATGAGATTCGCTAGACTGGTCATTAAGGTCCCATTAGTCCTCCCTCATGCTGCCGATGCCGATGCAATAAAGTTCATCGGGCGGAACTAAAAATATTCCCTGCCAGCAGAAAATTTTCCGGGTGAAGCCGAACAATGCAGTAAGGAGAAACGGTCAGTCGGCGACAACCTTCTTTTCATAGTAGCTAATCATCCACAAAGTCACGGCAAACAGATAGGTCCCTATAGCGGCTCCTATGAGAAACCACTGAAGCCGCTGCGCCAGGGCAAGGGCCACCACAATATAGGCAAAATCCCGGCTGCTCAGCATGGCCATGATCTTAATTGTGTAAACCGACCGTCGGAGTTCCTCGCGGCTTCGCCTTGAAATACATTGATATACTGCAATACCGCACAGCCCAAAACCCCCGACCGAAACCCACAATATGCGAAAATAAACGGGGTCGCCGGAATCATGATAAAGGCCCAGAGCAATCCCCGCGAAAATTGCAACGTGAACAATATTGTCTGTGATCACATCCAGATAATGACCGAAGATGGTCTCCTGCAGTTTCAAACGGGCCACCTCCCCGTCCACTCCATCCACGATTGTGCAGAAGAGAAAAAGCAGGGAACCGATGAGATGACACCAGTAGCCCGGCCGTGAAAAAAGCACGGCCCCGGTCATCCCAATTATTACCCCTACCATAGTGATCTGATTGGGGGTTGCTGTGGTATGAGCGAGGCTCCTGCTGAAGAAGCGGGAAATGCGCCGGTTCACATGGCGCGCTAAGAATCCGTCCTCTTCTTTGGTTTGAGAAGCCGATGCTTTTATCAGTGCATCTTCTGCGATCTTTGCACGTTCTTCGCCACCGTTGAGGATATAAGGAAGCCCCTCCGCGCCCCGCACAGACTGAGCTTTGTCAGGTAGGGAGAGATGAGACGACGAAAACCACAGATGCTGCAGGATTGAAACAAGGTCCGGAGAGCTAGTCAGGTAAATCCTCTCCGTACCACTCTCTTTCGTCTCCATAAAATAAAGGCCGGAGTGGTCCCCCGCCTCGATCAATCGGGTCAGAGAACTCCGGTCAATAACATGATTCGCTTTCAATACTAGGACCCGCTGTTGAGCGGGAAGGGCAAGCCTTTCGACTACCTGACCCAAGGATGCCGCATTGTCTACGGGATGGAACCTTTCCAGGGGGAGAAGGTCGGAAAGAACTGGCCGGAGGCTCTTCACCTGACCGATTATGTGTATCTCTTTGAGGCCAAGCTGAAGGGCAAGAAGAACGAGGCGGCGAGCCGCGGGAATGCCGAACACCGTCACCAGCCCTTTATCGTCGCGAGCAAGGATTATTGCCATTTCCCCGATGTGTTCCGTTCGCTGTTCCATGCCTAACCCATACCTTTCTTGCCACCGATACAGATTCTTTTGGATTTGAAAGACCTTCAATCCCTTCTTGACCAGGGCAATCCCGTGAATGTTATAAAGCAACACCTTAAATTGCTTACCTAATGACGGAGCGGTGCATAGAAACGGATCTCCCACACCAGAAACCCTTAAGAACAGCAGAGTCCAAATCTGAATACGGTAGATCTTCCGGGTACAGGTCAGTAGGCATCCCGCAGATCTTCATCAGAAATATCCGGGACAATTTCCATCAGCATCCTGTCCTTCTTCGCCTTTTTGGCTGAGGTGATTCCAGCCCTCAGGGCGTCCATATTCAGCTTCTCCGTACCTTTTGGGACCCTTATCAGAACTGCGTCTTCAATAGACTTGCGGGAGACGATTGATGTTAACTGGGTAAGCGCACCAAGGGCAACGATGTTGGCGACCATATCCTGCTTGAATTTTTTCCGGGCAATTCGCGTGAACGGAATTGAGAAGGCGTGTGGAGTAGGTATTTGATGCACAAATGTTGAATCCACAATGAGCGTGCCTCCTTGTTTGAGATCACGATAGTATGCATCACAAGATTTCTGATTCATGGCAAGCAGTAAATCTAAATTCATTACCTTTGGATAATCAATTTCCACGTCACTGACAATAACCTCGGCTTTGCTCGAACCGCCCCAAGCTTGCGGTCCGTAACTCTGAGTTTGACAAACGAATTTTCCATCATGGACGCCGATAGCTTCAGCAAGGATGATCGACATGAGAATCAGGCCCTGACCACCAGAACCACTCAGTCTCATTTCATAACGGAATCCCATCACGCTTTCTCCAAGGCTTTCTTGGCCAGTTCTCTAATCCGTGCATATTCATCTTCATAGACCGGGAGTTCCTTGTCCACCAGGACTCCAATAACTATCTTGCCATCTAGCTCTTCCGGCTTCATCTTTGCTGCCTTCTCCATGCTGACCGAATGGTCACGCTGCCACTGCAGCATTTCCACGGCCGAGCCCAACTCGTTCTGCCGTCCGTACTGCGTATGGCAATGGGAGATGACTTCTACGACGGAGAAACCAATCTTGCGGATAGCCTTCTCGATCAGATTATCCAGATGTCGCGCGTGGTAAACAGTGCTCCGGCCAGCAAAAACGGCCCCGGCCGTGACGGCTAATTCCGAAATTTTAAATGCCTGTTCGATATTCGTGTAGACTGATGTTGTGGATTTCATGCCATATGGGGTTGTCGGTGAATACTGACCGCCCGTCATTCCATAGACGTTGTTGTTGATGATGATGGCCGTCAGGTTGATATTTCTTCGGGCTGCATGGATAAAGTGATTACCGCCGATTGCTGTTGCATCACCATCCCCCATAATGACGATCACGTTCAGTCTGGATTTTGCCAGCTTCACTCCCGTGGCGAAGGTGAGAGCCCGTCCGTGCGTCGCATGGAGCGTATTAAAATCTACGTAAACAGGAAGCCGACCGGAACAGCCAATACCTGAGACTAGCACCACGTCGTCCTTCTCACAGCCAATCCTGTCAATAGCCCGAATGAGCGCTCCCAGGGTAATCCCGATCCCGCATCCAGGGCACCAGACGTGAGGAAATTTCTTATCATGTCTCAGATACTTATGAATCAACTTCGTCGCTTCCATCATCGGACGACCTCCAGTATCCGTGCCAGAATCTCATTGGGCGTGATGATCGTGCCGTCAATCTTGTTCAGTGTAACTACCCTGGCAATGCCCTGGTTGACCCTTTTTACCTCTCTGGAAATCTGACCCATGTTCATTTCCGGTACCAACAGCGCCTTCGCATTCTTAAGCACCCGTTCTACGGCGCCACGTGCAAAGGGCCAGATGGTAATTAGTTTAAGCAGTCCCACTCGGATGCCCCGTTCACGGGCCTCCTTCAAGGCTTGTTTGGCAGAGCGGGCCACACATCCATAGGCCACGATGATAATCTCTGCATCTTCCACATCATGATATTCCACAAGACTCAAGGCTGACATATTTCTGCTGATCTTCCTGAAGATGCGTTCATTGAAGGCCTTGATTTCTTCGGGTCTCTCCGTCGGAAATCCTCGAATATCATGCGTCAGTCCGGTCACGTGGTAACGATATCCCTCTCCGAAGTCGGCCATGGGTGGTACTCCCGTGGGAGAATCCTCATAAGGTATATACCACTCCGGCGGCATAGTGGGCTTCACACGGTTGATGATCTCAAGTTCGCCGCCGAGCACGATCTTCTCCCGCATATGGGCTACCACCTCATCGAGTAGAAGAATCACGGGCGTACGGTATTTCTCCGCTTGATTGAAGGCCTGAATTGTAATTTCATAGCATTCACTGACCGTCGAAGCTGACAGCACAATGATCGGATGATCGCCATGGGTACCCCAGCGTGTCTGCATCACATCCCCTTGCGCCGGAAAAGTCGGCAAACCGGTGCTAGGTCCGCCCCGCATCACAGTCACCACCACACAAGGAACCTCGGCAATTACAGCAAAACCAAGGATCTCCTGCATGAGGGAAAACCCGGGGCCGCTGGTTGCAGTCATTGCCTTCACACCGGTTAGGGAAGCACCGATCACAGAACCCAGACTGGCTATCTCGTCTTCCATCTGGATAAATGTTCCGTCTATCTGAGGTAGTTTAACAGAAAGTACTTCCGCTATTTCCGTGGCAGGCGTAATGGGATACCCGGCGAAGAACCGGCATCCCGCCTGAAGAGCCCCTTCCGCAACGGCCTCATTCCCCTGCATCAAGACTTCCTTCTTTGCCTTCTTCACTGCTTACCTCGACCTTTGTTTTATCATCCACTGGATGGCCAACACTTATTGCAAAATCAGGACAACGTATCTCACACCACCCACAGGCTGTACATTTCCTCAGATCATTGATGACCGGCTGGCCCATGTCATTCTTTCCCAGAGCCCCCGAAGGACAGAATGCCACGCAGATGCCGCAGGATTTACACCAAACCCTGAAGATGTCTATTTTTGCAGTTTTTCGTTTCTTCTTTTCTGCTGCCATGACATACCCTCATGGTTCGATCTGACAGAAAATTCTCCCCTTATATTAGAGCAGTCGATCCCTTTTGTCAAAAACTCTTAGCTAATAAAACTCTTACTGACATGACCTGTTGTTGAAAGCCGGTCAGTTACTGAGTTGGGATTGAGGGCCTTTTGGGGAATTCTGGAATAATATTTTGCTGAAGATTATGATCTTTCAACTTCATTTCTCATCGAGCAGGCATGCAATGACATGTTGGGTGCAAACGAGAGCGTTCGCATTCTTCCTTTAACTGTGATTCTTTTATCTTGACATCATATGCACCAATTCATCCGGTTATCCTCAATCACATAGAAAATACCATGGCAGAGTCAAAGGCGGACCCTGCCTTCTATTTCTTCCAGTCATGTTTCTAATTTCCAGCCATTACTGTACCATCTTCACTGCAGGTGGTTTCCACGTGCCGTCGATGATGGAAGGCGGCGTCACCTTTGGCCAGTAGAGCCGCAGCATCAGGATGAATCTGCCACCTGGCGCAGGGAGCCAGTTAGCTTCTTTGTCTTTGCCAGGCGACGAGTTCTGGATACAGAGGTTTACCGAGCCGTCCGGGTTGGTCTTAAACTTGTTGCGCGAACTGAGCGTGTAGCGATTGAGCTTGTTCGGCACGAAGAAGTAGTCGGCATCGTACATGGTCAGTGACCAGAAGGCATTGGCAGGCGGCATCTGGTCCTTGTCGAAATGCATCACGTAATTCTTGGCACCGTCATAGGGCTTGCCGTCAGCGTCCGTGACGGAGGTGGGATAGATCGTATCCTGACTCCTGTTGGCGCCCAGGAGTATTGCAGTGACTGAGGCCCGTGCCAAATACTCTGTCCCGTAGATGCCGAGCTTCGTCGAGTACGTCCAACCGTTCACGGGAGTCGCCATGTTCTTGAGCTCGGCCATTATCTTCTCCTGGCCTGCCTTAGGGGCAGCCTGCAGGGCTTTGGCCACGGTGGGGTCAGCCTTGCCGATGTCGAAGTCCTTCCCTGGGACGATGCCAATCTTCGCCATCTTCTCGATAATCGGTGCATCGGCAGCCGCCGGCGGGTTGGTCTTCAACAGCTCCGCAAAAAGCTTGAAGTACGCAGCGGCGTCCATTGCGTGCACCTGCTCGCGTACGGCGGTCTTCATGTCGATATTCGTGTCCATATTGCCCGGGGGCGGGGAGTAGGGCTTGCCGTAGGCGCTCAGAGGAACGACGGCGAACTTATCCTGGAGGGCGTGTACTGCCTTGTAATCTTTCGGTGTTCCGGTGCAGTAAATGCGGCCGATAATCCAGACCATGCCGGTCGGCGATTTGTACTCGGTGACGCCATCGGGCAACGTGCCGGTCCACACCGGGCCTGTGATAGCGTACTTCTGGGCCTCGGTGCCTGTAGTCCGCGTGCCCGGTACCTGGAAGACGTCTGTCCAGCCTGAGAGCATGGGCATGAGGAAGTAGCGGTCCTTCATGTCTGGGATGCTTAACACCCATGGTTCTTTCGACACATCGAGCCATGCCAACGTGTAAAGCGTGTCGGCGTTGGGTGCTGTAACCGCCTTGTCCACGGGAGACGGATACGTCCTCAGCTTCGCGAACTGACCCATCGGGGCGAGCTTACCTTCTGGCTTGGGTACATTGGTCAGCACCCGCCGCGTCATCTCCATCGTGACGAGCGGATAGCCGTAAATGTACGCATCCATGGCGACGGCCGCGAGCTCTTGCTCACTGGGACCGGCCGCCTTCTGTGGCGGCGCAGGTGCCTGTTCTTTTGAGCACACCGACAAAGTGGCAACGATAAACAAAAATATCACCAGTAGCACTGTTTTTCTCTTCATATACACGCTCCTTTTTGGCCATTGAAATTCAATTGCCTCTCGTATTAGACAAATCATATGATGATGTCAACTCCTGGCTTAAAATGGTAATCGATGAATCCTCTGAACCTCTATCTTGAGGATTTGTAGATGACATAGACGGCATGCCGTCATGAAAAGAATGAAAATAACCTTGTTGTCACCTTTATAGTGAGTGTAATAATATTAACGTACGGGTTTGTATTTACAGAAGAAATGAAATAACAGTGACGGCAAACCAGACCGCACACGGAGAAAAAATCTCAACCTATTGCATCGGGAAAAACCGGGTTACTCGACTAAAATCAGCTTTTTTATATATTGCAATTGACCCGACAAAATATTTCTGAGTAAAAAGTTGAAGACCTCCACCTTTGAATATGTTAAAAACAAATACGCACGTCAGAAAAATTAAGGAGGATTTATGAAAAAAATCAGTTTCGTGTTGGTTGCTCTAGTGACGTTTTTAGGCATTCTGCCTATTACTTACGCTCAAGAGATCAACAAAAGGGGCGCATGCAAGACCGATTATGAGAAATTCTGTAAAGATGTGCAACCCGGTCGAGGACAGATAGTTAATTGTATGCGCCAGCACGAAAATGAACTATCTGCCGCCTGCAGGGATGAAATTGCCAGGGCCAGAGAGAAGGCTCAGGGCTTTATGAAAGCCTGCAAGCAAGATGCGGAAAGATTCTGTAAAGATGTGCAACCCGGCCAAGGACGAATTATCAATTGCCTGAAAGCAAATGAGGCAAAGTTATCTCCGGATTGCAGTGCGTATTTTAAGAAATAGAAAAAGATTGTCGGATTGCGAATGGTTAATTGTTAGGTCAGATAAATCGTGGGAAGTGAGGAGACTGGTTACGTTCAAGAGCGCGGAGAAGCTGAGATCCGAAATAAACCATGGTTCGCATATGAGCAAAGGAGGATAGACATGGATTTCAAGACACTTTTAATAAACAGGCGTGCCATCAGGGACTTTCAGGATAAGGAAGTGCCTTTATCAGTAATCAAAGAAATCATTCAGGACACCTGTCTTGCCCCGACAGCCACTAATCGTCAACCATGCAAGTTTATCATTATTCAAAACCGTGATTACATGAAAAGACTTTCCGATGGAAGTAAGAAGAGTCTCCTTTCAGATCTCGAACGAAATCCTGAGTCACCACTGAAACTGTATGAACCCCGTCTGCGTGACGAACAGTTCAATGTCTTTTATAATGCGCCCTGTCTCGTTTATGTCATAGGTCCCAAAAACGTCCCGTCACTTGATGTGGACTGTGGCCTTACAGTTGCGTATTTTATGTTCTCTGCAACATCCAGAGGATTGGGAACCTGCTGGATCGGATTGGGTGCTCATATCCGTGATCGCAAGACCCTTGATGACATGGGAGTGCCCTTGGATTGTCGAATAGTGGCACCTGTTATTATTGGGTATCCGACAAGTATTCCTCCAGCTTCTGAAAGGCACGCTCCGGAGATTATAAAGGTTATATGAGCTACAATAAAAATAGAGGATGTCAATGGAGGTGAGAATATGCCTGGAAAAACCTTCAAACGAAGGATTACCTTCAAATACCATGCTCCGTATGCTGAAACAGTTTTTGTTGCTGGAAGTTTTAATGGTTGGAATTCTGAAGCAAACCCAATGAAACGAAACAAGGAAGGTACCTGGTCGGCTGTCATGGATCTCTTTCCCGGAACCTATGAATACCGCTTTATCGTCGATGACAGGTGGAACGACGATCCGACTTGTGAGATACGAAATTTAAATCGGTACGGTGGTTATAACTGCGTATTACATGTGTCCTGAGAATCTAGGAGGCCCATATGTCTGATAAACCTGATCCGCAAAAACCCCAACAACTCCAGATCAACGTTGGCGATGAAATGTCAAGGGGCAGATACAGTAACAACATGATGATAGCACACAGCCCCGAGGAATTCATCCTTGACTGGCTTCTGAACTCGCCCAGCGGAGTCCATTTGGTATCGAGAATAATAGTGAGTCCGGGTCATATTAAAAGAATAATCAATATGCTGAAGCTAAATCTGGATCAATACGAGAAGAAATTTGGTCCAATCAAAGAAATTGAACCAAGCGATCAAAAATTCCATTAAACTGAAGGAGGAAAGCACGATCAGATCCCACTTCTTGCCAGGCACCCATTCGTGAGAGCTTCCATTCTTATATACCATTATCCCGGGAATCGGAGAACGGTCACGTCCTTTACGGTGAGCACCACGTTTGGCCGCCCCGAGAACCAATCCCTGTGATTGCAGGGTGTTCTTTACCCAGTATAACTCCTTTGACCTCCATCTTCCTTATACCATCTGTAAAAATGCCTCACGTTCCAACCACGGTGCCGACTCCTGTACAAATCTGAAACAGCCATCACCTCATCCACCGGCGCACGGCGAAATGATGCCTGAATCAAACGCTTGTCCGACAA